>Ga0114933_10000411_pt1 | contig 52391 bp, 46 predicted proteins | sample 4SBtaG_FD_89691 | JGI IMG/M metagenome (GOLD analysis project Ga0114933, IMG submission 89691) | Deep subsurface microbial communities from Kolumbo volcano to uncover new lineages of life (NeLLi) - 4SBTROV12_W25 metaG | ecosystem: Environmental > Aquatic > Marine > Volcanic | place: Kolumbo... | reverse complement strand
TATGTGCAAATTCGACGCTTTGCAAGCAGAATATACCGAAATACTAACAATTGCATCAAAATTTGACTAAAAACTTGACATATCTCTCTCAGAAATATATAGGTAGCGTACTTGAGGTGCAGAATGGCAAATCTCGAAATTGTTATAGACGGTGATGGGCATATTTTTGAAGATGCGGAAGGTATTCGACGCCATTTAAAAAGCCCGATGAAAGACGCCAACATTACGAAACTAATGGGTGTCTTTCCGCAGCTTGATCATCTGCATCATTCAGTAGTGCAAAACCCCGAAGACGCTTTCGGAGTAAGTAACGGTGTATTCAAAGACCCCGGCGTAACGGGCTGGGGCGATTTTATGAATAAAGCCGCAATTGAATCTGCGGTTTTATACCCAACTGCAGGGCTTTCGTATGGCAAAATTATCGATCTTGATTGCCATTGGTGCATGTCAAGCATATAACGACTGGATCACAGAAGCTTACACAGAAAAAGACAATAGATTGCACCCGGTAGCATTAATTCCGATGCAGGAACCTGACGCAGCTGTCGAAGAATTGCGTCGAGTCAAGAACCAATTAGGTATGTGTGCTGCAATGCTGCCTTCTACAGGACTTTCTAACCACCTGGGAGCAAAAATGTACTGGCCGATATACGAGGAAGCAGAGCGCCTTGGTATCCCATTAGCCGTTCATGGTGGGGCGCATCATGACCTAGGAATGAACACGATGAACGTGTTTGCCGCAACGCATGCTATTGGGCATCCAATGGGAATCATGATCGGGCTTGCGGGAATGCTATTTAACGGTGTTTTTGATCGATTTCCTAATCTGAGAGTCGGGTTCCTTGAAGGTGGAGTTGCATGGTTTTTAATGGCGCTTGAACGATTTTCAGGTTCCTATCATGCATTCACTCCCTTCGATCCTAGAGACCAATTATTAAAACTGCCAGAGAACCAGACAGTAGCAGATTATTTGATCGGCCTTTGCAAGCAAGGAAGAGTAAAGATAGGGGTAGAGGGCGATGAGCAGTCATTAGCATATGCAGTGCATCTGGTTGGTCAGGAGGCCTTTATTTTCTCATCTGATTTTCCTCATGAGGTCAACCTAGGCAGCATACGTCATGAGATAGAAGAACTAATTGAGATCGAGGAATTAACAGCAGAGCAAAAAGAAGCAATTTTATGGAAAAACTCATTAGAGTTCTATGGATTGCAGTCAAGTATGAACGGTAAGTAAAAATTTTGGGAGGAATGATGCGCTTAGTTAAGTATCTTGGTTTAGTTGGAATCCTAGCATCGCTAGGTTTGTTCGCTGGTGCTTGCAGCAGTGACGATTCTGGTCCTGTAGAACTACAGATGATCGATGCGTTCCCTACGGTATTAGACATATCACAGGGAACATTGTTTTTTATCGATGAAGTAGCTCGTATTTCTGGGGGGGACGTAACAGTAAACCGGGTTGGTGGCTCAGAAGTTACACACTCACTAGAGCAATTTGCCCCAACACGTGATGGCGTGTATGACATGATTGCTACAGTAGGTGCGTACCATACAGATCACACAAAACTTGGTCTTGGTGAAAACGTGGCCGCTAATTATACGCGGATTGCAGATAACTATGGAGTCAGAGTCCAATGTGGTCTTTACGATGCCTTGGAAGCTGTTTATACGCCATTAGGAATGCAATTTGTCGGTTCTTTAGCTGGTGGATGGGGCGCACGGCTCTGGACAGTCGACCCTATACGGACGCTTGATGACATGAATGGAAAGCACCTAAGGGCTGCAACCATTTACCAACCTTTCTTGCATGCATACGGCGCGTCCACAACGCCTTTGCAATTTTCTGAGATTTACCCTGCCCTCGAAAAAGGTGTAATTAAAGGCCTTTACTGGGGTGGAGCAGGAGCTTTATCTGGTAAGTGGGATGAAGTAATTAAATACCAATACCCAGATTCCTTGGCTGGTGGTGGTGGTGTTTCCATTTTAGTCAACCAGGCTAAATGGGACTCTATGTCTGAATCTCAGCAAAAGGCTGTACGCGATGCAGTCAAATCTGCAGCGGTATTCCAGACAGAGCACATGAACGCAGTGGAAGCTAAAGAAGTAACGACACTTGCTGAACGAGGAATTGAGACAATTAACTGGGATGCTTCGATGAAGAAAACATGGAGCGATGACCATTACAATAAAATCATTGCTGACTACATTGTTGCGCCAAATCCTACCCTCGGTGAACCTCTCGCAAAAGCTATACGATGTGTAACGACATCGTATTACCTGACCGCAACTAAAAATTTACAACTAGCGGGCCTTGTAGAAAGGCCCGCTAGTTGTAGTAAGCCTTATGAAATGAGCTAGTTGGACTTTATGCTTTCAAGGACACTCAATAAAATTAGTCGCGCTATTTTTGACATTAGCGATGCGCAGCGGAAACAGCGATCCAAAAACCCTATACCTTCACAAGTATTCGATTTTTTGATTGATCTTTCAGCGTTCTGCGCGGCCTTATTGGTTCTCGGAATGGCAGTTACAATTGGGTTAAATGTTCTTCTTAGGAAAGTCTTTTTAGCCCCGATTGAATGGGCCTTGCCCATGACTGAATTTAGCTTGCTCTATATTACTTTTTTGGCAGCGCCGGTTGTCCTGAGGCGAGAAGGCCATGTTCGAATGAGCGCCATTACTGAGCAATTAGGTCATGAATGGAAGGTCCGCCTATACATTTTAGGTTCTTCTATAGGCTTTTTGGTTTGCACGATTTTAGTATGGCAATCTGCAGGTGCGACGTGGAAGGAAATTCAGTCAGGTGCGGTTCTATTACAGGGAATTGAAGTCCGAAGAGCACTCGTCACTTGGATTATCCCGTACGGATTTGGACTGCTTGGAATACAGTTCTTCAGAATGGGTTATAACGTCTACCGAACCAAAATCCTCGGCAACGAACCTAGAGAGACAGAAGGCTAATAATGGAAATCCTTGGACTAGATTTACCCTGGTGGCTAACGCTAATCACCTTTTTTGGCTTGTTACTTGCACTTATGTCTACAGGCATGCCTGTAGCAATAGCATTTGCACTGCTTAATATTGCCGGGTTAATTATGGTTAAAGGTAGCATGGGTTTACTGCTACTGCCTGGTAGCGTTTATAGATCTGTAGCTACGTTCAATTTACTTGCTATTCCAATGTTCTTCCTGCTAGGTGAAGTTTTATTCCAATCTAGGGTTATAGGTTTGACGATAGATGTGATGGACCGGTGGATTGGCAAAGTACGCGCAAGGCTACTCTTTATTTCCTTAGGAGCCGGAACTGCACTTGCCACGTTGAGCGGTGCGGGAATGGCTGATACCGCTCTTTTAGGGACGACCCTACACCCAGAAATGGAAAAGCGTGGTTATGAGAGGCGTATCTCTTTGGGAACATTGATGTCCTCTGGTTTATTGGCAGCTATCATTCCTCCAAGTGCACTAGCAGTTCTTGTTGGAAGCTTTGCTGAGGTATCGATTGCACGCTTATTGATAGCCGGTATCCTCCCAGGTTTGATGATGGCTACCGTGTACGGTATTTACATATATGTACGAGTAAAAATTAATCCAAGCCTTGCCCCACCTTATGTAGGCGAAGGCGTCGGATGGGGTTCTAGATTGGGAGGGCTCGCACTTCTAAGCCCTCTCGGAATTATCGTGATAATGGTAATGGGCTTCATCATTTTTGGGGTAACTACACCGAGCGAAGCTGCAGCAACTGGTGCTATCGGCGCGTTTATTGTAGTGGCTTTGTACCGGTTAATACGTGCAAGCATCAAATCCAAAAGCCTTGAAGGTGTTCGGTTTGATTACCAAGTGGTAAAAGATGCACTTTATGGCACAGTTTATATAGGTGGGATGATTTTCTTGATCATTACCGGAGCTGTTGCTTTGGGACAGCTGCTTGCGTTGACAGGAGCAACTAGGGACTTCCTCGATTTCATTGTCGGTCTTGCAGTTCCAACTGTCGTGCTAGTTATTATTGTCCATTTAGCTGTATTGGTACTTGGCTTTTTCATTGACCAACTGTCGATTATGCTGGTCGCAATTCCTGTTCTTGTTCCAATAGTTGAGGGACTTGGAATAGATCCAGTTTGGTTCTGGGTTCTCTTCTTAATGAATATCTCGGTTGGTGCAATAACCCCACCATTTGGGATGATGCTATTCGCGCTGAAGGGCGTAGTACCACAGGCCTCAATGACTGATCTCTATCGGGCAAGCATACCATTCGTCATACTTGATATGATTGCCATTGGATTGGTTATAGCATTCCCTCCTATTGCTACTTGGCTACCAGGGCTGATTAATTAGGTATGACTGAGGGATTATTTGGCGCTCTGATAGCCCTTTTAGTTCCAGTATGCTTCGGTACAGGTATGGTAGTTGTGAGAATAGGGCTTCAGCATATGCCGCCGAATACCGGCAATTTCCTTTCTCTTGTGAGTGGCTGGCTAGTTGTCACATTACTTGCCTTTGCCATCTATCCATCGCAGATGCTTGATATGAAATGGATCGCACTTTTTGGCTTCGCGTTAATCGGCTTTATTAATTTCCCCGTTGGAAGATTTTTTAATTTTGTGAGCATCAAACAATTAGGTGTATTAAAAGCGGCTCCAATACTAGCGGCTGCCCCTGTTGTTTCCACTGCCGAAGGTATTTTTTTTCTGAACGAAAATGCCAATGGAGTCATATTAATTGGTACTTTGATATCAATAGCAGGAGTTGTAGTAGTCATTAGAGGAGATACGCGGACTACAGAACCTTCCACAATTGATATCGTGAATGAAGGGACGAGCAGTAATTTTATAAAGCGTCACCCAATTTTGATTGGGTATTTAGCCGCAATCGGTGCATGCCTTGCATATGGAACTATCCCGCCATTAGGAAGGGTAGCTGTTGCTGAACTTGCAGAGCCTATTGTTACCGCGTCCTATACATTGCTTTTTGGTTCTATATTTATGGGTTTGCTAGCGTCAAAAAATATACCTCGAGACCTTAAGTCTGCACCGTTATTTTCATCCGGATTGGTAGCTTTAAGCGGGATATTAATGGGCGTGGGCGTTTCCATTTTGTACTTCGCGTTAAGCAAAGCTCCTGTAGTGGTAGTATCACCAGTATTTGGGTTGAACGTATTTGTCTCAATGATCATAGTGCGATTGTTTTTACAAAAACTTGAAAAAGTTAATGCACAGTTGGTATTGGGTTCATTATTAGTCGTCGGAGGTGTAGCCGCAGTGATTGTAGGCTCACAAATATAATTTAATCGGATTGATCGATTGGAGGTTCTATGACAATGAACGTAGTAGGTAAGAAAACTCCTAGAATTGAAGGACCAGAAAAGACTAACGGCTCTCTAGAATACGCAGCTGATCTTAAGCAAAGCAGTCATTTATGGGGGAAAACACTGCGAAGCCCATACCCTCATGCTCGCATAATATCTATAGATACCTCTCAAGCTTCTAAATTAGAAGGTGTTAAGGTTATTCTCACAGGAAAAGACCATCCGCATCTCATGGGTCGGATGATGCGAGATTTACCTGTTTTGGCTATCGACAAAGTTCGATTCATAGGGGAAAGGGTCGTCGCGGTAGCTGCTGATTCATTAGATACAGTTAATCAAGCCTTAGAGCTTATACATGTTCAATATGAGGAACTCGAACCAGTCTACACAGTCGACGCTGCATTGCGGCATAACGCGCCATTGATTCATGAATCTCCTCAATCTTACCCAGGGGCTTTCAGCCACCCTGATCAACCTGAATTACCTAATCTTTGTTCGTATGGTCGATGGACACACGGGGATGTAGACAAAGAGTTAAAGGTTTCTGATCGTGTCATTTCCAATACGTTTTATACACAAAAAGAGCACCACGGATATATGGAAACGCACGCTTGTATGGTAGATGTTGGTACCGACGGGATTACCAATGTATGGGCCTCAAATAAATCTCCACACTTGCTCCGCATGCAACTTGCAGCAACTTTTGAAATAGAGCCTACCTCCGTAAGAGTTCATCCAATGCCTGTGGGAGGCGATTTTGGAGGCAAAGGATCTCCAATGGATGTACCTGTTGCGTATCTCCTCTCTAAGCATGCTGGTAAGCCAGTAAAAATTGTAATGACTTACCAAGAAGAACTTCTTGCAGCTAATAGTCGCCATCCATCTAAAATAACAGTGTCCACTGGTGTGACATCGGAAGGGAATTTGACAAGCCTGCAAGTGGATGCCGTTTTCGATGGTGGTGCTTATGGTGCGTTTAAACCTGCGCCTAATATAAATCTACATGGCTTAGAACAGGCTGGCAGCTGCTATCGATTCACTGCATTAGATGTCACAAGCCATATCGCCTATACAAATACTTTACCTTCTGGGCATATGCGTTCACCCGGAGGTCCACAGATAAATTTTGCTATTGAATCGCATTTAAATATTGTGGCGAGCGAGCTGGGCATAGATGCATATCAGTTCCGTAGAAAAAACTTATTACGGCAAGGTGACCTTGCTCCAAATGAAGAAAAATGGGGGACTATAAAAGCTATAGAGGTGCTTGATGCTGCTGCTGAAAAAATTGGATGGGGAACTCCGAAAGGAGCTCATGTGGGCAGAGGGATAGCGATGTACGAACGTGGGCCAATAGGGGGAGACTCTAGTTGTCAGATAGTAGTACACACGAATGGAAACATCACTTTATTTGTGCCCGTGGCAGATCCTGGACAAGGTGCATACACTGCCATGCAGCAAATTATTGCCGAAAACCTTTCTATTTCACCAAGTCGGATACAAGTTAAAGCAGCACCAACAGACCAATTACCATTCGATCTGGGGGTTTCTGGTAGTAGAGTGACCTTCGCGCTCGGTGCCACGGTTATGGAAGGGCTAAAAACAATAAAGAACCATCTTTTAGAACTCACTGGAAGTGAAGATTTCGATCAAGGTTATAGCGCCCTTTGCGACCATTTTGAAGGAGACGCGATAATTGATGCATACAAATCTGTACCTATTTTCCCTGACCCGCCTAGCACCGAATTTACTGCTCAGGCAGCAGAAGTTGAAGTTGATGTAGAAACAGGGTTGGTCCGAGTGACAAAGTTCATAAGTGCCCACGACGTTGGGACAATAATTAATCCTGAGGGACACCGTGGTCAAATTTTAGGAGGTGCTATTCAAGGAATTGGTATGGCCTTAGTAGAAGAGCATTTGATTCAAGACGGAAAGCCGATCACCTTGTCTTTAGCTGACTATAAAATACCTAATATTGCGGATATCCCTGGGTTTGAAATCGTATATCTACCGCGTAACGAAGGGCCAGGGCCGTATAACTCTGGAGCTATAGCTGAGGCCGCCAATGTACCAAGTGCATCGGCTGTGGCCAATGCTATTCAAGATGCTATTAAGCTGCCGGTCTGCCAATTACCTGTCACGGCAGAGCGTATTTACAGTATGACTCATCAGAATAACGTTGAGGAGGAAGGAAATGAGTGAAGATCTGAATGGGAAAGTAGCCATAATAACTGGTGCAGGGTCGCCGATTGGTATGGGACGAGAAATGTCTTTCGCACTAGCTGGAGCAGGAGCAAAAGTGGCAATGATGGACATTGATTCTGCTTCTTTGGACGCTGCTGTTAATGATGTCCGTGAGATGTGCGGCGATGATAGTGCATTTCCAATTGTGGGAGATGTAACTAATTATGCTGATGCCGAGAGAATAATTAAGGCTACTATTGAACGGTTTGGCGGCCTTCATATTTTGGTTAACAACGCAGGTACTAACCAACGAAACATGGGGTTCAGCAATACAATCCTCGAGCCTTGGTGGGGTATCGATCCAGAAGCATGGGCCCGGGTGGTTAGTGTTAATTTTAACGGCCCGTTTTTCATGGCACACGCTGCTATTTCGCATTTACTTGAGCAAAAATGGGGGCGAATCATTGGTGTTACAACAAGCTTGGACACTATGCTTCGCATAAATATGGCCCCTTACGGACCTTCAAAGGCTGGGCATGAAGCCTTGGTTTCTACAATGGCAAAAGAACTTGAGGGCACTGGAGTAACAGCAAATGTGCTAGTTCCAGGAGGGCCTGTAAATACTAATTTATTACCCCCAGACACGGATTTCGATAGGAATAAATTAATACAGCCCGATGTTATGAAAGCTCCTGTGGTATGGCTTGCCTCAGATGCTTCAAATGAAATCAATGGACAACGTTTTATTGCATACGACTGGGACGAATCACTTCCACTTCAAGAGCGGATAGCGAAGGCAGCTGCTCCTGCTGCATGGCCCCAGCTTGGTGGGCAGGCTGTGTACCCTGCCTAACTAGCGCCTGCTGGTGGTTGAGTTGCAGCTACTGAGGCTTCACTTGGCACAAATTCCTCTTCTACGAACTTCGCTTCGTAAGGCAGGAGCTTGCAATCTGATGGCTCCGCAACGAGCCAGACATCGTCGCCTCGCTGCAGCCCTTGATTAGGGTGCACGAATGCGCGTATCAGCTCGCCTGCTGACTCTACGCGGCAGTCTATAGAGTCTCCAAGGAAAACCATAGTTTCTATTTTCCCTTGGATTGCATTATCTTTCGCATTTTTTGTAGCCTTCACGACGATATTTGCAGGGCGAATAGCAAGCGAAACTTTGTCATTGACATTAAGCGAATCAACCGCAGTGCAGAGGATCTCACCTTGTGGTGTGTTCACTTTTGCAACACCTCTGCTGCTACTTACTAAAGTGCCTTCGAGTAGATTTGTTGTACCGATAAACTCTGCTGTAAATCTTGAAACGGGAGTAGAGTATATTTCTTTAGGGCTACCAAGCTGAACGATTTCGCCATCGCGCATCACAGCAATTTGATCTGAAAGAGTTAATGCTTCAAGCTGATCATGTGTGACAAAGATAGTCGTAATATTCAATCGTTCCGTCAAGGTTTTTAATTCAACTCGCATCTCGTCACGAAGTTTTGCATCTAAATTGGATAAAGGCTCATCTAGTAACAGAGCCTTAGGCTGTCGAACAAGAGCGCGTGCTAAGGCGAGGCGTTGCTGCTGGCCTCCTGATAATTGAGGTGCAGGGCGATTCTCTAGTCCATCGAGGCGCACTAAACTGAGTGCCTCTAGGACACGCTCTCTCACTTGGGATTTAGGTAGTTTCCCTTTACCTCTCGATATAGGAAAGGCGACATTATCGAATACATTCATATGAGGCCAAATTGCGTATGACTGAAACACCATTCCTATTGGACGCTGATGAGCAGGCACATAACCGTTACCGTCGGACGAAACGACAATCATGTCGTCTATGGCAATTTCGCCTCCATCGGCTTTTTCAAGACCTGCAATACAACGCAATGTTGTTGATTTTCCGCAGCCAGAAGGTCCTAATAAAGTGAAAAATTCGCCTTCCTCTACGTTAAATGAAACTTCTCTCACCGCATTTACAGCTCCTTCATCAGTGCTATAACGCTTGACTAAATTTGATACTCGTACTGCAGTTGCCATAGATTCCCCCTACCCTTGCTCTTTCGTTAGCCGTAAAGTAAGCAGCCTTGCTGTAACAACAATTGTGCTCATTATCATCATAAGAATAATACCTAGTGCTGCAGCCTCATCAGAGCGGCCATTTTCCCAGGCTGCCCACGAAATTACTGACAATATTTGACTATCTCTGGTGCTAATCAGTAATGCCATTGATAGTTCTCTGCCACTATGTATTGCTACCCAAAGCCATCCGGCTACAAGTGAAGGCACAAGTAGTCGCAAAGTTATTTGCCGAAACACCGTAAACCAACCAACCCCGCTCACTGCACCAGCCTCTTCTAGCTCCTTATGAAGTTGAAACATAGCTCCATTTGTAGTTCGTGTCCCATATGCGAGGAATCGTGATACGTGAACGAGCATTATCAGCCAAATTGTTCCATAAAGCGGGATCCAGTCTATCCAAAGTGCCATGAGCAAAAAGGCTAGCCCAAAGACAATACTAGGAGCGGTAAATGGAACGAATGCAAGTGCATCTAATATTCCGCGCCCTCTGACACTAGAGCGCACAACAACCCAAGAAACCATTGCAGACAACAGTACTGTGGCTATTGGAACTACAGCAATTAATAGCAAAGAGTTCTTGAGACCTATCCAAAACGCACTTTGCTTGAATAAACCACGGTATGCATCAAGGCTCGCGCCTTCAAATGCTGCTATTGAAGGGGGGCGGAAATACGGCTGCGTGCTTGCGTACAAAAGTATTACTGTTGGCAGCAAAACCATTAATAAGAAATAAGCAATAATCGCAGTACCAGCCCATTTTCTCCAAGGACCAAGATCTATTCTTCGCGGCCTATAGCCCTTGCCTGTGATCGTAGCGAATCGCTGTTGGACTCGTGTCACACGATGGTAATAATAGATACCAACGACTCCTATCAAAGCTGCAACAGTACCTAGGCTCGTTGCTAAACCATAATCACGGGGTACTTGGCTTGTAGCCAGATATATTCTTGTTGCAAAGACGTGAATACCTCCAGGCATTCCTAGAATTGCCGGAATCTCGAATATCCCAATCGTTGCAGTTCCAATAAATATAGTCACTCCTAGTAATCCTGGAAGCATAACGGGCAGTGTCACTCTGCGCAGTGTGGTCAATGTATTTGCTCCCGAAGTAGCTGCCGCTTCTTCAAGAGATGGATCCATGCTTCTAAAAAGCCCAACTACCATCAAGAAAATAGTAGGGGTTAAACGTAAGCCTTCGACAAATACTAGCGTTATGAGTGAGTAAGGTGTGAATATTCCTTTGTCCCAGTCAAGCCATTGCGTGAATGGAATGTTGAATACGCCAGTTCTTGGATTGAGGAGAAAAACCCACGTCATTGCGAATAAAATTGGAGGCATGCCTGCAGTAATGATCGCCACAACGAAGGCAAAGTTCCTCATCGGTGCATTAGTACGTTCTACTACCCATGCCAAGCTGACGCCAAGGATTAGTCCAAATATTACAGAACCAATGCCAAATACTGCAGTGTTAAGCAGAAGGCTATATGTAGATTCATCGAGGAATGCTTTTCTGTAATGCTCTAAGGTAAAAGAGCCAGGCTCCATATCAGCGGGGCCTACGCTCCAAAGGCTGTAGAACAAAAGAATTGCTAAGGGCGCAATTACCAGAAAGGCTAGAATTAAACCAAGTCCCCCAAACAGTATTAAGTATTGGGGTTCAAGACTACGAATCTTTTCTGGAATTAATTTCCTTGCAACAGCGACAACAGCAGCCAATCGTGCCTCCCGGAGTATCAAGATAATATGTGGGGCTCTTCGTTGAAAGAGCCCCTCATATGCCTATGCCATATTAGCTAGTAGGTATACCAAGTACTTCTCGGTATGTCTTCTGGAGACGCTTAAAGTTATCAGCCATTTCTATGCCTGTGTAACCAATCTTAAGGTCCATCTTGGACATGCGTACACCCATCAAGTCACCTGAAGCTGGGTCCATGCTTGTACCTGGCTGGACTTTGACTCGAACTGGAATTCCTTGGTTAACATTATTCAGCCAGCGAAGGAACAGTTTTCCGCCTGGAGGGTTGGGTCCCTTGGCGACAGCACCTATCAACCATTGCTCAATCGCGTTAGGTGTAACAGGAGCCATGTCTACAGGTGCTCCTTTTTGTATGGCGTTACCTATTGATGCGATATTTACATCTGGGCTGATTGGGAATTCTCCGCTTGAAACAGCGTTACCCACTGTAGTGTTTCCGTGCATGATTGCCGGTTTCTGGTCCTTTAATTTGCCTAAATACTCTACAATTTCTGCTTCGGTCCAAAGGTTAGGGAATTTGCCGTTGTACTCAGGAAGATCGGTCAAGTAGATAAATCCTTTCAACCGGTCCTCTAGAACCATTTGGCCTTTCCACTTTGGATCAAGCAAGTCCTCATAAGTTTGAGGAACTTCGTCCGCATTTATGACGTCAGTGTTGTACATAACACCGTGAGCCAGCGGAAGATATAGTGTTGCAGCTCCATCACCGTATCGAGCTAGTTTATCAACACCAATGTCGTCAAAAATATCTGTGCTGTCCGCAAAAATATTCTGATCTAATAGTCGACTGTCTCGACCGGGGTCGGCAACATCAGCAGTAATCTTACCTGCCTTGTTCTCTAGCAAGAGCCCTTCTGTTACCTCACTTGTGCTTTTAGTCGTAAGTTCGACTTTCAAGCCTGGGTACTGAGCCTCAAAAGCTTCAACTATTGGCTCTCCCTGCGCTGCTCGCGTAGGAAATACCCATGCAATTTTTCCGCTATTAGTAGCGAGAGCATCCTTGTAAAGCTGCTCTTCCAATGATAATTGCGGAGCAGCTGTTGCCGTAGCCACTGGCTTTGGCGTTGGCGTTGGGTCAGAACCGCATGCTGCCAAAATTGGTAGCGCAACGGCAATAAGGAACAATAAACCAATCTTTCTCACGACCAGCCTCCCTGGGGCGAGCCATTTATATGTATACAAAGGCTCCTGAAAGTGGCGAAAAAGTAACCTTAACTAGCAGATACGTCAAGCCTTTAGAAGTAAAGTCCTCTTAAATATGCGAAAAACAGTTCAAAATCATTTAAGATGAACGAAATATGATGGAGGCTGCTATGGGGATCATCGATGCGGATGCACATGTAATAGAAATTGATCAGACCTGGGATTATATGGACCCCTCCGAGCGTCAATACAAACCCGGCACTGCCTTCCAAACTTTAGATTCGGGTGAAGTGCTGAAATTCTGGGTTGTTGGAGGTCGAGCAATACGAACTCCATGGCCAGGAGGCGGAACTGAAGGTGAAAAGGCATTTGGAGTATTTGTCGGTAATGTTCCTCTTACCATCGAATCTAAATACATGTTAGATGTACAGGCAAGAGTAAAACATATGGATGAAATGGGAACTGATATACAAGTTCTTTACCCATCTATGTGGACCGGACCGATAACAAAAAACCCAGCAGAAGAAGTTGCAATATGTCGAAGCTATAACAGATGGATGGCTGATATTTATGCAGAAGGCAAAGGACGCTTTCGCTGGACAGCTGTTGTACCAGTATTGAATATAGAGGAGGCAATTAAGCAACTAAAATATTCAAAGGAAAATGGTGCCGTTGCTGTAAATCTCAGAGGCGTTGAGATAGGGAATAGGCTTATTAATGATCCATATTTTTTCCCTTTGTATGAAGCGGCTGGGGACTTGGATATGCCGATTTGCCCTCATTCGGGCACCGGTAGTTTTGAGCTTGACAGCATATTCGGAGGAAGCACATTAACTGCTTATGAACGAAATAAGTTTAGTGGTCTTTCAGCTTTCCATACTTTGATGATGACTTCTTTGCCCTCAAAATTCCCAAAAACAAAATGGGGGATTATTGAGTTTAGTGCCGATTGGATCCCGTACTTACTTAATGATTTGGAACGAAGGATTGTTAGGCGAGGTGATAAAATGAGCGCTGAGCCTTTAGTTGAAAATAATATTTGGGTTACCATTCAACTCAATGATGACTTGCAGCATATTGATAAATATGTTGGGGATAATAGATTGGTTATCGGCACAGATTACGGGCATGCCGACTCAGCAACTGAGATTTATGCCTTAAAAACTTTCGAAAAAGACGATAGGCTTAACATAGCTAGTAGAGAACGTATATTGTGGGATAACCCTAAAGAACTTTATTCTATAAATTAAATGAAGGTGACAGGAGTGCTATGCCAGTAATTGACGCTGATACACATGTGGATGAAACAGAAGCTACTTGGGATTATTTGTCGCAGCAATCGCCCAAGTACGTCCCCGCAACTATGGAGCCACCAGCTGAAGAAAAATCACGGTCTGGTTTGAGTGCTTCACGGAGCCGTTTTTGGCTTGTGGAAGGTCGGATACAGGTACGTGCTATTCGAGATGACATCCACCATCCTGCACGCCCACGACGCGAGCTTGAAGATCTTGAAGGCAGAATTGCAGATATGGACAAAATGGGGGTAGACATCCAAGTTCTATTCCCTACTTTTTTTATCCGCTACGTTGCCCAGAATCCTCTACCTGAAGCTGAACTTGCAAAATCCTATAACAGATGGATAGCTGAAAGATGCGCTAAGACAAATGGGAGAATGCGCTGGGCTGCTGTATTACCGTGGCTCGATGCTGATGCGGCTATTAAAGAGCTTGAATGGGCAAAAGCAAATGGGGCATGCGGTATTTTTAAACGCGGGTATGACCTTAATTTGCCTGTGAGTGACTCTCATTTCCACCCAATCTACCAAGCTGCTAATGATCTTGATTTGCCTTTGTGCATTCACACCGGACATCCAGGAAGTGATTGGGACCGAGGCTTTCCAATAATAGCTTCGTTCCTCTCAGTACTTAGTGCGGGCCTGCCCGACAAATTCCCTACTCTTCGTTTTGGATTTATCGAAGCAGGCGCTTCATGGATACCGTACGCCATTTCTCAATTAGCGATGAGGGAAAGAAGCGAGCGTCATCATGAAGAAGTTTTGACGACAGAGCTCTCAAAAGATTTATTCAAAAAGAATCGGCTCTTTGTCACTGTTGACCCTGTTGATGACATAGAGCGATTGCTGGAGTTTGATACAGCAAGCAATTTGATGATTGGCACTGATTATAGCCACTCTGACGCGTCTGCAAATCTTACTGCTCTTGGAGAAGTTAAGCGCTGGGAAGCGGCAGGCAAAATTGATGCTACTGTTGCTAGTGCGATTCTAGAGACTAATCCACAGAATTTTTATGGGCTGTAAATAATACAGCCCGTAAAAATTAAGCCTCTGCTATTTCAGCTACTTTGAAGCCATAGAAGCGTTGTGCATTTTTGTGCAGTATTTTTTCTTTTTCGGCAGCAGTCATATCAGTCTCTAGGACTTCTTCGATTTCATGCCTAACGCTTTCGCGATTCACTTCATGTGGGAAGTCTGATGAATATAAAAATGCTTCTGGTCCAGCAACTTTTACAGCGTAAGGTAATGCGAATTCGCCTCCTTCACAGCCGACAAAAACTCTACCTTCCTGAGTCTGGCGAATAGCGTATTCGAAAATCGATTCACCATCGCGGAGGCGTATGTATTTCGATTCAGGATCGAATGGAATATGCGTTGCCCAGGATTCAGCTAATCTTTCGAGACACAGCAGAAACCAGGACACCCCTCCTTCTAGGAATCCTATTTTTACGCCTGGGAACTTGTCGTATATCCCATTCATGAGGATACCGGCAAAGGAAATCATGATTCCGAAAGGATGGCCGAGGCCATGCACAGCGGGGTATATGTTCATGTGATCTAAGCCCATCCCACTATGACATCCACCATGGACACCTAATGCACAGCCAAGACGTTCTGCCTCTTCGTAGATAGGCCAGTACTCAGGAGAGCCTAGATGGGACTTAAGGCCCGTCGATGGTAGCATCGCACCGGGCATTCCAAGCTCTTCAACTGCGTATCGCAACTCTTTAACTGCAGCAGCCGGATCCTGCATTGGTATCAAGGCCATGCCTTTGAATCTCGGATCAACGCTCATATATGCGCTGTGGACCCATTCGTTATAAGCCCTGCATACTGCAATAGCCCAATCAATGGACGCTATTTTTCCGTACGCCAATGCAGAGGTCGGGTACAGTACAGTTGCACTAATACCTGCAGATGACATAAAGCTTTTCCAGCCTTCAGTCCCGCTTCGCTCGAAAGATCCTGGTGGAAGTTCAAAGAGCGACGCAGAGTGCAAATGATCCAGAGGTGGAAATAATTTTTGCTCGGCAAAAGGCCCACGCTCTTTGTAGCCTTTTGGCATATATTCACTAATGCCTTCAGCATCCTCAAAAAGATGTCCGTCCGCATCTATAATTGTTTCGAGATCTGTTGCCATATCACCCTCTCTTTCTCTTCTTGAGTATAGGCGAGAAATTTCTGTAATGCTAACTCACTATAGTGTCAGTGAGATAAAGATAACGCCCGAAACTACTGCAAGTGCTCCTAGCCAGATACGTTTATCAGCGACTTCAAACTGTCGCGCGATGAATTGAGAAAAACCAATGGCGATTAATGGGGCAAGTGCAACAATTGGTGATATTGCAGTGATAGGAGCACGGCTAGCAGCCCCATAAAATAAAAATATCCCAAGAGACATAGAGGTTCCGCCAATCACTAATTTCCAGATTCGGTTTCGTGGAATTAATTTAATTTCCATACGGAATTTAGGTACAGCCATAATCGATAAAATCAGCGCTCCAATACCAAAAACCAACGACGCAGCAACTAATGGAGTTGTAACATCTGTCACTATTTTTTTTATTAAAACACTAACCAAGCCGTACGTGAACATGGCACCAATAGCGGCAGAAATACCTTGGGAGGTCTGGCTGATATGAGCGTCTTCTGCAACCCCTGCCCCTGCTCCCTCGTTCGCGATTATTGCAATCCAGATAGCCCCACCTACGCATCCAACCATGCCTAAGAGTAAGCCTATGCTTAAACTTTCTCCAAGCCACAGAACTGCTACCGTAGCGGCTACCGCAGGATTTGCAGAGACAATAGTATTACCTTTTGATACCCCAATTCTGCGCATAGATTGGAAAAGGAGTAGTCTGCCAATCGGATAGTTGATTGCCGCAGTGAATATAATAAAACCCCAACCGCTAAGGCTGATTCTTTCTATTTCGGTTGAGTAGCTCGGCGATGCAGCAATAATAAGAATAGCTGCTCCTACTACCATCGAAACTACAGTCCCTGTTACTACAGGAGTATTGACCAGCCCGAGCCGGGCCACTGCTGAACCAAAACCAAATGCAGTAGCGGTACCCAAGGCAAAAATTACTCCGATAAACTCAGGACTCATTCGCGCTCTTAGTGAATCCCATAAAACTCCGAAGGGTTGTCATTGATTATCTTGTTAGTGGTAGAAGCGCTCAGATCAGATCTTGCCTGGAGTATCGACAAAGCTTCTAGTTCTGCCGATTGGTCTGCATGAGAATAATCAGACCCGATGATTAAGTGCTCGTCACCAGTGTAGTTCATGATGTACGGCAAATCTTCATGAGTTTCACAAGCGACATAGAATCTTCCTTTTTTAACTAAATCCTTAGAGTAATCGAAATTACTCATCCATTGGACGCGAGCATGCAACGCCTCAAGTTCCGCTATCGCATACGGCACCCAGGAGGACAATGTTTCTATGAAGCCAACACGTAGTTTGGGAAATTTGTTAGGTATTTGATCTCGTATTAATGAAATAAATGCGTCTATAGGAGAGAGCCTGAAGTTATACATGGTCAGGTGAGATGCAAGTGTATCTCCAATAGTAGGATCATGGGCTGCAGTGTGAATACATATCGGTAAATTTAAAAACTGAGCATGCTCATAGAGCGGGAAAAAATACGGATCACTTGCTGATCTTCCGACTTCCACTCCCCGTTTGAACACGCCACATGCCCCGTTATTCTTTCCCCACTCTAGCTCCTCAATGCATCTATCGATGCTTAACATGGGAGGAACTACAACCCAACGCAGTCTTCCGTCGCTTTCACGTGACTTTTCTCCCATCCATCTGTTGTACGATCTGCATAACGCGTACTCAATTTCTGCTTTTGTTGTGAAAGTAGTTAGGAATAAAGTCGGGTACATCACTTGGATATCAACATTGAGCTGATCCATTTGCCTTAGACGTGCAGCAACGTCATGTAATTCTCTCGTCTGCTCCGTAGTTCCTGTTCTTACATCATCTCGTATTCGCCTAATACGAAGTGCTCCATCTATATTCCAATACCTAGTGTAGCCTGGAGGTGCGTTTACGCCCTCAAGGTTATTTTCTCCAGGAGAAACAGTAAGCGGCCTGTATTGTTCGTGCTCAGGCAACAAGAAAGACCAGGTCTCGTCGTTTTCATCAACATGTGTATCAGCGTCAATAATTGGCATAGCACTTCACCTCTTGCCATCTATATTGGTAACTTCATTTGCGATTTTAGGATCCAACCCATACGTATTGATGGCAGCAGCATCCGTAATATACCCGTTCCTTAAGTCATTGATTACTGCTTTTTGGGGACGCAATTTAGGGTCACCTACTCCTCCTGCACCGCTTGTAAGCGCTTGAACAATATCACCTTCACGAACAAGGACATTCGATATCAAGCCTGTATAGATTTCCTCTCCAGTAGTGCCAGGGTTAATGACAACGCCCCCTGCGGTTCCACTGTGCCCACCAGATACACCTTGCGGAGGGAGTAAGTTTCTGGGGTTCCCGCCTGCGTAACGACTTTCTTCATGAACCCTGTATTCACGTACCAGTCCATTACCACCACGATAAAGGCCAGCTCCTCCTGAGTCTGGAATGATGCGGAATTTAGTTACTTCTATGTTGAATTCTGATTCTATGATTTCAATGCTCGTAAACTTAGACCCGCCACTTGCAGAATGGGCAGTACCAGTCCAGCCATCTCCACCTTCATACGCACCGTTTCCTGAGCGAAGTAACTCATACTGAACATACTTGCGCCCTTTGTTTAGCGCAGTACTGCCGAAAACGACCATACTAGGCGGTGCGTTATGAGCGACAATAGGTTTACCTGCAAGCTGTGAAATTGCCTCAAACAACACGTCTTCAACCACTGGTATTGTCATTGAATAAAATCCTGTAGGTGCAGGGAATGTGGGATTCACAATTGAGCCTTCACGAAAAACCCATTCAATAGAGTTTTCAACGCCGCTATTTCCAGGAATTGTAGGGTCAATCATTGCTATTAAAGCAAAATGGGCCATTCCATGAATGAATGGAGGACGTACATTTATGGGTCCTAAGCTTTGGTCATCTGATCCACTGAAATCAATTACAACACGGTCATTTTTCTTTTGAACTGCAACATGAATTCTTACAGGTTCATTCCTATTTGCAATATCGTCAACGAAACCTTCCGCTTCAAATATCCCATCATGCCATTGACTTATAGCGCCTTTCACTCTTGTTTCCGTTCTGTAGGCTGTCTTCTCAAAAGCATCAAGGACTACAGCTTTGCCAAAAGTAGCCATTAATTCCTTGATTCGCTTAGCCCCTATTGAGTACATAGCCCCTGCTTGGGCATTAAGATCGCCGATTACAAGATCTGGCGTACGGCTATTAGCTATTAAAAATTGTGCTACTTCAGGTACAGGCTCTCGTTCTCGTTGAAATAAGACAGGAGCAATGATTAATCCTTCGCCAAAAATATCTCTAGCCAAAGCATTTCGAGACCCTGGGGATTGACCTCCGATATCGCTTTTATGTCCCATAGAAGAACAGAACGCTACGACTTCGTCTTCAAAGATGACCGGAGATACAACGACCATATCGTTCGGGTGAGGAGAACCAGAATAATATGGATGGCTGGCTAAAAAGCAGTCCCCGTCACGCATTTCGTCAATCGAATAGAACTCTAATACCCCTCGGACACAATCTGGGTAGGCTCCACGATGCTGCAGTAGAGCAGCATGTTGCCCAACGGTTGCACCTTTCTTATCCGTAATTCCAGCAGAAAAATCGTGAGATTCTCTGATAATTGTAGAAAACCCAGTGCGCATTACTGCAGCCTGCATTTCTCGCATTATTCCATCAATGCGAGCTCGTATAACTTCCTCAGTAATGACATCAGTGGTCATATCACCTCTGGCTTTGGCGATAAAGCCTGCGTAGCTTGTTCCTCACTAAGGCCGTATGTGGCCACTGCGCTTTGTGGGGATATATATCCATTGCGTAAATCATTCATTACTCTGAGCCTGTCTCTTTTCAGAGGATCACCAGCCCCTCCGGCACTTCCAGTTTCTACACGGACGACATCCCCTTCTTGGAGCATAACGTTAGAGATAATTCCAACGTATTTTTGTTCATTCGGAGATCCTGGGTTTATTGTCACTGCGCCAGCAATTCCATCCAACCCGCCTCCTACACCCTGCGCTGGGGAGAGGTTTCTAGGGCTACCCCCGGCGTATCTACTTGGCTGCTGTATCACATATTCGCGACGTAAGGCCAAACCGCCGCGGTATTCACCTGGCCCCCCAGAGTCCGAGACAAGGCTAAAATTGCGAAGCTCGACATCAAATTCTGATTCCAGGATTTCTACACTGGTCAGCTTGCTCCCTCCTCCCCAGGAATGTCCAGTGCCAGTCCATCCATCGCCTCCGTCATAGGCTCCGTTGCCCGACATCATAAGCTCATATTGAACGTAACGGCGTCCTCCTCCTACGGTCCCCATGACAACCATCCCGCTACTTGCATTGTGCGCAACTAGTGGTTTCCCTGCAGCTTTGCTAATAGCTTCAAAAATAATGTCTTCTACTGTCGAGAGCGTCATTGAATAGAAGCCTACAGGTGTAGGAAACGTAGGGTTCAACACTGTGCCTTCACCAAAAACGCAATCCACAGCGCGAGCTAATCCAAAGTTATTGGGTATGCCTGGGTCAATCATTGCTATGGCAGCGTAATATGCCATACCCCTTGTAAATGGTGGACGTGCGTTAATAGGCCCTAAACTTTGAGGGTCAGTTTGTGAAAAATCTAATGTAAGTCTATCGCCATTTACTATGGCTGAGACATGTAAACGGAGCTTTTTATTAGGATCAACAATATCGTCAGTGAACCCGGAAGCTTCGTAGACCCCGTCTTTCCATTGTGCAATAACTTGCCTTACGCGTGCTTCGGTCCGAAGCCCTATTTGTTCAAATGCATCCGTCACTGAATCCTGTCCATACTCATCCATTAGGTTTTTAAGCCTGTAGGCACCAATGCTCCATAAGGCTCCTGCCTGTGCTCCCAAATCGCCTATAACGAGCTCAGGTGTACGACTATTTGATCTCAGTAGCTGATGGGTCTCTTTATGCGGAACCCTCTCGGAAAGGAATTTTACTGGCATTATCTGAAGCCCTTCACCGAATACGTCGCGTGCTAAGGTATTTCTTGAGCCTGGTGACTGGCCTCCAATGTCGCTTTTATGCCCCATAGAGGCGCAAAATGCCACCACTTTACCTTGATGAAACACGGGAAGGACTACAACCATGTCATTAGGATGAGGACATCCTGAGTAATATGGGTGATTGATGAGGAAACAGTCACCATCACTCATTTGGTCATATGTGTAAAATTGGAGTACACCTTTTACACATTCAGGGTAAGCACCTAAATGAGGAGGTAAAGGGGAAAATTGCCCTACAACATTCCCCTCTCTATCTGTTATACCAGCAGAAAAATCATGTGATTCACGTATGATTGTAGAGAAACCAGTGCGCAAAACTGCAGCCTGCATCTCACGGACTATACCGTCTAATCGTGCCCTAATTACTTCTTGACTGATTACGTCGGTGGTAGCCATATATCTCCTATTCGACCTTTAAAGCTTCGTCAATATCTTCCTGAGAAAAATTATAAATTTGTAATGCAGTAGATGGTGTTATGTAGCCATTTCTGAGATCTGAAGCAATTAAACTAGGGTCTCGAGATGCAGGTGCTCCAGCTCCTCCGGAACTACCTGTGTCTATACGGATAATGTCATTTTGTTCTAATTCCAAATTTGAAATTAACCCGCGATACTGCTTCTCGTTGCTTTGTCCCGGATTAACTGTAATGACCCCTTTAGCTCCCGGGTAGCCTCCATTAACACCATGCGCAGGGTCATTTTGCCTCGCTGTCCCTCCGGAATACTTGCTTTGCTTAAGCACTCGATACTGCCTTGTTAGACCTAAGCCTCCACGATAACTACCTGCCCCACCTGAGTCTGGAATTAAAGCGAACCGTTCTAATTCCACATCGAATTCGGATTCTAAGATTTCCACACTAGTGAATTTTGCACCCCCTGCCCATGAATGCCCAGTTCCTGTGTATCCATCTCCGCCTACAAAAGCGCCGTTACCAGTGCGAAGTAATTCATATTGAACGTACCTTGCTCGACCTACACCTGAAGTGCCTAGTACAACCATTGAGGATGGTGCGTTATGTGCAACAGGTGGCTTTCCAGCTGCCTTACTGACAGCTTCAAATACAATATCTTCAATAGTCGCCATAGTGGTGGAGTAAAACCCTACAGGAGCAGGGAAGCTTGGAGAGACGATAGAGCCTTCACGGAATTTACATTCAATTGCCTTAGCAAGCCCTCCATTATTAGGAACGCTTGGATCCATCATTGCTATTGCAGCGAAATAGGCCATGCCGCGAATGAAAGGAGGTCTTACGTTTATCGGGCCTTCGCTCTGGTCGTCAGATTTTGAAAAATCCAGAATCAGGCTGTCTTTTTCCTTGATAGCAGTGACATGCAGCTTGATAGTTTTCGTTGGATCCACAATGTCATCAATTAATGCCTCTGCCTCGAAAGCACCGTCTGTCCATTCCGAAATATGGCTTCGAACTCTAGCCTCAATACGTGCAATTATTTGCTCAATTGCCCCAAGCAGCACGCTAGCACCATATTCCTTAGCAAGGGCCTTTACGCGCAATGCCCCAATGCTCCTAAGTGCGCCTGCTTGTGCAGCTAGGTCACCAATAACTAATTCAGGAGTGCGACTGTTTGATCGTAAGAAGTGCTCCACCTCTTTGATAAATTGGCCGTCCCTTTGGAAAAGGACTGGCATAATCTGGAATCCATCCCCAAACACGTCTCTCGCTATCGTATTTCGTGAGCCAGGCGACTGCCCTCCAATATCGGCTTTGTGCCCCATGCTTGCGCAGAACGCTATAACTTTTCCCTCTACAAATATAGGCAAGACAACAACCATATCGTTTGGGTGAGGGCATCCTGAGTAATAGGGGTGATTTGCGAGAAAACAATCTCCCTCCTGCATTTCTTCAATACTGTAAAAATCTAGTACCCCGCGAACGCAATCTGGGTAGGCTCCCAGATGAGTGGGTAGAGGAGAGAATTGGCCAATTACGGCGCCATTTATATCTGTAATACCAGCAGAGAAATCGTGCGACTCGCGGATAATAGTAGAGAACCCAGTACGTAAAACTGCAGCCTGCATTTCACGAACAATGCCATCCAGTCTTGCCTGAACAACTGTTTGTGTAATTACATCGACGTCCAAAATGACGGCCTTTCAGTTAGAGCTAACCCAGCCCAAGTAGTCGCCTACGTGACTCTGCATCGCCAAGCTCGTCTGGTGAGCCTGTAAATATTGCTTTCCCTGCCTCTAATACGTGCACCATATCGGCGGCTTGAATTCCAACGTCAACATTCTGTTCAATGAGAAGGACTCCTATACCTTTTTCATCAACAAGCCCTCGAATTGTACTCATTATCTGAGTGACTATTGGCCCCGCAAGAGCACCGGAAGGCTCATCAAGTAGTAGCATTTTAGGATTAAGCATTAATGTCATGCCGATGGCTAGCATTTGGCGTTCTCCACCAGACAGAGTGTCAGCGTCCGACTTGCGGCGCCTGTCCAAAATAGGGAACATCGTGTAGGCCTGTTGAAGTCGCTCAGGAATTAATTCTTTCTCCAATGCATATCCACCGAGTCGCAAATTATCTTCAACTGACAGATCAGCAAAAACTTGGCCACCTTGCGCTAAATAGCCAATCCCATCTTTAATATTGTCAAATGGAGGATGATTGGTAATATCTTTTCCTTCGAACAACACGGTGCCACCAGTGACACGTGCGATGCCAAAGACGCCTTTAATCAGCGTGGACTTACCTGCGCCGTTATGCCCGATAATGGTCGTTACTTTCCCGCCTTCAACCCCTAGCGATACTCCATTAAGGATTTGCTTCGGTCCGTAAGATACTAAGAGCTCATTAGTTTCAAGTAGCGGCATTTGATACAAATCCTAAAAATGCATTAGTAAGCCGTTCATCTTTTTCTATCTCTGAAGGCTTTCCTTCCACAACAACTTCCCCTCTAACAACTACAACATGATCAGCAACGTCCATTACAACCTTAAGATTATGCTCTACCAGAATCACTGCTTTACCGTGGTCAGTTGCTGCAGCCCGAATCATTTTGGTGAGTCCTTCAATAAGATCTGGATGGATACCTGCCATAGGCTCATCTAGCAGGAAAACTTCAGCGCGAGAATTCAGCATTCTGGCAAATTCAAGGAGTTTTTGCTGCCCGTATGATAATGCCTGAGAAAGACTCTCAGCCTTTGATTCGATGTTAAGCTCTTTTAAATGCGCCATCGCTTCGATGCGGCGTTCTTTTTCTTCCTTTGCAACCATTCGAGGACGTAATAAGGCGTTGTACTCCGCTTCGCCTCTCTGATTCGGAGATGAAACCACGACATTATCGAGGCCGTTCATGTAGAAAAGAACCTGTGCATCTTGGAAAGTTCGTGCTATGCCTGTTTTGTATGCTTTATAGGGAGGTTTCCCCGCTATATTTACCCCGTTCATCAAAATACTGCCTGAGTCGGCTTTTAAAAAGCCTGATACGATATTCAGGAGAGTGGATTTCCCCGCGCCGTTAGGCCCGATTAATCCTGTAACTTTCCCAAGTTCGGCCTTCATGCTGACGTTATCCAGCACAAGGTTTCCCCCAAAGCTTTTATTTATATTTGATATTTCTAATACTGCCATGGCTACTCCAGCTTATACCGGCCAATAAGGCCTTGAGGTCGGTACATCATCGCTAGGAATAATAACCCTGCAAAAAGCATAGTCCGTACGCCACCTACCATTGTTGGAGGTATGCCAGGTATAAAGCGTACTCCCTCGCTAATTAATATGTAGCCTAGCACGCCTAATATTGAGCCCATCCAACGACCTGAGCCACCGAGAACAACCATTACTAATATAAACGTACTGAACTCCACCAAAAATTGCGTATGTGCAGCTACCGTTACATACGAGCAGAACAATCCTCCCGCAATACCTGCCATGAATGCAGTTGTGGCAAATACTCGAAGTCTTACGAACCCGACATTTTTACCTATGCTCTCAGCAACTGAAGGATTAGCTCTAATCGTAGTAAGGACGCGACCATAAGGAGATTGCACCAGCTGCCGAATTACTAGAATGAGAAAAATTGCTACAGGCACACTGAATAGTAAGAATTCTTGAGGTGAACCAACGACGTGGCCGAGAAAAGAAGGCCTGGGCACATCACGAATTGCAAGTGAACCATTAGTCATCCATTTCCAGCTTAGTAGCACTTGTACCATCGTTAATTGAACCGTAACCGTAGCGAGTACGAAAAAATGACCACGAAGCCTCAATATAGGAGAAACAATAATCGCAGCAACAGCAGCAATAATTCCCGCCACTAGCAATGCTGGCCAATACGGCAAATTAAACATTTCTGCGCCAGGGGGAGGGTTCGTAGATTGGGTAGTCAAGATAGCAAATGTATAAGCACCAACTCCCATAAACCCAGCATGTGAAAGGCTCATAAGCCCGGTATATCCGACGGACATATTAAGAGATGTAGCCAAAATGGCAAATATACTCAATTTGACGGCAAGATCCGCAAAGTAATCCATATTAAAGCAGTCTCCTCAATTCTCGGTGCTCCCGGGTTCCATGCAGTCCGTAAGGTCTGAAAAGCACTACCAATAGCAACAGCACAAATCCTGCGGGCTCTGCCCAGTTGCCGCCAAAGAAATATGCGGCCAATGTTTGCGCTAGCCCAAGTGCGAGTCCTCCAACTACAGCGCCGGGAAGACTACCAATACCGCCAATAATCACGCCGCCAGCAGCCGTAATTGCGAGATGGATACCTACTATTGGAGTGATTCCTGTTTCATAAGTTTGCACTACCCCGCCTATGCCAGCCAAAGTCGACCCAAGAATGAAAACTAATAAATACACATGCGAGGCGTTAATCCCGACCGCTACTGCTAAGTCCGGGTTGCTTGCTACAGCTCTGATCATTCTGCCCCATTGGGTGTATTTGAAAAACAACGTGACCGCAACTACTAAAAGTGCTACAAGCCAAATTGTATTTATCGTATGCCATGTGAAATACAAATCAAGGCCAAGTGCCTCATTTTGGATATTCACTGTTGGAAGTGGACCACCAGGCCGTGCCATTCGGTGAGTGGTCTTTGCCACAGTAATTAGCATGCCTTCTACGAAAAATAACGCCGCAAGGGATCCAAGGAACGAAACAAGAAATCCAGCTCCTTTTTTGCGGAATTGCCGGTAAATAAACAATTCCATAACGATGCCTGATACGCCGGCTAATACGATACCAATTGCAGCAGAAACCCATATATTAAAACCTGGGGAATACCCGAATATTTCTCCTTTAGTGAACCAATACGTAGAGTAGCCAGCGACTAGGAAGGCTGCTCCATGCAAGACATGGAAAATCCGGACCGTGTTATAGATGACTGCAAATCCCAGAGAAAGCAGAGCGTATAAGGAGCCGAGAGCTAATGCGTTTATAGCGATTTGAATAAAGGTGTCCAATTAAAGGCGTCCAATTCAATATTTGTAGGTAACTAGTAGGGGGTCATATTTCTGACCCCCTACTAAAAGTAACTAGTTAATAAGGCTCGATTTGTGAAACGATCTTCACAAATTTACCATCCTGAACCTGTCCTATCGAAACCGGGGCCCAGGCATCACCATCGGAAGTGTAATCCCATCGTCCTGATACACCGTGTACTGACTTGACCTTGGCCAAATGATCGCGGATATCAGCAGCACTTGAAACATCAGCGCCAGATTTCACAGCTTCAGCAATGAATAAAGTGCCGTCGTAGAAAGATGCAGCATAAGTATCAGGAGTGTCTCCACCCTGTGCCTTCGAGTAGCAGTCTACGAACCGTTGAGTCCGAGGGTCAGCGCCGGCCTCATAGGCAGGTGCTGAGTAAATAATACCGTTGGCGTTATCACCAGCAATACGGATCAAATCAACGTTACCCTCTGCTCCACCACCCGATAATCGGTAGTCAGGCTTGACGCCCTGTTGGGCCATGGCATTGAAAATTAAGCCAAGTTCCTGGCCCAAAGCCATCGTTTGTACAATTTTTGGCTCTAGTTTCTTGATCTTAGTAATGGGGGTGTCAAATTTAGTGTCACCCTTTTGGTAGTTCTCTACTGCAACAGTAAAGCCCATTTCCGCGGCCAGTTCCTTCAGTCGGTCAATCTGCAGGTCGAGGGAGTCATTTCCTTCTTCCTTGAAGACTGCCCATGTCTCACCTTTAAGGTCTTCTTTTGCTTCCTCGGTAATGTAACGAACCAAGGCATCAGCGTTCCAAGTGGTGTTCAAAGCATTACGGAACACCCAGTCGCTACCTTTAGCAAACTTAGGGTTCTGTATACCTGAGCTAACCAGCACAACCTCCAGCTCATCAGCCACAGGTTTTTGTGCTAATCCGATGCCTGTGAAGATAGTCATGATCACAGGAGCACCATCAAGTGAAGCCAATTTCCTTAACCCTGTTACACCCTCAGCCTGGTCAGCTTTGGAGTCCTCGGGTAATAATTCCATTGTCACGTTCCCAAGCTCTCCAGAGTCGTGCAACTCATCTATTGCACACTGCATGCCTGAAGCTAGGCGTCCCCATTGGGCGTATGTGCCTGACATTGGGACAGTAAAACCTACCTTTAGGACCTGTGGTTCAGGTGCTGGTGCAGCAGCAGGAGCCGCAGGGGCTGGCGTAGGCGTAGGGTCGTCCCCTCCACACGCAACTACTGTCATAAGTGCAGCTACAGCTGCAAAAGCTAACAAACCATATCGAATACTTTTAATCCCCTGCATTTTTTCCTCCTATTTCATGGGTACTTGCAACGCGAAATCTCTATCAGTTACCAAATCTAATGTCAAGAAAAACTTGAGACTAGGGAGTGATAATTAAATTGCTATAGTCATCCACGATAGCGTTCTGCCCAGGATGAAGGACAGTAGTGCTATCTAATTGGTCAATGATCGCTGGTCCATTAATTTCATGCCCAGGGCATAAAAGCGTTCTATCGTAGACTGGAGTTGAAACTAGCCCTGATTTCCTATCAAAAAACACTTCTCTATCAGCGACTTTTGCTGAGTCAATTGAGCCAAGGTTCCTATCATCTTTTCGCATGGAGAATTTGGGCACTTTCACCGTGGAACGAACCCTGTAATTCACTGCCTCTACTGGTTCACCTTTTGCGCTATGTCCAAACAATTGCTCGTGGGCTACATCGAAACGATCTCGCAGATCACTCATGCTCGCTTTAGTGACTTTCGGATCGTCACCTACGGAAACATTAAGCTCATAGCCCTGACCTTGGTATCGCAAATCTATGGAAAACGAACAGCTAATGAGTTCACTTTCAAATCCATCTGAAATGAACTCATTCCTCGCTTGGTCCTCTAATTCACTAAAAACAGAAGCCAAATCAGCAGGCTCCAATGAATCTAATGGGCGTAATCGCGACCGAACGAAATCTCTTCGTGGGTCTGCCATAACTAAACCTAACGCAGAGCTAACACCTGGCATAGGAGGCACGACGACTTTATGCATACCTAAATCAGCAGCAAGCCTTGCAGCATGGACTGGTCCTGCACCGCCAAATGCAACTAAGACAAAGTTACGTAAATCGTAGCCGCGTTCAGTTGATACCTCGCGTATACCTTCTTCCATTTTAGCGTTGATGATCCTGATGATTCCCTCTGCAGTGCTCATGGGATCAATGCCAAGTTGCGCACCCATTTCTGCAATCGCGTCATAAGCCTTTTGCTTATTAGTTTTGACTTTACCTCCAAGGAGATATTCTGGGTGCAGATATCCAAGTACTACGTTGGCATCTGTTACTGTCGGCTGCGTACCGCCTTTGTCATAGGCCACAGGGCCTGGTGCAGCACCTGCGCTGTGAGGTCCGACCTGGAGAGCGCCCCCACCATCTATCCAGGCAATTGTTCCACCTCCTGCACCTATCGTATTTATCATCAGCATTGGTGTTGCAATTTCCCAGTCACCGACTAGTACTGAAGTTTGCTCTAAGACCTGCCCTCCTTCACCAAGGGCAATATCGCTGCTGGTACCTCCCACGTCGAAGGAGACCATATTGGGGAACCCTGCAGAGTTAGCAATTTGCATACCTGCTTCCGATCCAGCACAAGGGCCAGACAGCAGTGTCGTAATTGGAACAACGCTTGTAATTTTCGCTACTCCGCCATTTGATTGCATGATGTAGAGCTGCTCAGTTGAAACACCTAAGTCACGTAACCTTTGAGCTAATTTATTCAGATAGTCGGTCATTGCAGGAGCAAGCCGTGCATTTGCAACTGTCGTGCTTAGTCTTGGGAATTCTCTAATTTGAGGAAGAATCTCAGAAGAAAGAGACACAGATCCGTCTGGGAACTCTTCTTGAAGCATTTTGGATAGCGCCTGTTCATGCGTGCTATTTAAAAATGAAAAAAGAAGTACTACAGCAATCGACTCTGCACCTTTCTTTTTTAAACGGATAATTGCATCTCTTGCTTGAGCTATGTCTAAAGGGATTTTCACATTACCTTCAAAATCAACTCGCTCGACCACTTCTTCTCGTAACCATGGCTCCACAGGTGGATTTTTCTCCACATATATGTCAGATAGATCACTCCCAAATCTTGGGATTTGCCAAACATCATTAACCCCGCTGAACCCGTCGGTTATTAGAAGCCCAACACGTGCACCTTTATCCTGGACCAAAATGTTTGTACCTACTGTCGTGCCGTGCGTGAAGGAAGCAACGTCTGTTGCATTCAATCCTCCTGCCAGTAATTCTGCTAATCCGTCAATAATTGCCTGGCCAGGATCATGTGGAGTAGAAGGAGTTTTGAGAACCTCTACCTCACCTGAGTCATGGTCTAGTACGACCATGTCTGTAAATGTACCGCCAGTATCTACTGCAACCGTTTTCATAAGCTCAATGCCTCTAGTGGAGTCGGCGGCACTATACCTTGAGTCGATAATGATGGAAAGGCCTATAAATTTTTTTGAGTTTGACATGAATGCCAGTCGGGAATAATTTTAGGCGCACATGTTTGATGAGGAAAAAATTGGCAACTAATGTAATTGATCAAGAAATAGTACGAGCCAGACTGGATGGCATAGTACGCGAAATGCAGGCTGCGGTGCTTCGGACAGGCTATTCAACAATTATTCGAGAATCGCATGATTTCTCTGCTGGAATAACTGACCATGAAGGCAATGTAGTAGGACAGCACTCTCCTTTGCCCACACATTTGGGCGCATACCCTGACTGTGTTAAAGGAGTACTCACCTACTACTCCCTAGATCAAATGAAAGAAGGAGATTGTTTTCTGACTAATCATCCTTATTTTTCAGGGTGCCCGCATCCCAATGACATGGTAGTTGTGATGCCGGTGTTCGCTGATAATGAGGTCATAGCATTCTGCGCAAGCATGGGCCATAAAGTCGATATTGGCGGTCAATCACCTGGCTCTCGAAATGCTGGCGCCCGTGATCTTTTTGGAGAAGGCCTTTCCATCTTGCCCGTCAAATTCATGGATCAGCGCGTATTATTACCTGAAGTGGTCCAATTCCTTAAGTCCAACACACGAACACCTGAATTGGTTTTAGGTGACCTTGAGGCGCAGGCCGGTGCTCTTTGGAGTATAGGAATAAAGCGACTGGCGGACGTGGTCCGTACCTATGGTAAAGACGCGGTCCTTGATTCTTTCAAAGGATTGGGTGATCGAACTGAATCACGAGCGCGCCAGGTAATATCAACTTGGTTAGATGGTAGCGCGGAGGCTGAAGCGTTCATCGATGACATAGCTCGCCCTGGTGAGACCATCCGATTACATGTCAAAGCGATAAAAAAAGGTGACCAGTTAACCTTAGATTTTAGTGGATCAGGAGAGCAATCAGCTGGCCCTGTCAATGCAAGGCCGCCATTTGTCAGAGGAATGGTTCATTACGCTGCGATCGCAATGATGGATTCTTCAATTCCCAACAATTATGGACTAGGGCGTGCTATAGAATCCAAATTTAAGGACGGCACTGTAATATGTCCAACTTTTCCGGCCCCTGTGGGGTTTTATTCAATGACTATGCCTGTAGTCGAAGACATTATTTTTGAGGCTCTTAGCAAAATTTCCGGGAAACCAGAAGTTGCACATAACAGTGTTTCAGGAATGCTTGTACTTGGAGCGACCGGTGCAGAAGCAAAGCGATATGTTCAGTACGAAATCATTGTTTCAGGAAACGGCGCGTATAACGGTGGAGATGGCTATACCGGAACTGGTCATTCATGGACAGGCGGTGCGAAATATACAGGAGTGGAGATAATTGAATCTGAATTTCCAGTGGAGATGCAGCAATTCAACTTAGTCGTAGATTCAGGCGGTCCAGGCAAGTATAGAGGCGGACTAGCGCTTAGGCGCGAATACCGTGTCAAAACTAATGCCCAGTACTCTGGGGGAACACCAAGAACTCTTGTTCCTGCACATGGCGTTCTCGGCGGAGGCAATGGTAAGGCAGGTAAAGTACGGTTAAACCCTGGTACCGACAACGAGCGTTTATTTGAAGGCCTTGTATCTAACGTTGCCCTCTCCGCGGGCGATGTAGTATGCATGGAGACAGCGTCAGCTGGCGGATCTGGGAGTCCAGAAGATAGAGACCAAGCGAAAGTTGTTTCAGATCTACGTAATGGATACATAACTGCTATAACCGCTGAGCAGGTTTATGGCTTAAGTAAGTCGGATATAGATGCAGCTTTAGCGATTCCTGATTAGGAGCAATATGAAAATACTTGTTACTGGAGGGCTAGGAGTAAACGGATGCTGGGTAACAAGAGATTTGCTTGCAATGGGTCATGAGCCTGTCGTATTTGACGCACGTCCTGATTTCACTCTACTTCGCGATATCAGCAGCTCATTTCATTTTATCCAAGGGGACATTACATCTCTTGAAGAGCTTGAAATAGCATGCAAAGAAAACAAGATAGACAGAATTTGCCATTTAGCGGCTATATACCCCGAAGCTGCTGATTCTAACCCTTTGGCCGGTTTCGAAATTAATGCGAAATCTACCGTAAATGTACTAGAAGCAGCACGGAGATCTGGCTGTGATCGGGTAATTTTCACCAGTTCTATTGGTGCACTTTCGCCTATGACGGAACCTCATTTAGAGCCCGAGATGAAGCCAGTGGATGAGTCCTTTGCTGCCTATCCGACTAGCAGTGTCTACGGAGCTACAAAAGTTGCAGGTGAATTAATGGGGATCCAGTACAAACGCTTATTCGATTTGGATTTCGCTGCGCTTCGCTTTGCCGCGATTTACGGTATAGGGAAAGGCGTTGCTCGACACGGCTCTCATAACGTAATTTGGAATACTCTCATTGAAAATGCAATTGCCGGACGTAAAACAGTGATACCTCAAGGAGGAGATCAAAGGCTGGATTTCACTTATTCAAGGGATGTGGCGAGGAGCGTAACTTTAGCTTGTTTAGCTGACACGTTCCATGGCCATATTTTTCATATTGGTAGTGGCAAAGAATATACAATGAACGATTTTGTTAAAGGGCTTAAATCCGCTATTCCTAGCGCAGAAATTGAAGTCGGTCCCGGCCTTGATCCAAGAGGGTTTGGACCTTCAAGCTATTTCCGCATGGATACGCACCGTGCGTATGAGCAATTTGGATATGAGGCAATTTACGATCCTGAATCCGCAGTAAAAGATTGGCTGGAATGGTTTGAACGCCTGGAGTTACCACTAAATCAGAGGGAGGAATGATTATGGATAAGTGTATGGCAGCTGTGTTTACAGGGGCAGGAAGACCACTTGAGATACAAGAATTTCCAATATTACCAATAGAAAGAGGTGGGGCACTTGTACAAATGCAGATGGCTGCGATTTGTGGAACGGATGTCCATGCGTCGCACTTGGACACAACTCCAGCTCCAACAATTTTCGGCCATGAAAACATAGGTATTTTAGCTGAAATTTCTCCTGAAATAAAAACTGATGTGCTAGGGCAGGATTTGAAAATAGGTGACCGTGTTATTTTTCGAGACGCACCATGTGGTCGTTGCTTCCAATGTTCTATGGGCGAGTCCTGCCAGCATTCGAAATCCTACGGTATGCTCAAATCTACCGAAGCTCCGCATTTACGTGGAGGATTCGGTCAATATTTACAGCTAGCAGCGACTCCATGGCTCTTAAGAGTTCCTGATGATTTAAGTAATGAACGCGCTTTGCTCAGTGTCATTGGCAACCATACGTGCCTTAATGGTATTGAGCGTATTGGCGGAATCAACTCTGCAGATACAGTTGTTGTTCAGGGCTCAGGCCCAATTGGCCTTGGTGCTTTAAATCAATCATTGGTAGGAGGAGCGGCGAACGTGATTGTAATTGGGGCTCCAGAGTCCAGATTAGAGCTTTCAACTAGGCTAGGTGCAACGCAAACGGTGAGCCTATCTGAATATCCTACTCCTGAAAGTCGTGTAGAGCGTATAAAAGAACTGACACAAGGAAGAGGCGCTGATCTTGTAATCGAAGCGTCGGGGGGCCTTACTGCTTTTCAAGAAGGACTGGAGATGGTGCGCTTTGGAGGGCGTTATTTAGTTATTGGCCAATGGACAGACTATGGATTACTATCTGCAAATCCTGCATTATTAACTAGAAAGGTTATTAGAGTGCAAGGAGTCTTTTCTGCTGGACCTCGGCATATCATTAGGTCAATGCAGTCTATGAGATCGATAGTAAATCGTCCGGTGGAAGAATTAATTACGCATCGTTACGAATTAAAAGGTGTAAATGAAGGCTTTGAAGCGCATGAAAAATTAGAAGCGATGGTTGCAGTGATTCTACCAAATGGAGAGCCAGCTAATTAAATCAGCATAGAAGCACAAATCCATGGAGCCACGCTCATATACGGGAGGAAGCATGAGTAAGAACGGTTATAAAGTTATAGACAGCGACATGCACATTATGGAGCCCGCTGACCTCTGGCAAAAATATGGTGAGGGTAAATATAAAGACTTAGGGCCTATTGGTATTACCTCTGCAAACGTACGCGATCTCCGGACTACCCACGCTGACGGCTCGCTTTGGGGCTCTACATCAAAAGGTGTAGCCGGTAATCCTAACAAACCTGGTGGGCATAACTACGAGAAAAATCAATTGATCTATGCAGATCATGCCGCAAGAGGCTGGTCTTCGGAAGTTCAATTAGAGGCAATGGATATTGAAGGACTAGATATGGCGGTCCTCTTTCCCACACGTGGCTTACACACATTGGCTGAGCCTCATATGGATTCCGATATGGCTGCTGCATTGGCTAGGGCTTACAACAACTGGATGTATGATTTTTGTGAACCCAACCCCGACAGGCTTATCGGTGCGGCAATGATATCCCCCTTCAACATGGATGACGCAGTGAAAGAAGTTCAGCGCGCTGTAAAAGAGCTTGGTTTCAAAGCAGTCTTCATGAGATCTAATCAAATGACCGACAAGCCATGGCATGATCCATTTTATGACCCTCTATGGAGTGCACTTGAAGAGCATGACATTGCAATTGGATTTCATGAGTCATCTTCATCTGGAGCCCCGCAAGTAGGGCAGCATTTTGAGCCTAATTTCATGCTTAGGCGTGTATTCGCTCAGCCCGTTGAGCAAATGATGGCTCTGGGTAGCTTTTGTGGTGGGGGAGTTTTAGAAAGGCATCCTAATTTACGAGTCGCGTTCTTGGAAGCAAATTGCGCATGGGCTCCATGGCTTTTGTGGAGGCTAGATGAAGCTTACGAGCGAGAATCCGATGTATTTGTTCCAGAGCTTACGATGTCCCCGACGGAATATTTCAAGAGGCAATGCTGGGTATCAGTTGAACCTGACGAAGAACCTGCCAAATATACCATTGACTGGGTCGGAAGTGATCGGATGGTGTTTTCTACTGATTACCCTCACGGTGACTCTAAATACCCTGATGCTGTATCTAGTTTCTTCAACTTAGGAATTACAGATGAGGAAAAACGGAAAATACTGTGGGATAACTGCGCTAATTTGTACAAATTAGCTGAAGTGCCGGCAAAAGTATCTTAAGGAGAATTCATGACTACTACAGAAATTGAAACTGCGTTAGATCGATTCATTACTAGTACCAGAGATTTATTTTCACGTGAATCAGATGAAGAAACTCGATGGCTCAAATTGACTCCAATCTTAAATGATTTTCTATCCGACCCATCTGTCATTGAGGCTTCTGCACACTGGCCGGCGAATCAATTCACCGACAGAGCTGAAAATTTATTGTTCTACGAAGACCCTGACTATGGTTTCGTAGTAAATGGGTTGAAACGTGAAGTTAAATCTAAGCCGGCAGTAAATCCTGCCCATCCTACGTGGCGTGGAATACATGATCATGCCCACATTTATACACTTTATGGAGTACTAGCAGGGCATGAGATGATTGAGCGTTATGCTCCTATTGAAGAGGCAGAAAGAACTGAAGCTTACGTAAAAATTCAGCAAACAGGGAATTTTGAAGTAGCCCCAGGCACAGTCGATTTAGTACGTCCTTATGAAATACATGTAGAGCGCAGCTTAGGCGAGCAGACTATTGCCATCATTATTCGGAGCGAGAAATCAGGCGGTTTCTTGCAAGGCAGATATGATGCTGAAACTGGAGAATATTGGCAGGGCTATGGGCCACGGCAACGAGAAGTTGCAATGTTTGGTGAATAACTACGTACCCATTAGGAGCGGTAATGGCAACAGCAGTAAGAACTTCAGTAATTGATGCAGATACCCACCTCATTGAAACAGAACGAACTTTTGAATTTCTTCGCGATGAGGATCAGCACCTCAAGCCACTTGTCTTAAGGTATGACTCTGGTGACCTTCATCACGAGTATTGGTACATGGAAGGCAGGGCATGGCGTAAGGATTTTAACGTAGGCGCTGAGTTTCCCTCAGAAGCACGAGAAGCTGCCGACGTAGATGCTCGATTGCGGCACATGGATGAACTTGGAGTAGATATGCATATCCTCTACCCCACTATGTTTCTGCGACCCCTTACAAAGCATTCAGATACTGATTATGCAATAAGCAGAGCCTACAATCGCTGGGCTGCTGATATATGGGCTAAAGGAAAAGGCCGCCTTCGTTGGGCAGTAATACCGCCACTTATGTCAATGGACAAAGCAATTGAAGAGCTACATTTCGGAAAAGAAAATGGTGCTTGCGCTGTATTTATGAGAGGAGTGGAAGGAGATATGTTACTCTCAGAACCTTACCTCTTCCCGTTGTATGAAGAGGCCTCTAGATTAAACATGCCAATAGCTGTACATGCAGCGGCTGGAAACTTTGGATCATTGGATCTTCTAGACAGAGGTAAAGGCTTAGCAACGTTTAAGTTCCCTACAATTGGCGCATTTTCAGATATCGTGCTTCATGCAATCCCCGAGAGATTCCCTGACCTTCGATGGACTTTTATAGAAGTTACATCACAATGGCTCCCATATGTGATGAATGATATTTTCCTACGAGGAAATCGCTTAGTTGGCCGAGGGTTTAAAGATGGTGCCGAGCTAATGAAAGAATATCAACTTTATGTAGGCTGCCAAACCATAGATGATCTGGACTACGTCACAAGTAGAGTTGGCGATGAACATTTGATAATAGGTACCGACTATGGCCATGCTGATACCACTGCCGAAATTAATGCTCTTCGAAAATTAAGAGACGACGGCAAAGTAGGGTCAAGTATTGCCGACAAGATTCTGAGTGATAATCCGAAAAGACTATACGCACTGTAAATCAAGTTTCGAATAGTACTACTGCATTTTAGCTCTTGCGGCAATTACATCAGATACATATTTTTTGAAGCCATCTATCATGGATACTGTTGGCTCCCATTCCAATATGCTTTTGGCTCGTGACAAATCCATCGGCTGCGCAAATGACTGCCGAAGCCCTGACTCAACCGAAACTTTCAGGTTGGGTAAAACTGATTTGATTGACTCCAGAAGATCATCAAAGGTAAGAATTGTTCCATTCCCTGCATTAAACGCGCCTACCACATCATTTACAACTGTGCGATGAATTATGCGCCCGAGGTCATCAGAATGTATGTACTCGAACGATCTTGCCTGAGCAGCAGTTATTAATAATTCCTTTTCATCAAGGCCTGCTTCGACAATACTTTGAAGCATCCGCCCGCCTCCAGAGCCGCCTCGAAAATGGCCAAATCCATATACATTGGCAGGACGAACAATCACTAGCTGCATGCCAAATTGTGCAGCATATGCCTCTGCAAGATGTTCATTTGCGATTTTAGACGCTGAATAAGGATTATCCGCGCCTCTCGGAAAATCTTCTGCGAGGGGACTACTGCCTTCTAACCGACGGTCATACACTCCGAATGTGCTTATATGCACGAATTTTTGAACGCCACACAGCCGTGCTGCCTCCAGCACATTTATCGTTCCCTGGATATTTATTTGAAGGCCAGTGTATACGGGGTTCGAAACACTACTTCCGATCAGTCCCGCAGTATGCACGACTACAGAGGGTTGAAATTTTTGCATCACGCTTATTAAGCTTGGCAAATCCCTTAAATCCCCTTGAATGTAGTCATCAGAGCTGACTGATCCGAGCCGCATCTTTAAGTAATCCGGGTCTGGGCTTGAGTCAAAGAATAGGCATTGATCGCCTAAAGCCATCGCTTCGATTGCATATGAAGTACCAACCAGCCCTGCGCCAGTAATTAAAACTCTCATGATTCAATACCTCCTACCGATTTTCGACGCGCTGTCAACAAACTTGTACACTGCAGATCAAACAATGGCAATCTTTTGAATATATATAAGGAATTAATCCATGGAAATTGTTGGCGTTGACTCGGACGGGCATGTTTTGGACAACAGAGAGCTGGTATATAAACATTTGCCTGAATCCTTCAAGAAAAGAGAATGGTGGTGGACACCCCGAAACACTTGGGACACGACTATTGAAGGGCAATTTGGCCAGCCAAATGTTAATAGTGCCGAGTGGCTAGATGCACTGGAAAAAGGAAACGTATCAAAAACCGTACTTTTTCCAACCAGACTACTAAATATCAATTTTGTTCAAGAACCTGAGTTAGCAACTGCCTTATGTATTGCTTACAACACTTACCTTAAAGAAAATTACTTAGATGTGAGCTCAAAATTTAAAGGAATAGCTCTCATCCCGATGCAAGACATTGACCAGGCTGTCCGTGAATTGAACAGGGCAGTCTCTGAGCTTGGTATGGTCTCTGCAATGTTACCAACCCATGGTCCACCGGTGCGACCCATGCTTGGTGATTCGTATTATTACCCCATCTACGAGGAAGCTCAAAAATTAGGAGTACCTCTTTGCCTACACGCTACTGTAACAAACCCTTCCGGCCCAGAAGTCGACCCTTTCGAAAGAATGATCGATTCGCATACTTTGATACACCCTTTTGGTCAAATGAGGCAGCTTACAAGCATGATTTTCCGCGGAGTGTTTGAAGATTTTCCTAACCTTAATATTGGCTCTATGGAAGCACGGGCGAGTTGGGTTCCCTTTTTCATGGAACGCCTTGATGAAGAATGGAATTGGAGAGGTGCAGCGGAAGCACCCAAAGTAACTTCATTGCCTAGTAATTATTTTCGCAATGGAAGAATTTATGTTTGCTGTGAGCCTGATGAAGCCTTACTTCCTACTGTAATGGAATTTGTTGGTGAAGATTGGTTCATGTACGCAAGTGATTATCCGCATCCTGATAGTGAATTCCCGGAATCTCTTGAATATTTACGCAATCGGGAAGACATGGATGATATCAAGAAAAATAAAATCATTAGAGAAAACGCTATCCGTTTCTATGGATTGGATCAAAGTGCTTAAGAGGGTTTTTATTTCTTAGATGACCACTCATCGGCTGTATCCATACGTAGTCATAGGCATAGCAGTACTCAGCCATGGGGGATTTGCTCTTTCCGGGCAAGGATTCACTCCTTTTTATCCATTCATACAAGATGATTTTGATTTAAGCCGTACGCAAGTGGGCATCATCACAGGAACAATTTTTGGTGCAGCAACAATAACAAGCACAGGATTCGGATGGCTCATTGATCATTTTGGAGCCCGCCTCATGTCAGGTTTGACTATGATTTTGAGTGGAGCTGCAGTCGCATCAATGTACTTTGCAAACAGCTTCACAACAGTATTGATTGTAGCTGCAATCATGGGATCTTTAAGACCAGTTGGGCATCCAGCAGGTACAAAAGCAATTCTTGATTGGGTTTCACTTCGGCAAAGAGCGACGGCAATGAGTATTAAGCAAGCAGGTAATCCACTACTCGCCGCTGCTGCTGCTGCAATTATTCCTCCAATCGCCATCGCTTATGGCTGGCAAGTTGCAGCAATAGCATTGGGGGGATTCATTAGTGCGGGAGGGGTTTTAATTCTTGCCATATATCGCGATAAGGAAACTGCGATTGAAAGAAAAAAGTCTGGTAAGCCCTTTCTAGAAGGTATTAAATCCGTCGTTACGAGCAGGGACCTTTCGCTGGCTATGGCTTTTGGGTTTCCTCTCGTGGGAGTACAAGTTGCAACACTTACATACTTCATCCTATATCTGAATGATGATTTAGGAGTATCAGTGATTATAGGTGGAACTTTGCTTGCGATATTACAAATGAGCAGTATCGTGATGCGTATTACGTGGGGTGTATTAAGTGACACTCTTGGCAAGGGTCGAAGAAAGCCTGTATTACTAGTTGCGGGACTCTCAACCATAGCCGTTCTGACTATTGTTGCATTTTTACCAGAAAACACTCCTTACTGGGGGTTGGTGCTTGTGGCAATTGGCCTCGGAGCAACGGCAACATCCTGGGTTAGCCTGCATTCCGTATTGCTATCTGAAATAGCTAAGCCATCGGAAGTTGGAACTGCTATCGGGTATGCTTCCACGCTTTCGCGATCTGCGATCGTCATCACTCCCCCGTTTTTTGGATGGCTCTCTGACATAGCTGATTATCAAACGGCATGGTTGGCAATGGTTGCAGGTATAGTTATTGCATTGTTGTTCCTAGGTGCTGTAAAAGAAAGATCACAGCAAAATAACTAAACATCCTTCGGTGTTTTTTGCTAAACTGCGCTCTGAAGTTCTATATGGAGAAAATATATGCTTACCGCTGAACAGAATGACAGGTTGACTAGAGTCGGGCCAGGCACACCTACCGGCGAATTAATGCGCCGCTATTGGCACCCTATCGCTGCTGTCTCTCAAATGAATGATCGATCCACAAAGCCAATTAAGCTACTTGGAGAGGAACTGATCCTTTACAAGGACAATTCAGGCACTTACGGCTTGGTTGATAATTATTGCCCTCACAGGAGAATGGGTATGGTCTATGGTATCCCTACTGATGATGGGATTCGCTGCCCTTACCACGGATGGATGTTCAACGAAACAGGAGCATGTTTAGAACAGCCATATGAGGCTACGGAAGCTCCAGACAATAAATACAAAGACAAAGTTAAAATCAAAGCCTACCCTCTCCAAGTGAAAGCAGGATTGATTTTTGCGTATATGGGACCAAGTCCTGTGCCATTACTTCCAAATTGGGATGTTTTCGCAATTGATAATGTTGTCCGTGATATCGGATATACAGAACTTCCCTGCAACTGGCTTCAATGCCAGGAAAATTCATTGGATCCTGTCCATTCAGAATGGCTTCATGGGGAATGGGGTAATTACATCGCAACTGTGATGGGCACTGGTAAAAACCTGCGTCCTAGATACGAAAACGAGCGAATAGGTTTTGATAAATTCCAATATGGAATCATCAAGAGGCGGCTTGTCAAAGGTGGTGGCTACGAAGACCCTGAATGGGCTCAAGGTCATCCCATAGTATTCCCTTATTTTCTTAGGCAAGGTGGCAGCGGCATTGCCATCGATACGTGGAAAAACCCCGATGACACTCCTGGAATCGCACGGGGTGTCGGCCCATCGTTTCAAATTCGTGTTCCTATAGACGATACTCACACAGGCCACTGGTGGGTAATGTGTCATCCTAAGGCAAATATTGGTGATCCTGACCAAAAACATGAAGATGTTCCGTTTTTTGAACCTCCATTAATTAATCTAAAGAAAGATGGACGGGTTCATTTCGAAATTCTCGATTCAAACAGTGCTCAGGATGTTGCTGCGTGGGCGACACAAGGCCTAATAGCAGACCGAACACAGGAACACCTTGGGAGGTCAGATAAAGGCGTGATCATGTTCCGTAGGATGCTAGAAGAGCAAATACGTATTGTTGAAGATGGCGGAGATCCTATAAACACATTCCGTGATCCGGATACTAATGCCTATCTTGGGATGGATACTGAGCATTGGTCAAAGAGAGCAGAGCTAGCAGGCGGTCAGGCATTTGCCTTTGAACGCCAAGGTATGGCAAGTAAATATAGCCCAATCATGAACGAACGCGGAGTTTCAGGTGGTGTTGATGCTAAGACTCGAACGCAGGAGGCATCGCGATAATGGGAGCAGAAGCGCTACAGCCTGGTAATAAAGTCGAGCTTTCCGATGGTGCTACGGCAGAAGTAATTGGAACTCTCAACACTAACGGAGAAGTTCCAGTACGTATTATTGATTCTCCATTTGGTCCCGACGCGCCTGGCGCTGAAAAAAATGTAGATAAGGATGACATTTACGGATTATTCATCGACGAAGCGATGACAGAGGTACGATCACTTTAAATTTAACCCATTTCATGCTGCAAAATTACGTGCAGCATGAATCAAAGCAGGCATTGGAGGAAGAATGGTCCGCAGTTATTTTACGCACGACAATTGGCTGGAAGAACAAGCATCCAAAGGAGTCCCTCTGTTATCCGATTGCTATGTAGAAGATCTTAGAACATTGCAATTGGGTTATTGGGACATAAGGGACTGTAATACAGCACTAATACGATTCACCGACATGGGTGGGGTAACTGAAGCCCGGGTGCAAGAAATTCCCTCAGGGGGATCTCTTAAACCATTCAAGCTTGGTGTTGAAGAAATGGTCTATGTCCTTGGTGGGAGAGGATTTGCCTCTGTCTGGGGGGAGATTAGTAATGCTAAACGAGATTTCGAGTTTTCTGACAGGTCTGTCTTTGTTATACCTCGAAATGCATGGGCTGAAATAAGAAATATGGGTAACACTCCTGTACGCCTCCTCTATTTCAATTACCTTCCAATCGCTATGAGTACAATTCCTGATCCTGAATTCTTCATGAACAATGCTCATGTCAATAAAACAATTTTAGATAATGCTGATCAAGATTTTTTCTCAGAAGCAAAAGATATTGAGAAGAATTTCGGAAGCGCATGGGGCGCTGTCGGCGCTACCGTTTGGAGTGGCAATTTTTGGCCCGACCTTTTGGCGTGGGATAAGTTGACTGCAGCGGGAAGTCGTGGAGCTGGCGGATCGTCCATAGCGATGTACGTCCCCGATTCTGAAATATCCGCACACATGTCAGTATTTCCTCCAGGAACATACAAGAAAGCACATCGGCATGGGCCAGGAAGGCTTATTGTTATACCAGGAGGAGAAGGCTACTCCGTAATGTGGGGGGAAGGTGGAGAAAAGAAAATTTACCCCTGGCATGAAGGTAGTGCGGTAACACCGCCTGATCAGTATTTTCACCAACATTTCAATCTCGGTAACGCAGCAGCTCGGTATTTTGCTCTTCACCCTCCTGTTCAATTTCTAGGTAAAGATGAGGATGAAAAAGGTAATGCGGAAGGCGTAAATATTGAATATGTGGATGAAGATCCCTGGGTTAGGCAATATTTTGAAGAAGAATTAGCAAAACGAGGATTGGAATCAAGGATGCCTGATGAGGTATATACCAACCCAGATTTCACATTCAAAACTGCCTCTACTGCTTCCAAATAAGTCAAAATGGTCCTTAGCTAGGAGGTACTATGCTTACACAAGAGCAGAATGAACGGCTAACAAAAGTAGGTCCTGGTACGCCAATGGGCGAATTAATGCGCCGATACTGGCACCCGATCGCGGGCAGTGCGCAGTTAAATTCTGATAACCCTACTAAAGAAGTACGTCTCCTTGGTGAAGATCTTGTTCTTTACCGAGACACAAAAGGTACTGTTGGATGTATTGAGCCTTCGTGCGCCCATCGTAAAGCCAGCCTTGCCTATGGTATACCTGAAGAGAACGGTATTCGCTGCGCCTATCACGGATGGATTTTCAACGAGCACGGAGCTTGTGTTGATCAACCATCTGAGCCTGAAGGCTCCAAATTCAAAGATAAGGTGCACATCAAATCCTACCCTGTACAGGAACTCGGAGGCTTGGTATTTATCTATATGGGCCCCCTTCCCGTTCCAGCATTACCTAAGTGGGATGTTCTTTCTTGGGAAGGCCATAAAGATGCATGGTCAACATTATTGCCATGCAATTGGCTACAGTGCCAAGAGAATTCATTAGATCCATTACATTTTCAATGGCTCCACAGATATTGGGGTGGGTGGCAATTCAATCGGATGAAATCCCCAGAGGAAAGAGATGGTTGGAACGCAGTCATGGGATTTCGTGGGGCTGATCATCGAAAAATTGGATTTGAGATCACTGATTACGGTGTAATTAAGCGCCGCCTGGTTGAAGGAGAAGATGAGACTGATGATCATTGGGCTATAGGTCATCCAATACTTTTTCCAAACATCCTTCGTGTAAGTCATGGGCTAGAAATACGAGTGCCGGTTGATGACACTCATACTTTGCACCTCATCACTAATTATCGCCAATTCCAGCAAGGGGAAAGCCCTCAAGAAGAAATCCCTTTTGATGAACGGTCGCTTTATGACGAAAATGGCCTAATAGTCCGTGACTATGTAGCCTCGCAGGATCAAGTTGCGTGGGTTATACAAGGTCCTGTAACAGACAGAACTACTGAGAGGCTAGGAGCAACTGATGTCGGGATCATAATGTTCCGAAGAATGCTTAATGAGCAGATGGATATTGTTGAAGACGGTGGTACTCCCATGAATGTCTATGACCAAGACCCTGGCACGATTGTACTGCCGTGTGAGTCGTATATGTATCCTGGTTACGATGAGATCGGGGGTCCTTTTAAAGGCAATGTACCGAGAAAACCTGATGTCGAACAAATTCTTTCAGGTAGCGGCGCGAGGTTGAAAGAATGGGATGGTATCGAGAAAAAGCAGGTAATAAGTGGTGTATCTGAAGATACAGGCGGAGCTCTTCGTGACGGCGCCTGGTTCTCAGACGGCCGAAAGCATTAAAATCAAGCAGATGCAAATTAAAGAGGGGCTTGATGATCAAGCCCCTCTTTCGCGTCAGTTTTTGAAATATCGGACTATTGCCATCGACCGAACGCCCATCCGCCACCAGTACCTGCAGGGGTTCTGTAGACAGGGACATATTCAATTAACTCAAAGTTAAGGTCAGTCCCTTCCATTGCACCACCAACAGCGATCCAATTTTGAGTTTCAGACGCTGCTGAATATAACCTGTTTCGGGGTATCGACATTAAAGTTTCGGAATCTTTTGTCGCAAGGGCATCTAAAACTGTTTTGTCTAACCATTCATCAACTACGAAATGGCTAAGCCCTCCAGATGCGATGATGGCAACTGTTTTTTCGCTGTCCCATGCGCGAATAGCGTCGGCAACTGCTCTACCAAATTCATATGAGCGTTTTGGTGTCGGTTGGTTTGGTGGGTAACACGTATTCTCAAATATTGGAAGAATTGTTCGTGGCTCATTATCAAACAATCGTTTTATTATAAAAGCAAATCCGTGAGGTAGCCCTTGGTCTCTTGGCTCAGTATCACGAACTGAACTCAACTCCCCTACTTCTTTAGGATAACGACGCGCTACGGTTCCGCCGTATTTTTCTTTGACATAAGTAAAATGAGAGACGTCAAAATCATGGTCGATCATATATTCAATGACATGACGACCTAAATCTGAAGCAACGGGAACATCCATTTCAACGTCACCGTAACCCTTTGCAATGGATTCCATAATGTCTGGTTCTCTAAACCCTGCGGCAAGAGTACGAGGTTTTATAGGAACAGATGGTCCCCAAAATACCGAAAAGGTAGGCATGTTATCTTCAAAAAACCATTCATCCTGATCGTCGGAAATTATCACTGTAATGTCTGGTTTGACTTCATTGAAAGTTTTTGCCAGTTCTGCGATACCACGCTGGCATGCATCAACCTGGGCCTGAAAAACTTCATCAGTCAAAGGTTTTTCTCGGATAGCAGTAGGGACTTTTTGTAATCCTTCGTCGTAAGGCATTGCAAAGCCTTCCGGAGGAAATACTAATTCTTGATGATTTAAATCACCTTGTGAGTAACGAGGCCATTGCTCTGCATTCAATGCAAGCATAGGACTATGTGAAGTCCCAGCCCCTAGAACGATCTTTGCCATATATACCCCCTTGAGAGTAAGTATCTGGAATTACTTAAATGTAAAGGCCAGATTGTATATAAAAATTGATGGACTCAGTGTACACCTTAACATTTAAATTTGCCTGTATTAAGATAGCCTGTATTGACGGCATCAATTGAGCTTAAGGCTTGACATTGCAGGGTTTCACGTATATTCATTGTCTTAATAGGAGGAGACATGCTCAACGGACAGAGAATCATAGACATGCACGCGCATACGGTTGCGCCCCCAGAACTTTACGCCTTCAAATCCACTCTCCTTTCAGGACGTGGATACCATGGAAAAGGCGCATGGAGTTGCTCAGACGAACGCATAGTTCAGTTTGCGCAACAGAATATTGACATCATGGATAAGTTTGGAACTGATGTTCAGTTCCTTTCCCCACGTCCATTCCAATTAATGCACTCAGAAAAACCAGAATCAATAGTGCATTGGTTTGCGGAAGTAAACAATGATGTCATTGCACGACACGTAAAAGAATTTCCTGATCGTTTCCAGGGTATTGCAGGCTTGCCTCAGCTAAGTGAACAAAAAGATTCTTCACATGCGGTGCCAGAACTTGAAAGGTCAGTAAAAGAATTAGGGTTTATCGGATGCCTAATTAACCCAGACCCAGGTGAAGGTACTACCTACACTCCACCAATGGATGATGAATACTGGTTCCCCCTTTACGAAGCAATGGTAAAGCTAGATGTACCAGGATTAATTCACTCTGCTGCCTGTAAGGACCCAAGGGAATCCTACAGTGCTCACTTTATTACAACTGAATCGCAGGCAATTCTGAACATGATCCGCCCATCAAGCAAAGTATTTCAGACTTTCCCTAACCTCAAGATAATCGTCGCCCACGGTGGAGGATCAGTGCCTTACCAGATTGGTCGATGGAGGGTTCGTCGTAACAACGACATGAAAGCAAATCCTAACCTTGAGGATTTTGACACAAGTATTCGCCGGTTCTATTACGACACAAATCTTTACAACAAAGAAGCTCTAGACTACTGCTTCCAAATCTGTGGAACAGATCGTGTAATGTTTGGAACAGAAAACCCCGGTAGTGGTACTTCTATTGACCCGAAGACCGGTAAGCAGACCGATGATTTAGCTCCAGTAATTGATGAAATTGCGTGGCTAACTCCAGAGGACAAGAAAAACATATTCGAAGATAACGCACGACGAGCGTTTACTCACGGTAAGTTTTAATATGCTTTCCTTCTGCTGGCTGAATTTCAGCCAGCAGAAGGATTCTTGATTTTATTCATCTAGTACGGGAGGACACTATGGCAGACAGAGAATTAATCACCATTGTGGAAGGGCCAAAGGGTAAGGCTGAGGTCTATGAAGTATCAGACGATAGCTCAAGCACGTCCGCTACCTCAGGCGTTATGTCTTCTAGCTACGAAGTAGTAATGGGCAGCACGACGGAGACTGTTATGACTTTAGGGGAGGCTTCAATCGTCGCCCATGAGTTGTCTGGCGCCGATAATTAATTTTTCACATTTGCATTTAGTCACTCAGAGAGAGAGGCGTAGGCCTCTCTCTATTTTTGCGTCTATTTGATACTCTATGAGTAGGTAACTCATGGAATCTTCAAATAAATCAAAACGTAATTTTCTTTTTTTCGTAATAAGCGTTTCTCCTTTTCTCGCATTAGTTGCTTTGCTGACGTGGGGTCAATTCCGAACTGATGACTCTCTAGGTATGGCTCAAAGTCATTCTCAATTCAATGATATGCCCAGTGAATATAAATTAGCCCCTACTTTCGCAGGGAATGACATATATACAGGGAAAGCTATTGATTTCGATGAATCTCAAGCAAAGGCCACAATGGTTACTTTCTGGTCTTCCTGGTGCGTTTCTTGCAAGTCAGAAGCTGCACAAATTGCGAAGCTCTATAAGGACTACGAGGGACAGCCAGTTGAATTCATTGGGATTTCAATTTGGGACGAATCCGGCAGTGCATACAGATATATAGAAAATTTTGCTATCCAGTACCCTAATATCCTGGATTCTCGTGGTCGCGCAGCGGTCGCGTTTGGAGTAAGAGGTGTACCAGAAAAATTTTTCATTGACTCCAATGGCCGTGTAGTACATCAGATCAACGGACCTACAACTCCTTCAAAAGTTCGTAATGTTATTGATTCGCTTCTTCAGTCATGAAGGCTGAGAAGGCAAAACCGGAAATTACTATTCAAGAGGCTATTGAAACTTGGTATAAATCAAATGGAAGAGATCTCCCTTGGCGCCAAACTAAAGATCCTTACAAAATTTTAGTCTCAGAGATAATGCTGCAACAAACGCAAGTAAGCAGAGTGGTTCCAAAATATATGCAGTTTGTTAAGGAATTTCCGTCTTTTCCTTTGCTTGCAGAAGCTCCCGTAGCTGAAGTTATTCGCATATGGTCCGGAATGGGCTACAACAATCGAGCTGTGCGCCTGCACAAACTTGCTGGAATAGTAGCTTATGAATTGAAAGGTGTCTTACCTAGCACAGTAGAGGAACTCAAAAAATTACCCGGGATCGGTGAATATACTGCGGCCGCAGTAGCATGCTTCGCATTTGGTTCAACTCATCCAATTCTCGATACTAATATTTACCGTGTCTTGAGTAGAATTTTCCATGGAACTAATCCTCCTTCAAAACAAGTCCTTCATGTCCTTGCAGGGGAATTAACACCGAAAGCTGCTTCTGCATCCTCTTGGAGCCAAGCACTTATGGATATTGGTGCAACCATATGCAATATTAGGCGCCCTCAATGCATTAGCTGCCCTGCTATGAAGTACTGCCACGCAGCACCTAAATTGCAGGACGGATCGAGTCAGATGTTAGCTGTCGACTCAGCTCCTCCTATCCCCAAGCAATCCAAATTCCACGGTTCTCCACGGTATTTTCGCGGGCGGATAATCGATATATTGATAAACGCTGGTGAAAATGGAGTTTCTGAGGAGGAGCTAATACGTTCGCTAGACAACAATGATTTTGACATCAATGGTTTAATAACTGGCTTAGAATCGGATGGCTTGGTTAAGCGCGTGCCTGGGAGAATCACGCTCCCATGAGTAATTGAAAAAATTGCCGCACTGCGGGTCGGAGTTTTTCCCAAGGGTCTATTTCATTTTTTTGTATAGGATCCACTAATTGCCAAATAGGTATTCCTTCTTGTGAAGTCCACAAGCCATCGAACCAAAACCCTTTGTCAGCATTTTCATTTGGCCTATATGTCTTCCCTACTAAGCCAGAGGCTCCTTGAGATTCCCAAGCATTGAGTAATATACCGGATTTAGCTATTGCAATCGCTTCGGTCCAATAGCATTTACGTTCATCACCTTCGTACCTACTCATCAGCTTGATCAGCTCGTCGGCTCTTTGAAAATCTGAAAGTCCAGAATCGAAATGCCGCCTAGTGTGCAAGCTGCACCATGAGGGCTCCAGGGCCGGTATCTGCACTCCGCCATCAGTAGCTATCGTGATTTCATTATCTAATCTTGAGGCGCTTGCGGCTTTTGCAACTGCGATAGCCAAATGTGAGCCCTGTGTCTCTTTATCATCTTCGTCGATGCTCAGGTCGAGTCGTTGCTCAGAAGAGATATTTATATCAAGCCCATTGAGCAGCCGTGCTACACGCTCTATCTTCGCACTGTTAGATGTCGCTATACGTAAGTTAATCATTGTATACGGCCAAATTCCTTCTCCAGGGATTGAAGGGAGATACGCAAAAGTGTAGGTCTTCCATGGGGGCAATGATTAGGATTGCCCTCGTTCACCAAGGCGTTGCCGAGCGCCTGTATCTCGCTAATGCTGAGTTTCTGCCCAGCGCGTATTGCACTGTGGCATGCTAAGGAAGCAGCAATATTAGCATGCGTATCTGTCAAATCTGTATTTCTTGCTAGTGACTGAAGTGTTTCGTTGATAAATTTTTTGATATCCATACTCCGGCCAACCAAGGGTATGCTACGTATCAGCAAAGAATCATTTCCAAATGCTTCGAAATTGAGCCCGTAGCGCTCAAAAGAATTTGAATATGACGAAATTACATCCATTTGCTCGGGAGTAAGATCTACCACTATCGGTTGGAGCATCGGTTGAATTTCTGGCGCTTTGAGCTCCCACTGACCTAACAATCGATAATACAAAAGAGATTCATGAGCGGAGTGCTGGTCGATGAGGTACATCCCATCCCCACCATCAGCGACAAGAAACATATTTGCTATCTGTCCTATCATTTCTAGATGAGGAAAATTTGTACTTGATCCAACAATTGTGTCCGGGATTTGTTCATCACGTTCAGGAAATCGAGATGCGTAGGTCCCATCGAGGTTAGCAGGAAACCCAAATCCGGGCTGATTACTTGCTTCAGGAACAGCAGTATATGAATTAATAGCGATGCCGTGAGCCTCAATGACTGGGTATTGCTTCAATATGGCTTCCCTGATTGCCCGATGGACACTAGAGAAACCATCATTTTCATTTACTAGTCGTACTTCTCTTTTGTTGGGGTGCACATTTACATCAACTTCAGTAGATGGAATCTCTAGGAATATAACTGAAATTGGGTAATTGCCTTGCATCAGTAGGCCTCTGTATGCCTCTTCAATTGCAGCAGAGATGGATCTATTGGTAATCCATCTACCATTGATGAAAATACTTATACCAGTCCTATTGCCCTTGTAGTGCTCAGGGGCCGAGGTTAGGCCCATTACCTGGTATCGCCCAGCATGTGAATTAACCTCTATCATTGAGTTTGCTTGGTTAACCCCACGCAATGCGCTAATAACATCTCTCAACTGCCCATTTCCCGATGTTACTAGTTTATTTTTGTTATCTGCAGTGTACGTAAATTTGACATGCGAATTTGCTAAAGCCAAATGTTCTACTGTGCTCAGGATTCTCGATCCTTCAGCCTGGTATGACTTTATGAATTTTAGCCGTGCAGGAATGGTCGAAAATAGTGATTCAACAAGAATCGAAGTTCCAAGTGATGCGCCAACCTGCTGGGGTGGAGATATTTGCCCGTTCTCAATATTTGCCAAAAAAGCGCTATCTGAGCCGGTAGGTCGTGTAACAAGCGTCACTTTACTTGCGGCAGCAATGCTCGCTAGAGCTTCTCCCCGAAATCCAAATGTACTGATACTCGATAAATCTTCAACTGTTGCAAGCTTACTAGTGGCATGGCGATGAAACGCCAGATCTATCTCATCAGGTGAAATGCCACATCCATTATCAGTGACTCGAATCCAAGACAAGCCACCAAGCTCAACTTGGATTGAAATTTCAGTTGAACCAGCATCAATAGAGTTTTCTACAAGCTCCTTGATTACTGACGCAGGTCTTTCTATAACTTCCCCCGCAGCAATCCTGGCAGCAATTTCAGCTGGCAATACTTTAATACTCATTCAGTCCTTACTTCATTAATCAGTCTATAGGCAAGTAAATAAAACCTAACATTACGCAAATTATATATTGAGCAACTCTTTTATTTGCTTAATCGAAGCACCTGGGATAATGGTACCGTCTATAACTAAAAGTGGTCGCCTCCAGTAGCGCGGTTCTTCAAGTAAAAGCTCGAACATGGCTTCTTCAGTCAATGTCTCCGCCAATATTCCGCTCTTTTTGAACGCGACAGATTTAAAGTTAAAAATGGTGCTAGGCAACTGATCACCCAAAAGTTTTCTTAGTTCAGCATCTGAAAATTTTTCTTTAAAAAAATCTTTTTCCGTAAAATCCTGGCCTGCCTGCAAAAGCAACGCTTTTGCTGTTCGGCAGGTTCCTCATTTCGCCCAATGTGCTAAAAATACATCTTTCACTATTTCACCTCAATTCGCATTTTAGGCGCAAAGAATACCATCGTCCAAGTATCTGTAGTGCTATCATTCTGCTATGACTGAATTTATTTTATTGCTAGTTAGATGGATTCACTCTGTTGCAGCGCTAACATGGGTTGGTGGCGCTATTTTTTACTGGTTCATCATGAGGCCATCGATACAAACAGGAATATTACCGGATCCAATCATTCAGTTCGCCCGGAAAGAATTTGGACAAATCGTTATTCTCTCAATGTGGGCACTGCTAATTACTGGAGCTATTCTATTCTTTGAAAGAATTTCCTTACCATCAGCCACCCCTACCTATGTGATGGTACTTGCCATAAAAGTAGCTCTGTCTGCCTGGATGTTCTTCCTTACCGTAGGACCCAAAGGTCGAGCTGCTATTAAAGTCGCACGCCAGGGTAGATGGCGGAATATGGTTGATGCGTTAGGCCATATTAATATGACCGTTATTTTAGGCTTGGCAATATTTTTACTGTCAGACTACTTAAGGCAAATCATAGAAAATCACGTATCATAGATGCATTATGAAAAAAGATTTACTCGGAATATTAGCTTGCCCTGTAGACAAAAACTCCCTTGAACTAATCATTCAAGACGAGAACAATAATGAAATTATTAACGGTAGCTTGGTTTGTAACTCCTGCAGTAGGACTTTCCCCATTGTTAATGCAATACCAAATTTCTTGATTTAATTCGCACATATACACTTAATAGATATAGACATCCTAAATTAATATGGGTAGATTAATTATATTATCAGTACATACTAATAATATTACTAAGTCATATTTTATTAAGATTGGATGGGAGAACGTATGAAGTTACTTGCATTGATTTCTGCAGTGGTCTTGGCTATAGCACTAGTTGCTTGCAGTAATGACCCAAAAGTTGTGGAAAAAATTGTTGAGGTTGAGAAAGTCGTAGAAGTTGAAAAGGACCCAGGTTCGCTGGTGATCTATTCAGGCCGAAAGGAAAGCCTTGTTGGCCCTATCATCGAGCAATTTTCAGATGCTACAGGTATCGAAGTTGAAGTTAAATACGGGAAATCTGCAGCAATGGCAGCAACCATCAGTGAGGAAGGCTCTAATAGTCCTGCGGATGTATTTTATGCACAGGATCCAGGAGCGCTTGGCTCAGTAGAGGCAATGATGCAAGCTTTGCCAGCTGCTACATTATCAAAAATTCCCGCTTGGGCGCAGGATGATGACGGTAAATGGGTAGGCGT
>Ga0114933_10000410_pt1 | contig 52472 bp, 42 predicted proteins | sample 4SBtaG_FD_89691 | JGI IMG/M metagenome (GOLD analysis project Ga0114933, IMG submission 89691) | Deep subsurface microbial communities from Kolumbo volcano to uncover new lineages of life (NeLLi) - 4SBTROV12_W25 metaG | ecosystem: Environmental > Aquatic > Marine > Volcanic | place: Kolumbo... | reverse complement strand
GATTGCTGTATGCGTTTGAGAGTCTCTACGTAGTGGTGAACCGCGGGAAGAATTTTGCAAGTGGCGTGTACCGAGTCCGAGATACGGATGGAGATGATCAGTTTGACAGTCTCGAGACACTCAAACTACTGGATGGTGGTGGAGAACACGGGCCTCACTCGATTATCAAATCCGCCGATGGAAAATCACTGTATGTTGTGTGTGGAAACAGTACCAAATTGCCTGATGACATAAAGCGATATCGTTTGCCAAAGAACTGGGACGAAGATCAATTGTTACCACGTCAGCCATGCTCAAATAATCACAACACAGGGGTGCTGGCTCCCGGTGGATTTGTATGCAACATGGATCCGGATGGTAAAAACTGGACGCTCGTTGCTGCTGGATTTCGCAATCCATTCGACATTGCGTTTAACGATGTCGGTGAGTTGTTTACCTACGACGCGGATATGGAAATGGATGTTGGCACACCATGGTATCGACCGACACGTGTGAATCATGTGGTAAGTGGCGGCGAATACGGCTGGCGATACGGAACGGGGAAATGGCCTGATTATTCGCCGGACAGTTTACCTGCTGTTGCCGAAATTGGCCAAGGATCACCAACGGGGATTTTGTTTGGCACGGGATTGAAGTTTCCAATGGTGTATCAACGCGCATTGTTTGTTTGCGATTGGACATATGGCAGACTGTATGCGGTGCATTTTGAAGCGGATGGCGCATCATACTCGTCGCATTTAGAAGAGTTCATTACGGGCACGCCGATGCCATTAACAGACTTGGTGGCTAATCCAAATGATGGGGCAATGTACATCACTATCGGTGGTCGCCGTACTCAGTCTGGTTTGTATCGTGTAACGTACAGCGGCGGTGAATTACACACGAGACTAACAGATAACAACCGATCCGTTGAGTTGCGCAAGCTGCGGCACAAACTGGAACAGTATCATGGCTTGCGGGATCCGTCAGCCGTTGCCGTTGCATGGCCATTTCTAGGCCATGCTGACCGACATATTCGTTATGCGGCCAGAATTGCCATTGAACACCAGGTCCTTGATAGCTGGCGAGAGAATGCGATTAAAGAAACTGATACGCGCGCCGCAATACACGGTTTGCTCGGCCTCATTCGCAGTGGAACTGAAGCTGATAAACGTGCGGCAGTTAAACGACTTTCTCAGCTAGATGTCGCTTCGATGGACGATTCCATGTTGGTTGAGTGGCTACGGACAGTAGGTGTCGGTCTTGCTCGGAGCGAAACAACAGATCTTGCGACGCATGTCGTCTTACGCGAAAAAGCAGAAGGTCGCTTTCCAACCCTAACGGATGCCGGAAATCATGAGCTTACGAGATTGCTGGTTTATCTCGATTCCAAATCGGTCGTTTCAGACGCAATGACAATCGCATCAGAGTCTGTCACTCAGGAAGATCTGTTGTTTTATGGCATGGCATTGCGAGTGGCCAAAGAAGGATGGGATACAAACCTGAGAAAGAGCTATTTTGAGAATCTCAATCGGGCCGAGGAGGGCGCTGCTATTGGTGACTTTATTGGTGGTGGCCATTACCAAATCTATATCCAGAATATGCGCAACGATGCAGTTGCGCTGTTGGACGGTGAATTGAAAACGACCTTGGACTCAGTCATTAATGCTGAGATTGCAAGTGCCATACCCGGTGGCTCTCCGACACCGAGGAAATTTATCAAGAACTGGACGGTTGATGAATTGATACCGCATGTGGCTTCACTTGAGGATGGTGGCCGTTCATTCGAAGCTGGTAAGCAGCTCTTTAGAAATGCGGCTTGTATTCAGTGCCATCGTTTTGCCAATCGCGGCGGTATTTTGGGTCCGGATATTACTGGTTCGGCCAAGCGTTACAGTATGGCAGTAATGTTACGAGAGATAATTGATCCATCTATACAGGTATCAGATCAATTTGAGAATCACGTGATCATTACCGATGAGGGAAAGTTGCTCGAAGGACGAATACTCAGTGAAAGTGATGAGACCGTGACGTTGGCGGTGGACCCTCGTCAGCCTGAGTCCATTTTGCAAATCCCAAGTGGATCCATCGAAGCAAAAAAAGTTTCACGTACGAGTCTCATGCCAAAGGGATTGTTAAATACACTAACTCGTGAAGAGATTCTCGATTTGTTGGCTTACATACTCTCGGCAGGGGATTCGGAGCACGACGTATTCAAATAACTCAGAGGATTATCTGAAGCTGCTGGCTACGATGTTTGAAAGCTGTATCAGTCGCCAGGGAGCCTTGCTGCGAATGGCGGTTGTAAGCAAAACACAGAAGCCATCACGTTCACGGTCCATCCAGATTGTAGTGCCCGTTGCACCTGTATGACCAAATACGCTTTGATCTAACAAGTCCCCCCACGTATCGCGTTGGCCCGTATGATTCATTCGCCAACCGAGTCCCCATGGTTCGCAGCGCCGGAATGCCTCTGGCAAATCCGGATAGTCGTTCAGTCGATTCGTTGTCGCCATTTCCACCATTTGAGGTGAAAGGATTTGATTGCCATTCCCGTGGCCGAAGTCCATCATCCATTGAGCAATGACGGCCATATCTTCAGCGCTACTAAACATTCCGCCCCACGGCACTCCCAATTCCTGCCAGTAGGAGCTATTCCAGCCAAAATTGGCCATGCCTTGGTAATCTGGGGTCTCAACCCGGACAAGCCGCTCTCTCTTGAATCCTTTACTTCCAAGTCCGGTGGACTTCAAGCCAAGCGGTTTGATGATTTCATCTCTTACGAAGTCTTGAATGGACTGACCGCTCAATCGTTGAACGATTTCCGCAACTGTCAGTGTGCCCATACTTTGGTAGCTCACCTTTGTTCCATGATCGAATTTAGGAATGGTGTCGTATATCGCACCACGGATAAATTCGCTTAACGGGGCGTTCGCTTTCCGTAATTCAACATTATTATCAAGCATGTCCGGGAGACCGGACGTGTGTGTGAACAGGTTCTGAACTTCGATTTTGTCTTTGTGATGTGCTGCAAAGTCAGGAATGTACGTGGTAACGCGTTCGGTTAAGTTAAGGACGCCCTGCTCTACCAATTTCAAGGCACTCATATAGACAATGGGTTTGGTAATGGATGCGAGTAAGAACATCCCATCGTTACGAATGGGTTCCGCATCTTTTTCCGGTCCTTGGTTTCCCGCAAATATGGGTTTAAGGATCTTGCCATGGCGTCCAATGACAATGGCAGCTCCGGGTATCGGTGAATCAGGGCCATCGGTCCATTCGCGGATGCGCGTTTCCAGTTGCTTGATTCGACTTTCATCAAGATCCAGTTCTTTGGGCGAGGCGTGTTGCAGTCGTGTCATTGGTGGTCCCGTGCTAGTTTTGCATTTCATAGCCCCTACAATAGGCAACTGCATTGTATCGCAAGGCGCGGAACCAACCCAATCAACAAGTGAATCTTTGATGACGGAGTGACCTATGGCACGTGTAGATGGAAAAGTCATTATTTGTACCGGTGGCACACAGGGAGTCGGTGAAGCATGTGCATTACTCGCTGCAGAATCAGGTGCCGAGGGCGTGGTTGTTTGCGGACGGCAGGAAGAACGTGGAGAGGCCGTTGCGGCCAAGATCACGGAATTGGGTTCACGAGGTGTGTTTGTACGATCAGATCTTTCTCTGGAAGAGGATTGTCGCAACGTCGTACGCGTGTGTGATCAGGAATTTGGTCGAGTGGACGGGCTGGTAAATGCCGCTGCTGATACGCATCGCGGTACAGTGGAGGAGACGACGGTTGAATTCTGGGATTACCAATTTGCGGTAAACGTTCGTGCACCCTTCCTGTTGACGCAGGAATCTGTGCGAATCATGCAACGCGAGCAGACTCCCGGGTCGATTGTGAACATCCTCAGTGTTGCAGGCTACTGTGGCATGGATATTCTCTGTTCCTATAGCGCGACAAAAGGTGCGTTAAAGACGCTCACCAAGAATAATGCAAACGCATTGCGAAAGCACAGAATTCGAGTAAATGGTATCAATCTTGGCTGGACAGATACACCAGCTGAGCATGTTGTTCAAAGATCACAGGGCAGTCCGGAGGACTGGCTGGAACGAGCTGAAGAAATCTCCCCATTTGGTCGGCTACTTAAACCGCTTGATGTAGCACGGCTTTGCAATTACCTGCTGAGTGATGAATCGGGCATATTGACCGGATCATGCATGGACTATTCCCAGCGCGTCATGGGCGTATTCCCACCAGACCAAAAGTAGTCGATCTACCAGATTTCCAGTGAGTCTGTGAATAAGTGTGTCAGTTCTTCCGCGTGCGCTTCAATTGGTGAGAGCTTGGTTACTCGATGTTGAGGTAGTGTTCCTTCAACAAGCGCAGGAATATCACTTTCCTCGTAACCAACGGCTCTCAGACCGCTCGGTGTGTTTAGCGTTTGCATAAAGTGGATAACCCGGTTTGCCAGCACTTCACCTGCTGCCTCATCAGGTACATCTGTAATGTCTGCCCCGAGCGCCTTTGCAGCCGTTAAATGACGTTGTGGATCTGCTGGTGACGTGAATCTCACAACCGCCGCAGTATTGAGAATCACTGAAATACCGTGGGGTACGATTGGATGATCCACATCATATCCGCATGGATAGAAATCTTTGACCATACCGGCGATCGGGTAAGACATGCCATGAGGTAGATGTACGCCGGCATTACCAAACCCAATTCCGGCAATGGCAGACGCGAGGAGCATATTTCCTCGAGCCTCATCATCCGTCGTGTCCTGATAGGCGCGAGGTAAATAATCACGAACCATTTCCAACGCCCTCAAAGACCAGATGTCACTGATAGGATTCGTTCCTTGATACGCTGGCCGTTGTATAGGGCGATCCGGTTTTGGTCGCGAGTCGTATGGAATGGCCGTGAAGGATTCCAATGCGTGGCTAAGCACATCCAGACCAGTTGCTGCAGCAACTGCTGCCGGCATTGTCTTAGTATTGTCGGGATCGATAATTCCGAGCGTCGGTTTCATATAGCGATGTGCAATGCCGGTTTTGGCTTTCTTCGCCACATAGTCAAAAATGGCAACCCCAGTCGTTTCACTGCCTGTGCCAGCCGTAGTCGGGATGGCGATCAGTGGCTTGAGGGGGCCAGGTACTGGCTGACCGCCGCCGATTGGAGCGTTAACGTACGTGAAGAAGTCAGCCGGATAAGTTGAATACAGATTTGCAGCCTTAGCAGTATCCATCGTGCTGCCACCACCCACAGCAACAAAGCTGTCGTAATTCCCTTCGGTGGCAACTTCCGCCGCTCGTTTAAAGCTCGAGTCCGTTGGCTCAACAGACACTTCTGAAAAGAGATCGTATCCGACTCCATTTTTATTTAGTGAATCAATAACGGTTTTGCCGGTAGGTAAGTCCACCAGATTGGGATCCATGACCACGAGTGTACGTTTGACGCCCATGTCATGAAGATCCATTCCAACTTCAGCCGTGATGCCCAGCCCATAGCGAATATTGGAAGCGGCCATTTGAAAGGCTGTATCTTTTTGCATCGTAGTCCTCGGTGCTAACTCGTGGCGTGTATATTCGTTTGTTGATCAACTGCGATTCTACAACGGTTCGAAGTGGAAACGGTAGAATTGCGTTAAGAATATTTAAGAGTGAATTCAACACACCTGGGGCCATTGGGCAATCATGAAATATGCAGCACTTGAGAATTACATTGGTGGATCATCTTCATCGGCCGACATCGCTATTGACGTCATTTCACCGGTAAACGGTGAGCAATTGTCTACCGTGCCGGTTTCCAGTAAAGAGGAACTGGATGCTGCAGTTTCGGCTGCTGTCACCGCCTTTCCGGCCTGGTCTCAGTTGACCATCCGTGATCGCTGCGACGTATTCTATCGCTATCGAAATCTGCTTCAGGACAACGCAGATGACCTTGCACGCATATGCCATGAAGAAAACGGAAAGACAGAGGCCGAATCTAAGGCCGAAGTGCTCAAGGCGATAGAGTTAACTGAGCTAGCCTGTTCACTGCCAAATCTACTTGCCGGGAAAGTGCTTGAGGTAAGCAAAGGATTCGACTGTTCCATTCAGCAAGAGCCACTTGGTGTCGTATCCTGCATCACCCCATTTAACTTTCCGATTATGGTCCCGCACTGGACCATCCCTATGGCCTTGGCTCTTGGAAACTCGATGGTCTTTAAACCGTCAGAACAGGTACCGTTAAGTGCTAACAAGATTGCTGAATTACTAAGCCAGTCTGGATTGCCATCAGGTGTTTTCAATGTCATTCATGGCGATAAGTCGGTGGTTGAAGGAATCTGCGATCATCCGAAAATCAAAGCGGTGACGTTCGTTGGATCGACTCCGGTGGCAAAGATCGTGTATGCGCGTGCAACTGGAAGCTATAAGCGTGCATTAGCCATGGGTGGCGCGAAAAACCATTTGGTAGTCATGCCGGATGCAGACGTCGCACATACTGCCAGCAATGTTGCAGCAAGCGCATGTGGCTGTGCGGGTCAGCGGTGCATGGCGGCTGCCACGCTTGTAGCCGTCGGACAAGTGAACCATATCATTGATGAAGTGGTGGAAGCATCGCGGCAAATTGTGCCCGGTGAAAATCTGGGTGCTGTTATCTCACAGTCGGCAAAACAACGCATCGAGGGATATATCACTGAGGCAATCGAGCAGGGAGCCACGATATTGCTAGACGGCCGCGACACGGTCGTGGAAGGCTATGAAGAAGGATGCTACGTCGGGCCAACGGTGCTTGATAACGTGACATCTGAAATGAGAATCGCCAATGAGGAGGTGTTTGGCCCGGTTCTATCAATCATGAGAACGGAGGATCTTCAGGGTGCCATCGAAATCGAACAGACGTCATCATTTGGTAATGCAGCCGTGGTTTATACACAGGATGGTCAGGTGGCACAGGCATTCACAGATGCAGCTTCTGCTGGAATGATCGGCGTAAATGTCGGAGTACCCGTGCCGCGAGAGCCGTTCGGATTCGGTGGCTGGAATGAATCCCGATTTGGGGTGGGCGACATAACAGGTCAGGGATCAATCCAGTTCTGGACGCAATCCAAGAAGATTACATCGCACTGGGTTGGCGACTGAAAACGGCATGGCGATTAAATGACTTTATAAGAATCGCGCATCACCAGGTGAAAACTCGAATGGTTGTTCCGTGCCGCCCGTAATTAACTCCCAGGATTTCCCATTTTCGCGTAGTTTATGCCAACGGGGCGCGCCGTATCGCACGCCCAAAAAACGTGCTTCGGTTGGTAAGCCACCCCGCTGTTTTGAAATTAGCGATGCTTCGATGATCGCGTTAACCAGAAGAGTGCGTTCTACCGGATAGACGGGGCGTCCGGAAATGAAGAACTGCTGGATTGAATGGGAAAGTGCTTTGAATAGACATCGATTCCCCCACGGCCCGTTATAGTAAGCCGTACTTTGCGTTTCCGGTTGGCCCATTACGTCGCACGCGAAATTCCAGCGATTTGCATCGTTTCCGATGGAGGCCACAGTTGCCGATGTGCCGTCTTTATAGCCAATGAATAACGCATGATTGAGATTGGCGAGAATCTCATTGGGCCTAACAGGTACCGGAGAGCGGCTCGAGGGCGTCTCACGTCCAGGCCAGGTCCGCGGCTGGAAATCTGCACTCAATTCAGCGTTCATCGCCTTTGTGAGCAGTTTCATCGTATTGGTTTGATCACGCAGTTTTCCCCTGGCTGCACTTCGTTCTAACAACTGGACGGTTGCCACTCCGGTTTCAGCACCTTGGCGGGATTCAACAATTGACTGCAGTACTTCTAATGCGTGGAAATCATAAGACTCAATTCCGCCACCATGAACGGAAACAGACTCTGCAATCGGCGCACCGGATTTCAAATTAAGCGGTGTGATTTGTTGGGCGAGCGGTACGCTGCTACCGGCCATCATTGGAAATTGAAATTGCTTTGACCACTGATACATCTGGCTGGCCTTGTACCACTGATAACTCAGATGTTTGTCATTAAATACTGGTACGGAGCTACCGCATTTGGCAAAGACGTCCACACACTCTTTCAAAAACTGATGACGAGGGTACATGACTTGACCGCGTTGATTAAGCGGATAGATGCCGTGCTCTCCGATAAGGAGAATGGCATCGCAGGTTAGGCTATTGCCATTGCTGATTGTTTCCGCGATTGAGTCAAGAATGGGGATTTGAAATCTCTCGCTGACATCCGCTGACATGTCGCCATCTGGGTGCTGGTCAACATACATGCTAACTAACTCGACACCAGGATCGACAAGCTTGCCGCGGAACAAAAATGGTGCGATGAAGTTTTCCATGATGTTATATGCGTGACTTCTGAATCTGAGTTCGGTGAGAATCACGGCAACACGCGGCCGATTGCGTCGGGCTGCAAAAACTTCAGGCGTCATACAGGTGCCGGCGGCGATTCCTGCCAGCGCTGTTCGGCGAGTGATTGAGTTGTGGAGGTGCGATTTCTTTATCACAAGTCTTGTCACCTATTTGTGGAAAGAGTGCTGGTTACTCGCTTATACTTGGGGTGTAACGAAGCTCGAAACTGATGCTGCGAAATAGCCCCATAGCACAATTAAAGGACTCAGGTATTCACAATGCAAGTAAATCGTCAAATCACGCGCCGCCGACTTATCCAAACATCAGCGGTTGTTGCTAGTGGTGTTTTCGTGAATCCGACTGCGGCTCAGGAATCTAATTCCCCGAACGAGCGGCTTAATATTGCGTCTATTGGCTGTACCGGTAGAGCAGCCGGAAACCTTGATGGTGTTGCGAGCCAAAATGTAGTAGCCATTGCAGACATTGATGCGAATCTCCTTGAAAAGGGCAGTGCGAGGTTTGAAGGTGCCGCAAAGTATTCGGACTTCCGTGAGATGCTGGATAAAGAGCACGAGAAGATTGATGCGGTGGTCGTATCGACCCCGGATCATTGCCACGCACCGGCGGCTGCCATGGCATTGAGAATGAAAAAGCATGTGTATTGTGAGAAGCCACTCTCGCATACGGTCAAGGAAGCACGCGTCCTTGCTGAGTTAGCGAAGCGAAACAATCTTCAAACACAGATGGGGACACAGATTCATGCCGGAGATAATTACCGGCGCGTCGTTGAATTAGTTCAGTCCGGCGCTATTGGTGATGTTGACCGAGTACATGTATGGGCAAATGCCGTATATACGGGCGCCCAATTTAAATACACCGAGAAACCAGCAAACGTGAACTGGGATCTGTGGCTCGGGCCTGCCGTGGAGCGACCATATAGCGAAGGGGTGCACCCATTCAACTGGCGCCGATTCTGGGACTACGGCACAGGGTCACTCGGTGACTTTGGCTGTCACTTCATGGATTTGGTGCATTGGGCGCTCGACCTGCGTAATCCAACGCACGTGAGTGCGAATGGGCCTGAAGTGGACGAAGTATCCACACCGGCATATACAATCGTCGACTACCATTATCCCAAGCGTGGTAAGTTGCCAGGCGTGCATCTGACATGGTACGACTCCGGTAAACGACCAGAGGTTCTAAAATTACTTAAGGACAAGGATGGCAATGTACTGGATTGGGGTGCAGGCCAATTGTTTATAGGTAGCAAGGGCATGATTCTGAGTAATTATGGTAGTCATCTCCTCTTGCCCGAAGAGAAGTTTACGGACTTTAAACGGCCGGAGCAGAGTATTCCGAAATCGATTGGGCATCATGCAGAGTGGTTGAAGGCGATTCGCGATGGCGGAACGACGACATGTAATTTTGAATATTCCGGCGCACTAACCGAATCTGTGCTGTTAGGTACCGTAGCCTATCGTGCTGGTGAGGCAATTGAGTGGGATTCAAAGCGATTACTGGTGAAGAACAGCGAAAAAGCTCAGAATTTAATACACAAGGAATACCGTAAAGGCTGGGATCTGTAGTGGTAGATTTGGCTCACTAGCTTTTTTCCGCCATGCAATTTGATAGAATCTACAGAAGTCAACAATTATCAGGGTGGCCAGATCTGGCAGTAGCAGATCCGGCTTAGTCATGAGGAGGTTTCCCGGGTTTATCAAAATCTCCGGGGGAATGAAAAATGCGAAATACTAAACAACTCTTATTGAGCGTGGTGATGGGTTTGGTCCTTGTGTCCGGAGTGAATGCTCAGGAAGAGGACGAAGGCGTTAGCATCGAATACAGCGATGCAGATTTAGCGTCTGTTGAGAAAATCAAGGAAGCAGGAGCACTCGTGCTGGAGGTTGCACAGAATGATAATCGACTGAATGTCGCATTTCATTTGACCACTGAAGAGGTGGGCAACGAACAAGTAAGTCTGGTTAAAGACCTCCCGTTTATTGTGAGCCTGAATCTACGCGGTACCAATGTTAATGACGAAGGTGCTGCTTTGCTCGCTGGTATGTCCGGCCTTGAGCGATTACACCTTGAAAAGACCGGTGTTACTGATGCAGCACTAAGTCATCTGACAGGACTTGAAAACCTGAAGTACCTAAATGTTTACGGTACCGAAGTTTCGGACGCTGCTATCGATACCATTGCTGGGATCAAGGGACTGGAAAAAGTCTTTATCTGGCAGACAAAGATCACGATTGAGGGTGTTGCCAAGCTTAAGGAAAAACGCCCTGAGCTGAAGATTATTCCTGATCTGGTAGTCGAAAAGGCAAAAGCTGAAGCTGAAGCAATTCGAAAAGCCGAAGAAGAAAAGAAGAAGGCTGAAGAAGAAGCCGCTAAAAAGAAAGCTGAAGAAGAAGCTGCTGCAAAGAAAGCTGCGGAAGAAGCCGCTGCTAAGAAAGCTGCGGAAGAAGCTGCTGCTAAGAAAGCTGCGGAAGAAGCTGCTGCTAAGAAAGCTGCAGAAGAAAAGAAAGAATAAGCCTCATCGGCAAGCGATATCACTGAAGGCCATTAGCTGTCCACATTGGGGCTAATGGCCTTTTTTTTAAGAGAGAATAGATCTGGTGCAATAGTCGCACTAATTTGAACAACGGAGATCCTGGATCGATGCTACCTGGAATCAAACAATTTGAAATGACCGGCAAGACTGCCATTGTTACTGGCGGCTCAAAAGGGCTTGGTAAAGCCATGGCGGAGGGTCTGGCTTCAGCCGGCGCTGATGTTGTACTAGTGGCCCGTAACGAAGAAGAAGTAACTGCCGCGGCAACGGAGATCGCAGAAACTTATGGTGTACAGGCCATCGGCATGAGTGCAGATGTATCATGCCCGGATGCAGTTCAAGGCGTAGTGGATGCCACCATCGAGAAATTTGGAAAGATCGATGTGTTGATCAACAACGCAGGTATCAACATCCGTGGCGCAGTGGATGAACTGGCACTTGATGAATTTCAAAAGGTCATGGATATCAATGTAAACGGAGTCTGGTTGTTCGCTCGGGCAGTCGTGCCGCACATGAAGAGTGCCGGCTATGGTCGCATTGTAAATCTCGCCAGCACACTCGGATTGGTTGGATTATCAAACCGCACGCCGTACACATCGAGCAAGGGAGCTGTCGTACAAATGACCCGTGCACTCGGTCTGGAACTGGCGTCATTTGGAATCACATGCAATGCCATTTGCCCGGGTCCGTTTCTCACGCCCATGAATATTCCAATCAAGGATGATGAGCAGACGAAGAAGTCAATCGTCGGTGCTGTTGCACTTGAACGTTGGGGCGAACTCAACGAAATCCAGGGTGCAGCTATTTTTCTTTCGAGCGACGCATCGAGTTACATGACTGGTAGTATGGTCACGGTAGATGGTGGCTGGACGGCGCGATAGTGCCTGGCGCAAAGCCTGTTAGTGTTTTAAGACTTGGTCGAACAGTGGAAATGCCACATCGCCATTCCATCGGTGACCGCCTTCGAAGTGGTCGTAATAGAGTTGGTCACGTGCACCCAGTGCTTTGTATACACGTTCAAGTCTTGATTTAAACACAGCGTCCCATTTCGGCACGATCAGTCCGTCGGTACTCCCCATTTCCCAAACGCACGGTCGTGGTGCTATCAAGCCACCAATTTCCGCATAGTCACCGTACTTTAATAGATTGGGAATTATCTGCGCACCGCAGCTATAACGATGTGAGACTCGCTCCTGCATGAGATTGAGTGCTCCACTAATGGCAGCGACTTTGATTCTAGGATCGACGGCTGTGACCATCATCGTCATACGCCCGCCGTAAGAAAGGCCAGCACATCCGATCTTCTCTTTATTTACAGTTGGAAGACTTTGTAAATAAGAAATCGACCATCTTAGAATTCTGATGTTTTCCGTGATAAGCAGCTTTCCAAGTGCCTGCATTCTTACGAAGGTGACGGCACACGGATCATTTCCACCGTAGCTCTGCTTGTCGACGCGTTGTCCAAACGGAATCATGCATGGTACGGCTACGATATAGCCTCGTCTGACGAACTGCAGTCCATAGTCGTAATTTGCTTTCTCAATTGCCTCGGAAACCCCTTCGATGTCATGCCGGCCGGCAACCGTATGGTGTCCATAGTCCCCGTGTCCGTGCACGGCGAGGATCCCTGGTCGTAACGGTGCATCTTTCATCTCATTCGGGGTCAGCAGATAAAGCGGTAGCGTGTGGTGACCGGGTGCGCTTAACTCGATGCTTAAACGTACGTGGTCAATGAGTTGTTTTGATTCGACCACCTTGGCGGTGAAGTTTTCCGGCGGCCTGGATTCTCCCAACAGGTTATGCATCTTCTTTCTGAATTCGTGTTGCCATAAATCGGCATCGTTTTCCGACTCACCGTCGAAGACCATGTGCAACTTCACGGTGTTTAGGTCAGTTCGTATGTCCGACGTAACCAGTTTTGAATTCGGTGGTTCAGCTAGAAGTGTTTGCGGATGGTATGCGATGAGCATCGCAATTAGAATCGGGCAGAATTTGTTTCGCATATTTATCCTCGCAGATCATCAAGCGGTTCACGGCTGGCGCCAAAACGTGTTTGTTGTATTCCCATGCGATTCAGCATTGATAAGTACAGATTCGACATGGGAATTTCGTCACGAAACCGGAGGTATCGTCCGGTTTTGATGTCGAGGTTTCTACCACCGGCAAATACGAGAGGCAAATCTTCATGAGAGTGCTCATGCCCATCGGCTAGACTTGAACCATACACAATCATGGAATTATCCAGCAGCGTGTGCTCACCTTCGTCGATCTGCTTCATCCTATTGAGCATATAAGCGACTTGTTCATGGTGCCATTGTGTAACGCGATTGAACATGTCGCGTTTTTCATCCAATGAAGACCAACTCGTAACACCATCATCATCTTCGGTGCGACCTGAGATATCACGGTAGTGTGAGAGTGCATGCCATGTTCCTTTCACATCATCAATAAAATTGAAGTATCGATTGCTTTGCCCATGGTCGAGCATAAACGTGCTGATGCGAGTTGCATCTGCCCAAAATCCAAGCACAATCATGTCCATCATTAATCGCATGTATTCACGATGGTCAGTTGGAATGCCCGGTGCGGGACGCTTAAGCGTGTCGGTGAGCAATTTGTTTTCGGTTGCAATTTCAGCTTGGCGGTCAGCAAATTGCAGTCGACGCTCAATGGATCGAATGGAATCCAGGTATTCGTCAATCTTGCGCTGATCGCTTTTCCCGAGTTGCTGACGTATGCTCCGTGCCTGTTCTCTAACCTGATCAACGACTCCCTTATCGATTCCGGATTTCCTTGATGTGCGGAACATCTGGTCGAATACAACGCGGGGTTCGACTTCCCGGCTTGCAGGTGTACGATCATCTGTCCAGGAAATCGCGTTGCGCGGCAAACTACCGGAGAAAAATCCTTCGCCTTCCATTGAAATCTGCAGCGACGGCAAAAGCGTTTGCTGACCGACTTCATCAGCAGCTAGTTGGTCGACTGATTTGCCCCCGGCACTGACTTGTCCGTCATCATATTCGCCACCAGTTAACCAGGTTGCGGTTCCGGCACGATGTCCATTTCCACGTGGCGTCCATACATTTTTAAAAACCAGCAAGTCGTCTTTTAATGAATCAAGTGGCTGCATCCATTTATTGAGCTCTACAAGATTGCCGTTGGCATCACTCTTGGCGGGCTGCCAGCTTCCCCTTGCGATTCCATTGGGGAAGTAAAGAAACGCCATACGTGCCAGAGATGATGCAGTGTCTGCGGCTCTGGATTCAGATTCCATGGCCTCGAGCCATGGAAGACAAACTGTTGCACCGATACCTTTCAGCATCGTGCGTCTTGATAGTTGCCAGCTCTTTGTGCACATGGATCAGACCTTTGTATCAAGTCAATTCTCTGTTTGATGCTGCTTGTATTGGAACGGATATGACAGCACCACCTGCTTAATAAGCGTCTTCATTCTAAACTCATTGTCCTCCAATGCTTTGCCAATACGTATGATCGCGGCTTCATCATAGTATTCAAGCTGTCGTCCAAGCGAATAAGAGAGCATCTTACGGGTGACCTGATGTACCAGGTCATCGTGTCGATGTGTGACGAGGGCTTCTGTCAATTCGTCTACGCCTCGAAATTCCGTGCCGTCAGGGAGTCGCCCTTTCGAGTCAATAACTTGCCGCCGGTTTCGCGTCCGGTAGCGACCGAAAAAATCAAAGTTTTCGAGTCCGAACCCGAGAGGGTCGATTTGTTTGTGACAGGAGGCACAACGTGGTGAATCTGAATGCAATTCCAGTTTTTCACGAGCAGTAAGCGCTTCATCAAATGCAATTTCTTCATCGATTTCGTCTGCACCTGGCGGAGGCGGAGGAGGTGGGGTGCCGAGCAGATCGGTAAGTATCCAACGGCCACGAATCACAGGGCTGGTTCGGTAAGGAAAAGAAGTGATCGCGAGTATGCTGCCGTGCGAAAGTAAACCGCCACGGATGTTCTCTGCTGTACTAATCCGCCGCATTTCGCTTCCCTCGATACCCTCGATTCGATAATGCGATGCCAGTTCCTCATTCATAAACGTATAGTCAGCACTAAGTAATTCAGAAACGGGGCGATCTTCGGTTACAAGTGAAACGAAGAACATCGCGGTCTCTTCCCGCATGGCGGCCATGAGTGACTCTGTGCACCACGGGTTATCAATAGGATCCATGCGGATTCGAGTGCCAAGATCTTCAAAGCCCAGCCACTGCGATGCGAATACCGACCCAAGTGTTTGTGCACGTGGATCATTGATCATGCGATCCACTTGCGCCATGAGTATGGCATTGTCATGAAGCTTGCCAGAGGCTGCTAATTGGAGCAGTTCATCGTCCGGCATCGATGCCCAAAGAAAGTATGACAATCGGTTTGCTAACTCTACAGAACTCACTCGCATGGGCTTGCCGTTGGCAGGGGATTCACCGATGTGCATGATAAAGTTGGGACTAATCAATGCGAGTTTGACAGCCAATCGTATCGATTCGTTAAACGACTTCCCTGTTTCCCGAGCTTTTTCATATCGAGCGATAAGTGCATCGACTTCCGCTTGTGTTACTGGCCGGCGATAAACTCTTGGCAAAAACGTGCTTATCAGTTTTGAAGCAGATTGAGCTTCATCATCATCATCTGCATCACGATCACCATCTGGCTTGCTATGAAAAAACCGGTCAAATGATGCTTTTTGTTCTGCGGATTCGGGATAGTCACTCAAGGCCACTCGAATCGCTTCATCAGCTGCGGAAATGTATCGGTCAAGAAGTTGTGGTTGTATGAACAGTGTATTTGCACTGTTGTCAAAACCGCTTGTTCCACTCAAATCAATTGGGAATTTACTGGCAACGTCAACGGAAACGCCAAACAGATCACGCAATGTGAATTCCAATTCGCGACTGGTTAAACGTCGGACCGATTCAAATCCTGGATTCTTAATCGATTCATAATCAAAAAGCTCGATCGAGTCTGAAAGGAACGACGTCAGTCGATCCCGTTCCTCGTCGCTTGGTTGTGCCGCATCGTCAGGAGGCATTTCTCCTCCTCCGACGCGATCTACGATGGTTAGCCATGTGCGTCGATGCTTTACCAGCGGTAAATCGCTAGATAACGACTCCAGATTTAACTGTGCTTGTGACTCCTCTTGTCCGTGGCAATCAACACAGTATTTCTTGATGATCGAGGTAATCTCATCATCCAGCGTTTTTGGGTTTTCCTGTGCATACAGAGGGGAATGCACGATAAGAAGTATCAGTGCCAGTTGAGTAAGCCATCGTAGATTGGGAATAAAACTACAACGCAAGGGACGATGACCTCATGGGACACAAGAATGTTGATTATCGCTTACGGCGATACAGTATGAGCGTCCGACGTTTGCCGGACTGCCCAGTGAACTGAATTATATCCTCCTCATAGAGTTCCTTGAACGTACGTGAAGCTGCAAGTTCAATATCCGTTAAGAACCAGGGATCCGACATGCTGACGCCTAGGGCTGGCCCTAAGATGATCAAATCCGGATTGCGGGATAAGACATAATCCCCATCTCCTTTGCCGTGGCCGGGAAGTTGCTGCCATTGAGTTGTCGGTTTGATCCCGGAGACATCGCGTCGCGCGATGGTAGCATCATTTAGCCCCAGCATGTCAATGAACTGATGACTTGGTGCAAAGTAAGGTGTGCTGCCGGCAGTATTGACTGCGATAAGCGATGTTGGCTCATTTGCTTCAAGCCAAATTCCGACGTCCCGGCCATCAACAGCAGCGCGATCCGGGTTGCGTGTATTTTCCAGCCATTGCCCGGGTGTAATCGGCAGCCATATTTGTAGAAGCGCAACTGCAAAAATCATTGCGGCCAGATTGTTGCCATTGATTTTGAAGGGACAACGGTCGTGGTCACGACTGTTAATCAGCCATGTGGCAGGCACAAGAGTGACTAGCAACATGCGGTGAGCGGGCATGTGGTCACCGCCAGCGAAGACGATGTAACAACAGAAGATCACCATTGAAGCAAACATGTACAACACTGCAGCAGAGATCGTTTTCCGATAGCAATGTTGTAATGTCATACCAATGGCTAAAACCAACAGGTATGCGGGTGTTCGGACGAACGTGTGCAAGTAATGAAATCCATCCCGCAATCTCTCGGAATCTAATCCAGTGAGTTTGGCGTGGTATGTATTGGGCAACAACTCACCAAAATACGACAATCTCCAACACACATAAGATCCGGTTAAGACCATAAATCCAGTAACCAGCCCCGCTAATGATTTTCTCCACGTCTTACCATGCATCACTGGGATAAATAAAACCGCAAGTGCCCAGAATAGTCCAGCTTCGGGGCGAGTTAGTGCCGCCGCACCAAACAGCAGTCCAGTGGTGAGCGACTGTGTAAACTTCGGTGACGTGTCCGCTACGAATCGCCAGCATGCCATTTGAAGCAGTAATATGAAGAGCGTTGTTTCGAGACCGCCAATTGCCCAGGCAGTGATTCCAAAGCTACACGGTATTAGCATCAGGCACATTTGATCGCATGCGTTGTTATGCGCTTTGCTATATCGCCACGAATAGCAAATGATTCCGGCCAGTGCGCCAAGCCCGATGCATTGTGAGGCCAATGGCAGACCCAGGCCGAAAATGCCAAGCAACGATAGGCAGATGAGATGTAGGAAACTGGTAAAACCCTCCACGGGTTTTTCATTTACATTCCACGCCAGCCCGTTTCCATCAATCCAGTTTTGAGCGTATCGAAGCGTGATATATGCGTCATCGTGATAGAAGCTGCGCTGTGAATAGATCCCGGCTCCAATAACCGCTACTAGCAGGATTACAGGGAGTGTAATCGAAGTCTTCTTGTGATTTTCAATGGAACTGAGCATCGGCAGTCGTTAGTCTTCGATCTTCTCTGGAATTTCATCTACAGGCTGACCGTCGATGTAGTCCGGTAATCGGTATTGGATAGGACTCGGATTGAAATGCGTCGCAAATGTCTGCTGTGTTCCATCAAACTGCATCGTCGTTTCAGTTACAACATCGAGACTGTCCGGATTCCGCTGCAGTTGGTACTTAAGAGAATGGTGCCTGGGCGTCAGCGTCATGATGTAATCTGAGGAATACAGGAGTCCCCGCTGGATGGAGAACACTTTTACGTTCTTTCTGTAAGAGACGAGTCCCCAGTCGAGTACGTGAAAGTCACGGAGTTTGTAGGGTACGATTCCCGCCGCATAGACAAATATGCGAGGCTTGCGATTCTCGTCACCGTGTTGCTCCCAGTGCTGTTTGATTTCATCAGCCTGATCGGAAAGCAACTGCATGAACTTTGTGTAGTCTATTCTCGATAGGTGACGATATTCTCCGACCTTGCCGGGATTAATCGAGATACGGTTGATAATAAATGCCTGAGTTATTTGACCCAGAGCCATAAATACCAAGAGTATCGATATCGATTTGGCGCCGAACCTGCCAAGTCCGACGGATGATCGGTCATCTGAATTCGAGGCTGACATCGTACGCTCAATCCACCGTGTAACGAGCAGTGCTCCAACCGGTAGGTATGGAAGTAGCATCCGATATGAAAACATCATGTGGGACATGACAGTGTACGTGCAGTACCCAAAGAAAATAATCAGGCCGGTCATGGCACCGAGATGCTCTTTCACGATCGATACCAGCGACCCGCATGGGTTTCCGCTTTTGCCGATTCTATCCACGAGAATCCAGAGGATCACAGGTAATAGTCCGGTGGCAATCATAAACTGGCCCATGTAGAGAATTGCCGACCATTGTTCTTCGCCGTGTGTCGGTTTGTGGTACTTGGATGTTGGAATGATGTCGTGAAAGTACCATTGTGAGATCGCTAGCCATGTGAGTGCGATCAGTAATCCTGGAAACAACAGTCGATAGATATCTCCCAGCCACTTTTTGCCAGACTGTTTATTCTGACGAATGATGGTTGCAGCAACATGAAACCAGAGAGGAACTGTGACTAGTACGCTGTCATATCTACCGAGAAAAGCTACAGCCAGTAAAACGGAAAACCAGATTATGTGGCTGGTTGATTTTTGTTGTGTGATGGAATGTGAAAGCGCAAATGACAGCACAATAGCGCCCGATAAATACATCGTTTCCAATCCACCGACAGTCCAGAATACGACGTAGGGCGAACAAAGGATGAATAGCCATGCGATGGGCCACAAGTTCTTCCTGATACCGAGAAGTCGAACCGCTGTGATAACAGCCAGCAGGTGAACCAATGCCGAACAGATCTTGTGAGACCAAAGCGATGTACCAGTGACGGCATATAAGGCTGCTGCCACGATAGCATGCAGTGGAGATGTTAGGGCTGTGACAGGTTGCCCTTCGTTAAAAACGAGCCCGTTACCATCAACAACGTTTTCACTGTAACGGAAAACAATGAAGGAATCTTCTGCTGTAAAAGAGCTAAACCAAGCGAGTAACACAAAGTGGCCGACTAGGATAGCAGCCAGAATCGGGCGTTTTTCGTTGGGCGACTTAACGGCAGAATGTGAGTTTAATTCTTGCAATGAATGTCAACTTTTTTAGTTTGAGACATAGTGATCCAATTCTGATATCGACGTGATTTTATGCTTGGCTGCTTGGTTCTATTACTCATAGTGTATTAACATGTGTGTGGGGCCCAATGGTGCCAGCTATACGGGTTATTCAGGCTAAATCTGTCCTGGTTACAACCGACGCACAGCAGTTAATCTTTACTTTCACGGTCGCAACATAGAAATGACAGAATCTCAGCCGGAAGAAATTACATTTGAAATGATGAGGGATGTCTTATATTCCGCAGTCGTCTCAGATGCACTCGATGGGCTTGGTTTTAAGAACCAGTCACCACGCATACAGATCCCTTCCAGAACAACTGGTGACGTACTGGTGGGTCGCTGTAAGACGACAGCTTGGGAAGATATCGATTTCGAAGATCCTTCTCCCTACGAGTTGGAACTCAAAGCCGTCGACGAATGTGATAAGGATGATGTTCTGATCTGTGCTGCGAACGGATCCATGCATTCCGGCATTTGGGGAGAATTACTTAGCACTGCAGCAAGTAATCGCGGTTGTGTTGGTGCAATCATCGATGGTGCTGTACGTGATATTACAAAAATGACTGAGATGGGTTTTAACGTATATGCCCGGTCTACATGCGTTTATGACAGTTTGAATCGCCAGCGGGTGATTGCCGTTGATGAGCCGGTGCAGATTGACGGTGTGACATTTAGTGCAGGGGATATTGTGATCGCCGATAATGACGGGGTGGTGGTCATTCCGCAGGAAATCGAAGATGAGGCCATTAAAGCGGCCTGGCAGAAAGTACATAGTGAAAACGTGACCCGCGACGCCATCAAGAATGGAATGCTCGCCAGCGAGGTCTATGAAAAGTACGGGGTACTGTAAGACATGCGGGTTGGCATTCTGGCGTTGCTGCATGAATCAAATACATTCATCAGTGAACCAACGACATTTGAGGCATTCGAGCGTGACTGGCTGTTTACAGGTGAGCAGGTGCGCAAGCAAATTGCAGACACACACCATGAAGTCGCCGGTTTTTTCAACGGACTCGAGGAGTACGAACAGGCAATTACAGCTGTGCCATTGTTTGCTGCCCGTACGACACCGTATGGTCCGATTACAGAAGACGCTTTTTCCCAGTTAATCGAACTGTTGCTAACAGAGCTGAAGAAAGCCATGCCGCTTGACGGACTACTGGTCGCCCCACATGGCGCGACGGTCAGTGAGGCGTTTCCGGATGCCGATGGTTACTGGCTTTCTCGCGTGCGTGAAGTCGTGGGACCTGATGTTCCAATAATTGGTACGCTGGATCCGCACGCGAATCTCTCGTCTGATATGGTGACAAGCTGCAATGCCTTGATTGCCTACCGATCTAATCCTCATTTGGATCAATTCAAAGTGGGTCGCGATGCAGCTCTGATGATGGGAGACACGCTTTTCGGCAAAATCATTCCGATGATGTCAGCTGCACTTCCTCCAGTTGCAATCAGTATCCAGAAGCAGGAAACCACCGCTGAGCCATGTTTATCGCTGTACGAAGTTGCAAATGCCCAGCTGAGTCATCCAAACGTGTTGAGTAACAGCGTCATGCTCGGGTTTCCATATGCAGATGTGGAAGAGATGGGGTCTGCTTTTATCGTTGTGACAAATAATGATGATCAACTGGGAGAAGATCAGGTTTTGGAGTTGTCAGACTATCTCTGGGAGCACCGTAAAGAATTTGATGGTGACCTGCTGAGCATTGACGAGTGTCTCGAGCAATGCCGCACACTCGATGGCCCGATTTGTTTACTCGATATGGGAGACAACGTCGGTGGCGGTTCGACGGCCGATGGTACGTTCCTACTTCATGCAATGGAAGAAGATCCTCCCGGTAAGTCCTTTATTTGTCTTTATGATCCTGAAACCATTGAGCAACTCAATGGTGAGAAGATCGGCAACTCAGCGGAGATTACCGTTGGAGGAAAAACGGACGACCTGCATGGGGCACCATGGACAGGCAATGTGAAGATCATTGGTTTCTACGATGGAAAGTTCACGGAATCCAAACCACGCCACGGTGGTATGACTAATTGTGATCAGGGGCCCACAGTGGTTGTTGAAACGGATCAGGGTACCACGATTATGATTACGTCACGGCGACAGTTCCCATTTAGCATTAGTCAGCTTACGACGTTTGATATTCAACCCTCGGACTATCACATTTTAGTGGCCAAAGGTGTCAATGCACCGATTGCTGCATATCAACCGGTTTGCCAAAACATGCTGAGAGTAAATACACCGGGTGTTACCACAGCGGACATGCGACATCTTAATTACGAGAAACGCCGCGATCCACTCTATCCACTTGAAGATGACTTCGACCCGCAACGGACAACGTGGCTCGTGTAAGTCGAGCGTCTGGATTACCGATTCGTTAAAACACGCTTCAATAGAAAGCCGATACATGCCATCGCTCCGATTAAGGTGAGCGGTGGAAGCGAGCCATGCCATGATGCGATATCTAACCAGCCTTGCCATCCCATAAATACTAAGTGCAGCAGTGTTAATAGCAGCACAGTCGTCCCCAAACCAGGTATGAGGCTCGTCGAGACTTGTTCACCCTGACGACGATCGGATGTTCTAAGCAGAATCAGTAGGCAAAGTGACGCTACGATGCCAGCGAGCATGGAAATTTGTGTATACCAATGCAGTCGGTTTGTTGCCGAGTCGCTGAGTTTCTCGAAGTAATTCTGTGAATACAGGATTAACGTTGCGATGATATGAATGAATATGAAGCCAGCGGACAGTAAGCCCAGTTCGCGACGATCTTGTTTTGATTGCGTAAGGCCAGCGAAGCCGAACAACAACAAACCTGTAATTGCGATCGCTTTGTTTGTAACGAATAACGGAATGTCGTGAGCAGAAACATCTCCGAAGCCACAATACCTGATGATGGCGTAAGCCAAACTCACAAGAAGGGTCATGCACGTGGTTTTTTGGCTACGATTCATTTGCGCTTGAGGTGCCATCATTGGGTGAAAAGTTAATCGAGTATACCGTTATGGCGTATGCTGTTGTATATACGGTAATCTGCCTTCGATGATCAAACTCCTGTGGCCAAGCTCATGCCTAAGAAACCAACAGTTGGTATTTCATCCTGCCTTACAGGGCAGCGCGTGAGATATGATGGCAACGACAAACTACAGGACTGGATCAGCGAGTTGCTGGATGATCTTTCACTAGTTCCGGTGTGCCCCGAGTTTGAATTAGGAATGGGTGTACCGCGAGAGAAAATCCAGCTTGAGTGGTCCGAAGATGGTGTACAGTTATTGGCCATCGAATCACGGCGGAACTGGACATCGCTTATGAATGAATATGCTGAGCAACGTTGCGAATCACTGGATAGTCAAGATCTCTGTGGCTTCATTCTAAAGTCACGATCACCAAGTTGTGGTATTGGAAATGTAACAGTACACGGCTGTGAAAGCTCGACGACAGATCAAGGTCGATTTGCAAGCGCGGTACTAAGCAAGTGGCCAGAGCTACCGGTGGTAGACGAGACAATGTTGATTTCTAAGAGCCTGCGGCAGGACTTCATTGCCAAAGTTTGCAGTTATCAACAAGAGAATCGGTCTTGATTGAGTCTCAGCATAGCACGATGATACCTATCCGATCTTAACTCTCGGGTATTTGCCCACCAAAGGAAGAAATTGTGAGCCGTTTACTTACCGCCGTCATCTTACTGAGCCTTACCCTACCCCTTATGGCTGACGATGAGCCTTTTGATTCCAAAGGCCAGACGGTGCAAGGCACCTGGGTGCTTCAATCAGCCATCGCCGAGGGAAGTACAGTGCTTACCAAGGGTGCGGCTGAAATCACGTTTGGTAAAGAGACGTATCTGACCAGAATGGGCGGAAACGTTGTGAATAAAGGGACCTACACCGAGAGTAAGAAGCAGAAGCCGTGGCGCATGGATTTCCTGAGTGAACAACTCAACGGCGAGCTACAGGCTATTTATAAATTAGAAAAGGGCCAGCTGGTTGTATGTTATGCGATTGGCAAAGATTCAATGCGTCCCAAGGCCTTTGATGCTGGGCAGTCCGGCGTGGTGCTTATCACTTATAAACGAAAGTAGTTGAATCTTAGTCGCTGTTGACCGGTCTGAATGGGTATACCCAACCCAGCAAGCTTGGAACTTGTCTGGTTTGAATCCAGAGTTTACCTTGTCCTGAAAACTTGCAGACGAGCCCTTCACCACCGAAGAAGAAACTCTTCATACCTGCTCCGCCAGCTCGCAGTCCTGGCAGGGTCGTGACACTGTAGTCTAGCGTGGATTCAAAGGCGACGATGTAACCGGTATCTACGTAATACTCATCCGTCACATCAACTTCCAGAATGGCTCCATATGAGTTGAAGAATAAGTCTCCGGTGCCGGATGCTTTAAGAAGCACGAGCCCTTCACCGGAAAAGAAGCCCTTCATCATTCCCTGGAGTTTTCCCGAGATCTCTACTCCTTGAGTGTGCAGCATGTATGCACCTCGTTGCAGGATCAAATCACTGGCACCGGTCAGGTAGTAGTGTACCGAATCACCCGGTTGACCAGCGGCAAAAGTAACTTCACCAGGTCCATCTTCTGCTGTGTACGTATTGACGATCATGCTCTCGCCGCCAAATGCGCGGCCAAGCGTTTTCTTGATACCACCTTTAAAACCTGCTTTCAGCTTAATATTGCTGTCCATAGAGGCCATAGCCGATGGTTCACTGAAGATGGATTCACCATCACCGAGATTGACCGTAACGAGTGTAAAGTCCGGCCGTTGAGATAATTCAAAGTCTAGCGTTGATTGCATTGTTCTGTCCTTTTGGTTTGGCTGGGCTCCAAGTTCTAGCGAGGTTTGAGGTGCGGCGATAACGCCTTGCCAAAGCTAGGTGGATTGTGTGACTGACAATACAGCTTTCCTTGTCCCTGGAATTTACAAACAAGGCCTTCGCCGCCGAGCATACTTCCGATAAGAGATGCTCCGGCCTTTCCAACCTTAAATTGCAATGTGTCTTCAAAGGCAACAATGTGTCCGGTGTCGACGGTGTACTCACCATTTACATCTACTTCGTAAATGGCTCCGAAACTGTTGAGGAATACATCCCCAACACCTGTACACTTGACCCAAAACAGACCTTCACCGCTGAACATACCGGAAGTGATACCCTGCCAGGTCGTGTCAATTTCAATACCCGGTGTGCTGGCCATCCAACTGGTACCCTGAACGACGATCGTCCCACCGGTGAGCTGATGGTGGACGATATCTCCCAGATGTGCCGGGCCAATTAGCAGTGACTGCCCCTCGGCTTTCGATTCAAAATGATTAAGAAAGAAGCTCTCGCCGGAGAACATTCTCTTAATCCCTTTCATGATTCCGCCTTTGCCGCCGCGGCTTTTCGACGTCGTCTCGACGCCGATGTTAGGTGACATAGCGATCATCGCGCCAACTTCGCACGTGATGGCCTCACCGGCATTGAGCACCAGATGGGCAACGGCGGAAGCTGGTTGACACAGAATTTGATATTGCATGATTACGCGTTCCTTAGCTGTACGCCTTTACCAAAGATGTGAATTGATCCAGCCTGTCAGTCCGGATGTGGATCGGCTTTGCATATAGATTCGCCCGGGACCCTTTAGCCGGGTAACGAGCCCTTCACCACTGAAGAAACTGGAGAAGATTCCTCCGGCCATACCGACTTTGATGCCGATGCTCGGTTCATAGGCAACAAGGTGTCCACTATCGACGACATAGGTATCCTGGATCTCCTTGACGAAGATACCGCCGTAACAGCCAAACCAGACCTTGCCCGAACCGGTTACTTTTAGACGAAACAGTCCTTCGCGGCCGATGAAGCTGGCAAATCCAGCCCATCCGAGTTTCAATTTGACGCCGGGTTCACTCGCAATGTAGGCTCCGGGCTGTAAATACATCGTTGTGTTGTTGAGCTCGATGCATTCGATATCGCCCGGCCAGGCTTGTGTCACAACAAGTTCCCCACCGGTTTCAGTGGAGAATTCATTTATGAACAGCGATTCACCGCCAAGGAATTTCCTTGCCAGCCCTTTAAACAACCCACCGTTGAGCTTGGTTTTCATGTTGATGGTGGAGTCCATACTTGCCATAGCATCAGATTCACAAGTGATTGTTTCACCTGGTTCGAGCTGAAATTTGATATTGGCAAAGGATGGCTTATTTCGGATTTCACTTTGCATTGATCATTCCTTATAAATCTAAACAGTATTACGGCGCTAAATTTAATTCGGCTTCGCCTTCGATGGCTGGCCTGGCATCTAGTGCTGTTAACACGGCATCCCAATTAAGATCGAGTGATTCAAACTGTTTTGGTGTATACGCTTCGAGGATATTGGAGATTTCATCCACGCGGTGCTGATGTTCCGGATGCGTGCTGAACCAACCAGGCATTGCTCCGGTGGTGCCAACTTCTTCTTTCTCCATGATCGCAAAAAATTCAGCCAGTCCCATTGGATCGATTCCGGCTTCATACAGCATTCGTACACCTTCTAAGTCCGCTTCTGTTTCATCGTCCCTGCTATAGGCATTTATTGTTGCGAATTCGAACAACCCCACAGCAACGGCAAGTATACCTTCTACGTCGCCAAGTAACACGGAAAAGGCAATCGCGGCTCCCGCTGACTGAGCCAGACGTTTTAACCCGTGACGCTTCGTGACATGAGCCATTTCGTGTGCAATGACGCCTGCAACCTGCTCGGGCCGTTCAGATTTTTCAATGAGGCCTGTGAAGACAACGATATAACCGCCCGGCAGTGCGTACGCGTTCATAATGGGGTAGTCCATTACTCGCACAGTGTATTCAAAGTCAGCGTTTGCACCGTGTGGCTTCAACCGTTCGACCATAGCGGTAATCGCATTTACTACTACCGGATTGTCTACCTCAACACCAGGATGTTCCATTGACTCAAAAGCAGTTTTGCCAAGTTGTTCGTCAAAGCTTGTTGGTAACGCTGCTACCAGACCGTGTGCTGCCAGTCGCAGTCCATAGTAGGATCCAATTCCAATACCCGCTAGCAACAAGAGTAGAAACACCAGATTGCGTCTGGAAGCCCGACGATTCGTTTTAGCACTGCTGCGGAATGCTTCTAGTCGATCATATAAAGCCGGTCCACCAATGCGTTCAAGGGTCGGTAAGAACTGTTTGTTTTCGCAAAAGATCGTGAGTGACCGATCTTCATTTCGGCAAAAGATCATTTTGCCGCTACTGCCACCTCGCTCAAAATCGATACCTGTAAACGGCAATCGAAACTCGCTGCCGTCAGGAGTCGTTGCAAGCAATTCATATGTCTTGATGGTGATGTCTACTCCTGACCTTCCGCCAGGAATCGTCTCGCTAAATACACCACCTTGAAACTGCATTACTTGCTTCGCATTTTATGGATTGAGGATTCTAAGATGTTAAGCGGCTGATTAAAAATGACGCTGGTGATTGAATAACGGTCGATTGGACTATTCTTATTCCACTATATAATGAGGGAAGTCGCATACAATTTGCAATGCGCAAACGCAAAACATGTATCAATCAGAACGGTTTTAAGGCGCTATTGATTACTTTGGTACTAAGAATAGCTCGAACATGGCTATCCGTCGTCATGAGTGTATATTCACATGGGCGATTCAATTATTAGGTGTTTTTTGGCGATATTTGCCGTAAAACCCATATGAATGCCCAGTGTGCGGTAAGCTTCAATTGACTCAGTTGAGTTAGCACCCATATCATTAAGTATTGAGCCGCATCTGAATGTGGCACGCAACTTGGCCGACCGTTCCTAATGAGAAGAAATAGAGTCATTGAGATGACTGGTTCAAAGAATATCGTCGTTGTATTTGCACTGATTTGCTCGCTTTTGACCGCTGCAGCGGATGGGCAGCAGCCTGCTCAGACACCCTTTCAAGTCGTTCCGGTTCACCCGGGGTTAATTGATCAAGGGAGGCTATATAACACGATCAACGGTCAGATCAATCAAGTCTTAACCGGTACGCAACCGCTCGACGCACAGGCGCCGAACACGCTTGATCCCAATATGCAACCACAAACCAACCGCCAATTATTGGTTAGTTGGTATCAAGGTTTTCGATTCGCGAAATTGACGCAACCCACGTCGGTCGGAGAAATCTCCGCAAACAGGATTTCGTTTCTTGAAGACTTGAATAAGAAATGTCGTAGCCAGGAAGTACACGACTATCTGGTTCGCGATATAGCTTTCCCTGCCATGCAGGCAATTATCCAGGGTAATTTCCACCCAGTTGTGAAATACAACGCCATGTTAATCGTAGGGTCACTCAATGCTGAAGAAAGCATAGCCGCCGCGACCAGATTACCACCGGTACCTTATGCCCCGTCATTAGCGCTAATGGTGCAATTTGTACAGGATGATACTGCTTCAGATGCTCTAAAACTTGGTGCGTGGATCGGTGTTTTGCGTCACATCACAATGGACGCATACAATATCGCAATCCAGGGACAACTCAATACGACGATTCAGGGTACCCGGACCATTCCGCCAAACCAAAAAGTGTTGATCTATAACCAGGCATTGGCACTTGTAAAGCAACAGCCACCAGCTAGCCGTAGTTTGGAGGCACACACTTGGTTCCAACGTCGTGGGCTGGATGTTATCGGTATGGTCGGTTTCATTCCACCAAACAGCGATGTTGTACCGACCGTTTCTTCAATCGTGGCTAATGATCAGGCCCCACTATCACTTCGACTCTCGGCCGCACTGACGCTTGGCCGCCTACAGTACCAACAGTCGGGTGTCGGTTTACCTGCCGGTGAAACGAGTTTGTCACTTGGCGACTTAGCAATCACGATTTGCAAAAACGAATTTCAGCGTGTTGCTCTTGTAGAGCTCAAAGTCAAAGGACCTTCTTCAGGAGATTCCGGAATGGGCGGAATGGGAGGCATGGACGGTGGAATGGGCGGCGGTATGGGCGGCGGTATGGGCGGCGGTATGGGCGGAATGGACGGTGGTATGGGCGGCGGCATGGGTGGCGGCATGGGTGGAATGGACGGCGGCATGGGCGGTGGTTTGTTTGGTGGCGGCGGTTCTCGCTTGACCCCTAAAAAACGTCGCGAAGTGAACTACTCTCGTCAACTGCTTGTCTATCAACTGAATCACGTATCGATCGGAATAGGAAACGAACAAGTTGGAGCGGCAGGTGAGCGAAATTACAAAGTGGCAAGTGGTGTCATCTCGGCTGCCAATCAAAATGACTTGATCACGGCACAGGAGATCAGAAGTCGACTGGACGAAGTATTCGAGGTACTCAAGGATCCAGTACGCGAAGCTGAGAACACTCAGAAGAATAGTCGCAACAAGGATGAAGAAAAACCAGTAGTTAAATCAGTCGATCGCGAAACATTAATCGAAAACGTACGCGAAAAGATTCAGGCACTTGAAGCCTATGTCGCACAGAGCCGTGGTGTCGTTCCGGACACCCCAATGACAGATGCCGGCGGCGGTGATGCTGCTGATACTCCCGCTGCGATACCCAGAACTGGAGACGAGTAAGCGTGGCAGATTCTTCATCTGAAACCCGGAATCCTGTACAGGTCGTAATCGTTCTTGTTGTGCTTGCAATAAGTGGGATTGTTGCACGGCTAGCGTTTCAGGATCTTCCTAATTTTTCACCCGTTGCGGCGATTGCACTGTTTGCAGGGTTCTATTGTCGAGATCTAAGAATTGCACTGGCTTTGCCGTTGATCGTGATGGCCGTTAGTGATCTCTTTATTGGGTCATATGACCTAGTGATCATGATTGTGGTTTATACACTCATGGCATTACCCGCTGTGTTTGGCAGTCATGTTGCCAAATTCAGTACTGGCGGGAAAGCTACTCCATGGTTGTTTGCATCAAGTCTGGGCGGATCGGTTTGTTTCTTTCTTGGAACGAACCTCGCCGTGTTTATTCAAAGTAGCATGTATGAGACCAGCGTGGCAGGATTGATGAACTGTTATGCACTAGCGCTGCCATTCTTTAAATACACCGTTTCTGGTGACATCATCTTTGGCTGTGTGATTTTTGCAGCGTACGCATTTGCTTGTAGCGTTTTGACAGCAAAAAGTAGCGAACCAAAAGTTGTTAGGTAGACTTCTGATCCTGAATGTTTGTGGTCAGTTTGCATCAAATACTTCAAACGTCCACTTAACAACATCCTTGTCTCGTAGTTTATAGATTCCACTGCTACGATCACCTTTTTTACCGTTTACTCGGTACATCCAGTTCTTACCCTGCCCTTGGTTTTCAATGCCATCGATCGAGTCTACAAAGGCGGTGGCGCCGGAACCCTTAACACGGATTGTAAATCCCTGTTTGTGCTTTGATGCAAGACGTGTCGCATCTAGAGCAGTCATGTTTTCCGTCCAGTTCAATGCGGTGTAGCGTCGTTCAAATCCATTACCGTAGTCAACGATCAATGAGACAGTTTTAGTTGTCTTGTTCTGTGAATGCGACTCATGTGCAGTGAAGATCGTCAGACATGAAATCGTCAAAGCACCGAGAATAAGAACCCGACGACGAAATCTCTGGGTATTTAGCATGAGCAGTGACTTTACTTAATTTCGGAGGATCGGTTTTGTTGACTATGACAGAACATGGTCGTGGAGATAAAATGCGGCGAGGTCTGATCTGAAACCGCCATGAGAATCTTACACTGCGTATGAGTACACAACAACCAAAGTCGATTTTAGATGCGGTTCAAATGCATGCGCGTGTGTGCAGCGATTCCGAGGCACTTTCGTTTTACGATTCAGATAAGTCCGAGTGGTGTACCTTGACTTGGAGTCAGTTGTGGCAGCAAGTAAAGATGACTGCCACCACCATGCTCTCACAAGGAGTGAGTAAAGGTGACAGAGTTGCAGTCTGGCTGGAAAACGGTTGTCCCTGGGTATTAACCGATTTGGCTTTGCAGCTAATGCAATGCGTGAGTGTTCCGATTCATCCGGCAACTCTTCCAAAGCAGGCGGCGTTGCAGATAGCCCGTGCAGCTTGCGATTTGCTGATCGTTGATGATCTAACGAGAAACGATGCATCAGATTTGCGAATTACATGTCGCATTCTACCGGTAGGCGGTCTCCTGACAGGAAGTTTGCGAGAACCAATTGAACACATGCCGGTCGTGCCAGACATGCAGGCGGTACAAACGATCTTGTTTACATCGGGTACCACGGGAGTCAGTAAAGGAGTCTTGCTGACTTATGGAAACTTGTACACCAATACAGCGGCGGCTCTTGAACGTTATGCATTTGAAGAAGATGAAGTCGTCTTGAATCTACTTCCGCTGAGCCATGTATTTGCACGAACATGTGACCTATATGTTTGGTGCTTAAATGGACACCATTTAATCTGTTCTCAGGGCAAAGAGCATTTTAGCGAAGATGTTAGGCAATGTAGACCAACGCATATCAATGCCGTGCCTGTGGTATTTCAACGATTACTCAATGCTGTCACGGACGGTCGAAGTACCTTTACTGAGGTTACAGGAGGAAGGCTGCGACATGTAAATGCCGGTGGTGCTCCAGTTCCTGCTTCCTTAAGGAGAGCCTTTCAAACGTACAGCATTCCGATGTATCAAGGATATGGGCTGAGTGAAACATCACCAGTGATTGCGCTTGAAGGAGCATCCGGTAGTAACCCGGGGTCAGTCGGTAGACCGCTGGGCTGTGTAGAGGTGAGAATCAAGAATGGAGAGATTCAGACACGTGGGGCATCCGTAATGAAAGGGTATCTGGATGACTCGGAACTTACTGCTGCAGTGTTCGACGGAGACTGGCTAAAGACGGGTGATCTTGGCAGACTCAACGAAGACGGATTTCTGTACATCGACGGTAGGATAGATGAGATGATCGTTACCACCGCCGGGCATAACATAAACCCAGCACTGATCGAGTCGCAGATTTGTCAGGAAGCAGATGTTGCCCGCATGGCAGTGTTTGGTCATGGTAAGCCGTATCTGGTCGGGCTGGTCGTACTCGAATCGAATCATTCCGAGTCGCGCAATTTATTGGATCGAATCAACCATCACCTATTGGAGTTTCCAAAGTATTGTCGAATCCGGAAGATACTCGTTCTAGATCGTGATCTATCCATGAAACATGGTGAATTGACATCGAAGCAGTCATTGGTGCGAAATGTCATCGCCGAATCATATGCGACAGAGATTGAATCAATGTACATTTGAGATAGCAACTAAATAAGGGAAGCAAAACAGATGCCATCATTTGCAGTCATTATTGCAGCAGCTGGGAAGAGCGCGCGTTACAAGGACGATCATTACAAGAAGCAATTTGCGCCACTAAAGAATCGAGCAGTCTGGCTTCACAGTGCGGAGCGATTTCTCAATCGAGATGATGTGAAGCAGACGATTGTCATCATTGATGCAGAAGATCGTGAAATGTTCATTGGCAAGTTTGGCGCCAACATTGCAATTATGGGTATCGATGTCGTGGAAGGCGGTGCGACGCGTGCCGAATCTGTTAAAAACGGCTTGGAGCAAGTTCGTGATGACATTGACTTTGTGGCAGTACATGATGCGGCACGTCCATGTATAGCAGATGTGTGGATCGATGATCTGTTTAGTACGGCCGCTAAACACGGGGCCGCTGTTTTGGGGATTCCGGTCAGTAGTTCTTTGAAACGAGTCGAACAGTCTACAATCACAGACAGCATGAGTCGCGACGGGGTATGGGAGTCACAAACACCACAAGTAATTTCCAGACAGACACTTGTCGACGCATATGTGCAGGTCGCTGATGCCCATACCGCAACAGATGAAGCAGAGTTGGTTCAGCGAAACGGTGGATCCGTGCAAGTCGTATATGGCTCACCACTAAATCGAAAGATCACCACAAAGGGCGATATGAAGTTTGCAGAAATAGCGTTATCAGTATTGCCGAAGAAGTCGATCTCCGGCCAGGCACATCCATTTGGTGATGATGACATGTGGCGTTAGTGCAACTGGCAAGCCACTCACAAAAAAATTGTTTGGATAAATCTAATGGACTCTGTGTTTCTTTCACTCTCCAGAGATGATGCAAAAGGGCTTTTTGCATCACGTGATGAAGAATCTCTGGTGCGGTTTGTCAGTGCGGTTTATGAAGAGAAGAACGGTAGTGTTGATGTAATAAAGACTTCAACCCGTTGGCAAGATCTCAAGGCTGCTCTGGCCGTGTTGGATGATGACGGAATTTTGGATTTCATAACGAATGGCTCTCGTCCGTTGCTTCAGGAGGAATCACGATGTGTGTTTGTCGTGAGGCCGGATCTGGTCGGTCATGTAGCTACAACCTTGAATGCCATTGAAGAGGATTCTCTTGTCGAAACTAATATTGCTTCTTTAGTTAGCGAGCTAACGGGCTTTTACCAAAGAGCTTCAGAAAACAAGATGTGCACGGTATTTACTACGGGTGTTATAGATTGAAATGCTAGTTGATAATGAACCGCACAGATGTAGCTAATCAAGGCACTGATACTACTCCTAATGCCTGACGAACGGCACTTGCTAAAAAGGTTTGTGACAAACGATGCTCGATATTTACGATGATCTGCAAAATCGCGGATTAGTTCATCAGACAACGGATGACGGATTGCAATCATGGCTCAATACGCAGCCTCGCACCGTTTATGTGGGCTTTGATCCAACTGCAGATAGCATGCATGTTGGCCATCTGATGGGCCTGATGACGCTTCATCGTTTCCAACTGGCCGGTCATAAACCCATCGCCCTGGTCGGTGGTGCTACCGGAATGATTGGTGATCCAAGCGGAAAGAGTCAGGAACGTAACCTGCTGAGTGTAGAGGAGCTGCGCCATAATACCGAAGCAATGGCAGAGCAAATGAAGTCCTTTCTGGACTTTGAGCGTGGCGAGAATGCTGCCGTGTTGGTGAATAATCTGGATTGGATGCAGGGATTCAGTTACATCGAATTCCTTCGCGATATAGGAAAAAATTTCCCTGTAAACGTGATGATGGGTAAAGACTCTGTGAAGTCACGTTTGGATCGAACAGATAGTGGTTTGAGCTATACGGAGTTTAGTTACATGCTGTTGCAAGCATATGACTTCGTACATCTCAACCAGCAATTCGGTTGTGAAATTCAGGCCGGTGGCAGTGATCAGTGGGGAAACATCACCGCGGGAATCGACCTTGGCCGGCGAATGCACTCTGTTTCTTTGTATGGTTTGACATGGCCGTTGTTAACGAAATCTGACGGCGCCAAGATGGGTAAAACCGAGTCCGGTGCTATCTGGCTTTCTCCGGAGAGAACGAGTCCTTACAAGTTTTATCAATACTGGGTCAATGTTGCTGATGACGATGCTGGTAAGTGCCTGCGATTTCTTACGGACTTGTCCATTGCAGAAATTGAGAATCTGGACCAATCTCGAGAAGAAGAACCACATCGCCGCGAGAGCCAAAAGATGTTGGCGGAATCCGTTACCAGTCTCGTCCATGGAGACGAAGGACTCCATACTGCAATCAAGGCAACCGAAGTACTGTTTGGAGCAGAGATTGAAAACCTGACAGATGCCGAATTACTGGATATCTTTGCCGACGTACCGAGCGTGGAGATCGGTCCAGATCGACTCTCCGGCGGCGAGCTGAGCATGATTGACTTACTGGTTGAATCAGGCCTTTGTTCAAGTAAAGGGGAATCCCGCCGTACCATTGAGCAAGGTGGCGGTTATATCAATAACCGGCGTGTAGACTCTCTCGACAGAGTATTGTCAGTAGATGACTTGGCAAGTGAAACAGTCATTGTTTTGCGACGCGGCAAAAAGAAATTCGCATTAGCACGATTTCCTTCCTGATCGTCCTGACAGGGTGCAGGTATAGCTGTCATGAACAAGATTTGGAAGCGTACTCTCTATTGGACGACCGGCATTTTATTAGTTGCCGTGGTGATTCTGCTGTGTGTGTATTGGGCATCACAAACGGTTCCGGATTATTACAAACATGCAATTGAGATTCCTCGTGCGCGGCAATTGAGTAATGCCGCCGAGTTGGAAGAAACCATAGACCTGGTTAAGGACGATTTGAGGCGTGCGGAGGAAATTAGCCTTGAACTAACACAAGATCAAATCAATGGATGGCTTGCGACACGTCTTGGTTCCAACGGTCGTATGAAACTTCCAGCCGGTGTCGAACTTCCACAAATCGTATTGCAGCCGGACTCGGCAATACTAGCTTTCAAAATTGACAAGGAAAACTTCTCGTGTGTCGTGTCGATCAAAATGAATGTCAGGCTTTCGACGGATATGCAGCAACTTGAGTTTGCAATTGAGGAAATTCACGCTGGAAGTCTCCCGGTTGCCATCAAGCGGGTATTTTATGAACTCGAAAACGCGATGAATCGCTCCAAGATTCCGTTTTCATGGGTACCCGGGTCAGATCGCCGTAAGGCAATCGTTGAGTTGCCAGCAGATCTTCTTAAGGATGTTGAAGGCCCGCTTAGCGAAAAAACGATAACTGCAGAGTCACTCGAAATTAAATTTGAGCGACTCAAAGTTACAGCAACGGTCGACAACTAATCTGCCACTGTTGCTCCTCAGCCTGTTGTATGCAAACTTCGGTGTCCATGTGATTCGATGTCACATGAAGACGAAAAGTTTTGGCGTCTGGTACGATCTGTTCGATAGCCTGATACGTTCCGGAATCCACTCGTTTAACTTCACCACGATTGCCAGACACAGGCCCTTCGTATTCCAGATAATGGAGACGATGATCAAACAATCGTTTGCATTCCCCATCAAAACTATTTGAAATCAAGCTTAGCAATTCCCATGTGAGAAGCACTCCTTCGTGTTCAAACATGATGTCGAAGTGATCTGGCCGCTTGGAGTCCAAAGGCATTGTGTGCTTCAGCACTACGAATCGTGGCATTGAAAGCTCATTTGGCTGTTGTTGTTTCGCTTGCAGGTTTTGCAGTGAGCCCGCCTTCTGCAGTTGCAGATATTACTAGTTGCGAATCACCGACTGCATCATTAACGATGCTCACTTTAAATGATGCGCTGGATTCCCCCGCCTTGAGACTGGCAATAACAGGAAATGTGATTTGACCGGATTCGATGTCGACGGCAATGTCTGTCGGTTGCATGATTAGTGGATGTTCAGCATTACTAAACCGCATCCCCTTGGACATATTCCCGGAGATTTGAATGTTCGACACCGGTGTTTGGCCAGTGTTGGTAACAATAACAAAATAGGTGTTCTCTTTGCCGGCCTGAATTGGGTCATGTAACTCAAACACCTTTATGACAAGCGGTGTTTCATTTGGAGGAGCAGGAGAGTTCGGTATCGTGGGTTCATTGATCCGTATCTCTAACGATTCAATTGCATCCTCACCGGCTGCAACTGAATCAGATGCGACCGCATGAACGACAGCTTTTTCTGTTACATCTACGGGAAGTACTTGTATAACCAACACGTCGGATTCATCTGGAGCGAGAGACTCGATCTCTAGAATGATATCGCTGCCCATAAGTTTGTGTCCGTCGGACGCCAATTGAGCCTGTAGTTCTGGTGGGAGTTCTACAGTAATCGACACGCCAGTCAGATCTCGCTCACTAGTATTGGTAACAGTGAAAGAGATTTGTTCAGATTTGGACTGAGTGAATTCTTTCGGACCGGCGATTTTAAGATCCAACGCGGGGCCCACAGACAGATCGGGTGATGTCTCGGATACATCCAGACAAACTTTACGCTGAATCTTCTGACCGTTGTCGAGTTTCACAGTAAGTTCATGACACTGCTGGCCAGGTTCGCGAATTTTGAAAGAGATGGCTTTGCCAGCACCCTGTTGTGGTTGAATCTGGTCAAACGTAAATCGCACTTGGCGAGCTGTCGGGTCACCGATCGGATCATTCTGAGTGACATGAATCAAACCGTCATCAAGTGTCGCTGTGATTTCGACATTGGCAAATGGCTCGTCGGTTGGATTTTCTAAGATGTACCGGTAAGTCACCGTATCACCAACTCGGGCACTCTCCGGTCCATCAACGGAAAGGAGAATGGGAAATCCACTAACTTGAATCGGGACAGTTGACTCTGATTGCAATCCGTCGTCACTACGGGCGATAAGTCGGTATGTTGATTCTCCAGCAACGGTACCATCGATGTGTATTTCGATTCGTTTCTTGTCATTGGGAGCCAAATCCCCCAGTTCCCAGTAAATTGATTCAACCTGAGATGTAGGCGGTGGAGATGTGCTAGTAACAAATACGTTGTTTGGGGATTGACCAACCAAAACAACGTTTCGGGCAACTTGATTGCCAGGGTTCTCAACAATCGCTGTAAGTATCCGTTTGTCCCCAACGTTCATGCGAATGTCCTTTGTTGCATGTAACTGCAGCCCAGGGGCATTCCATGTAACGAGGCTACTGCCACGCCCAACAATGGTTTCATCGGCATCACCTATCGGCGGCCGTACGACTTCGATTAGCACCTGTGCTGATCCACTGGAGATACCCTGAGGATCCAAGGCGATGCTTGCGGCTCCATTCAAATCGGTTTGAACTTCATGCACCGTGTCGTCGTTACCTGTTGTTCTGATGCGGTAGCGTACGGTCCAGCCTTGTATCGGTGTTCCGGTACTGGGGCGTTCGATGTGAGTAACCAGATTTGCAGCTTGGCCGGCACCGACTGATTGGTTTTCAGGAAACAGCCACTTTACATCGATCCACTCAATCTCAATGTAGGAAAACTGTTGATTCCAATCTGATTCCGCTGTTGCACCAACGGCAACACGAGTGTTTCCGAGATCCTTTGACGTTACGGTTACCCAACCTTGTCCGGGTCCAACCATGATGTCGTCCCCGGTCGTATTGGTTCCTTGATGGACTTGCTCGGCAGCTTTTGCAGTAATGACATTGGCATATCGTTCCGTAGCTTTGGATCCAAGCGAGGGGAACAGAAACTGCATGTTTGAGGGATTGCCACCACCTGCTCTTAAGAATCCGCCAGGTTGCCCTTCGGTGATCGTCCAGTCGAGTCGGCGAGCCATGGATAATTGGCCATTGGACCCAATTAATCCAGCGTGTAATACGACCTCACTGTTTATGGGTACCGCAATCCTTTCCGGAGATACCCAAATGGCACCAGGGTGTCCGACTGTACGCACAGCTTGACTATCCGCACGCTCGGTGCCGGACTCTTCATCTGCTGAAAAGACTGGTTTGGGAAACCAAGGGATACGGAAATCAGATTCACCATAGCTAAATGGTCGAATAAACTCGGTCGATGAACCGTCCGCAGCAAACAGTCCACTGCCATTGGGATCGATCCGCGGAATTCTGGTATTTGCGCAACCTGCAACGAAGAGGATTGCCAGAGTAACCAGCATGGCCGCAGTTGCGACTCTTTGCCGGCTCGAATTCAATACTGCAGATCTCAAGCGTTTGTTCCGAGATTAAAACTGTTTTGGATATGTGCAACTAGAGAATTAAACACAATAGGGTTGTTTAGGCAAATACGGAAATGACCGATTCCGCATACATCTCAAAAAACCTTGTTTTATTTTCCAATTCATTCACATGTTTCGATGTTGATGTTGCCTCAATATCGAATTAAGTGAACAATCTGCCGCGACCCCCTGAGGAGAAAATTAGACCAGAGAATAGAGCCGGGAAATAATTACGGTAGGCGATTGGTTGTGTGCCGCAATTTGTTGAGAATTCCCGATAGTAATGCAGGACTTCCTGGTTGGCAGAGGGTTTAATATTTAGAGAACATAGGTAGAGAGAATCGATCACTTCTAAGAAGAAGTGAATCGAATCATGCAAGGAACCAGCTTAGATGAAATACTCATCTCGATCACGTGTTTGTCGTTTGTTTGTAATTGCTTTGCTTTTTGCGATGGGCACACTTCCCCAATTCGCTAGTGGTGGTGAACTGGAAGATGCCATTTCTCGAGTGGAACAAGCTGGCAAGACTTTGATGTTAAGTGCCAAAAAGCCGGATGCACGTGAGGAAATCCGCAGTGTACTTCAGTTCGATCAGTTGGATGCACTCATTGCTACCGGAACCAATGCGAGTCGCAAGAACATCACGCTTGTTCGGGATCACTTCATAAATAATCTTGGTGATCTCAAAGGTAAGTATGCCAAACAAGCTGAACAAATCAGACAGTCACTCGAGTCATGGATTCAGGTTTTACCGTCAAAAGGCCTCAAGGAGATCCTGGCGCAGATTAAATCGGACCCTCCAGCGTTTACGGCAGTTACACAAGAGCATGTGCTGCTTTGTCGAGCGAAGCTCGATACAGCGATACAGAATCTTGAAGCATTTCTGGATGCCAATGACTCTCAGGTTGACTGGAAATCACACTTAAACTGGCAGACTCTCAAGACAGAGCTAGGTTCCAATACGCCAAGCCCGGCGAAATTACAGCCAGTTTTGGTGAGCTTCTTTGGAAATGTCGAAGGGCTTGAGCGGCCTGAATTTACTAATACCCGGTTGGCGCTTCGCGATTTCATGAATGCGGTCTATTTTGCAAGTAATGCTCGAATTAAGGACATGTACGCTGCTCAACTTAACAACCTCGAAACGGCTTTGGAGTCGTACCTCGTTAAGGCGAATAACGATGATGCATGGGCTATTGGACGTGCAGCTGGTTGGCTGGAACGGGCAAACCAGGCAACAGATCTACAAAATGAGCTGCGTCAGCAATTCAATAAGCCAAATATCTACATGCAGATTTCTCAAAATCTGTTGGCGGCCGGTGGCGGTTTGGATGTCGAAGAAACGCAGGATATTGAACAAGATTTGAAGGGGATCGCCGTAAAAGGCGTTGCCACGATGAAGGGAAATATCAATTTCCAGATGGTGAATGACCCGTTAAAAGCATCACTTGATGTCATGTTAAGTGGAAAAATCACCACAGATAATGTTGCTCAAAAGTCTGGAGTAACCGTATTCACACAGGGCCTAACGGACATCGAAGCCCAAAAGAGGATTTCCTTCAGTGAAGATGGTTTTTCAACCCTACCGGCACGTGCCAGCGGCAGTACTAAGCTTGAATTAGTCAGCATCGATGCTCCGTCAAGCGTCTATGAAAATGCTGCGAAGACCAAGTTCTTTAAAGGTAGAAAGAAGAACGAAGCTGCTGCAACTGAAATAGCTGTAGAACAAGTTGCGCAGAATATGGATGGTCAGGTGCGTGAACTACTTAAAGATGTTATTGACGGCTATCACGAGAAAGTGCGAAAGCCACTTCAGCGTCGTGGTGGCTTTCCGGTAAATGTTAGCTCCTCATCGACAACCGAAGATATCCAGCTGAATCTACTTCAGACGCGTCGATATCAGATTGCCTCACCAAGCGAACCACCGGCACTAAACAATGACACCGACGTTGCATTACGAATACACGAATCATTCCTTCGCAATATCTCTGAGGTGATTCTTGGTGGTGAAGTGCTGGACGATACTCGCGTCCGTGAAATCATCGAGTCAGTGGGTGCTGAGGTTCCAGAAGAACTTAAGGAAGGCCCCGGAAAGAAATCCTGGGCGATTACATTCTCAACCGCTCAACCACTCAGCGTTAATTTTCGCGATGGTCAGGTGGAAATCGCTGTGAAAGGTCGTGAATTCCGTGACGGTGAACGAACGATTAAAGAGTCGATACGAATTGCAGCGGTATATAACGTTGTAAAGACGGATAACGGCATGAGGTTAACGCGGGATGGTGACGTCAAGATTGACTTTGTAGGTCGTAAGTCGCTCACGACGTTTCAGGTTGCAATGCGAACTGTCATGCGTCGAAAGTTTGGTGCATTTTTCAAAGAAGAAATGGCAGGGCAAGGCGGAATTCCGCTTCCTGGAGCATGGGCCGATGCCGGTAATCTGATGCTGCAACAGCTAATATCAGACGATGGCTGGCTTATGCTTTCATACAAGCTTGGCGAACCTGCTGCCGAATAGTTTGAAATTGTACGTCGTACTGAATCCCTGCTTAATAGGAAGCAGACTGGATGGCACAACCGGTCGAAATCACGTTTGATTGCTTGCCCTTGCGTAGTATCACACGCACTGACGCGCCAATTGACGCATCTCCCAAATTCATGGCGTTTTACGAATCCGTCATGGCAGCTATTAATCAACATGGGCGTTTTAATACGTACTACTTGCATAACGCTCAGGCTGTGTTTCGATTGCTCAATCACGAATCACTCGGGGTGATCAGTTTTTCCTTTAACGGAACCGTGCTGACCAATGAGTCGGATGAACATACAAAGCAATGTGATTTGAAGATCGAGTTAGTGTCGGATACCTGCGAATGGCTTACTCAGCCTGTAGTAGAGTGGTTTAAAATCTCTGTGGTTAACGCAGTCAAATGCGAATTCGATCGCTATATCGCAGCAGGTGATCTGGAACAGACTCGGCGACGCATTGCTGCAATCGAGGCTCAAAGCGACGAAGCCGGTGGATTCATGGGCTATCTCTAGTCCGACTCTCTTTTTCCCGTAAATCTGCGGGAATACCCAAAGTTCAGCAGCAAAGCGGACGATTTTCGCACTACCGTTTGTTAGCGGCAGTAGGTGCGCGATGCGTGTTTCATACTGTGCTTGTAGGCGGAAGAGGAAAGGGGGGAATGGCTCAATGTGAGCCCGGCATCAAAAAACCTTTCCAGGGCGGAAACGCCTGTACTTGGTATCAAACAAAACCGTGTGTGCTTTAATAAAAACGCCAGCGCTGCATGTTCTTAGTGCAGTGACATTGATCATGCTGGCTATCATTACGGGTTGCCAGCCGGCAAATACGTTTTACTTGCGCGAGCGAGGTGAGCTTGCTCATTATGTGGATACGGCGACCGATATCGAATATCCGGATGTATTTGAACCGCAGTTAGCTGAGGTCGAACATGCCCGTGCTCCAATTACCCTGAGTCGCCCTGACTTTGATCGACCCTGGGAACTGAGCCTGGAAGAGGCTGTGCATACGGCACTGCAAAACAGCAAGATCGTAAGAAACCTCGGTAGTGTAACACCGTTTGGTTTTGCAGATGGACTGTCCGGTAGAACTGCCGGAAACACAACGGTTTATGACCCGGCTATTTTTGAAACAGATCCACAAGCCGGTGTTGAAGCCGCTTTATCAGCGTTTGATGCTCAATTTACGGCGAGCGTGTTCTGGAATAAACAGGATCGACCGCAAAACGTCTCTACATCGTTCCAGTTCATCCCGTTTTTCTATGAACAGGATCAGGGACAATTCGAAGCTGCATTGACGAAGCGCAGTGCGTCCGGCACTCAATTCACTCTGCGTAACCAAACAATCTATGACAGCAATAACCGTGGATTTGGCCGGGCACTTCCGAGTGACTGGTACACGGCGATGGAAATCGAAGTGAACCAACCTCTAATGCGGGGGCGTGGTGCACTGGTAAATCGAATTCCAGTTATGGTTGCCCGTATAAATACAGATATAAGTCTGGCTCAGTTTGAAGGCAGTGTACGTAACCTGGTCGTTGATCTCGAAAACACCTACTGGGATCTTTATACAGCTTATCGAAATCTAGAAGCGGGTCGGATAGCACGCGATGCGGCTCAGGTTACCTGGAAGATCGCATACGAGAAGATGGTTGGTGGCAGCGAATCTGCACAGGCTGAAGCTCAGGCACAGGAACAATTCTTCTTCTTCCAGGCTCAGGTTGAGACGGCCTGGAATGATCTGTTGAACCGGGAGCAACAACTTAGATGGCTAATGGGGCTGTCAGCAACTGACGGGCGTGTCATCCGGCCGACAGATGAACCTGTGCAGGCCCGTGTGGATTTTGATTGGCAGCAAACTCACGAGGAAGCGCTGCTACGAAGCACAGAGTTAAGACAACAGAAATGGGTTATTAAGAGACGTGAGCTCGAATTAGTTGCTGCCCGTGACAATCTGAAGCCTCAACTGAATTTAGTCGCGATGTATCGCTGGCTCGGAATGGGTGACCAGCTTGCAGTTGCTGGCCGCCGTGGACTTAACTTTTCACAACCGGGATCGACGGCATTTGATGAACTCACAGAAGGCAATTTTCAGGAGGTTCGACTGGGACTCGAATTCCGTCCGCCCGCGATCGGTGCAAGACGTGAGATGGCTGCTGTGCGAAACTCCCAACTGCATCTGGTCCGTGAAAAAGCTCGTCTTGAAGATATGGAGCTAAATACATCTCACCTGCTTACCACGGCCTTAAAGAATCTGGACTATAACCACCGTCAGGCACAAAATCATTACAATCGCTGGGCGATTTCTCAGAAGGAAGTCGACTCCGCGATGGCACTCTATCGCGGTGGTAAAGCCACACTCGATATTGTTCTTGAAGCGCAGCGGAGACACGCTCAAGCTCAGACGGATTATTATCGTGCCTTGGGGAATTACACCAAATCGATTTCTGAGGTGCATTTCCGCAAAGGTACAATTCTTGCTTACAACAGCGTCTTTCTTTCTGAAGGACCCTGGCCCGAGGCAGCATACGGTCAGGCATTTGAGCGAGCCCGACAGCGAGATGCGAGCCGCTATATGAATTACGGTTTTACAGAACCCGCTGAAATCAGTGTGGGACCCGTCAACCAGTCACCGTTGAACGAGTTGCAACCATCAACGATTCAGTCAGAGGGTGAACCGACACCGATTGAAACGCCTGCGGAGCCGGTAGATGCGGGAAATGAAGAGTCAGCCGATGGTGACAATTTTATTCTCGAGACGGAAACGTAAGAGAGTAAAACAAGTTGTTTGATGCCTGGGGGGGCGTTGGGGTCACGGTTTCATACCGTGGCCCTTTTTTTATGATTGTGCCACTTTGTCTGAGCTCTTCCTGGAAGTCGAGAGATTCATCATTTGGCAAAGTGGTGTAAGTGATCGGTATCTGACCGATAGCAAATGCTTAGAGTCTACCAGTCAAATGTACCTGACGAATCTGATCAATCCAGTCATAGATAAGTGTTGTTCGGTTTGCATTGCGTTCAACCTGCTCATACGCATCAAAGCACCTGTTGATGCAGAGTGCGACCGAATCGACATCATGTTGCCAGTTCACAGCTAATTGCTCAACACTGCTGAGCATCGTGTTATCGCCCTGAATCTCTGTACCAATAAGCTTAAGCTGAAGCTGATGATAAAAGAGAAGTGCCAGATCAATTAATCCCCGCAAGGTATTACGGTGATCACTGGCGGCTTTACCAGAGTTCTTAACATAATCATCCAGTGACTTACAAAAGGAGGGTAGATCAAAGTTGAGTTGGCTCAGGGTAGAGTAAAAGTCCCGACGCGTTTCAAGGAATGACTCGTCAGACACCATGATCGCTCGCTCAACGCTCCCGCCTGCAAGGCTTGCCAGTGTTCCCGCTTGTTGCGGATCATCTATGAGTCCACCGGAAAGAATCTCCACGAGCTGATCAACTGCCAACGGCAGGAAATTGATTACCTGACTGCGTGACAGGACGGTGGGGAATTGCCTCTGGCGGCTAGTGCCAATCAGGATGATTAGCGTACCCGGAGGTGGTTCCTCGATCGTTTTGAGCATCGCGTTTGCCGCTTCGATGCTTAGGTAGTCGGCGTCATCAACAATGGCAATTCGCCGTGAGGCACTAAACGGTTTTAAGTGCAATTCATAACACATACCCTGCAATCCCCGATGTTCATCATCGCCGGCGATTTGTGCAATTGAGACGGCTGACTTACCATCCTCAAGGCTCACTTGGATTAAATCCGGATGGCTCCCTGCTCTGACCTGCTGACACGCCGGGCATTCGTTACACGGTTTCAATTCTGTCGGTGCTGATCGTTCGCAAAATAAAGCCTGAGCCAGAGTTCTGGCAAGGAGACGTTTTCCGATCCCGCTGGGTCCCAGGAACAGATAAGTTGATGCGAGTCGACCGTTTTGCAACGCTGCACGAAACTGATCAACAATGTTGTCGTGACCAAGCACTCCATTCCATGCCATGATTTCGTCCGGTTTCGTTAGGGTTGTAATAGAGGTTCGACAACTTCAATAATGCGCTGGTGGATCTGCTCTGGTGAATTGCTGGCATCAATGACCTTTATGCTATCTGGCGCATTCTCCGCTTCGAGCAGGAAGCCCGTTCGCACCTGATCCATGTACTCAAGTCCCTGAGCTTCTATCCGGTCTAATTCTCGGTTAATCCTTGATGCGGCTGTTTGAACATCGAGATCTAATACGATGGTAATGTCCGGTTGTAAACCGGATGTTGCTACATGCCCAACTTGCCAGATTGATGCCGGATCCAGTCCACCGGCATGTCCCTGATACACAACGTTGGCAAGAAGAAATCGATCGGATACTACAACCTTGCCGCTGGCGATGGCGGGCTTTATTACTTCTTCAACCAGCTGTGCTCTTGCAGTCATGTAGAGAAACATTTCAGTCGTACGCTGGATGTCCAGATCATGACCTTGTAAGACGATCTCACGGAGACGCTCACCGACGGCAGTGCTTCCAGGATCTCGGCATGTAACAGCTTCCAATCCTCGCTGTGCAAGCCATCCGGTAATCAACTCAATTTGAGTTGATTTCCCAGTACCGTCTATTCCGTCGAAACAAATGAACATAGGTGTTTGATTAAACCTGAATTAAGAACGCTCTTTCGGAGGGTCGCAGCGTAACCGATCAATATATATGAACTACCGCCGGACTTCTAACCCGTAGGACACAGTTGTGACACGATGAAGTTAGTTAGCCAATCCATTTACCGTAATGACTAATCTGCGTGATGACGCACGGTCACGATGCTCACAAAGGTAGATCCCTTGCCACACACCAAGCGCCGGCCGGCCTTCGGAGATCGGAATACTTACGCTTGAACCAAGTAGCGATGATTTGACGTGTGCTGGCATGTCATCCGGCCCTTCCATCGTGTGCACATACGGGAGTGACTCAGGTGCGATCGTATTGACTGCCATTTCAAGGTCAACTCGCACAGAGGGATCTGCATTCTCATTTACGGTGAGTGAGGCAGATGTGTGTTTGATGAAGACGTGCATCAATCCGATCGCGAAATCCTCGATTTCGGGCACTTGCTCCAGAATCTCGCGCGTAATCAAGTGAAACCCACGGGATTTTGGTGGCAGTGTCACACTACTTTGTATCCACATATCTTTGGTGCTTTCCTGAGAAATGTCCTGCTCGGCGTTGTAAATAGCCAGTGGTTGGAGAAAAATACAATCTTTTTTTTACCGATTCTCACCGGGGTCTTTTCGGTTAATTGACGTAACGAACAATGCGCTAGGTTACAAAGTCCTGTGTGATAAGACGAGAGGGTGCAATCCTGTCAATGACCCTAAAAAGCCATATTGCCGTTAATGTAATAAATAGCACCCTTATATAAACTTAACGGAAACTCGTGTCTCCTTGGGTGAGTAGTACATAATTCACATAAAACTGCAAAAAAACTCGAAACTAATATGTGAAATTGGTAGTTTATGTAGGTAGTAGGATTGAGGGATTCTGAGAATTAAGGCTGGGGAACTTGCGGAGTTTTTTTCCCCATAACAGATCAGAATTTTCTTGACTATTACCTCTCAGAACCAATAATAAGGTGCTTTGAGGGAGAAACTAGTTAGTTTTCAACTTTATGACCGTTGAACCGGGCATGGTACCCTCTACCATTTTCTGACCTGGATCAACCAAAAGGGAATTTAGACGTCATAAGGCCTTAAGGAAACTAGCACGACAGACAACCTCATTTTGAGACCTATTAGTTTTTCCATATATCAAAGATTATGTTTCCCTAATGGGTATTAGATCCTAAACGCTACAGACTGCGTATACAAAAGAGCAGAGCAAAAAGCGATTGGGATAGCAGACACACTATTGTCCTCAGTTTGGCCGATTGTAAGAGAGTTAGAAACGAATTATCTGGCTAGCTGTACTGAGGGTTACACCTATTTTTGAAGTGGCATACCTTGCCACTACTCCTTGTAAGGAATAAATCCAATGTCGAACGTAAACAACGTTTTCGAAGCAATTTTGCGATTTGGTCACGATGAAGACTTTGCTCCAGAAGAGAAAGATGGATTCTCGCCAACGAACGCAGCAGCGGGGTCGGACGAGAAGATCGAGATCCTACGACGTCGTATCGAAATGGGAGTGCCGCTATGGCACAACAACGATCGCGTCGATTACAGCGGTCTCACAGGCGCCGTAAGGCCACGTGAGTAATCACGACCGTTACGCACCACAGCCCAGCTGCTGGTCACAATGGACCGATGAATTGCTTTAGAAGATGACATCAGAGATATCCGGTTAACGCTGGTATCTCCGGTCCGACAAAAAGAAACCCCGGTGAACATTATTTTCGCCGGGGTTTTTTTATGGCTTGTGCCCGCATCCTTGCGGTTAGGTATGATGCTTGCCCGCATCCTCTGCCTTCGTCGCTATTGCTCGTTAGCAGCACGCGTGTGTTCGGTGTAGTAGGTTGGATTAGCTTGGCTGCTGCAGCTTTTCGATTTCCTGCTCTACAGTATCAACACCACTCTCAGCGTCTGTGACACTCTTTGCGGCGTTTTCAACGGCTGTGCGTGCGTCGGCGAGCTTTACTTCAAACGGCTTTAGCTCCGCTTCTCGTGTGGCAACAACTGCACGAGCATCTGTAAGTGCTTTCTGTGCTTTGGCTAATTCTGCTTGAGTAGCAGTGTAACCGTCTTGTGCCGTTTTAAGTTCCGTCGTACGAGTGGTAAGTAATTCCTGAGCAGCCTTCAGCTCGGTTTCCTTCTTCGTCTTCAGTGCCTTAAGAGAGTCAGCTGCTGCCTTTAAGTCTGCATCGCCACCGGACTTACTTACTGCCTCGTCAGCACTGGTAATGGCTGCTGAAAGCGGCGGCAGACCTGCCTGCAGTGCATTTGCAGCCTTGGTAGCGACCTGGTGGTTCGTGGTGGCTGTATCGAGAGCTTTCTTAGCATCGTTGTCTGTCTTAACCGCGGTGGTGACGCGAACATTTGCGTTTTCAGCAGTTGTCTTTGCGTCAGTCAGTGCTGTATTGGAATTGTTAAATTCCCCTTCAGCAACGGCAGCGGCATCGAGCATGTCTTGATGCGACTGCATTTGGGCTGTGAGCATATCAAATGCTGCATTGAGCCTGGTTCGAAGGTCTGACAACTGTGCAGTAAACTGCACTTCTGCCTGCCAGTAAGTTAATGAGGTTTTTGCTGCTTCCAGAACACCCGCAGCTGCATTCGCATTAGCTGTATCGGCAGCAAGTTTTTCTTCTGCGGGTTTGATGAGATTGGTAGTAGCAACGACTTCCGCTTCAGCTTTTTTCATTTCAGCATCGGCGGTATTCATTTCCGTTGTTGCCTTAGCAAGCAATTCCTTACTCTTGGCAAGTGCCGTAGTACGTTCCGCTGCTGTTTTTTTGTTAGTCTCCAACTCGGTATTGCGTTTATTCGTTAACGCTTCGAGTTGAGCTGCCAGCTGTGCAACTTCCTTGTCTTCGGCATTCTTGGCTGCTGCATCTTTAGCCTTAGCAACCGACTCGGTCAGAGCAGGTACAACCGGCGTCAGTTTATTTACGACTGCTGTAGCAGCTTTTAACTCGCCATCGAGTTTGGCGATCTCTTTGTTGTAGGTTTCAATCTGGCCCTTAGCGGTATCGTAAGCAGCCTTATAGTCAACAACCAGCTTCTGAGCTGCTGCCAGTTTTGCTTTGAGATCATTAAGTGCTTTGGTTGACGCTGCTGCTACTTCTGCAAGTGGCTTATAGGCAGTGTCTGCCGCCGTAACAGCCGCCGTGGCCTGTTGAACTCGCATGTCCAGTTTAGGTGGATTCGTTGCAAGTGTGCCGATTTGTGCACCATCCGCTACATTCCATACGCGGATTTCACCGGTCCAGTCGCCTGCAATCACTCGGTTGGTTTCGTTACAAATTGCACAACGCAATGCGAGATCACCGAAGGCTGCGAAAGCAACTTGTTGCTGACCGCCCTGATCCCACACTTTTGTAATGCGGTCGCGTCCGCAAGAGACGATTCGACCGTCACGTGCGAACGACATGAATGCTGTTCCACCACCATGGGCACCCCAGTTGCGAACCTGACCACCATTTTCCATTTCCCACAATCGAATAGAGCCATCTTCACTTGAGGATGCAAGAATGTTTGAATCTGCACGCCATGAAATACCTGAGATGCTGCCACTATGGCCTTTCAGGGTAAGGTACTCGCGTCCTGTGAAGGATTCCCAGACATGAAGGCCGCCATTTCGGTCGCCTGTTGCCAACAGGATGCCATCTGGACTGAATTCCATCTGCGTCACCCAATCAGTGTGCTTTTTAATCTCATTAAGTAGTGTACCGTCCTGAGTGGAGTAGATACGGATCATGCGTTCAGGGCCGCCAAGTGCAATCATTGACTGGTCAGCTGAAATATCTGCACCGAGAACCGAGTCGAGTTCATCTCCAACTTCAAACACACGTTCCCCATTAGCGACGTTAAACACGATAACTTTGCCAGTGCTAGAAGCATGACCGCCACCAGCCATTAACAAGCTACCATTGCGGCTGAACTTAAGGACCTGAGCGACACCTTCGGGGAATTCAAGGACACCTGCAAGCGATAGATCACTCGTGTTGTACAACATGATTTGTCTGAATCCGGCGACGGCGGCCAATGGCGACCATGGATTGGTCGCTATTGCTGATACGGCCGTAGTCTTTGGCGAAAAGCTAAGCGCTTCTTTGCTGAGCCGGTTTGGCATTGGCGGTACTTCCGGCTTTGCCGTCGGGTCGCCTTCGAGCTTAAATTCAAACTTCTTCTTTTTTGGCACCATGATCTTGGAGCCAGCATTTTCCGGCATGCCCTGTTCAATCCATTTGCGGACGAGATTTATCTCGGTGTCAGGCATCTTGGGAGACTTCGGTGGCATGAATGGTTCCGACTCATGTGTGATGAGCAGGAATAAGTAACTGTCATCAGGACTGCCAGGTTCCAGAACATCACCACTGCTTCCACCAAGCATTAGATTTGTATAGGTCGTTAGATCCAGACCACTACTCTTCTTGTTTTGGTTATGGCAAGAAAAGCATTTCTGCCGGAGGATTGGCTGCACATGGTCATCAAACGTAACTTTTTCCTGTGCTGTCACTGAAGTGGCGGCTAAGAGAAAAACTAATGTCGATGAAAACAAGGTCTTAAAACCAGTCGTGGTAGCATTCAGACGCATGATTGCAGATCTCCGGGGGGGGAGGGGGATAAAGCGAGCAATAAGCACGCTGTTACGTGTATGTGATTCACATCCTAGTCGCTCGCACACAAGGCTTACCAAATGCGCAAACACAGCGGATTAAATAAAATCTACCACCTGAGCAATCTATTACCCGCAATTCCCAACTGATTCCCAGGGAGATTGTCAGAGCAACCTCTGTAGTTTTGGCAAACTCTAACGGTTAGGTAAGTTATGATCGCTCAATTAGTGGTTAAACAGGAATTCACGTGAGTTGAGCAGTGCCCAAAACACGTCTTCCAGTGCTTGTTTCTTGTTTTCTTGCTCTGCAACGATTGCCACCAGATTCGCCATTTCTTTTTCGGTTGGCTTACGTGTAAAGCAACGAATGTATATCTCTTCGATGATCTGCTCGTGCGGTACTTGTTCTTCTATACGACGTCCGATCAGGTTACCGGCAGCAATCTTGGAGTTCACCGTGTCACCGTTAAGCATATGTAATGCTTGTGACAGGTTGGGCTCCATCTTTACTTCGCATGAGCAAACGGTTTCACGCTTTGCACGACCAAATGTGGTGAGGAAATAGGTGCTCGTATTTCCATCTGCAATTTGAACGGCATTTGCACCAACGGGCAGACCGCGGAATTTATTCTCAGTATCCGTTACCCCACTAATTGCGTCGAGCATCACTTCGGCCCGCATACGGCGAAGTGTTGAGTGAGAGAAGTTTCGGACATCAGACTCGTTGGTTTCATTGGTTTGTGTGCTGTACTGGTAAGCACGTGAAACACAAATGTCACGAACAAGCTTTTTGAAGTCGTAGTTATAACCAGTGAACTTCGAAGCGAGTGCGTCGAGCAATTCAGGGTTTACCGGTGGGTTACTGATTCGTACATCATCAACTTCATCAATAATGCCACGGCCAAAGAAGTGAGCCCAAACGATATTGGAGAGGTTCCTGGCGAAGTATGGATTTTCAGCAGAAGCCAGCCACTTGGCCATCACAACGCGGCGGTCCTTACCAGCTACGTCCGGCACTTCACCACCAAGGAACTTGGGCTGCATAACTCGATTGCCAATGAGGTGGCGTACGTCACCTCCACCGCTGTTAAAGATGATCAATTCACGCGGGTCTTCACCACGTTTACGCCCAATTTGCGAGAAGAATGCAGCGAAGCTGTAGTAATCATCCATGGTCCATCGGTCAAATGGGTGATTATGGCACTGTGCACATTGAATACGCATCCCCATAAATACCTGAGCGACGTTTTCAGAGACTTTGAGCGTGTTCGTTTCATTCTGATAGTAGTTTGTTGCCGCATTGGCAAATGTACCACCGGTGCTGCCGAGTAACTCCTGAACCATCACGTTCATAGGCATGTTATTGGCAACACGTTCCTGTAGCCAGTTGTAATAGAGCAACATGGACTTATAGCTGATTTGATTGGTAGTACGAACGGTGAGCAATTCAGCCCATTTCATGACCCACATTTCAACGAACTCTTTACGATTGAGTAGATCGTCGATGAGATTTTCGCGTTTCTTAGGATCTTCGCTTGAAACAAACGCATGATATTCCTCTACCGCGGGTAGGCGACCACAGATATCAAGTGTTGCACGTCGCAGGAATTCTTCATCGGAGCAAAGTTCGGAAGGTACGATACGCAGCTTCTGAAATTTCTGATGCATTAGCGTATCGACGTAGTTGTTTTCCGGCATGTTTTCCGGCCATGCGAATTGCAAATCCTTTGGAAGGATAATGAAGTGAACACCAACGGTATGTGTATCAAAGCGAGCCATGATGAACGCTTCACCACGATTCTGAGCTGTAACCATTCCGTCCTGCTCAATGGTTGCTGAGTTGTCATTATTTGAGCTGAAGTATGCCAGATGAGTAACGTCACGGTCGCTTCCGTCTGAGTAGTATGCTCTGACGGTGACACGCTGCTGTGCACCTTGTCCGTTCATGACAGCACCCTTGGGGTACACATCCACACGATCTACCGTTGGGATTTCACCAGCGTCGTTATTTGCACCTTCTTCGAGCCAGCGATTGACGGTCGTGTAGAGTTGGTCGCCAGATTCAAATCGTGAACCGCCTGTGTGAGGCACTTCACCGGCTCCTTTTTCTAAGAGCAGACTACTTGTCGTAAAGGCAAGGTTAATTCGACGACCACTGATCTCACGGGTAACACGGAAATGATCGCCATTCGGATCAAAGCCAAATAACGATAGTCTGAATCCGTCTTTACCTCGTGCGGCACCGTGGCAACTACCGGTATTACAGTTCGCTTTCATGAAGATCGGCATGATGTCGTTTTTGAAGCTCAGGGCCGGATCCGCTGCTGAGTCTTTCACGACAGTTGGAAGGACAATTTGCTTTCCACCAAAAGCAACGGTTACCTGTGTTTCACCGTCTGCCTTTGGAAATAATTCTGAACCACTTAGCGTGACGATATTTGCATCCCCAACTGTGAGGGTCGCCTGTTCGGTGACGTCTTCAGTCAGACCATTTGCAAATCGTGCCTGCACAAGAATCCTCTGGTTATCCCGGGAGTTATTCAAATTGATATTCTCAGGATAGACGTTGATTTCACTCAATTCGTTTTGAGCGTTGACGCTTCCGGTGAGGAGCATCATGGCAATCAGTGAAAGTGAAAGTGAGGTGAAACGTTTAAGTGACATTCTATTGTCCTTGTCGACTTCGACTATGTGCGACCGGTACGGTCTTCAAATGTGATTTGTAAAATCCAGTTATTCGTGTGGTTACTCTTCTTCTGAGCCAGCAGTTTGTTCAGCTCGCTCTTTTGCCGCCAGACGAAGTTTT
>Ga0114933_10000409_pt1 | contig 52525 bp, 37 predicted proteins | sample 4SBtaG_FD_89691 | JGI IMG/M metagenome (GOLD analysis project Ga0114933, IMG submission 89691) | Deep subsurface microbial communities from Kolumbo volcano to uncover new lineages of life (NeLLi) - 4SBTROV12_W25 metaG | ecosystem: Environmental > Aquatic > Marine > Volcanic | place: Kolumbo... | reverse complement strand
TTATACGATGTTGATCTTGCACGAAGCGATGATGACGGCACAGGTGTCCGGCAAGGCAGAATATGGTCCAGACGCATTCACACCCATCGCAGCATCCGGAAAGATCAGTATGGTGATTGCTGTATCAGAGGAGTCACCGTTCCGCAGTTTGGGTGACCTAATGAAAGAGTCGGCGAGACGTCCGGATGAGCTAATCTTTGCAGCGAATCTTGGAGCACCCGTTCATTATGCAGGCCTCATTTTAGAGTCGTATGAAGATGGCTTACGATTCCGTTACACACAAACCGGCGGCGGCGCAGATCGGTTTGCGGCGGTGAAAGGTGGGCATGCAGTTGTGTCCGCTTTTTCCTTTGGTGAGTACATACGCTACAAGGATGGTGGATTGCGAGCACTGGCTATTTTTGCGGAAGAACGTAATCCAAAAGCTCAGGATATCCCAACGGCAAAAGAACAGGGCTATCCGTTTACACACTCCAATATGCATTTTTGGTGGTTCCCAAAGGGCACACCTCAGTCGCATGTCGATTTTATGTCCGGTGTCATTCAAAAGGCTCTGGAGGTAAGAGAAGTTCGGGAAACGCTGGACAAATTACTTTGCGAGCCGGTTTTCATTGACGGGCAGGAAATGGAATCTGAGATTAGACGCAGGTTGGCAAGTATGCAGCGGGTCAGTGCAGAGGATCGCACAAAACTTCCAGACATCCCATATTGGGTAGGGCTGGTTACCTTGGGCTGTTTTGTGGTGGTTATTGCGGATGCGTTTATCAAACAGCGTAAACTTAAAGATAAATCTGCTGGCTCCACGGACGATCCCAACGCTCAACCATATGATTTCAAAGCAATCCTTATCTCGCTGTTTGCCACGGCCGCTTTTATTTCCATTTTGCAATGGACTAATATTCCTTTTGCATTGGTAAGTGTCGTTTACATGCTTGTCGTGGCAAGTCCGATGTTGGTACATATCGAACGTGAACGTCGACAGCAGTCCTGGATGATTGCCGTTATCGTCGCCGTGTTCTTATCCGGCATTATTCACTTTGTCTTTACAAGTTTGCTCGGCAAGCAATTGCCATAACGGGCAAACAGAAAAGGACAGTGAATTGCAAGAATTTCAATTAGCTATCGAGCATCTGTTTTTTTCGTTTCCACCGTGGCCTCTCTTGTGGGTACTGCTTGGGACCGTTCTGGGTGTGGTTGTCGGCGCCGTCCCAGGGTTAACCGGAGCCATGCTGATTACGCTGACGTTACCCATCACTTACGGAATGGTTGCTCAGGATGCGATGATCCTGTTGGTTTCGATGTACGTCGGCTCGATTAGCGGTGGCCTCATTACCGCTACGTTACTGCGTATGCCAGGGACTCCTGCTTCCATCATTACAACGCTTGACGGATATCCACTGGCCAAGTCTGGCAGACCTGGGCGAGCGTTGGGTCTGGGGATCCTCGCATCGTTTGCCGGAGGCTGCATTTCGTGGATATTTTTGCTGACGTTGTCGTATCCGATTTCGGAGGTATCCACAAAGCTGGGGCCATTTGATTACTTCAGTCTCGTATTGGTTGCACTGGTACTAATCAGTTCCGTTTCTGGTGATTCGCTGGTGCGTGGTTTATTTGCCGGTATGCTTGGAATTCTTTGTCAGATGCCGGGTGAGTCACCGGCGACCGGTGAGATTCGCTGGACAATGGGAATCGATGAGCTCAATGGTGGATTCTCGCTACTACCGGTACTGATGGGAATGTTTGCCATTAGTCAGGTGATTCACGAGGTCGGTCAAAGCCAGCGAAAGGGAGAAGCCATCGACGTCGGGGGTGATTCGATGCGACTCTCGCGTAAGGATGTCAAGCAACATGGCGGGAATATGGTTAGATCAAGTTTGATCGGAACCTGGGTGGGGATTCTGCCGGGGATCGGTGCAAATATTGGCAGTGTGATGGCCTATTCGGCGGCTCGCGGTGTGAGCAAAGAACCTGAGAAATTTGGAAAGGGATCCGAGGAGGGTATTGTTGCATCGGAGGCTGCAAACAACGCAACCGTTGGCGGTGCGCTAATACCACTTGTTGCAATGGGGATTCCCGGTAGTGTCATTGATGCAATTCTGCTGGGGGCACTTGTACTTCATGGGCTACAACCGGGTGTACGGTTGTTTAGTGATCAGCCGGATGTGGTTTATGCAATCATTGTGACGATGTTTGTGGCAAATGCTGTCATGTTTGGCTTTATGTTGTGCAGCACACGTTGGATCGCCCGACTAGCTCGAGTACCAAAATATGCTCTCATGCCAATCGTTTTAGTTTTCTGTGTTATCGGGTCATATGCACTGAACAATCGATTGTTCGACGTATGGGTGATGATGCTGTTCGGACTGATTGGTTTTGCGATGGAACGGTGTAAGATACCGCTCGCCCCGTTTGTGATCGGTTTTGTATTAGCACCCATCGCAGAAAAACAAATCGGAGAAGGTCTTCAGGCAAGTGCAGGCAGTTATGTACCGCTTGTGACAAGTCCCGTGTCAGCGATATTCCTTGTAGTAGCCGTGATCGCCTTTTTCTTGCCGTTCATGCGTCGCAGGAAGAAAGCACCGTTGGCTGTTACGGAATATCCAGCAGACGATTAAGATTAGACCGGTCACGGCACTAGACGGACATTAACCGCTCAAGAAAGTGTGTATCAAGTGGTTCAGCATTGCAGGCGTGCACAGCATTTTCGATGTGGCTTGGATCACCGAACCCAATGATTGCTGAATCAAGAGCCGGTGTAGAAAGGACTGCTCTAATCGCTGTTTGTGGCATTTCCAGGGCGTGGTCAGATTCTGCAACAATCTCGGTAACACGGGCAGCTCGCTGTACATCTCGTTTGTATAGTTCCAGCGGGAAAAACTGTGTCTTGTAGGTATATGTGCTAGGTGCTCGATTCAGTAATGCGCCACCGGCGAACACGCGAATAGCAAATGTAAACAACTTCTTTTTCTTGGCGTAGTTTAGAATTTGGCCATGATCGAATTCGACAAAATCATCAGAGACATAAAATGCTGCGGACGGGTTCGCTAAGCTGTACGGAACTTGAATACTTTCAAAGGCACCGGAATCGATAACAGCTTTTAATGACTTGGGGTCGCCTGTGCCGGTTAATCCAAGGTGATGGACTTTGCCTTCCTGCTGTAACTCTCTTAAAGTCTCCAGCATGCCCTCAGGCCCGAGCACATCCTCAACGGTTAAAGAGGTTGCGACATCACCACGTCTCTGGGTAATGGCGTTGTGGATTTGAAGAAGCGTAAGAGAGTCGACGCCCAGTACTTTGAGGGAAGTTTCAACTGACTTACGGGTATAAAAGGCGATATCCTCGGATTCATTGGGCATCAGTCGCACTTTGCTGGCTAAGTGAACTCTATCGAGTGCCTTTAGATCACGCAAAGTTCCACCGAGGTTTTCTTCGGATGCGCCGTTCCCATAGGTACGCGCGGTATCGAACCAGTTGATGCCGGCATCAATGGCGGCTGCCACAATTTCGCGTTGCTGCGACCGCTTGGTTTCGGTCATCATCTCTGCTAGCGGGCCGCATCCAAAAGCGATCCGCGAGATTTGAATGTCAGTCGAGCCAAATGAACGATACATCACGATAATTAAGAGGGGTTATTGCCAAGGGAGGTGGTCGAGATTTACATTGCCACCGCTGATGATGATCCCGATTCGTTTACCGGTAAACTCTGACTGGAATCGTTCTGACAGAACAGCGGCAAGTGGTACGGCACCTGACGGTTCCACAACGAGCTTCGCACGTTCCCAAATCAACTTCATTGCGTCAGCGATGCTATCATCATTCACGGTGAAGATCGCGTTCACATGGTCACGTATAATTGGCCAGGTTAAATCCCCCAGACTCGTCAGTAATCCATCAGCAATCGTATTAGGTCCGGTTTGCGGGACAAATGTTCCGGATGTGAAAGACCGAAATGCATCGTCAGCGCCAGTCGGTTCTGCGGCAAAAACTTTTGATGCCGGCAGTACGGATCTGGCAACAATAGCCGAACCTGAGAGGAGTCCTCCGCCACCGACCGGAGTGATGATTGCATCTAAGGCATCTGTTTGTTCAAGCAACTCCAAGGCGGCTGTTCCTTGACCAGCGATGACATCCGCATTGTCGTAAGGGTGTACAAAGGTTGCCGCTGTTTCGTCGACCACTTCCTGTGCAGTGGTTTCTCTGGCCTGCAGAGTGGGAATGCAAGTAATCACGCGTGCGCCGTATGCTTCCACCGCGGCGCGTTTCACTTTTGGTGCGTTATTCGGCATGACAATGTGAGCCGGGATACCTCGTTGTGCAGCGGCTAATGCAACGGCTTGTGCATGATTGCCACTGCTGTGCGTAACAACTCCTTTAGCAGCTTGCTCGTCTGTTAATTGCATAACCGCGTTACATGCTCCGCGGAATTTGAACGCGCCAACCTTTTGGAGGTTTTCACATTTGAAAAACAATTCTCTTCCAGCGATCCGATTGATTTGATTACTCGTGATGACCGGTGTGCGATGCACCGCTTGTTTAATTCTGGCGTGCGCATCTTGAATGTCTGAAAAAGATGTGGCGTATTGCGTCATGTGCTCGGTAGCGTGTTCTTATTACTTTGACATAGTTGTCATGGCAATCAGCGCGGCAATGACGGCGAAGATGATGCCGATGGTTTTCCACGAGATTTCGGATGCGGGTTGATGTACAAAATACTCATCGGCATCAAATGCGATCTTCAAACGCTCGGCTTCTTGTTTGAAACGTAATTCATCTTCTGTCCAGTTGTACTTCAGTTCAGACATGACGCCTTGAATCGTTCTTGCATTGAATGGGCGGTCATGTGGCGATTTTGCGAGTAGCTGAGTGATCGCCTCTCGTAATAAGGCCGGACACTCAGGCGAGAATTGGTCGATGGGCAGCGGGGTGCCGTTGAGGTGTTGATCAAAGACGGCGGCGAAATTCGTGCCTTGAAATGGCGGACTGCCACAGATCATTTCATAAAGGAGGCATCCTAGCGAGTATAGATCGCAGTGGCTTGAGATGATTTCTTCACCACGAATTTGCTCCGGAGCCATGTAAAGAAACGATCCAACGGTCATGCCAGCATTTGTCAGGTCAGCTTCTCCCTGATCCAATGCGATGCCAAAATCCCCCAGCTTTACGTCACCTTCGTACGTCATGAAGAGATTTGCCGGTTTCAGATCCCGATGCACAATACCGTGATTGTGAGCATGTTGTATCGCACTGCATATCGGTATCCCGTAACGTATAGATTCTTCCCATGTTAGCTTTCCATGCGTGCGGAGCAGCTGTTTCATGGTTCCGCCTTCCACCGTTTCCATAACGTAGAATAATTGTCCGTCATGTTCACCGCCGCCGTAGTAACCAACGATATTGGGGTGGTTCAGCTTTGAGAGAATCAGCATCTCCCGTTCGAAACGGCCAGAAATGTTGGGATCCTGAGAAAGAGTGGGAAGTAGCACTTTGACGGCGACCACATTGCCAGTAGCTAGTTCGGTAGCCCTGTAAACGGTTCCAACTGTGCCAATGCCCAGTACTTCACCAAGTTCAAACTCTTCAAATTGACGTTTTACCATTAGAAAACGGATTTACTATTTGGAATGCGGTTTTGCGATTAGGTAATTGTGCTTGGTATTATAGAATAAACATGTTCAAAAACACGATTTATGTGGTGTCTTTAGATTGCGATTAGCATGTCATTTCAGCAAGACAAACGATGTGCCGGACCCTTGAACCGCCGAAGTTGGATCCAGCTAGGGGGATTGAGCATGGGGGCGTTTTGGGCAGGCTCCATGCCATCCGATTCCTTTATAGGCAGAATTCAGGCAGCAGAAACACGACGCGGGCCGAGTGACGCAAACGGTGATGTGTTACCTCAGTTGTCAGATGACTTTAGTGTCATCTTATTTTGGGCCAATGGCGGACCAAGCCATATCGACCTTTTTGATATGAAGCCGGATGCACCGAGCGAATACAGTGGTCCGTTGCGGCCAATTTCTACAAACGTAAACGGCTTAGAAATTTGCGAATTGATGCCAAAGCTATCGCAAATGGCGGATAAGTACACCATTGTTAGAAGCCTCTTTCACGAGCGTGCCGAGCATTCCGGTGGTACAAACCGCTTTTTGACCGGTTACCCGTCCGTTGCAGCGAATCTCCCGCGAAGTGAATTCCCCGATATGGGAAGTGTGGTCGCCAAGCACTTAGAAGACCAATCGGCTGAGATTCCAGCATTCATTGCAAACACGCCGTCCTACGGTGCCGGGCCGGCATATCTCGGGCCGTCATGTGAAGCCTATATGCCAAACCCAGATATGCAAACTGCCAGCGGTGCGAACCGTTATGAGCCCGTACCCATCTTTAGGACTCCGGGTGCGAGTGATGACTTATCTGTGTCAGATCAGGGGATTATCAATTTACGCAGACGTCGGTCGGTCTTGCACGCGCTCGACCGAATCAGTCGAAATATCGACAGGACAAGGTCGATGTCGGCAATGGATGTCTTTCAACAACGTGCAGTAGCGATGTTAAGTTCAACCAAGACACGGGATGCCTTCAATTTGAATTTGGAACCTGAGTCTGTTCGCCAGCGTTATGGTGACACTCACTGGGGAAAGAGTCTCCTTACCTGTCGGCGGCTTGTCGAAGCCGGAGCGAGATTTGTGCAATGCCAGGCGACGTTCAGGCTGCGTCCGGAAACGGGGCGTACTAGCACCTGGGACGATCATAGCGTCAATGCCGACATTTTTAAGTCATACGAAGAAAAGGTGCCGGTGCTGGATCATACCGTTTCAGCCTTAATCGAAGATTTATATGCCAAGGGACTGGATAAACGTGTGCTATTCATCTTCTGCGGCGAATTTGGCAGAACCCCAACGATTAGGAATCAGGATGCAAGTGGCAGGCCAGGAAGAGACCATTGGCCAGGGGCGATGAGCGTGTTTATGTCAGGTGGTGGCATGCAAATGGGACAGGTGATTGGTGCAACCGATTCAAAAGCTGCGGCGCCGGTTGATCGCATCATGAATAGCAACTGTTTGTTAGCTACGATTTATCAGAAATTCGGTATCGATGCGCATCGGTCTTTTATCGACAACGCTGGACGCCCGATGCCTATTCTTACTCACGGCGAGCCGATTGCGGAATTGCTCTAGTAGCAAGTTGGTACTGTTTAGCCGGTATATGGAAACTGTTGGTTAATAGATGGAAAATAGTGGTTGTGGTAACCTTAACGTAACGGCTTGTTGTGATTCAAAGGAAGCTGTTGAGTGTGGATCTTTATCAATAATGAGAACTCAAGTCAGGATTTTCATGTACCGAGTGCTTAACTCAAAAATGCCGCGATTAGATGTTCTGAACATGAGCTATGCCTGTATCTTTGCATGTTTCGTTGCAATGCTATTTGCGTCGGCCACTACAGCATCAGCGGACGAAAGCGTGGACTTTAACCGTGAAGTCCGTACCGTACTGGCTAATAGTTGTTTCACTTGTCATGGTCCGGACTCCGCGGAACGAAAAGCAGAGTTGCGTCTTGATTCATTTAAGGGTGCGACCCGAGATCTCGGTGGATACGCGGCAATTGTTCCAGGCGATGCAGCTAAGAGTGAGATAATAGCCCGTTTGAAATCTGATGATCCCGATCTACGTATGCCGCCCAGGGATAGCGGCAAGCAAATCAGTCCGGAACAGATCGAAGTGCTTGAAAAGTGGATTAATCAGGGAGCCGAATATCGCGGACATTGGGCATACGAGAGAATAGAACGCCCGGAACCACCTGCGGTTAATCGAACGAACACGTGGACGCTGAACACGATTGATAAGTTTGTATTGGCGAAACTGGAATCAGAAGGCATGTCGCCATCGGAAGCCGCTGATCGTTATACGCTGATACGTCGAGTTGCCCTTGATCTAACCGGTTTACCACCGACGATTGAGCAGGTCGATACCTTCGTAAACGATAACAGCGGTAAGGCTTATGAAAATCTTGTCGACTCACTGCTTGAGTCATCTGCCTACGGAGAGCGATGGGCAGTGATGTGGCTTGATTTGGCACGCTATGCTGACTCGGCTGGATATGCTGACGATCCGCCAAGAACAATTTGGCTATACCGCGACTGGGTTATTAAAGCGCTCAACAAGAATCTTCCGTTCGATCAATTCACCATCGATCAATTGGCCGGCGACTTGCGAGAGAATCCAACCGAAGAGCAGCTTATGGCAACAGCCTTTCACCGAAACACGCTTACAAACAGCGAAGGTGGAACAAACGACGAAGAGTTTCGAAACGTGGCCATTGTTGATCGCGTCAACACGACGATGCAGGTCTGGATGGGTACAACGATAAGATGTGCCCAGTGCCATAACCATAAATACGACCCGCTGTCACAGAAAGAGTACTTTGAACTGTTTGCATTCTTCAATAGCACGGAAGATGCGGACCGTCGCGACGAGTCACCACTTCTGACGGTGATGACAGGTGAGATGAAGCAAAAGCGTGCAGATATCGAACTTGCTATTAAGGAAGTTGAAGCGGAGCTCATCCCATCCGATAAAGACGTGCAACTGAAACTTGATGCATGGAAAGCGATTGCTGCACGTGATTTGGGATGGAAATCGGTTACGCCAACCGAAGTTAAGTCTGTCGGAAATGCAACGCTTACCATTGCTGAGGACGGAGCGGTATTGGTTTCCGGTGAGAACCCGGACAAAGACTCGTACACCGTGGACTTGGATCTCGACTCAGGTGGCATAACAGGAATTCAGATCGAAGCATTGCCCCATGATACGCTCGCATCGAACGGGCCTGGCCGGATAGGCAATTTCGTTTTGTCAGAAGCTTCAGTGGTCAATCAAACGGAAGCGACGAAGCAACGGCAAGGACAATTTGTGCGCTTAGAATTGCCCGGCGATGGCAAAATGATCCATGTAGCCGAAGTTCAGGTGTTTGATGGTGATAAGAATATCGCCGTCGAGGGAACGGCCACTCAGTCCAGTACTGATTTTGGTGGCCCGGCAGAGAGGGCCATTGATGGTAATACGGATGGAACATATGCGAACAACAGCGTGACACATACTGCAGTGTCGAAAGACCCGTGGTGGGAAGTCGATCTCGGCGCAGTAAAAGGAATCGACAGTGTTGTGGTTTGGAATCGGACAGACAGCAGTTTGCAAAGTCGCCTGAATGGCGTGATCGTTTCAATCCTCGATGACAAACGAAACGTGGTCTTCAAAGAAGTTCTCGCAACGGCGCCTGAAAAGGATGCCAAAATGGATATCACAGGTGCCGTCCCCATTTCTATTGCAGCGGCGTCTGCAGACTTCGAACAAAGTGGAGATGCCAAAAATAAACCTGGTTGGCTTGCTAACCAGATTATTGATGGTAATCGAGATGCTGCTAACAACGGTTGGGCTGTCGCTGGTGCAACGGGTCAGGCCAGTCGTGCAGTACTTCAGTTTAAGGAAGCTGCTGGTTCATCTGATGAGCCACTTAAGCTAAGGGTCACCTTGGATCAAAACTATGGCGGCAACCACACATTAGGACACTTTCGCATCAGTGTCACGTCGAGTGAAGGCGCAGTGAGAATCCTGCCTCGAGCCGTTCGCCAAATTCTAGTGAAGGCGGAAGGCGAATATCAGGATGCGGAGCGAAAGATCCTGTTGGACTACTACAGCAAAGTTGTGCCGCCACCGAAGGAGCTCACAGATCAAATTGTAAAACTCCAAAATGACCTGAATGGCATTAAGGGGAGTACCGTACCTGTGATGCGTGAGTTGGCGATGGACAAAAAACGGGTAACAAAGATTCAGGTGCGAGGAAACTTCCTCATCACCGAAGATGAAGTCAGCGAATCAACACCGGAAGTCATGCATGCCTTCCCTGAAGGTGAACCGGTCAATCGTCTTGGATTAGCACGCTGGATCGTATCCAGAGAAAACCCTCTCACATCACGTGTTGTCGTCAATCGTTACTGGGAAGCACTATTCGGTGCAGGATTGGTTGGTACAAGCGAAGAATTTGGTACGCAGGGTGACCTGCCGTCCCATCCACAACTGCTCGACTGGCTGGCGATCGAATTAATGGAAAACGGCTGGGACGTGAAGCAATTGTTAAAGACCATCGTCATGTCAGCAACGTACCGGCAATCCTCAGCTGTGGATGAAGCTGGTCTGGAAGCAGATCCTTCAAACCGTCTCCTTGGACGAGGGCCACGATTCAGAATGCCAGCCGAAATGATCCGTGATAATGCTCTGGCTGTTAGTGGATTGTTGTCATCCAAGATGTATGGTCCGTCTGTACAGCCACCGCGTCCCAATCTTGGACTGAAGGCTGCATTCGGTGGTTCGACTGACTGGGCGACAAGTCCCGGAGAGGATAAATACCGGCGCGGGCTTTACACGTCGTGGCGTCGCAGTATGCCGTATCCGTCTATGGCTACGTTTGATGCCCCGAGTCGAAATGTCTGCACAATTCGCCGGGTTCGAACCAATACTCCGCTTCAGGCGCTAGTGACCCTTAACGACCCGGTTTACGTGGAAGCGGCACAGGCATTGGCTCGCCGTATTGACGAACACGGGGGCGACTCTGCAATCGAAAAAGCGACGTTTGCGTTTCGAAGTTGCCTCTCTAGACATCCTAGCGACCTGGAACTGCAGCGTGTGGTAGAGTTGTTCGAACGATTGAAGACGGACTATGCCCAAACGCCGGAAGAAGCAAAACTTATGGCGACCTCAGAGCTTGGTGAAGTGTCTGAGTCAGCCGATATCATTGACTTAGCGGCCTGGACGGTCGTAAGTAATGTCCTGTTCAATCTTGATGAGACGTTAGTTAAAAGGTAATTCGCGATGAATTCTCTGCAACAGCAGCAACTGCAACATGTGACGCGACGACACTTCCTACAAGGATCATGTGCGGGATTAGGCGCAGTCGCATTGGCATCGCTTCAGCCTGAAAGTGCAACAGCGGCACCCACGGTAGTGAATCCACTCGCAGCACGCGCCGGTCACATTCCGGCAAAAGCCAAGCGAGTGATTTACCTCCATATGGCAGGGTCGCCACCGCATCTGGATTTGTTTGATTACAAACCGGAGTTGGTAAAGAGAAATGATGAACCATGTCCGGATGAATTCTATGAAGGCAAGCGGTTTGCATTCACATCGGCTCGACCAACACTCCTGGGCACTCCGCAACCGTTTGAGCAGCATGGAGAAACTGGGAGCTGGTTTTCCGCTGCGGTTCCAAATCTCGCAAGCGTTGCCGATGAACTGACAGTCATCAAGAGCATGTATACGGAGCAATTTAATCACGCCCCGGCGCAGCTACTTCTTTACACAGGATCGCCAAGACAAGGCCGTCCATCGATGGGCAGTTGGGTGACATATGGCCTCGGCAGCGAAAACGCTGACTTGCCGGGATTTGTAGCACTTATCTCCGGAGGCGTAAGTCCGAGTGGCGGGAAAGACTGTTGGGGCAGTGGTTTTCTGCCATCGGTGTTCCAAGGGGTTCAGTGCCGAAGTAAAGGTGACCCGGTCCTCTACGTTTCCAATCCAAAAGGGATGAATCGAGACATCCGACGTAAGAGCCTCGATGCACTGCGCGACTTGAATCAACTGCAAGCAGACGAGTTAGGCAGCCCGGAGACCGCCACGAGGATTGCACAATACGAACTGGCATTTCGAATGCAGATGTCGGTGCCCGGTGTGATGGATATTTCCAAAGAGACGAAGGAAACGATCGAAGCATACGGAGCAATGCCTGGTGAGTCGAGTTTTGCAAACAACTGCCTGCTGGCGAGACGGCTAGCCGAATCCGGTGTGCGATATATCCAGCTCTTTGACTGGGGATGGGATTTCCACGGTACGAATAAGAGTCGCGGTATTCGAGATGGTTTAGTTGATCGCTGTAAGCCAATGGACAAAGCTGTCACGGCGCTTATCAAGGATTTGCGAGACCGAGATATGCTCGATGAAACGCTAGTGGTGTGGAGTGGTGAATTCGGACGTACCCCGTTCCGCGAAGGCCGAACAGCAAAGAGCGACGTGCTTGGTCGTGATCACTTCCCGGATTGCTATAGCCTGTTCATGGCTGGCGGTGGACTTAAGCCTGGAAGTTACGGTGCATCTGATGAATTGGGCTTCACACCCGCTGAGAATAAGGTGCATATCCATGACTTGCAAGCGACCATTCTTAACCAAATGGGAATAGACCATGAGCGTCTAACGTACCGATTCCAGGGACGTGACTATCGCCTGACAGATGTGCACGGCAATGTCATCAAGGATATTGTCAGCTAACGAGACAAATCTCATTATTGAAACTGTGATAAGGTCGTCCGAATGACAAATCTTGAGTCTGGCCGTCGCGGTAAGTCGTGGACTGTATATCTTTTCTTGTTGTTGTTCTCAGCGACACTGCTGAACTATGCTGCCAGATTTGTGTTCACCCAGAACACGAGTAATATTCAATTTGAATTCAAAGAAAATCAGCAATTCTCCAGTCTGGAGGAGTTACGTGCAGATGCAGATGCTGACCCTAACGTATCAATCGATGCGCACATGGATACGTCAGCCTACGCGGATGCCGCATCGAAGTTCTCGCTTGGATTTGCCTTTGGAGCTCTGATATTCGGCACTTTGGCTGACGTGATGAGTGTTAGATTACTGTACCCATTGGTGGTCGTTGTTTGGTCCATTGCAGGGATTGCGACCGGGATGGTCGACACGGTCACTGGGTTATGGGTAAGCCGACTGTTTGTTGGACTATTTGAGGCAGGACATTGGCCGTGTGCATTGCGCACAACTCAACGGACCTTTCACCCGGCTCAGCGCACCGGGGCAAATAGCATTTTGCAAAGTGGGGCGTCGATTGGTGCCGTCTTAACACCGCTGCTCGTACTGTATTATCTTCACAATTATCCGACTCAGTGGCGAGATGCATTTGTCATTGTCGGAGTCTGTGGTATTCCCTGGGCGATTTGCTGGTTGTTGATCGTGCGTGAGTCCGATGTCACTCAACCTGTTATTCAAACGGATGAAACGAGCGCTGGTGTTGGATCGGATCAGGAATTGGTGGAAATACCATTTTGGGAAATCTTCACGACAAGAAGATGGTGGGTGCTTCTGTTTACCGTTATTTGTATCAACACGGTTTGGCACTTCATTCGGGTATGGATGGTGGATTGGCTGGAAAACGTACATGGATATGAAAGTGATTTCGTAGCGCAGTTCACCTCGGCATATTTTCTTTCTACGTTTGCTGGAGCGTTAGCCTCCGGTGGAATAATCTCCTGGTTGGTTAAGAAAGATTGGAATGTGCATAAAGCTCGCATGACAACTTTTGTTGTGTTCGCGTGTCTAACCGCACTAATTGTCCCGGCAGCCTTTTTGCCCACAGGGAATCTATTACTGTTCGTGTTGCTGATTGTGGCATTTGGGTCTCTTGGGTTATTCCCAATTTACTATTCACTTAATCAGGAAATCTCAGCAAAACACCAGGGTAAGGTCGGCGGTAGCTTAGGCTTTGCGACGTGGTTCCTTTTATATTTCTTTCACGGCTGGGTGGGCGATTTGTTAGAAGTAAATCCAGAAAGCAGGCAGACGATCTTCTGTGCTGTGGGTTTACTTCCTTTTGTCGCCTTCTTTGTGCTTCAATATGGTTGGGGGCAACGTCCACAGTCGCCCGTCGCATTGCCAGAATCATAAGATCAATGGAAAGTTAGTGTTCGATGCAGGATTTACGCGTGGCAGCAATTAGTATCAATAGTCCGTTAGAAAGCGGACTGGGGATGTTGGAAACCGTCGAGCAATGGACCAAGCAAGCAGTTGACGAAGGTGCTGAGTTTTGTGTTTTCCCGGAGCTGCAGATCTTTGGGCATTGTAATCCCGCAACGTGGGATTTAGCTGAGGCAGTGCCCGACGGTGAGGCAACTCAAGGCTGCATTGAGATTGCGAAACGCCACAATGTCACCATCTGCATGGGCATTAGTGAGAAAGAAGACGATATTGTTTTCAATACCCAGTTCCTTGTAGGGCCTGATGGGTACATCGGTAAGCAACGAAAAATTCATCTCTCTCGTGACGAAGTGTTGTTCTACAAAGGTGGACGTGAGTTGCCCGTGTTTGATATTGGCAAATGCAAAGTTGGCATGATCATATGCTACGACAATCAATTCCCGGAGCTTGCTCGCATCCTCGCATTACGCGGAGCCGATCTGCTGGTGATGCCACACGCTGCGAGAATCAAGATGTGGGATGAAACACCGGAGTCAATGGCGGATGCTCGACAGGATACGCACCGGTATTTCACGTCGTGTTACGCCCAGCGTGCCAGAGAAAACGCTTGTTTCGCTGTGATCGCGAATCAAGCGGGCCGAGCCGGCTGTGTGGATACCTATCCAACAGATTCTCCAAACCAGCCACATCACTGTGGAGCGGCAATCGTGTTTGGACCCGATGGTGAATGTTTAGCATCATCCCAACAGGACATCATTCAGGATGAGATGGTGGTGATTGACCTGAAACAAGAGCAACTTGCTGCAGAGCGTAGCCTACCTAATTACACGCTCAAGACTCGACGCCCGGAACTATATGACGAGTTGGTAAAAGAACAGGTTAAGTGGTAGACGAATATAGAACGCCGAGTCGCAGGTGCGTATTTGCACAGCAAGTGTCCAGCGTCGCGTCTAACGTTCTTTTAGATCAACTCGGTAATCGGTTCGCGATGATCAACCAGATATTGAGGACGTCCTGCTGGGTCGATCAACTGTGCTGTTGAAACATCGATACCGAGATTGTGATACATCGTGGCAAAAATCTGCTGATGATGTAGCGGACGTTCAATTGGTCGTTCAGCATTCTTGCTGGACTTACCAATAACCTGGCCGAGTCGCATTCCGCCGCCGGCGAGAACGCACATGGAAACGCCGTACCAGTGATCACGACCGGCATTGTTGTTATTGATCCGTGGGGTTCTTCCAAATTCACCCCAGACCACAACAGTCGTGTCCTGATCCATGCCACGTTGATGTAGATCTTCAAATAACGAAGCAAGGGCAACGTCGAGTTTTGGTAACTGACGTTTTAGCGTTACAAAGTTGTTGCTGTGTGTGTCCCATCCGCCCCAATTGAAGCCAACCACGCGTACACCAGCTTCGACAAGTCGACGTGCTCTTAGGAATTGCTCGCCATCTTTGGTGTACTTATCGCGGATCGTTTGATCTTCATTATTTAGATCAAGGGCATCAGCAACACGGCCGGATGTGACAACGTCTACAGCTTGTTGCGTATAGGCATCAAGTGCGTCCATTTGTCCGGAGTTATCCGCAGCTCGTTTGAGACCATCCAAGTCCTTCAGCAGTGTTGTACGTGATGCAAGTCGCTCACTGGTCATGCTACCCGATAGCTTTAGATTGCCACCCTGTGGCTTGTATGGCTTGTAGACTGCGCCAAGGTATCCGGGCCAACTGCCGTTGTACCCAACGAATGGAGGTGCGCCATTGACGCTGCCAAGTAGGTGTGCGGCTACGCTACCAATCGATGGGCGTCCGCCAACCCCACTCAGACTCTTTCTGTCAAAGCCGGTTTGAGTGTGGTGATCACTGTGGTCAGCGATATTTCCAAAGATAGATCGAACGATGGCGAACTTGTCACCGTGCTGAGCTAGCTTGGGAAAATGCTCGCAAATATCCAGACCCGGTACATTCGTTTGAATGGGTGCAAATTCGCCACGGAATTCCGACGCGGCTTCTGGCTTGAGATCAAATGTGTCTTGATGGGATGGTCCACCACTAAGGTGAATGTTTATCAAGGCTTTGTGAGATGAGCCTATACCTTGTTCACCCTCAGCTCGAAGTAGGTCTGCAAATGAAAGTCCTCCAGCAGCCATCGATCCAACTTTGAGGAAGTTTCTTCTTGAAACGCCGTCGCAGTATCTTGGTGACTTCTTTGATTCGCTGATTGTGAACATGTTTACACACCCCTAATTGCTCAGGATCCAATCGGATTTGATAATTTTCCACTACCACAATAAGTATAACTTATAGCAATATGCTATTTTATTTTATCGGCTTATTGCAATGTGAATAATTTGTATTGCCCCTCGAAACGGGGGTAGCTAGAGCCGTAAATTAGTGAATGTGGGTGGTTTGGCATTGATAGGTAGGTGTCGCCTGCGGGGAGCAACAACGTAATGTACTGCTCTTTATTGTAAAATGGCGATATGACAATTATGGACAGCAATGAATCAAATGACCGGTATTCCAGTCGTCGCACGTTCTTAAAGGCGTCCTTTGGTGCCTGTTCAGCAGCGACACTCGGAACGATGAGCGGCTCGTCCGAGGTATTAGCTGATTCGACAACTGCTAAGGCAAAAACCACTATTCTGTTCTTTCTATGTGGTGGTGCATCACATATCGATACCTGGGATATGAAACCCGATGCTCCGGTTGAGTACCGGGGGCCATTTAATCCAATACAAACCTCTGCCAACGATGTTCGACTAAGTGAACATCTGCCAATGACTGCCAAAGTTGCCCATCATCTGGCCGTCATCAATTCGATTGATGGTGCTGTAAACACCAATGATCACCACGGTGGTTATTACCACAATCTCACTGGTCACCGTCCAGATCAGACCTTTCGTACTGAAGGCAACAACCGCACGCCGTACCCCGATGATTGGCCATATATGGGCAGTGTTGTGGCCATGAAGAGAGTGCAGCAGGGGGCGTTACCCAATGCCATCACATTGCCGCATAAGCCGAGCGTTGCGCCATACACTCGGCCGGGGCAGTTTGCTGGTCGCTTAGGTGTGGAGTTCGATCCAATGTACGTCATTGGGGAAGCCGACAAACCAACTGAATTTCGGGCACCGTCGTTGGCATTGCAAGGCGATTTAACGGTGGACCGACTCACAAATCGTAAACAACTGCTGGATGTGTTAGATCGATCCAAGCGAGACTTTGAATCCTTCAGGCGGGTGAATAAGTTCACACGAGAGCAGAAAAGAGCCGTCGATCTGTTAACGGCCGCCGGGACGACCGAGGCATTCGACGTTGCATCGGAGTCGGAGGCCGTCAAGGAACGATATGGCAAGACGATCAATGGCATGAGCATGCTGCTGGCTCGGCGTCTGGCGGAACGAGAAATTCCATTTGTCACTGTATTTTGGCGAGAGAACACCAAGTTGAATTCTAAGTGTAAGAGTGCCGGTGGCTGGGACACTCACGGAAACAACTTTAACTGCCTTAAAGAGAATTTGCTTCCGGAATTTGATCGATGCTATTCTGCTCTTATTGAAGACTTACACGAAAGAGGAATGCTGGATCAAACGATCGTCTTAGTCACTTCAGAAATGGGTCGTAAGCCAATGATTGGCGATCCACGAAGTGGAGGGACCAGCGGCCAGGGACGTGATCACTGGACCTATTGCCTGACCGATTTGTTGGCTGGTGGCGGGATTCGTGGGGGGATCACTTATGGCTCCACGGATCGATTAGGCGGTTATCCGGCGGATCTCAAAGTAACGCCGGCAGATGTTACTAGAACGGTCTATCACTGCATGGGGATCGACGATCTCACTGCAACAGATGGTTCTGGCCGCGTGTACAATCTCATTGAGCAAGGTCGCACGATCGAAGGCATCATCTAGCCTCATCGCTGCCAGACCCGTTTCACAGAAGATCAGTCATCAAAAGTAAGGCGTGAGTTGTGTCGCATTCAGTACTCCATCCATTTGGTGGTTATCGTTACTTACCAGGCATCTCTCCTTATTCATGCGGTGTCGTTTCAATCGATGGTTACGAAATCGTACACGTCACGCTTAAGTCACAGCGGCCTTGGGACGAGGGGATGAATCTCGCACGCGAATTTGTGATTGCCGAAGGGTTAACCGAACAAAACCTGTGCGGGTTTGAATTGCGGTGCCCAAAACCGCACCCGATGGATAGTTTTATTGACTTCAATAACGGTTATCGGGAGTTGCTTGAGCAGTGGGATGTTCTGGTAGATGGTGAAAATCCCGTTGCGCGTACCAATGTGGCGCCGGTAAATGGCGCACCGTCACAAACAGAGTTGTTTGCGTTCTCTTTCGCACGCCCGACCAGTCAGTCCAATACCACCTTCATCGTTGCAGGTGGCGGGGAGTTGGCCGGGGCGCTGAAGGTCGAGAATATCGTCAGGGCAGGGGATGTATCTGAATCAGCCATGCTGGAAAAGGCGGAATGTGTGATTGGGCTAATGCAGGAAAGACTTGATGGGCTCGGTGTTGAACAGGCCGACCTGACTGCGATTGATGTCTATACTGCCCACGACCTAAAACCTCTGCTTGATGATGCGTTAATACAAAGTCTTCCAGTCGCTCAGAGAATTGGTGTTCGTTGGTTTTACACACGACCGCCTGTGGAGCAGATCGAATTTGAAATGGATATGCGTGGCGTTTTGACAGAGTTACTTATCGATTGAATCGGTGGCTAGCTAACGAATTCGATAGGCGCAAAAAAGAAAGCCGCGTGGAAGTGATCCAACCCGGCTTTCTTTCCGTTTTATCGCCAGAGAGCTACTGGGTAGCAGCCTTATAGCTTTCTCCATCGCCAGCTGCAGCAATGGCTGCAACAACTTTGTCGTCCGAGTATCCTTCTCCGGGCAACACTGACACTGTCTGAGTATCAAAATCTACAATCGCGGTCGATACACACGGTACCGATGCCAAGGCGTCTTCGACGTTCTTGACACAGCCGACGCCTCACGTCATGCCTTCTACTTCGAATACAACAAGGTTGGCGTCCACAGCTGCGTTGGATGCGGCATCATCGGTTGTGCCTGCATCATCGCCACCGCCACAGCCAACCATGATCGCTACGGATAAAATCATCGTAGCGAATAAGGTTATGCGTTTCATAGCTAATCTCCTCAGTGATTGAATTGCCTTGCATCGGCTTATCGGCCAATGCAATTCATTCATTGTAAATGCTTCTCGCATCAAGTTGCTATAGCAAATATCGGTCATATTGCTATCGGGATTTCCTATTTCTTCGGAAGCACATTAAAAGTGTGTACCGTGCGAGATGTAAACGTCTGGTCTGGCTCTAACAACGTTGTCGGAAAATTCGATTTATTTGGCGAGTCTGGAAAGTGCTGTGTCTCAAGACATAGAGCCTGATTTGTGTTGTAAGTGGCACCGTTTCGGCCGGCGACTTCCGTCATATGAATTGACGTGTAAAACTGCACGCCGGGCTGATCTGTTGCCACGAGCATGACACGACCACTTTTCGGCTCGACAACGCGTGCCAACGGTGTGACCTCTTCCGGACGAGTCTTTGACAGCACATAGCAATGGTCGTAACGGCCTTCGTCCACTTGTTTAGCAATGCGAGTGGGCTTTCGAAAGTCGAAAGGTGTACCCTCTACCGATGCAATTTCACCAGTCGGGACGCCGTGCTCGTCAACAGGCAGGTAGTGTTCGCAGTTCAGCTTTACCATATGTCCATGCACATTTCCGGAGTCGTGACCAGCCAGATTGAAGTATGAGTGCTGAGTCAAATTAACATGAGTCGTTTTAGTGGTCGTAGCTGTATAGTTGATGGCCAACTGATTGCGGTTGTTTAGTGTGTAAACAACCCGCACGTTAAGCCTGCCAGGGTATCCTTCTTCGCCGTCTTTGCTGATCAGTGTGAAGCTGACTCCAACAGCTTTTTCGCGGGTGATCGCTTTGGCTTTCCAAACCTTTGCATTGAAACCGATTTCTCCGCCATGCAAATGATGTCCGCCGGCGAAATTAGCCGCCAATTTGTATTCTTTGTCATCGATGGTGAATTTCGCGTTAGAGATTCGGTTTGCGAACCGGCCAACAATACACCCGGAGAATATCGGATCGCTTTCAAATCCCTTGATGTCATCGTAGCCCAAGACAATGTCATCAAACTTGCCGTCACGATCTGGCACGAGTAGCGATGTGAGCGTTGCACCGTAGTTAATGAGCTTCGCAGTAACACCGTTTTCGTTAGTCAACGTGAACTCCGTAACCGCTTCACCGTTCTTCGTCTGTCCGTAATCCGCTTCAGTGACCTTTAATTCGGCAGCACCGGCGCTCGAAGTCAGGATGGATACCAATGCCAACAAAGTAATTAGACGTTTCATTACCGATGTACTCTCTGTTAAGTGCTTCTTGTGGCTACTTCTTGGAGTAAGTAGCAGCGATGTTTACGCTACGTTTCAGGATTCCACATTGCCGTGTGATATACAAGTGGCCGTGTAATGGAATTTGTAAGGTTGGTGAATTGGCTTTATATGTTTGAAAGGCACAACATTATTTGTTTGAATGAGTTAATCTCCGACAGGCACGTATTTTTGGCAGAAAGAACCAATATGAAAATGATCCACAGTACTCGTTACATTGCATTTGCCTCATTGCTGATGTTTGCATTTGTGAGTCCTTCGGTTGCCCAATTCAAAGACGTGAGCGAGGAATTCAAATTTTCCGGTGGAGGCAAAGCATCTTTTGCCGATTACAACAACGACGGCTTTGTTGATCTGCACGCCGGCCAACTATTTAAGAATGAAGATGGTAAGAAATTCGTTGCACAAACAGAAGTCGGTGCACCAGGCGGAGAGGTGGTGTGGGGAGATTACGACAACGATGGATTTGTCGATATGTTTCAGTTTACCGGAGGTGGATCCCTTCATCGCAACAAAGGTGATGGCACATTTGAGCAAATTGAATTTCCACCTCTGCCGACGGTGAATTCGCGTGGAGCAGTCTGGCTTGATGTTAATAACGATAGTCTGTTGGATCTGTATGTTGGTGGCTACGAGATTTGGCAACAAAAGGTACATCCGGATGTGATTTATCTAAATCAAGGGGATAACAAGTTTGTCGAACATTGGAAGACACCTGAGGGACAATGTTACTCGGCACGCGGTGTATGTGCAGCTGACTTTAACGAAGATGGATTTGTCGATGTGTTTGTTTCGAACTATCGATTACAGCCAAACCATCTGTGGGTGAATGACGGAAGTGGCAAGTTTAACAACGTCGCTGAAACGTTCGGTGCCGCCGGTAATGCCGGCCCTGTGATTCCATATACAGGCGGGATTCAATACGCGATCAGTGGACACACGATCGGTTCGTGTTTTGCTGATATGGACAATGATGGGTTAATTGATATCTTTGTCGGGAACTTCAGTCACCCTCGTCCCGATCAAGATCATCCTCAATTCCTGAAGAATAAGGGAGTGGATGAAGAATTTAAGTTCGAGGATAAGAGCGAGGGTAGTGGCCTGGCATGGCAGGAGTCCTTTGCTTCACCAACATTTGGTGACTTTGACAACGACGGTGACTTAGATCTGTACTTTACAACCGTCTACGGAGTAGGCAGCGGTGGAATTAAGAACTTCCCTGTTCTATACACCAATGAAAGCGACTGGAAATACGCCAACGTGACGGATGCTCAGGGATTGGGTGGTCTGGGGGCCACCTACCAAGCGGCTTGGGCTGATGTCGATAATGATGGTGATCTGGATCTTTGTTCTGCCGGTAAGCTCTTTCGAAATGAAGCTGAAAACGGGAACTGGATAAAGCTGAGTTTGAGTGGCGATGGAAAGACGATAAATCGATCTGCCGTCGGTGCAATCGCCAAAATAAAGATTGGCGAGAAGACGATGACCCGGCACGTGGAAACCGGTATGGGTGAAGGTAATCAAAACGAAATGACGCTTCATTTCGGTTTAGGTGAGCATGCAGAAGCTGTTTCCGTGCAATTACTCTGGCCGGGTGGTGCTAAACAATCTGTTGATGGCCTAGCTGTTAACAAATCGCACAAGCTGGAATTCAGCAAGTAAATGAGTGCCGAGGCTTGCGGCGTTTTATAACTCGTTGATTACGACAGAGTTATTCCCCATATGAACGGTATGGACTTGTTGAGCTGCAATGGGGGATTTATGGGTTGGCAGGATTCGAAATGCCCATGCGAGACTCCAACCTATGACGGCTGCCACTAGAATGGCGTCACTCAATCCTGGCAGTAATGAAATGAATGCCAGAAATGCTGCAAACTTAGCAGGGCTGAGTGTCGGAGTGCCAGGGATGGGTTTGTTAAGTACAGACCACATAAAAAAGTTACTTTCTCAATGCCAGCGGAACGGGATCGGGTTGTGACGATCTCCCGTAAACAGGTGATTCATCATCACCCGTAACGAATTATTCAGAGATTTGAGAGGATGTCAAATGCAGTTTGTGCTGCTAAGTATCTAGTGAGTTTCTTTATCAATAAGATGGATTTAGCGGCTACAGTTACTGAGAATCGTTCTCACTTGCTGGCCTCGCGTTGCGTAACGAAATTTGGTCGCGGTCATCGTGGTGGAAGTCGGGAGTCAAATCACTCCTAAGTCACTTTTTGTCTAAATGAGAACGGTTCTCATTGTTTAACAAACCTTTTCATTCGGTTAATCCGACCTCTAAGCGGCGGAAAAGTTTTTTCAAAAAAGCGGAGAATTGTGCCCGACAAATCACGAATGGCTGCGAGGTGTAATGAGTCGGCGCAAAAGCTAGAATGGAGACGACCGTGCAGTTGGCCGACATTCGGCGACCGGTAACAGTCATTGGAATAGAGTTCGTCTGAATCCACACACAGGTAATTCTCCAATATGCCCTTTATAAACATCGATGATTTTGAAGCTCAGGAAGTTGTGCCTGGCTGTCGTTTACGTACGCCTTATGGCGAAAACCTTATGTTGTCCTATCTCGAAATGGATGAAGACGCAGAGATTCCGATGCACGATCATCCACATGAGCAAGGCGGTATGCTGATTCGTGGGCAAATGGAATTAACAATCGGTGATGAGACACGGATTTGTGAACCCGGCAGCATGTTCATCATTCCACCAAATACGCCACACAAAGCCATAGCGAGAGGAGGGCCGGCATTGGTTCTTGATGTTTTCAGTCCTATACGTGAAGACTATGCGGAGTTATTCAATAAGTACATTCCCACCCATGAATGATATGAACAGAGGCCACATTGCAACTATCGGAGCTATTGGATTTGTTGCCCTAATTTGCGTCTTAGATTCAGTAAGTTGCGGTCAAGGTTTCGCAGCAGATATAGCAGCTGAGAAAATGTCCGTGGCTGATGGATTCACAGTGAAGTTGTTTGCTTGTGAACCTGATATCCGACAGCCGATTCTCGTTAAACACGGCCCGAAGGGTAGATTGTGGACGATTCAATATCTGCAGTACCCGAATCCGGCCGGACTCAAACGCGTATCCGTAGATCGCTGGTCGAGAACGATTTACGATCGAGTGCCGGAGCCTCCTCCACACGGACCTCGCGGTGCGGACAAGATTACCATTTGCGAAGACACCGACGGCGATTGCGTCGCCGACAAGTTTACCGACTTTATTGACGGTCTGAATCTCTGTACATCGATTGAATTCGGTCACGGGGGCGTCTATGTTCTTCAGCCTCCTTACCTGCTTTTTTATCCGGACAAAGATCAGGACGATGTGCCGGATGCAGAACCCAGAGTTTTGATCAAAGGCTTTGGAATGCATGATGCGCAATCGCTTGCCAATCATCTAACCTGGGGTCCTGACGGCTGGCTTTACGGCGTGCAGGGCAGCACGGTGACATCAAATATACGTGGCCTTGAATTTCAACAAGGAGTCTGGCGTTATCACGTCCAGTCAGATTCGTTTGAACTGTATTCTGAAGGCGGCGGGAATACATTTGGTCTGACATTTGATGAAGTTGGCCAGTTGTTTCAAAGCACCAATGGCGGCCCTTTTTTGCATGTGGTTGCAGGCGCCTATTTTTATAAGAGTTTTAACAAGCATGGGCCGCTTCATAATCTATTTACCTACGGTCATTTTTCCTTTGTGCAGCGCGATCATATGTCGGGTGGTCCACCAACCGGCGGGACGATTTACCAAGGCCAAGGATTCGGTAGTGCTTTCAATGGTCGCTTTATTGCAGGAGACTTCCTGGGTCACAATATATTCATGTGGGACGTTGATGCGCACGGCTCGACTGTGAGAGCGACGGATCGAGGTGTACTGTTGCGATCTAATGACTCATGGTTTGGACCAACGGATATAGGCATCGGGCCAGACGGATCGCTTTTCGTAAGCGACTTTCATGATCAGCGCACATCACACCCGGATCCGGACGCCAAATGGGATCGTAGCAATGGTCGCATCTATCGAGTGTCTACTAGTAAAGTGAGCACTCCTTCCGCTCCGGTTTTGGACATTGCTAGTACAGACAGACTCTTCGAATTCGCATTGGGTGATGATCATTGGCTTAGGGAGCAAGCCAGAGTCGTGCTACACAGTCGTGACGCCAAAGCGCTATCGCATGAATGGGCCGACAGGGCTGAAACCATGCTTGCCACTGGTGACACGCTGTCGTCATTGCGGGCTCTCTGGGCTTTTAACGCTATCGGCCGTTTGGCAACTAAAGATATTCTTGTGGCTCTCAATCATTCAAACGAGCACGTCGTCTCCTGGGCTATCCGTCTGGCTATTGATAACAACTTGGCGACAGATCGGTTTTGGAAAACGGTAGCTGAGATTGCTTCAGACACTCCGTCATCGATAGAGGCCGCAGCGATTGCTGACGCGATCAGAAGAAGAAATGAGGGAATAGGACTTCTTCAACCGCTATTTGAAAATGACTCACTGCATTCCGATGATCGCATACCGTTACTTGTGTGGTGGGCTGTAGAGAATCGAATCACGCAAGCTGATGACGCGGCAACCTTAGAACTCACAGATCTCTTTGCGAATAGTGAACGATGGGATCGTTCACTATTTGAATACACCACCTTGAATGTTGTACGTCGCCTTGCATTTGGTTTTAACAAAACAGAATTAGACGTTCTTGCGAGGGTGCTTCAGACCGTTCCCAAATCGTATGCTAATCGTGTACGCGATGCACTTAAGCTGGGGATTTCCGAGAGAATCAATGAATTGGCTAGCGTTCAACAGGGTACGTTGTTTACTCAATTTGCAGAGATCCAGACGTCTCAGGATGATAAGCCCAAGCGGCAGATTGCCGTTAGTGAATCCCTAAACGCATTTGTGCGTGAGAGAATTGAGGCAAACCAGGACGATAGAGTGTGGTTGGAAATTGGGTTGATGCTGGGACAACCGCTTGCTAAAGAATTGCTGACGGCATCCATTGCTAATGGGACTCCGATTAACGAAGAAACCGCCGTTGGCATCCTCTTACCTCATCTAGATGGAAAGGAAGCGGTCAAATTAGCAACAGAGTCTATGATGCGGAGCTTAAAGGCAAACGGCAGCCTTACCCCACATCAGGTTACCTTTATCGAAGTGTTGGCGAATGAAAATGCGATGAATGCCCCTGAAATCTTCTTTGCAATCTATAAGGGGCTAAAACCAGATCGACAACAAGCGATTCGCACAGCGATGCTTAGCCGTCGGGATTGGTCAATTCAATTGTTGCGTGCGGTCGATACAGGGCGAATTCCAAAAAACCATATTAAACCCGCTGACTTGCGAAACGCTGCATTGCATAATAGTCCAGCCTTAGAAAGCCTTATCCAAGAACACTATGGATCCATAAGTGCCGGGACGAAAGAAGTAACGTTAGCCTTAATGAGAAAATACAACAATGATCTGCGACATTCCGGGGGTGACGTCACCGCCGGCAAAGCGCTCTTTAAGAAACACTGTGCCGTTTGTCATAAGCTGTTTGGCGAAGGCGAGAAAATAGGGCCGGATTTGACAAATGAAAACCGACAGGATCGTGCTGCATTGCTGGCCAATATCGTTGATCCAAGTGCGGTAATTAAACGGGACTACTTAGCGAGTGTCATAACAACGAAAAATGGTCAGGTTATTAGCGGAATCATTTCGAATCGTAGCGGTGATACTATTACACTTGTGGATACACAGAGAAAACAACAGACGGTTCGTGCCAGTGATGTTGAGTCGCTTATGCCATCGTCAACTTCGTTAATGCCGGTGAATTTAATGAAGGAATTTACTGCCGAGCAGGTGCGCAGTCTGTTCAAATATCTACAGTCCAGCGAATAAACAAAAATAACGTGAGTGTGTTCAATCGGAATGGTTTGAAAATGACAAAGCAAAAGCGAGTAACAAGACGCGAATTTACGAAGAGATCGGTAGCTGCCTCAAGCGTCTTTGCCGTTCCGGCGATCCTGCGGGGTCGGAATCTAAACGAAAAACTCAATATTGCTGTGATAGGATGCGGTGGCCGTGGCGCTTCCAATATGCGTGGGGTCGAGTCAGAGAATATTGTTGCTGTCTGCGATGTGAACGGCAATAACCTCGGGTTCGGTAAACAGCGGCATCCTCAAGCCGATGCCTTTAGCGACTTTCGGCGATTATACGATTCTGTATCAAACAAGTTGGATGCGGTGGTCGTTAGCACATGCGAACACACACACGCGTTCGCAACGTTACCCGCTCTTCAGTTGGGTAAGCATGTCTATTGTGAAAAGCCACTGACGTACAATATCGCTGAGTGTCGGAAAATCCGGTTGGCGGCTAAGCGGGCAAACGTTGCAACTCAAATGGGTACGCAAATCCATGCCAGTGATAATTACAGACGCGTCGTTGAATTGATTCAAACCGGTGCGATCGGGGATGTTAGCGAGGTGCATGTGTGGGTAGGCCGCGCGTGGGGCCGGCAGTCCGCCGAAGATGCAAACAAGCATCGTGATATTGTCTCCATAAGAGAAAAGCCAGCTGCGGCAGATGAGATTCCCCGTGGTTTGGATTGGGATTTGTGGCTCGGCCCTGCACCAAAACGAGCATTTAACAACGTCTATTTCCCAGGACCTAAGTGGTATCGCTGGTGGGATTTTGGGAATGGTACCATGTCAGATCTCGGTAGCCATTGGGTGGATTTACCGTTCTGGGCACTAAAGCTGAAATATCCAAAGACCATCGAGGCAGCCGGACCTGATGCACATGATCAACTTGCTCCTGCTTCGATGAGCGCTACGTATGATTATGAAAAGATGGATGAACAGCCCGCGGTCAAAGTCCATTGGTATCAAGGCATTTATAAGCCCAAGCTGTGGACTGAAAAGAAGATCCCACAAATGGGCAGCGGAGTGCTTTTTGTAGGTCGCAAAGGAATGTTGATTTCTGACTATGGATCCCATCGTCTACTACCAGAAACTGAATTTGAAGGCTTTGAACGCCCCGAGCCATTTATCGAAAAGTCGCTAGGACACCATGCTGAATGGCTGCATGCATGTAAAACAGGTGCACCAACGACGTGCAATTTTGAATATGCTGGTTGGCTCACTGAGGCCAATCATCTGGGGAATGTTGCATATCGCGCTGGACAAAAACTCATTTGGGACCCGACAGAAATGAAGGCAACGAACTGTCCGAATGCGGATCAGTTCATTCACCGTGAATATCGTAAAGGCTGGAATCTCTAAGGATTCCACAGTTTTTCGCAGTGTTTATATCCGCTTATTCCTGTTAGAATCCCTGCTGGAACAGAAAATGTAGAGGAACGACAATGAGCAGTAACATTCAATGCCCAAGCTGTGGTTCAGAGGTCCCGGAATTACCGGGGATGGCTGATGAAAACGGTGTAAAGGATTTGATGGAGCAAAACGAAAAACTTCAGCGGCGCATCGAGTATTACGAGCAGTCAATTGCAAATCATCGTAAACTGCTAATTAACCATTTACAGTCACTCGAGCAAATAAACGAAGATTAGGTGACTACCGAAGTCACTTGTTGTGCTTGTTGGCTAGCCGCTGCCAAAAATCTTTCCAGTAGTTGTCGTAATAATCGTAGGCAGCAGTTTCTATATGTGGCAGGAGATTTACGGTTGGAGCCGCGTCCGGATTATACCCTCGTAGATGCCCCTTACCCGCCCGCTTGAGTGGGGTTTCAAAACGCCATTTGCCATCCCCTAGAACCTCTTCACACAGTTTAGCAGCGTGTGGGTCATACGCTTTTAACTGATCACGCGTATGAATATGGTTGTGGTCGTGATCCATGGTGCGATTCGTGTCATACCAACACTGTAATACCTCGGCCCAGTATTCCGCTTTATTCCGGCTTGCGTAGCATTTTTTGGGGCCACCGAAGTATATCAGGACTTTATCCTTGACGGTTACTTCTACGTTTGAGGTCGTGGGTTTCCCGTTCACAAGAATGTCGCCGCCATCAAGACATTTCTTAATCAACTCTGGAGACTGATCTGGAAATGACTTAACGAGTGCATCGAATAAGCTAACAGGATTGTCACTCTTGATGCGTCGATACCGCTGGGCAGCTCTACCATCATTCCATATTCCTTTTGCTTTGGCCCGTTCGAAACAATCTGTGAGTGTTTGGAGCTGTTTTTCATTGAATCCTGCGAATTGAACGACGTGACCAAACTCGTGAACCAGGATGCTCTCGAGCCGCATGCCCCCTTCGTATTCCAAGACGTCTTCTTCAGCGAATAATACGGTGGAGCGTTCGTCTACTTTCGTGAGGAAGCCACGACTACGCCAGTTATAAAAATCCAGCTCTTTTCCAGTCTTGTCGGATTTGAATTGTGGAATATCCGATGTCAGTTCGTCATGCCCGACGAGAATGCAAAGAACCCGCTTGTCCCGAATTCGCTGAGCGACATCTGTATCAATCGACTTCATGATTTTGTCGTACAGATACGCTGCTTCTTTATGGGCATAGTCAGATACCCTGTCTGATGTTGCGATGAGTATGTCCTGAACATAGGTGGCTTTCTTATAAAAGCTCTGATCCAAGTCATACTCTTTAGCCAATGCATCGCTAAGTGGCTTTACTTCATATTTCTCAGCAAGCAAATCAGCTGAAAGTCCCAAAATGAAAAATGCGATGACGGGTAATGTATATAACTGCTTTAGCATAAGAGGTCTCAATGAGTAGTTAAGGCGTGCTCTTCTAATCTGGTATCACCATATTTGATAAAATGCGGACTGACTTGACCACCGTATGTTGGTGGTATTTTGCGAAACGGCAACCAAAATGGAGTATCTGCTTCGTGCGTGCAAATCTAGGACTATTGTTGGCAGCCGCATTAATTTCTTGTGGATGTTTCCCCGTACTGGCAGATGAACTTCCCGAGGGCGTCTCTAATTCACAAAATCCGGACGACATTTCATTAACGCCCGAAGAGTCACTAAAGCGCATTACTGTGCCAGATGGCTTTAACGTGACCTTGTTTGGTGGAGAGCCGGACTTGCGCCGGCCGATCGCCTTTGACTTTGACGATCGTGGCCGTCTTTGGGTGGTCGAAAACTACGCTCATCCAAATTGGAAAGCAACGAATAAGACCGATCGAGTTGTGATTTTTGAGGACGCGGATCATGATGGCCGGTTTGATAAACGTACGGTGTTTTGGGACGAAGGCCGTTATTTAAGTGGAATTGCCGTGGGACATGGCGGAGTTTGGTTAGGAGACACTCCGGAATTGCTATTCATTCCCGATAGAGATCGAGATGACAAACCTGATGGCCCTCCAGAAGTTGTGCTAAACGGTTTTGCTCAGGAAACAAACAACATTCTTAATAATTTCCACTGGGGGCCGGATGGTTGGATGTACGGAGCTATTGGTCAGAACACGGAGTCTCGTGTAGGGAAGCCGGGTACGCCGCTTGGGTCGCGTGCCCGAATTCGGCGCGGGATGTGGCGTTTTCACCCCATAACTCACAAATTTGAAGTTCTTGCACGTGGAATGGTGAATCCCTGGGGAGCTGATTTCAATGAGCACGGTGATCTGTTTACGGTAAACACCGTTACAGCTCATCTCTGGCATATTGTGCCTGGCATGATCTGTGAGATGCGGGCTCGGGAATCAGTGAGCCCGTATAGCTATGCCAGCATTCAGTCGATTGGCGACCATCTGCATTGGGGTGGCGGTCGCTGGACGAATTCACGTGAGACCACGGATGCACATTCGGTTGCAGGAGGTGGGCATGCCCATTGCGGGGCGATGATCTATTACGGTGATAATTGGCCGGACAAGTTCAGAGGCACACTGTTTACAAATAACCTACACGGCAACCGAGTAAACAATGACATCATTCGACCACATGGCTCAAGTTTTGTGGGCGGGCACAGCGATGACTTTCTTTTGGCAAACGATGCCTGGTTTAGAGGCCTTTCAATTAAATATGGTCCTGATGGCGGCGTGTTTATTTCGGACTGGCACGATATTGGTGAGTGCCATGACAGCGATGGAAGCCACCGGACAAGCGGGCGGATTTATAAGGTTACTTACGGTGAGGTAGAACCATTTGACATGGATTTGCAAAACCTAACGGATGGTCAGCTTGCAGAACTGCACTATCACAAGAATGAATGGCTGGTCCGTCACTCCCGCCGGATTCTTCATGAGCGTGCCACCAACGGAGAGCCAATCGCTAAGGCGGTGGGCATGTTGAAGAAACAGTTGGTTGATGAATCGGATACAGTGCTCCGATTGCGGGCGTTGTGGAGTCTGTACATCATGGATCAGCTCGCTGAGGGGCACCTAGCGGAACTACTTGAAAGCAGCGACGAGCATCTGCGACGATGGGCCGTGCGACTGATTGTCGATCAGCGAGAACCGGGTGAATTTGTTCTCAAGAAACTCGCTGAAATGTCAGTTGTCGATGAATCTCAACCGGTGCGTCTGCAATTGGCAATTGCACTGCAAAAGCTACCTGTCGAATCACGATGGGAAATCGCGACTGGGTTGATGGGACATTCGGATGATGCCCGTGATCACTTCCTGCCGCTGATGATCTGGTTTGGAATAGAACCGTTAGTCCTGCAAAATACGCCACGCGCTTACGAGCTTGCTGCACTTTCGCGGATTCCGCTGCTGAGAGAGTATATTATCCGGCGATCCGTCGATGTTGATAAACCTGAAACTGAACCAGCACTTGCCTTTTTGAAAAAGCTGGAGTCCGACGGTGAAATACTTGATGTCTTAACAGGGCTGGCGGCTGGTTTGGAAGGAAAGCAAGGGTTAAGTCCACCTGCGAATTGGCGGAAGATATATACATCGTTGTCGAATTCGTCAGTGGCTGAAATTCGAAGCGTTTCGGTTACTCTCGCCACTACATTTGGCGATGAAGCGGTGATTTCAACGCTTCGTGATACGGTGTTGGACCTCGCCGCACCTGTCGAGCTGAGACATGCGGCGTTTCAATCACTCTTGCCAATTGAGAGTGGGTTAGCTGCAGAGCATCTGCATCAGATAATAAAGTCATCACCGGAATTAAGGTCAACGGCGCTTCGGGCATTGGTGTTTAAACACACTCCGGATACAGCAGATTTACTGCTAGAGCGCTTTGCAGATTTGTCAGCAAGTGAGAAACAAGAAGCCGTCGCAGTATTGGCAACCCGTTTGAATTTTGCCAAAGACTTGCTCGACGCCATCGATGCAGATGTTGTGTCAGTAGCGGACGTGTCGGCCTACGCTTTACAGCAATTGCGGAGTTTCACAGACGAAGAATTAGCCGGCCGAATTGAAGGTCACTGGTCTAGTGAATCCGCACAAGGTAAGAAGGCGGATGAAATAGCCAGATATGTAAAACGTCTGAGTAGTGACTATCTTGCAACGGGCGATGCTGGTGTCGGGCGCGCAGTGTTTAATCGAACGTGTGCAAAGTGTCACACTCTATTTGGTGAAGGCGGTACTATTGGGCCGGATCTGACAGGCTCAGGACGCAAGAAAGTTGATTATGTGATTACCAATCTTGTGGACCCTACGGCAACCATTGACCAGGCGTATCGCTTAACAACCGTCCTTACAGCCGATGGTCGTTTGTATACCGGGTTCGTAATAAAGCAGGACGATGCGGAAATTACCTTGCGTATGCCCGATGTAGATGTGAAACTCGACATGCAAAAGGTCGATGAGATCGTTACTGGTAACAAGTCGCTCATGCCCGAAGGCATGTTGAAAACGTTTACAGATGAAGAAGTGCGAGACTTGGTGCGTTATTTACAAAGTGATGCCCAGGTGGCTCCCGCCGCACGAGCAGACTGAACTGAGAGAATGATTAGATGATTAGATTACCTAATTTCGTTTTTGTTGCGATTGTTGTTGTCACGACGCTTGGTTCAGTAAATGCAGGCGGGTTCATTAGTAATCTGCCTAAGGATGGTACACGCGTGGTTTATTCGTTGAAATGGGTAGCCATTGAGTCAGATGCGGCAGATGGGAATGTCCCGGATTTGGATTCCGCACCAAAAATTGAATTGGAAATTGCTAGCGTCGGCAAGGGACCCAACATAAAAGGGAAGCCTACGCGTTGGATTGAAATGGTGAACCATATGGTTAAAGGGGGCAAAGAACGAACACAAGTTTCCGTGTGCCTGTTCTCAGAGTCACAGCTTACACGCGAAAAGTATGCAATGGAGTCACTTATCAAGGGTGCAACACAGAGATTACCATCACAGGATATCAATTTAGATACCGATTACATCAAGGATATCGAGAGAACTCCTTTTCCGTTGATGGTTGGTACAAAACCAAAGTCTCTTAAGGAACTTGGCCAAAAGACATTGAGTCTGTTGGAAAAGAAATATGAGTGCGACGGACTACAAACGGTCATCGAAGATAAAGAATCTGGTTTTACGGTTCAACTAGAGGCGTACTATAGTGATGATGTTCCGTTTGGTTTGGTGAAGGCGACACTTCTACTGAAAGAGAGCACGCGGGTGCTTACAACTGAAATCAAGCTAACCGAGATTAAACAAGGGGCTAAGCCGAGTATTCCGTTAGAGAAGATTGTTAGCCCGGCCAAAGAAAAGGAATGAGGTAGAGCTTCAACGAAAACACGTGACATTAGAAGATCTAAGATGCCGAGCACTTCAGATCATTAATGCCACGTGTTGTTTCAGTCTCTATCGATGTTACTCTGAAGCACTCTCTTCAGGTTCAACTGCACCTTCTTCGTTCTCTTGTTCAGGTGCGTCTGGCGTATCGGATTCAGGCCCTTTAGCAAGTTGCTTTTTGTTTTCCTGCTCACAATGGCTGCAGAACAGTAACTCTGACTCGGGGTATTTCTTAACCCAAACATCCCAGCGGACGTTAGATTCCCAACTTTCGTCGTCGAGCTCTTTAAGCGATTTACCCTTCTGCTGGCCGTCGATGGCACTGCCTGTTTCCTGAAGCCAACGTGTGTTGGATTCCTTGTCAAACATGATCAAGTTACCATGCAGTACCGCTCCGGAAACTCGTAACTCCAGGGGTTCATCCGACCCTTCCACTTTTCGCTCGTGCACGACGAGCGTTTGTTCGCTACTTCAGTAGCTGCAGGCAATGGCACAATCTTCGAGTGTGTCATTGATTACCTGGTGATACTGCAAAACATACAGCGGATAAAAGCGAGCCTTGCCATTAATCTCAACGCCGATTCCCTTGGTGCCACCAGCGATTTTGGCGGCAGTACCTGGTATGAATTCCGGCTCGGTGATGGCAGGGCGAGCATCCTTGGCGCGATATTGAATGGGCTCATGGTGTGGAACACCACCTGTTTCCGTTTCGACAGTGCGAGCATGTGTTGCCAACTGGCCATTGTCCAGCAAGTCTGGACTATCTGAACCGGAGTTGTCGAACATGCCCGTACCGAATGCCGCCAGTGCACTGATACCGGCGATAGCGACAATTCCGATGACAGTCTTGTTCATGATTAAACCTAGAAAAAAGTGCAATTGCTTTGTGATGCAGATCTGAAGTCGTCTCGGATCTGTTCGTATAAGCAGATATTTATATGGTATTCAAAGTATCGACAAATGTATCGAGTTATTCTGAGTCGTTTTCTTCCACGGTCAGCAATGAATTGATTGCTGGAGATTGAACGGTCGTTTTATTTCCGTTTGGCCAGGTAACGATTACCGATTCAACTGCTGATGCGTCACCCAATCCAAAATGGGCAATGGTACTGTTTGTGCTCAGATAACTAGAACTTAATACGCTTTCATGGGTATATGTGTTCACGGATGTTTTAACCTGAATTCTGGCTCCGATTCCGAATCGGTTTGTCTTGGTACCACTTAGCTTCACGCGGAGATAATTACCGGTATCCTTGGAGGTATTTTTGAGCAGCGTTGCCTTGCCACTATGGAGTATCACAGCGATATCCATTTTGCTATCCTGATCATAATCAGCGGTGGCAAGACCTCGTGTAACGAGTGTCTTGTGGAAAAACGCTCCGGCGGATTCACTTACGTCTTCAAAGTGCACTTCTCCATTGTTCCGTAAGATTTTGCTTTCCTGGGGAAGGAGCTTGGGATCTTCCAGGACTTCAGTCGTAAGTTCATCTTCAATCGTGCTGCCGTTTGCCAGAACAATATCCAGATGTCCATCGTTATCAAAGTCGACCAGATCGACTCCCCACCCAACATCCGCGGTCGACTTGATATCCAGAATACCGGTAAAGGGTGCTACATCTTCCATCAAAATCGTTTCGCTGAGTTCACCCAGTGCCTGATTTTTCCAAAGTGCATGGTCTTCATTCACCCAGTGAGTGGAAAACAGATCAATGCCGCCATTGTGATAGACATCACCCACCGCCAGGCCCATGCTTGCTCGGCGGTCAAAGGTACCTGAAATCGATGAGACGTCTTCGAATGTGCCGTCACCATTGTTCTTGAACATGGCATCAGCAGTACCCACATCGTTTCCTACATAGAGATCCGGAAAACCGTCATTATTGAAGTCGCAGAATATAGCCTGCATACTCTTGCCGGTGGGATTTGTGACCCCGGCCGCTTCGGTGACATCTGTAAACACGCCGTTCCCATCGTTATTGAGTAAGATATTGGGAAGAGCATCATATGACACGGGATTGGTCCATACGGCGGGTCGTCCGGCTACAAGTGGCCGCTCATCACGTGCACGAACGCGGTCGAATACAACGTAACCGCACAGGTAGACATCAAGGTCGCCATCTTTGTCGTAATCGCCGGCAGTTAAGCCAAGTAGGAAGCTATCAATCTCGCCGAGACCGGATGCATCTGTCTGATCGATAAACGTCCCGTCGCCGTTATTCTGGTAGTGCTTGGCTCCGCCGTAATGCGTAACCGTGACATCGAGCCAGCCGTCGTTATTTGCATCCCACCATAAGCATGCATAATTCCAATCTGAATCGGTCAGGCCTGCTTCGCTCGTCACATCTGTAAACGTGCCGTCTCCATTGTTTCGATATAGCTTGTTTCCGTCGCGTTTTGCGACCTCTTCCGGTTCCATCAGGAACGGTCCGGCAAAGTTGACAAGAAACAGGTCTTCATCGCCGTCATTGTCATAGTCAGCCCAGCCACAGCCTGATCCAACATCCTCCGGGATAAGTGAATCTCTGCGATCGTTCAGGTGAGTAAAGTCAATTCCCGCCTCGTCCTGAGCTTCGGTAAACGTAATTGGGCCATCGGCTCGAATTTGTTCAGCAACATGACCGTTGTCCTCATCGTGAGTGATGACATCGGAGTCGGTGTTACATGCGACAATTGAAACGAGCCCAATAATGACAAGCGCTGATGTGGTAAGTGAGTTACTTCGCAACATTGTGAAAACCAGTTTTTTAGCCTCTGTCTGCATTTGTTGAACTAATAGAAAGTTATCGCACAAAGCCGCTGCGGGTATGCGAATTCCGCGGTGTATAGGCGAGCAATTCACAAACAAACACAGATCGTGTCGGCAGCGGTGACTTTGACGTCTGCGTGGACAATTACCTTTACGCAAAGCCTAAAGTCATGGTTCAGTTTGCGGGCAATTGTCACCACAAATCAGAATATTTACGGCTTCAGATGATTCCAAAACGCATCAGAATTCAATTCGCGTGTTTGGTACTTTTCTAAGTAACCGCGATAGTCTGGCGAATCAAGTAAATCAGATGAGCGCGGTGGGTACTGCGTCATGTCCGTAAACGGGAGCGGTTCAACCCTCTGACCGGTAATGGTGTTTAAGTCGGCGTCCTTATCCCATCCAATATTATGAATGATAAAGTCGCGTTTCCATCCAGACGGTGGATCGGGCAGTTGACTAAATCGAATGGTGACTTCATCTCCCGCTCCCAAGACAACGAGTTTATGGTCGTTTTCCAGTAAGAGTTCAGTTACGTCTCCAAAACGAGTGAAGTATCCGGCCATGGGAGGCCATACAGGATCCTTAATTACCTTGTCGTAGTCATACCTTTCCGGACCGTTATTTCTTCTGGGTAAGCGACTCGAGACTCCGCGGTAATGCAAGTTTGCATCAATAAGTGGCACGGGAAATGTCTGAATGTCGGGTTGATCCGCGTCGATGGCCACAAAGATACTGTCCCAATACAACTCCATACTGCTATTGATGCGTATGCGTCCATCCTCAGAGTTTAGTTTTTCAACAGGAATGTCTACCACAATCGTCTTCGTCTTACCGCCTGGGAATCCCATGTAAGGAACTACCACTTCCCACTGCACGGTGCCATCGATTTGACGCGGCACAGATATAGACGGTGGTATCGGTCCGGACAATTCGTTGTTCTGTGAAAGTGCGATGTTGATGGACGTGTCTGTTGGGAACATCCAACCGGTAAGAATGAGCTGAACCGTCCGAGCCTCTTTGATGTCACCCAATTCCATTTCCATGAAATATGGATCCGTCAATCCTTGCTTGTGTCGTTTCCGGAATAGCTTGGTGAAGACACCATCCGTTTTAGCCACGACCGATGTGATATCGTCTCCATTACTACTCACGACTCGATTAGAAGGCTTTAGCTGGATGTCCATGTAAGAGTGGATTTTAAAGTCGGAGATACTAGGCGGCCCGACTTTCTCATTCGAGAACACCGATGTGCCGATTGGATGATCTATTGCAACAAGCTCCACCTGATCAAAATAAGCGGCTTCCCATAATTCCTCGGTGATCTGGATGCGATATTCCCCATCGATTGGGGCGAGGCGATCTCCCGGAATCAACAAGTACTCCCAGTCTCGGGTCGGTGCGATTACTCCCTCGCCGAACTGCAAGCCAATCGGTGCTGCCCATAACAGATCGGTTAGGAATTCATACTTTTCACCGGTCCATGTATATAGATAGGGGCACGAGCCTTTAAGTAATTGTTGCTTTTCTGTGAACGTCACTCGGGTATCTGGCTTAATGAGATTTTGTGGAATGCCATTGGTCCACAGTACACGGACCGCATCGGCTTGTTCTGTTTTGCCAATTCCAAAGTGCATCAACTGGCTTGTGACCATGGCAGATTGGTAGTTACTACCTGCCTTCACCTCGATACTGGATCCGATACCGTAAAGGTTGGATCGTTGGACCTTGAACATTGGGTCAGGCTCTGCATAGAGCCGAACCTGAATCCAGTTGTTTTCATTGCCACCACGATTGATGAACCAGGCTGGACTGTTGTTTGCAACGACAGCAAGATCCAGATCACCGTCATCGTCGATATCACCTGCCGTGCAGGTAGTTAATTCGATCGCAGGTAATGTGATAGTCGGTTCTTTTTCAAATTGCTGATTACCTAGGTTTCGCCAAATGTCTACGCCATCGTCGCGAAAGGCGCCGAGATCCACGTGGCCGTCATTATCAAAGTCAATTGTGAAGGCACCCAGAGCTGGCTTGCTAGAAATAGTGATCGTGTCGGTGACCCAAGACTTTTCTCCGGGCGGGCTGTTTTTAAAGGATACGGTCACACCGTTTGTAGAAGAAACGATGACATCCCATGTGCCGCTATTGTCGATGTCCGCACTTAAAATTGATGTGGCAGATACATTGCTTAAGGCTGTGTTGTCAGAATCCCGAATGGAAAACCTTCCATGGCGAATGTTCTGCAAAACATGTCCACCTACCAATATGTCTGTTTGTAAATTGCGGTCCGTGTCTGTAACGCCCAACGAGGCGGCACCTGCCACATGATCCGGATTAGCAATTGCCAGCGACGTATTGTCGTGAAAATCCCAATTCTCCTGATTTTGCCATATGGAGACTCCATCTTCACGAAGAATGATCACGTCGAGATCACCATCGTTTTCAATATCCGTAATTGCCACATCAGCAATGGCTGTCTGCTCTGACGGAATCGTCTTTTCACTTATGGCAAGACTTCGCGTTTTGGTGTCTTTATCGAATACGTTTTCGATGAATAAATAACCGGCCGGACCAAACACGAGGAAGTCTACATCCGATGCCATGTAGTTTTCCGCCGTCGAAACATCGGCATCTCGGTCAAAGTCAGCCACACGCAACCGAGTCAATTCTGGTGAAATATCAAGACTTGCTACCGAATTCCAGTTACTGCCGTTTCCGTCATGGGAAAAAATGGTCAGTTTGCCCTCACTAACCGTAACAAGATCCGTCTGTCGGTCGAGGTCGAAGTCACAAACGGCGATGTCACTTGTACCAGTTAACTCTGACATTACGGTCTCAGTATTTCCGGCAATAAATTCGACACTGATCTGATCCGTTGTGATTGTCTCAGTCGGGTTGTCTACGTAGAACGAGTGTGAAAAATCGTGTATGACGTATTCAAGAGGGTGACGTTGTAGGCTGAAAAGATCTGATTGGTAGCCGAATTCCTGACGAAGGACGTTGAATACCTGGATCATTCGGATCTTAATCCGATTCCATACGGTTTCGTCCTCATCGGTGACGCGTTGAATAAATCCCGGTACTTCAGAAACAAGATCAATTTCCTGCCGAGCCAAAACTGGAGCGAATGGGGCAAGAGTCATCTGCATTGTTTCGAGAGTCCCGGATACTTCCGGATCCTTTGATTCAGCCTGTTCACGCACGAGATATTCAAGCATGACCAGACTGTCTTGTTTGGCAGCAGCCGCTTCGCGAATGGCGCGACCACGTAGCTCTGCATCTTGGCTGTTTCGCACATGCATGAACAACTCGGTCTTGGGAATGTAGTCATCCGGTCGTGACTTGATTGCGGCATCAAATGCTGATCGAGCTGCCGCGTCATCACCAACGGTGATTGCAAGCTTGGCATCTAGGATTTCAGCGATTCCAGAATCCGGATCAAAACTACGTAGAGATTTAATGGAATCGCGAGCTTTTGTAATCGTCGCGGAGAATTGCTCAGGCCTCTCGTCGGCTTCTCCCTTTTGCTTTTCAGCTGCAAGGACCCCCGCAATTGCAAGATTTTGATGACCTAAAAGCTCATTAGGTTGTGCGGCTACGAGTTTTTCGAAGATTTCGATACTCTGCGAACCATCATTGGCCGTCTTATTTGGAATATTCTCTAATTGTGCGATTCCCTGATTCTTGAGTGCAATCAGCTCTTCTGCTGAGAGTAGATCTTGTGGCGGCAAGTCTGGGGGATCGCTCGAATCAAATACGATCCAGCCGACCAACCCCAGTAATAGCAATACGCCAATTATGACTTTGGCCAATGAGCCGGAAGCGGTGCTTTCTGAATCATCCATGACTACTTGGGTTGCTCCGAGGAAAGTTCTTGTGGGGGATCATTGACGCGATTATCTTGCACGAATCCTTTACGAATTGCAAGCTACATCGGTTCGGCGACAACTACTTCAATAGATCTAACAACTCAGCCACTTTCTTATAAAAAAGCGCCTCCCATGCGGGATCCAGAATGCAATCACTGTCCTCTTGCGCGCCACCGCGATTTTCCAACTGCTCCGCAGTTGGAGCGTAGTAAATGTAACCGTTGGTATAGCCAGACACAAACGTTTGGTCGTATGGGGAATCTTCTTTGATTTTTAGGCCGATTGGAATTGTCAATTCGCCCGGATGAGTTATCAGAACGAATTCTCCTATCCTCAAGCCAACGACTTCGACTCGGATCGGCCGTCGCTCAGCGTCAAGGTATTGTTGTTGGTGCATATGTAGAAGGCGTAAGTTTGTGCTTACACGAGACAATTCCTCCATCGTATGGATGTTTCGCAAATAGGCTTTTACATGGGATCGGTTTCGTGAATCCATGCTTGAAAGAATGGCTCGCCCTCGTTTCTCTTCATGCATGTAACGACTTGCGTGATATGTCGGAAAAGATTCGGCAAGTCCATGCTTGTTGGACAATTGCATGAAAGTCTTCAGATTCAGTGTTGTGCCGCCAATGGAGTTCATCAGCGACAGTTGCTGTGCCTCTTGCTGAATAATACGTTCTGCAAGGTTGGATCTCGGGAGGTCGACATCATGATTAAATATTGCCAGGCGGTTGTCATCTGTCGTTTTAATTTTACGCACCGCGCGCAACGTACTTAGACCTAACCGATTACCAAGTGGCGCAGCTTCCCGCGGATGATGCATGTCCTTATAAGAGATGGGGTTAATATCGCCTCCACACCCCTGTAAAAAGAGTGCTACGGTACCATCATCAAGGTTCTCTTCGATTACTTGAGACGAATAGCCTGTGATGTCTGCAGTGTTCGCACCGGTGGGTGAGCCCATGATCGGGTGCATGGAAAAGTGATAAAGCACTGCCAACGTGTCGCCCTTAAGATTATCGATCCTCACAACACCGATTTCAGGGTCGATTGGTCCCACATCTGCCACTTCCTCATCAGGGGGAAGTGAATAAGCGTGACGGACATCAATTGTCTTACCGCTCTTGAGGATCATACGACGGTTTTCCTGGATTCGGTCTTCAAAGCCAGTGCCGACTCCGACCGTTACGCGTTCCAGATTAGATACTGCTTGTTTGATCGCGTCGAAGGTGAGCTCGTGAGAATTGCTGGCAGGAATGCCGTGGCAGTGGCTTGCATTGAAGACCAGGTTTCGAGATTCGATTCCCAGTTCTTTGGAGGCTCGCTCACGTACGTATGGAATGAAGTCATCCTTGATCGATCCGATCATTCCAAAGGAAACCACATCGAGCGTAATGATGACGATGGTTGTGTCTTCGGATTTGATGGCTAACGCTCGGGCGTAAAGTGGCATTTCTACCGGGCCTGCATCCATGTTCGTGATGTCGACCTTACCGGCTCCAGCCTGCAGTTCCGCCGCGATTGCTGAACCTTGTAAGTTGGCAAGAAATATAGACGCGACAAATGTAGCTGTAATTATTCGTTGTAGCGTGCGCATTAGAATTCCCTCGTTGGTGAATTAGACATGCGTCCATTTTATCAAATCTAACGGTGCGAAAGAGAATGCCGATAGATGAGAACGTGAAGTAGATTAATTCAGGCTATCCCGTCAAGGGTTGGAAGCAGAATTGCAAATAGGTCTCTGGTAGAAGGAAACAACGCCGGGATCAATGTAAAACAGAATTGGAGCAGTATTAGAACTCAAACCCCTAAAATTACTGATATTGCGTCACGATCTAGAAGCTGCTGGCAGAGTGCCGTAAATTGGTCAGCCGATTAAATGTCGGATGGGTTGTTGTCAGTCACCGGTAGAGATCTCTCGTTAAAATCAGTTTAGCTGTCGATTGCAAACGCAATGAGCATGGCGAGCATACCGGCTCCGGCCCAAAGTTGTATTCTTGCTACCCGATAGACCTTATCCGGGAATCGACTTTCTGTTCCAAGTTCTTTCACATCCTCGAGAATATACCCTGCCGCAAAACAGGAGAGGGTGTAACAAAGTATCATTAGCCAGAAACTTAAAAACACAAATACACCGGAGGCGATCAGCAGACCGTTGTTTGTGTCAGTGATATTGAAACCTTCTAAGAATTTGTCTACTGGGGCTTTCCACTCTTTTGTGTCTTTATGTGGGACGATGAACTCGCGAGAGTCTTGATCAGCAGATTGATGCCGTTCGCGTTGAGAGTCAGTGGTTGCATTCACTTGTTCTACTTCGACTGCTTCCACCGGGCTTGGGTCTGCCTTTTCAACTTGCGCATAGGGTGCGGCGGTTTCAGTGATGGATGAGACAGGCCTTTCGATTTGGGAAGCGACTCCGTTCTCTTGCTCTTCTTTGTCCTCCGGCTCCAGTTCCAGCTCTATTTCCTCGTCGTCATGCTCGTCGTCATGCTCGTCGTCATGCTCGTCGTCATGCTCGTCGTCATGCTCGTCGTCATGCTCGTCTTGCGGCCAGGAGTCGTCCGAAACTAGGTCGTCATGAGTCGTTGCATCAATAACATGGGTATCGGCCGTGTCATCGGCAGGCTGATCAGACTCGAATGACGTATCTGTCGATGGTTCTTTGGGATCTTCGACAGCTTCTTCAGTGGCTGCTTCGTCTACCAGCGGCTCTACATCGAGTACCGCAACACAGGTGAGACGGTCGTAGACGCTATCCCACTTAATAGGAGATAGTACGACTTGAACGGTCTCCCCGGGACTACATTCATTAACAGCTTCATTCATTTCAGATGGCAACTGCACGACTAGCTTATGGGCTGAGTCACCGATAGAACCGTGTAGAGATTGGCCCTCTCTAAATCTCACGTCCGCGTTGTAGGCATAAGCGCGCTCGTGAGAGTCGTACGCAACGTCCACCAGAAATGCCTCGTCAACGATCGATTTGATCACGTCACGCCGCGCTGAATCAAATCGATCCAGAGAATGATATTCATCAAGTGTGTTTTCTAGAGCAAATTGCGGTTTAACCATGGATCATTCGCTTCATATCGGTCGTGTTTGTATCCTTCCTATATTAACACCCGGGTTGTTCTTATATCTATTCGTTATCAGCCGCGATTTATTGGAAATCTCGTTGACCAAATAGCGTGGAACAGCCATTATTTGATCGTTTTGATCCATGAAGATTGCGTGATAAGCTGATTTAGCGATGCGAATGAAATGTGAGCGTTGGTTGCGTACTTTGGGGTCGAGTTAGCCGGAAATGTTGCGAGGGTTGCATCACCGACCAGAAAGACGTTGAAATCCTTTGATAGATTCTCATATCCGGCAGTCGTCGCACAAAAGCACATATCCGTCGCATAACCGGTCAGAATGACATGGCGAACCCCATTCTCCTTTAGAAAGTCACGGACTTTCTCGTACCCTTCAACATCAAAAATCAGCACATCATCATCATGTACGGTGATGTCAGCGGTAACCGGCACTGGTAGTTGCCAAAACCCAGGTGCATTTTTAACTGCCAGTCCTTCAAACTGCTTGAAGTAATCGATAACAGGGTGGCTGCGAGACACGACAAACTTGCTCGGCAGAGGTTCACTGGTGTACTCAAACGAATTGAGTGCTTTAGTTAAGGCAGACTGTGCTTGCTTTCGTTCGGCACTGGTTGGCGTATAGTCGATTGTCCGATACAGCTTCGTACGAATAGGATCGACCGGTCCGATTAAGCTGTACATCACCAGCTTTACATCTGGTCGCAGTCTCTTTAGCAATGGGTCGATGACTTCGCGTGTGTGCTTCCCGGCAAGATGGTTCTTCTCGGGTGTACAAAAGTCTGCCACACCGTCAGGTTCTGGCGTGCGCCACCCCTGACCGTCATCGATTCCCCAGGGATGCACCATAATTACAGCTGTTTCATCAGCGCGAAGGCGATTGGGCATCTCAATTATGCCGCGAGCGTTGTAAGAGAATCTCCATGCTCGCACACTGAGATCTGCACCATCATCATTTACAAGAACAGGTGCTTCGTATCTCGTTAGCTCTTCGATTGGCTGCACAAACTCCGGGTAGTCATTCAGCAGTGGAGCAGGGGACTCCAACAGTGTGAATTCATTGATATAGGTTCGTGTTTCGACATTTTCCAGCGTGCTGGATTCGGCCAATGTATAGAGACCGATGACGAGAAGACTCGCAATAAGTAAACGCATGAATCACTCCTGCAGATGCCGCTTTAATGAGATTTGCATTGGCGGTGCGCAAACGCCACCGCAGACATGAATTCTAACAATTCACACACAGCGATTCAGCTTTTCGTGCCGCTCAACGACTAGCTGGAGAAGACGTCGGACTGCAGACGACCGGTGCTATCGGCAAATCGCTCAGTCTGAACACCGACAGTATTAAGCATACTTACATAGAGATTCGCTAGTGGTACCGAGTCGTCAAAGACCTGATAACTACCATGCTTCAGACCCATATTCTTACCACCGGCAACAATCAGTGGGTAATTGCGAGCATTGTGTGTTGTGCTGCACGCACTACCGAAGAGCAACATCGTGTTATCGAGCAATGGACCGTGTTCATCGGAAACAGTCTTTAGACGATCAAGCATGTATCCAAAGTTACTTGCAAGCCAGTTGTCATAGATGCTCCACTCTTTCCACTTGGTGGAGTGACTCATTCCATGGTGGCCGATATTGATGTCACAGGCGAGCTTTGGAAAGCGATCACCAAATCCAATGCCATCCTCACGAGCCATCATGTAGGTCATGACACGAGTGATATCAGTTTGGAACCCAAGCACCATGATGTCGATCATGGAGCGGATGTACGCTTCTGGATTCTTCGTGGCATCAACTTCGAACTCAATGTGATCTGCAGTAAACGGCTTCATAGGGGTATCGAGCCATTCTTCATTCCGTTGAATCTGACGCTCAACGGAACTGAGAGATTCCAGATACTCATCCAGTTTGGCTTTGTCGTTCTTACCAAGTTGTCGGCCAAGGCGTTTACTGTCTTCTAGTACGAGATCCACGATACGCTTGCCACGCTTAATCTCCGCGCGACGTTTCTCTGTGATATCGCCACCCGACGGAGCGAAATATCTCTCGAAAATTTCACGATGACGGTGTTCTGCTGGAATCGGTTTACCATGATCATTAAACGACAGCGTGGATACTCTGGATTGATAGCCGACACCACCGTCTACCGATGCGACGAGCGATGAATATCGTGTCTTCTTTCCAAATTGTTGGGCTGCCACCTGATCAATGGAAATCGAGTTCCGGTAGTTACTCCCGGATACATCACCACCGGTCAACCATGAATCACCAGCAATATGCCCGAGAACCTGACGGCTTTTTGGATGGCTGAGGCCTCCCAAAATACTCATATCATCTCGATGCGGCTCGAGAACCTTGAGTGTGTTGGTGAACTCGTAGTCACCACCAGGCTGAAGCGGAAACCAACTGTAGAGCTTGTTTTCTTCGACGTATTTATCCTTGCTCGGAATGCCACAACCGTTAGGGAAGTACATAAAGCACATGCGCTTCGGTGTATCCGAGGCGGTTGAAGCAGGAACGGAGTCCGCCATCGCTTCGAGGTATGGCAGTGTTAACGTCACGCCAACGCCCTGCAAGAAGGAACGTCGATCCAGATGCCATGATTTTTGGGTCATATCAAACCTATTCGTACTTTATTCCACAATGTGGATGTGACTACTAAATTATAGCTCATACATTTTTTATCGGCTTCGCTGTTCCTGCAGGAATAGTGGGCTTGTGATTACTTCTTCCATGACGATATGGAAGCTGCTGCCTCGCTTGATTATATTGTCGACGATTTGGCTTATTTGCTGCTCGTCCACAAATGACATGTCACGTCCGAGCGCATATGCCAGCAGGTGTTCAACAAGTGACCGTGTATATTGGAGTTTTTCAGATTCTAAAATGTACTGCTTCATCTGAGCAACGCCATTTACGGTCACTCCAGTCGGAAGTACCACTTTGGTTGACGGGTTGTTGCCGGCGTTGCCATCAAGCAAGCCAGCTCCGTTAAAGTCTTCAAAAACAAGTCCATATGGATCAAGCTTTTGATGGCAATTTTTGCAAGAGACGTTGTCCCGATGAATTGCCAGTTGCTGTGCGATCGTCAGGTTTGCATTCTTTTCCTTTTGCTCGAGATCCGGAACATTCGGTGGCGGAGGCGGTGGTGATTCGCCAAGAATTCGCTCCATTAACCAGACAGCTCTTTTAATTGGATGCGCCTGTGTGCCGTCTGAGTGACCGCTAAGGAAGGATCCTTGTGTGAGTAGTCCGCCACGTCCAATGTCAGCAGATACCGGGACAGCGCGGAACTCAGCACCAATCACATCGGGAATTCCGTAGTACTCCGCCAGATTCTGATTCACCATGACAAAATCACTGTCGATCAGCGTTGAGAGCTTCAGGTTGTTTTGCAAAGCGTGTGTAAAAAAGTGATAAGTCTCTTTTGCCATATCTTCTTTGACGAACCTAGTGAAAGCTGGGTATTTTCGTACGTCAACCAGCATTTCTTTGTGACGATAGAGTTTGAGCCATTGATCACAAAAGGACTTGGAGAACTCGATCACCTGCGGTTGGGCGATCATGCGTTGAATTTCATCCTCTAGATTGTCACGCAGTTGGTTTTTACTTGCGAGTTCATAAAGCCGCTCGTCTGGTGGGCTGTTCCAAAGAAAGTAAGACAGTCGTGACGCCAATTCATGCTCACGCTGTGTTTTCGTCTTTCGTTCAGCATCCGATTCAGCCATGAACAGGAACTTGGGGGAGCAAAGCACTGCAACAAGCGTTTCCTTTACAGATGCTTCGTATGTTTCGTGATCTCCGCAAATGCTAAGCCAAAACTCGTGGTATAGGTCGACTTCCCCTTTTTCGACAGGACGTCTAAAAGCTTTCGCCATGAATGACTCGAGTACCTCGCGGGTATAAACATCTTCGTTATCGCTGTTGGGCGAATCAAAGAAGACAGCCTTATGGCTTGCTGGCGGCCATTCAGGAAAATACGGAGCTTCGAACTCCATGGACTCCACAATGACTCGCGATCCGGATTTGGATCGGTCTTTGATAAAGTCACCGTTCCAGACGGTCAACACCATGATATTAGCCAGGTCACTCATTTCATTGAGATCAACCTGTGGTGTTGGTAGGTTTTCCAGACGACCGATGAATTCGTACGTTAAGAATTCGTTATGTGCGGTCGTGATGGGTTGAACACGATCAAATCTCTGGGCATCCTGTCCGTCATCCGTTCGATTTCCAAGTGAAACCTGGAGGGCAGCGGTTCTGGCATTATCTTGTTCCCATTGACTTTGATACGCAGCGAACTGTTCTTCTCTTTGACGTCTGATTTTGTGGTCAGTCGCAAGCGGGGTTAATGCAAGATCTCCAATGTTGAGATCCGCATTCCATTTCAGCAGGATTGTCGTCTCGCCTTTCGGCAGAGACATGATGCCAAGACCGGAGGCGAATAGCACTGCGTTCTGGTCATCATTTTTCTTTTCGTACTTGCGGTTCAACTTGGAATTGCGTTGAACTAATTCAAAGTTGAAATCGACCTTTGGGTCATCAGTCAAGGCAGAGCGAATAATGTCAATGTGGAACACATCGGGTGTATCAAGATTCAATGTGTATTGAGCTGCACGATTAGGATTACTCTTGTCCTTTGTTACGAGGAAGCCATCCTTCAATTCCACGCGGGTGAGTTTCTTAGCCTGTTCAGGGGAAAGTACAATCGCATTCTGTTGATGCGACACAACTGAATTCTCAATCGTGCTTTGCGGTTCAACGTTTCCATAAGTAGCCTGAAGCGATGGCTGCTTGCTATCAACCTGGGCGGCACGGACTCGTAAGGCAAAGGTGCCTTTTGCCGGAAAATCACGACGTATCAGCATTTTCAGATTAGGTGACGGGCCATGCCAACTTCCCGGTGCAACTTCCTGGTGTGGAACAGCGGAATCCAGGAGCATTCCGTTGGCAGCCATTTCATAACGATTGCGATCAGAGCCTCTCATTCCAATGCCAAGGTTTTGCAACACGTTGGCATAGCGTCCTTCACGTGCACTGGGATCTACAGCGACTTCATTTCCGATATTGTCCAGAACATATGGAATAAGATGATTGGTATCCACCGGTTGTGATACGTATCCACCAAATCGCCCCGCCTTCTTTTCGTTCGGAAGCGATCTTCCGATTTCAGTTCCCATTTGGATTCGATACCGCACAACTTCCGGCTTTTCGGTGAAGATCGCCTGGTCAAGTGCTTCACGTGCGATGCGCTGATAATACTCAAGGTGCAGCGGAGTAGCTTGGAGTACGGAGGCATTGTTACTGAAGCCAGACTGAGATTTGGCGTCTTCGGGAAGTGCATTTCCAAAGTCCACAGTGACGCCAAGGAGTTGTTGTAGCGAATTGGTGTACTGTGTTGTTGTCAAACGACGCATGACAGCACGATTAGATGTTTGACGAAGTTCGATTGCCTTGGTTAATTCTCCCTGAATCCACTCAATCATTCGTACCAATGAATCTTCGTCCGGTTGCTCAGAGTCTTTCGGCGGCATCTTTCCAAGATTGATCATGTTGAGAACGTGATGCCATCGTTCGGCGTCCGGGCCATTAATCATGTTCGGATTCAGATTATCGATGCGGGTGTTGGCTTCCTGCACGTCTTTGTTGTGGCAGTCATAGCAAAATGTCTTTAAAACCGGCGCTACGTCTTTCGCAAAGGAAAGAGTTTTGTCCGCGGCATTCAGTGAACCGCAAAAAACGCAAACAATTGTGCAGACAGTGGAAAGAGTGGTAAAGGTCTTCATTCTGTGGTGGGTAAACGGCTTTAGGGTTCTAGAAGTAGAGAATACGGTTGGAGGGCAATGGATGTGTCCCTTTTATTATAGACGGAAAGGCAATTTATCAGAATGCGGGAATAATTGCATAAGGATCGCAAAATACTGCAATCGCTGGTGTTTTATGATGTAATCAACGGAGTACCGCATGTAACCCTACCTTGGCAGAATTGCGATGAAATACAACAAACACCTGATTTGTACCTTTGTTTTAGTCGTCCTCGCAATGGAATCGGTAACTGCCGCAGAAGAGTCCGTTCGACGGATAGCATCTCAAAATCCTTACAGCAAGGCTGTGGTTGTTACCGGAAAAGACTTAATTCAATCGGCACAGTTTTACCCAACGGAAGATGGTCGTGCGATTACGGCGGACTCTGCCGATGCTCAGGTAAGGCAATTGTTTGAGAATCTCTCTGATTTGCTTTTCGAGGCCGGTGCCCAGCAGAAAGACCTTGTGAAGCTCAATTTCTATGTCGCCAGCCCTGAAGTACGTAGGTTGGCGATCGAGCAATTGCGTGTATGGAGTAGCGGAAAAGACTTACCTGCTGTGTCCTTTGTGCAGTCCCGCTTACCGTACGAAGAATCATTTATCGCCTGTGACTTCGTTGCGGCGGTGGCACCTGCAGGGATGAAGGCTCCAACTCGTGGAATTCGTGATGGGGCACGCACCTGGGAGCAGCACGCAGACTTCTCTCAGCTCCCAAGTGGTGATCTTATTTACATTTCAGGTCAAGCAAAGCAAGGAGCTGATCTGACAGAGGCGACCCGGGCAACGCTGGAATCGCTGGAGCAGACGCTTGAGCAACTGCATCGATCAAAGCACGACATCGTACAAGTAAAGTGCTTTTTAAACCCGATGGATAAGATTGAATATGTAACCGAGCAAATCCAAGTGTTTTTTGGAGATGAATTAGTTCCGCCATTATCTCATGTCGAATGGACATCGACGGGGTTACCGATAGAGATTGAACTGGTTGTCGCCTCACCGCCAACCGATGCGGAGAACTCATTCACCGTCGTTACCCCTAAGGGCATGACGCATTCTCCAGTGTTTAGCCGAGTTATTTGGGTGCAAAGTGACACTCACATTTTCTTGTCGAGCGTGTCAGTGGACGCAAGCGATGGCGCTGCAAAAGAAGCAGAGTCAGTCTTTGCAGAGATAAAGACCGTCCTCGCAGAGTGTAACTCTGACTTTCGTCATTTAGTAAAAGCAACTTATTACGTATCCAGTAGTGCAGCGAGCAGTGCGCTGAACGAAATCCGTCCAACACTTTATGACCCAAAGAGGCCGCCAGCTGCTTCGAAAGCAGCTGTTCGAGGGATTGGGCTTGATGTCGGTGAGCTATCGGTGGACTTAATTGCAATTCCGGGCAAATAATTGTTTGAGTTAGCCGGAGAGATACCCAGTGGCGCGCCACAGCCAGATATTGTTGATAGCTTTTCGCCGGCTTGCTGTTTCTAGCGACTTCTTAGCTAAACAATTCGTGTATCGGTTCACCGCGGTTTAGCGTCAGTGGTCGATCGAATCGATCTTTGATTTCCGATGATGGATCTATTCCAAGCAGACTGTAGACTGTCGCGCCTAGATCTTCAGGAGAATAGGGTCGCGTGATCGGATAAGCAGCATGCGGATCTGACTTACCAATCACTTGGCCGCCTCGCACGCCGCCGCCGGCAAACACGCCGAAGAAGCATGGCCCCCAGTGATCACGTCCGGCGTTCTTGTTGATCTTCGGCGTTCGTCCGAATTCACCAAGCATCATTACAAACGTGTCTTCCATCATTCCCATCTGATCAAGGTCTTCAAGCAATGCACTTACTCCCTGATCAAGTGGTGGCAGCAATGTGTCTTTAAGGCGAGGGAAAATGTTGCCGTGGCTATCCCAGTTCTGTACTCGCCCGATATTCACTTGAACAACTGGTACGCCAACCTGCAGAAGTCGGCGACCAAGCAAGAGTGACTGGCCGGTCATGTTGCGACCGTACCTGTCGCGTGTGGCGTCTTCTTCTTTGTCCATGATAAAAGCGTTGGCAAGCTTGCTTGATGTAAGAATGGAATACGCCAATTCCTGCTCACTTGTCATGCGGCGAGCAGCAGCTGTACGAGCTAATCTGTCACGCTGCTGGTTTAAGTCGCCAAGCAGTGAATTTCGATCACTGATTCTATTGACGTCTAATCCGGGGGATAGGGTTAATGCGTCAACTTTGAAATCCTTGTTGTTTGGATCTCCGTTAATCTGCCATGGATCGTGTTTGGCACCACAAAGTCCAGCATGTTGGCCGGGCCAAATTAGGGGGCTTTGCACGAGAAAGGTTGGTAGATTTACACCACTCGGAATGCCGTCACGGCGTGGGCGGAGATAATCCAACGCACCGGAGTAATTTGGCCAGTCGGTGCGTGATGCAATCTTGTCGAAAAACCCACCTGGTTGCAGTTCACCTGTTAACACATGGTGAGTCGACATCAGGTGATTGTTGTCTTTGTGAGAAAAACTTCGAACCACAGCGTATTTATCTGCGTGCGATGCAAGTTTTGGCAGGTGCTCACAAACATGAAGACCTGGAATGGATGTTTGAATCGGATTGAAGTCTCCACGGACTTCAGCCGGTGCATCCGGCTTCATATCAAAGGTGTCGTGATGGCTAATCGCACCGGTGCAAAACACGATGATAACTTGCTTGGGCTTCTTGCCCTTGAGCACCGCGTTGTATTGTTCGCTCGTTTCTGCCCGTGCCTGTCCTGCAAGGATTGACGGCAGTCCGAGTCCCATCAGACCTGAGTAGCCAACCTGTAGAGATTCGCGACGAGTTAATCCAGTTTTGTGCTTATGCATTGATCAAAATCGCTTGCAAGCGTGAAGGCGAGATGTATTGTGGAGGGAGAAGATGCTTCGTGCGTCTTCCTCTTTATATAGTATCGGAAACTGCGACAGATGTCATGAGATATCAGTTGCGCCAATTAGTGGCTCAAAGTCTAAACAGCCACATGAACATTCGCCTTCAAGAGTCCACTCAAAACGGTCAGCCAATGCTTGCGCGTCATCGTCGGTTACGTTACTGCCTCGGTGTGCAACATAACGCAACATACTGTTGCTGTTCCCGATTCCGACTAAACCGATAGGACCAATTGCAGTGTCGCGTGGATTTAAGGGTTGCAGTTGCGGCATTGCTCCAAGCGGCACAAGGTCTTTGTCGGTCACATCTGTTTTGTTTAAAGATAAGAATTTCACATTTGGAAGCCGTGTTATCGCTCGATAGTCATCATTGGTGAGTTTCGAACCATTGAGATTTAAATGGGTAATGTTTCTAAGCGTATCCACACCCTGGAGACCATCTGCAAACCTTTATCACTGATCGGCTTGCGGGAATTGGTGATGGTCAGGAAGCGAAGGTTTTGAAGGTGAGTGAGATCAGCCGTTGCGTAGGAATCATCAAAGGGAATCCCGTCACATTCCAAAAAACTCAGCTTGATACACTTTGACAGGCTGTGAAACATCTCGCCCGTCATTAACTCATAAAAGTAAAGTGGGCGACCTTGATTGAACGACACCTGAATCTCAGTTCCATAAGTATCGTTCTTTGGACGGTCCGGATCGTGATGTGCTTCGAGGCCAGTGAAGAACTCTCCAAAGTGCTCAACGTAATCGTCAAAAGACAGATCCGTTCGTGGTTTTGGAGAAAACGACATTAGGCGATCAATGTTCTGCCTCATCGATGGTACGCCTTCGAGAGTATATGGATTATCACCTCCCCATATTTTTGTAAGTGTGTCGTCGGTCAAGAGCGAGAAGCCGCTACCGTTTAACTTGTTACGACGCATGTACAAAGTATGTAAATGGTCGAGTTTTGCGACTTCGGCAAGCGCTGAGTCATGGATCTCGTTGTCAGAAAGACCGAGAGTTTCCAGTCCACGGCACCCATCGATTCCAATTAGCGACTGATCGGTTAGTTTGCATTCCGAAAGTCATAGCGAAGTCAGTGACTCGAGTGAGGAGAGGGTGTCCCAGTCTGGCTCGGTAAGATCATTACGGTTCAGGTTCAGAGCCTTAAGCTTTTTCATGCCACGCAGGCGATACATGTTTTCGCGGCTTAACCCGATATCGAAGAGCGCAGCATTTTCGATCTGATCTAACTCCGCGAGGACACTTAAACTTGTATCACTTAG
>Ga0114933_10000406_pt1 | contig 52566 bp, 31 predicted proteins | sample 4SBtaG_FD_89691 | JGI IMG/M metagenome (GOLD analysis project Ga0114933, IMG submission 89691) | Deep subsurface microbial communities from Kolumbo volcano to uncover new lineages of life (NeLLi) - 4SBTROV12_W25 metaG | ecosystem: Environmental > Aquatic > Marine > Volcanic | place: Kolumbo... | reverse complement strand
GTGCAGCCCGCGCTCGTTTGAAGAGGGTTTCGAGGTGGATTCTGCGGTTGCCGCGACCCGGCAACGCGGCCGAAACGCGCCCAAATGCCGAGCAACACGTGTTTTAGCGCGTGTTTGGTCAGCTGGAAGTTTGATGAGCGCTGCAGCGATCGCGAGCGCCTGTTGACACGATCGCTGTTCGGTGTGGGGTCCGCTATTCGGAGGGCAACTCGCGCCTGGACCGCGGCGAATGATCGGGACGATGACGGGCAGCACTGGCGGAGCAGTTCGGCGGCTGGAAACGGCCAAAACGCAACGAAGGGCCCGCAATGGGACCCTTCGTTCTCGGCTTCGTTGCTGGAGCGGGAAACGGGATTTGAACCCGCGACTTCGACCTTGGCAAGGTCGCACTCTACCACTGAGTTATTCCCGCGTGGTTTCCGGATCCCGGGGGCGAACCGGAGGGACAGGCGCGAAACCTGTCCGGGCGGCGTATTTAGCCGTGGCGTACGGGCGTGTCAAGCAACTCTACCTCAACGCTGCATCAGTTCGTCATGTCGACGAGACGGCTGGCTGTCCGACCGGACTTCACGGTCACGGTCACGGTCTTCTTCGTGCTGCCTTTTTGCAGCGTAAACGTGTGTTTACCGGCCGCCAGCTTGTAGTTCTTCAGAGGCGTGAAGCCGAGCTTCTTGCCCTTGTAGAAGACGTTGGCCCACGGCTTGGCGTTGATCGTCACCCTGCCGGGCCCTGCGACCTTCGGGCCTGCCTTCTTCTTGAGCTTGATGGCCAGCAGCTCGATGTCCTTCTTCTTGACGATGAACGTCTGCTTGAAGGGCTCGTATCCGTGGGCGGTAGCTTCGACCACGACCGAGTCGCCGAGCTTCTTGCCGGGGACCTTGCCGTTGCCGCCGTTGAGGGCGATCGCCGCGCCATCGACCTTGACCGACGCGCTGTTGGGTTCAACCTGGAGAACCACCGGGACGATCGCGGGAGCAACCGGCTTGGGCGGGGCCTTCTTGGTCGGTTTGGGCAGCTCGACAGTGACCTCGGCGCCTTCTTTCTCGAGGGTGTGCCGAACCAGCTCTTTTTGGCCGTCCTTGCCGATGGCGACGATCTTGATGCGGTCGCCCTCGTCGCCGGTGAACGTGCAGTGATCGTCGGTCGACTCGGTCTCGCCGTTGATCTTGATCTCGCGCGCGCCCGGCGCCTTGATCTTGATCGTGATCTTCTTTTTCTCGGGCGGCTTCTCAACCATGGCGCCAGCGACGGCGGCCGGCGTGGGTTTGGGCTTTTCCTTGTCGCCCATGCCAACGAACGCGGCGGCTCCGATGACACCGGCGAGCAGCACGCCAACACCGACGAAAAGCCCGGTCTTCGATTTGCCTTGCTGGGCAACGGCGGGCCCCGACCCTGTGCCACCGGCCAAGAGCGCGGCGGCATCGGGAATCGCCATCGTCGCGTCCTGGTCACCGGGCAAGCCGGCGCTGGTGTCGAGCGCAACGGTAGCTTCGTCGTCGGTGTTGAGCGCAGGAACGCGGTTGGATTTCGTGATCGGGCGACGCAGACCGCTGTTGGTCCGCATGTCGGCGAGCGCCTCGGCCTCGCGGTGCACGTCCTCTTTGAGCTTGGCTATCTGATCGCTGAACAGCTCGTGCATGTACGCTTTGAGCGTCACGGCGGAGGGGTCGGGCACGGTGGAGTAGAACCACTTGCGCAGCATCGCCACCCACGCGGAGACGTCCTTGGGGCGGACATCCACGTCGCGATCAAGCGCGGCCATGATGAGCTTGTTCAGATCTTCGTCCGCGTCGGGGTTCAGCTCGCAAACCGACGGAACTTCGGCGCGCAGCACGTTGTTGAGGGTCTCGAAGTCCGACTCGCCCACGAACAAGCGCTTGCCCGTGACCATCTCCCACAGGCAGACGCCGAGGGCGAAGAGGTCGGAGCGCCCGTCAAGCTGCTTGCCGCGCGCCTGCTCGGGGCTCATGTACGCGCACTTGCCCTTGACGGTACCGACGCGTGTCTTCGTGGATCGGCTCGCAGCTTTCGCGATGCCGAAGTCCATGATTTTCACTTCGCCGTTGTACGACACCATCATGTTGTGCGGCGAAATGTCGCGGTGGATGATGTTGAGCGGCTTGCCGTCGACCTCGCGTTTGTGAGCGTAGTCCAGCCCCTGGCCGGCCTCGATCATCACCAGGACGGCCTGCGCGATCGAAAGCGGCTTGCCGAGCTTGGTGCCGACGTCGAGCACGCGCTTGAGGTCTTGCCCCTCCACGTACTCCATCGCGATGTAGTAGAGGCCGTCGACCTCGTCGAAATCGAAGATCTGGACGACGTTGGCGTGGTTGAGGTGGGCTGCGACGCGCGCCTCGTCCTGGAACATCGTGACGAACGACTCATCCTCGCAAAAATGCGGGAGGATGCGCTTAATCACGACCGCCTTCTCGAAGCCTTCAGCGCCGATGGACTTGGCGCGGAAGATCTCCGCCATACCGCCCATGGCGATCTTTTGGGTCAGGTAGTACCGACCAAAAGGCAGCGGATAGTCGACGTTTTTACCTGTCGCCATCTGTTCTCAATCCGCGGTCTTCGATCCGGGCTTCAACTGGTTGCGGTGACAGCCTGTTGTCCGGATGAGTGCGTTCCAAGTGAGCACCGCTGTCGACCCCAACACCCACCGTCGTAGATGAATGCCCGAGGCCCCGCGATGGTTGACCGACATACAACGGTGGCGTCGGGAAATCAACACGCCCAGCGGGCCCTCGTCGGGCACCGGGACGGTTATCTTGCTGCGGGAAAGGGTGTGAGCGACGCGCTGGGCTGGCTAGCTGTCCTCTTCGCCGAGGTCGGCGATGAGGCGGCCCCAGATTTCGGCGTCGAGCAGTCCTTCGCTGTCGGCGTCGGCGGCGAACGTGGCGCGGTTCTCGGAACCTTGCGGGCAGTCGTGGCAGACCATCGAGCGGACCTTGAGCGCGTTGGCGTTCATGAAGTCGTCGAGGCAGGTCGCAAGGAACATCTTCCGGCTGCGGTAGTCGCACTGAAAGACATCGGACAGCCGGCGGGGTTTGGAGGTTTCCTGGGGGACGACCTGCGCGGTGGTTCCGTTCATACTCAGTCCTTCTGGTTTCGAGGCGTGGTGTTCGGTTCGCCCATCGTCACCCTTCGCGACAATGTGCAATTGAGAGGGCGTGCTGCGCGTTGGAAATCGGCGATCGGAGATAGCTGACAAAACGGCAGAACGTCGTGCACGTGATAAAGAAATTCACCCTCGATGGTGGAGCGGGTCGCGACTCTACATCCACGAGTCCGGGTTGCAAGCGGTAGTTTGATTCCGCCTTGATGTCTGAGCGTTAGGAGCATAATCCCTGTCTCCTTTTGAGCCTCCCGGCGGGGGGCTGGACGGCCCCTTGCGAGGAACCTACGCTGACGTGGTGAACACCGCCCTTCCTCACGGTATGCCCGGACGCCAAGAACGGGGGCGAAGACGGCGCAAAAACCGCCCGATCGGCCCGGCTCTGCTGGCGTTGGTCGCATCGTCTGTGTTCGTCCTCCCCGGATACGACATCGCACGCCAAGATGACGGCGATCCGCTGCATTGGCCCGACCGCCACGTAAACGTCTTCTTGCAGGCAAAGGGCACGTCGCTGGTCACGGTCAAGCAGCTCGAGACCGCGCTGACCCGTGTCCTGGGGCGATTCAACTCCGTACAGGGATCGCGCCTGAAGCTCTCCTACGGCGGTCTGGTCAGCGCCGATCCAGGGTTGGACATCTACGTGAGAATCGGCAAATCCGGTTTCGCAACGCGCGATGGTGAGGTCCTGGGCAAGATCGACATCGCGTCTGATGACGACGGCACGCTCAAGAGGGTCGAAGTTGTGCTCAACGACCAGGACCTCGACCTGGCGACGACGCCGCAGTTCGGCAAGGCCACAGCGGATCTCGAGGCGGTGGTCGGGCACATGGTCGGCCGCGCGATCGGCCTTTCGGTCACCCGTGATCAGGACGCACAGATGTACTTCCTGGCGGCGACGAGTCGGTATCGGGTGCTTTCGCTAGATGACGCAAGGGCCGTTCGCTTTTTGTATCCAGCTACCCCTTTTTCAGACGGACGCCTCTGCGACGCGTGCGACGGACACGATCATTGCGATGGCGGCTTCTGCGCGACGTTCACCGACGGCAACAAGAGCTTCTGCACCCGATCGTGCGAAGAACATAGCGACTGCCCGGTCGGGTACTCGTGCGGTACGTGGGTGAGCGGCAAGGCGTGTTTTCCCAACGATCTGCATTGCGCGCCCGATCTCGCCAAGGCCCCGCCAAGCGGACCGTGCGCCAGCGACCTGGCCTGCGACAAGGAGCTGTTTTGCCTCGGCGCGGCAACCGGCGGCTTCTGCACCGCCCAATGCCTCGGCCAGTGTGGACCTTTCGGTAGCTGCCGACAGCTGCAGATCGGTTCGCAAGTCGTCGGCCTATGCATCAAGGGTGGTGGCGCAGTTGCCGGAGCGCCCTGTGAAGGTGCCCCGGATTGCGGTTCGATGACATGTGCACCGAGCCTGCTCAGCGGCGGCAAGTGCAGCCAGCCTTGTACGAAAAACAGCCAATGTCCGGCCGGGTTTCAGTGCGACGGCGGCTCACCGACCGGGTACTGCGTGCGCAAAGGAACGTTGGCGATCGGCTGGCCCTGTCTGAGCGGATTCGACTGTGAGACCGGCCTGTGCGCCCAGTCTGGCGGCGCTTTTGAGCAGGTCTGTACGCGGACGTGCAAGGTCACGACCGATTGCCCGGAGGGGACGGGTTGCACGCCGACCAAGGGTGGGGCGATCTGTCTTCCATTTGGAGCGCCACCGGCCGGGTCTCCGTGCAAGAACGCAGGCGGGTGCGCTACCGGCCTCGTTTGCGACGAGTCCGATGTGCCGGGCGCCGGTGTCTGCCGCATCAAGTGCAACCCGTTCGGTGACTCCAAGGAGTGCACGGACGGCGGGCGATGCGCGTGGGTTTCGACCCTGGTGACAGCGACGGGTGGCGCTTGCAGAGGCGGCGGCGGCGGTGGGCTGACTGGCGTTGCATGCAGCGGAACGGAGCCCTGTCGTATCGACCTGGCGTGCGCGGGGGCCGATCCAAAGACCGGTCTTTGCCGACGAAACTGCGACATGAACGACAAAGAGGCGTGCGGCGCCGGGCAAAGCTGCGTCGCGCTGACGACGACCGCCAAGGACGGGATCCGACGCGGCGTTTGCGGCAAGGAGACGGGTCCGCTCAACGAACATCGCCCGCTGCGCAAGCCGGCGACGAAGAACTTCACCGGCGGCGCCCTCGATATGAAGGACACCGTGTTGCCGTACGGCTCGATTGTGAAGAAGGCCGATGAGCCTGAATCCGGTTGCTCAGCGACGCGTCGCAGCGATGGCGCAGCGGGCCTGGTCGGGCTGATTCTGCTGGCGATGCTGGCGATTTGTCGGCGCAAGACCGCCGACCGCTTGGTCGTTTAGCTAGCCTGTCTTTCTCAAAGCGTCGGGCTCAAGCGATGATCAAGAATCGGCGCTCCGGAATCGGGATAGCCTAAATCTTGCCCGCGATGAGCTTGGCAACCGTGTCGCCCATCTTCGCGGGGTTCATCGGGCCGTTGTAGGCGCGGCCATTCATGTAGATCGACGGCGTTCCGCGAACATTGGCGGCGCTCGCCTCCTGGATGTCCTTCTGCAGCTTGGCTTCCCACTTGCGCGCCTTCACGTACGAGGCGGCCGTGTCGACGTTCATGCCGATCTGCTGAGCATACTTGCGCAGGTTGGCTTCCTGGCCCTTGAGACGCGTCGCGAGGTCGCCGCCCTTGGGCATCATGTTGCGCATGTTGTTGAAGACCATCGACTCGAATTCGTTGAACTTGCCCTGCTCGAGCGCCGCGAACGACCAGTAGGCCGCCTGGCAAGCGCCGGGATGCATGTCGCGGGACATGCCGCGGTTGCACTGATTGGACAGCGGAAAGTGCTTGAAGACGATGGCGACCTTGCCGCGGTTGGCCTTCTCGAGCGCCTTGAGCGGGGCTGAAACACGACCGCAGAAGGGGCACTCGAAGTCCTTGTAGACGACGACTTTCACCTTCGCGTTCTTGTCGCCGTAGATGGGCGAGCCGTTGTAGTCGAAGCTGGCCACGCGCGAGTCGAGAACCGGCGGCGGGATGATCTCTTTGCCGTTTTCGATGGCCTTCTCGTAGACCCTGGCGCGCGGCGTGCCGGAGTCAGCGAGCTTCTGAGCCTTGGCGAGCTCCTCGTCGATGACCTTCTTGAACGCGCTGAAGGGCTGGGCGCCGGAGACCTTGCGGCCGTTGATGTAGAACGCGGGAGTTCCGCTCGCCTTGATGCGCTCGGCCATCTCCTGGTCCTGCAGCACGAGCTTCTTGGTCGCACTCGAGTCGACGCACTTGTCGAACTTGGCGACGTTGAGGCCGACGGCCTTGGCGTGATCGGAGAGCTGCGGCCGCGCCAGCGCGCTTTGGTTGGTGAACAGGCGCTCTTCCATCTCCCAGAATTTGCCCTGCTTGTGGGCACAGAGAGCGGCTTCGGCGGCCTTGAACGCCTTCTTGTGAAAGGGCAGCGGCTGGTTCTTGAAGACCAGGCGCACCTTGTCGCCGTAGCTCTTCTCGATCTCCTTGAGGGAGGGGCGAACGCGCGAGCAGAAGGGGCACTCGAAGTCGGTGTATTCGACGATATAGACCAGCGCGTCCTTGGGGCCTTTGGCGGGCTCGTGGCCGGCGACCTTGGCTTTCCAGACCGTCTTGTCCTCGGGCGGCTTCTGGCGCTTGGCGGCGGGCGGCGGGGGCGGCGGCGGCGCATTGGCGGGCGGGTCCTGGTTGTTGATCAGCCACTTGATCGCGTTGTCGGCGAGCGCCGGGTTGTTCTTGCGCCACATCTTGGCGTGCAGGTCGGCGAGCTTGGTGCCTTTGCCGAGCTCGTCGTTGGCCTTGGTGATCTCTTGCTCGATGATCTTCTTGAAGTTCTCGAACGGCTGCGCGCCGGAGATGTTGACACCGTTGACGAAGAAGCCGGGCGTGCCGCGGACGCCGAGTCCGTTGGCGATCGCGGTGTCCTGGTCGACCATCTTGGCGAGCGCGGGGTCGGCGAGATCCTTGTCGAACTTGGCAACGTCGAGGCCGAGCTCCTTGGCGAACTTGCGGAAATTGTCCTTGGTCAGCCCGCGCTGGTTGCCGAAGAGCTTGTCGTGCATCTGCCAGAACTTGCCCTGGCGATGTGCGGCGAGGGCGGCGATGCCAGCCGGGCGGGCGTTGCGATGAAACGACAGCGGCAGGTTGACGAATTGGACCCGCACCTTGTCCTTGTAGGCAGCTTTGACCTGGTTGACCGTGTTGGCGCCGCGCGAACAGAAGGGGCACTCGAAGTCGCTGATTTCGATGACCGTGACCTTGGCCTGACCTGTGGCTGCGCCGACACCGGGGTGGCGCGTGACGTTGTCGGCAGGCTTGGCGGGAGCGGCTTTGGCGACCTTGGCGGGCTGCGCAGGTGCCTTCTTCGGGGCCTCGTTGCGGCTCATGAAACGGCTGACGACGAACCCGCCGACGGCGATTGCGACGATGGCGATGATGGCGTTCTCTTTCTTCATATCGTGCTGACTCGTTGCCGTAGCGGACCAGGCCGTACGGGTGAGGCGGTCGATCGAATAGAGGGACCCCGACCGCGAAGGGCGGACCTTATAGAACGGCGTCTGGACGGGTGCAATAACGACTTGTTGAGACCGGATGTGCGCGCTGGTTCGGCTCGGCGGGTTGACGGATGACACGCGCATGGTCCAATCGCGAAGCGGAGGCAATTGTGCTGAGTCGTGCTGCGTTCATCTTGATCCTTGCTTGTTGGCTTGCGACGGGCTGCGAGCAGTCGACGCCCGCTCAGAAAGCCGTCGACATGACGTCATCCAAACCCACTCCCGCCGAGCCAATTCCGCTCGCCACGGACCGTGACACGGATGGTATCGACGAGGGACTGCGGATCGCGCTGCGGAACGTGCGCAACAAGTTCAAGTGCAACCGCATCTCCGGTTGCAAGCCGCAGGACGTCGCGATCGGGTTCGGTCGGCATGCACGCCCGTTCGTCGAGCAGCTTTTCGCCAGCGCGCCACGACGCGCCCCTTGGCGGAGCCGAACGGTCCGTATTGTCGCCGAGCTCCGCGATCCGGACGCCCTGCCCTTCCTGGTCGAACGGCTCGGCGATCGCAACGAAGCGGTCATCGCCTATGCGGCGTACGGCCTGGTGCTGCTCGACTACCGCGCAGAGCAGAAACGCTTTGAGGATCTCGCTACGGCCGGCGCCGGACTCATGTATGCAAAGACGCGGCTGTCGACGCGATGGGCGTTGGCTCGTTGGGGTGTGAAGGGCGCCAAAGCCGCGTTCAAGGGGGAGCTTGAAGACCGCGTTGGCCAGCTGCTTGGCTCCGGCGCCGTGACGTGGGGCCTCTACCTGTGCACGCAATGGTCCGGGGTTGACTGCGAACGTTCGTGGCGCCTGGCCGCGCGACATCCCGCATTTGTCGTTCGGCGAGCGGTGGCCGAGCGGTTCGAAGCCGTGCCGCGCAAGCGCGACATCCCGGTCTTGGTTGAACTCGCCGCTGACCCGGTACCCAGCGTCGGTCGTAGAGCGCGCGCCGTGTTGGTGCAGCTGACAGGAGAGGCCGGACTTCGCGATGGCGGGGCGTGGCGCAAATGGTGCGATGAACGCAAATGCGACGCGTCAATTGCGGCGGCGAGCGAGGGGCAGCGTAAGGCATCGGGGGCCGCCGCGACCCCGTGACAGCTCAAATCCCGTCAGCGCGACGACGAAGCGTCTCGAACCGGCCATCAAGAGCTCGGCGTTGCGGCAAAACTCGGTCGGCGTGAGAATCTCGTAGCCGGCCCGGTTGAGAGCACGAAGCGTGACGCGGTTTCGCGCATACAGGACGATACGGCCCGGTCCGAGGCAGAACGCGTTGGCGCCGTCGGTCCATTGCTCGCGAGCCGCCGCGATCGGATCGCCGTCGCCGCACGCGATAGTCGTCAATGAAACCCCGACACGACCGAGCGCGCCAACGAGATCACAGCCGCGCGAGGTGCCCCCGTCCAGCAGGTCGATGACTTCGACGCGGTCCTCGGCGGCGGACCTGGGATCAAACGCTTCGGGGAAAACGATGGCGGCGTCGCGGTCGATCATCGTGAAGATCGTGTCCAGGTGCATCGCGCCCCGACGCAGCGGCAAACGCACGCCAAGAACGTGTTTGTAGCCGCGATCCGCGAGCGCCTGGGCGATCACTTGCGCGCCAGCCTCGTTGGTGCGGATGCCGATTCCGATGAGGGCGACCGAGGGTGCGGGCAACACGAGATCGCCGCCCTCGAAGAAGCACGGCTCTTCGCCGCCGGATTCAAGATCGATCAGGTCGACGCCTGCGAGCAGCGGGTGATAGCGAACGATTGCGCGCGCAAGCAAGCCGTCCCGAAGCCGGGCGCGATGACGGGGATAACCGACCACGATGGCGTTTGCGGCGACGGCAAAACAGTCCCGCGCAAACAGCCAGTTCGGCATCGGCCAGCGCAGCACCTGTTGGCCGGATTCGGGCACCACGCCGCTGATCAATGCATCGGCGAGACTGGACGGCGGCAGCTCGAGCAGACGCGTTCGGGAAGCCGAGATATCCACGCCAAAGAGGTCGTGTTCGAGGTCGACAACGGCGGCGATAACGCGCTCGCGAAATGCGGTCGGCCAGAGGAGGCGGCGCAGCAGGTCGCGAAGATCGAGCAGGTTGTCATCGCCGACGGCCGCGCGGATCACGTCGCGCAAGCTTGCGTGCTCGTCGGCGAGCGCCTCGGTCAAGACGAGATCGTCGAACAGCAGATAATCGGGGTTGGCCCGGAGCGTGCCGTCGGACGCGTGACGCGACGATTCGATGTGGCTGGGCCGGAGGCGATCGAACTCAGCGCCGGGCCCAAAGACGACACATCGTCGTAAGCGCGCGACATCATCGTCCGCGCCGACGAGGCCATCACGGCCGGGTTCGACGACGTCGGTCAACGAAGTTCCGCCAGGCGTCGTATCGAGGCGCGCATCGACCTACTTGCTCGCGGCCGCCACCTTGAACGTCAGCGCAACCTGGTCGCTCCAGGCGAGGTTGCTGGGCGTCTGGGTGTCGAAAGTCTGCACGGCGCCGGTGATTTCGTACTCGCCGGCGGCGTCGGGTTTAATCGTCATCCACGGCTCGTTGGAGACCTGGAAATCGGAGGTCAGCCACAGCTTGCTGCCCTTGGGTCGCTTGCTGAGCATCCACAGGTAACCGCCGCTGCTCGCGATCGGGTAGCTGCCCTCTTTGCCGATGGCTTCGAGCTTCAGAGGCGCGCCCACCGTGGCCTTCTGGTTTTCGGCGACGGCGAGCTTGAGCGTCGGGGACAAGACCCCTTCCGTCTTGTCGTTCTTGCCGATGTAGCCGTCGAGGTTGAGCACCGCGTTCACGGTACCGCCGCCGCCGCACGCGTTGGCCTTGAACGGTCCGGCGCAGTAGGTCACGTTGAGCAGGTGGTGGACGTTCTTGAACTTCTCATTGGGCGGCGCGAACTCGATCTCGATCGGCAAAATGCCCCACGGATCGATGGTCTTCAGTCCCGTGTTGGTCTTCACCTTGAAGTGAACCGACTGGATGTTGGCCTGCGCGCAGGGGTCCTTGATCCCGACACCGGCGGTCTGCGTCACACACGCCTTGATGATCGTCAGCGGCGCGCAGCTCTGGTTGGCGAGGAAGAACTTGCCGGTGCCAGATTTGCCAACCTCGGCGCGCAGCCAAAGCGGACGTGATGCCGGCGCGAACACAGCCTGCGGGGTGTCGCATTTGCCGCTGAGGATGGGGAACTCGACTTTGTCCGCCACGTTCGCCTGGACGTAGGTGACCAGCGTGCGCGCTTTGATCGGCTCGGTCCCGTCGGTCGGGTACGTGAACGTCATGCAGATATCGAGGCTCTTGGACGCGTTGACGGAGAACGGCAGCCCGACCTTGACCTTGTCGCCCTTGAGATCGGTCTTGTAGAGCTCGGGCACGTACTGCTGCTTGGCTGCCTTCTGCTCCTTGTCGTTGTACGCGACAACTTCCACCGTATTGATGAGGAAGCCAGCTGGTCCCTCGTTGTAGACGTTCACGCAGCGGGTCTTGGTTCCCGCCGTGACGCCTGTGAAGTCGTAGATGAGCTCGCCCTTTGGATGGTCCGACGTGAACTTGAAGACGTTGGACGCCTCCCACTTGGCGTTGAGCACGATCTTGGCCGCCGAGTTGTTCTTGTCGGACGTCTTGATCACAAGCGATGAGCCGTAGTCCTTGTCGGGTGACTCGGGCTTGAGCCGTACGCAGACCTCGAGCGTCTTGGGCGTGTTCTTCGGGTTGCCCGCGTCGCCGAGCGCCGGGATCGTGTCGCCCGCGTTCGGCGTCTTGGTGATCGCGTAGTAAGGCGTCGCGGTGCCCATCTGGGCGTCTTCGTATTTCAGCGGCGCGTTGCCCGTGTTGCCGAACTTGAAGCAGGCCTCGGGCGGGTTGTGCTTGCTCGGGTTGATGAACGTGTACGACGTGGTGTGAAGGCTGATCCGGGCGCCCGCGAGCTGCACCGAAAACGTCAACTGGATCGGGTTGGACGTGAAGTCTTCGTCGTTGTGGGTGATCTCCATCCGGCCGGCGCGGTTGTCCTCGATATCCGGGCTCGGCGTGAAGTTGACGTGAACCAGGATGCTCTCGTTTTCCGCGAGCGTAAGCGGAAAGCTCGGGTTGCCCTTGGGAAAGCGCATCTTCATGAAGTCGTTTTGCGTCTTGAACTTGATGCTTTCGATCTTCAGCGGCCCACGGCCGGAGTTGCGCACGAGCACCTTGACCTGCTGCGTCAGCTGGCCGCCCGTCGTGTCGGCGAAGAACTTGTGGGACGTCTTGGCTTGGCCGGCGATCGTGTATTCGATCTGCGGCTTCTCTTCGAGCGACGCCTCACTGCCGCAACCGGTCAGTACGGCGGCGCTCATCATCCACGCCAAGGTAGCGGCGCCGAGCAGCACCACGCGGGTCATCCTGGCCATCGAGAACTCCATTGCATTTGTTGCGTCGTTGCTTGCCCGCAACCGCACCCACAGCGTCGCGAGGGCCGGCATCCTACCGAAAAGCCCATTGGCTCGCGACCCGCACAACCGTCACGCGACTCGTTGCTTTGTGAAGGCGCCGCCCCGAAGTTACGGGCCTTTCGGGAAGCACAACGTCTTGTAGTAGATCTTCACCTTGTCGCCCTTCTTGGGCACGCAGGTGCCGCCGCTGTTGGCCGCGACGAAGACCACGCTGTTGGACTGCGGCTCGTAGAACCACGACGTGTTCTTGCTCGGGCCCGCGCACGGCTTGCCGTTGACCCACACCTTGATGGTGGAGGGCTCAGCGTTCATCGTCAGGAAGAACTGGTGGCTGAGGCCGAACGCCACGTTGCCGATGTCCTGCAGCGTCTTGGCGAACGATTGGTCGCAGATGCTGGCGATCTTGCCGCCGGTCTCCTTCGCTGCCTGGATGTAGCGCTTGCCCTGCTGGGCCTGGCATCCCTGCGCGCCGGTGCCGACGATGGCGTGGGCGTGCATCAGGCCTTTGTTGGCAAATCCTTTGATATTCTTTAAGAAGTCGACGTAGATCTTGAGCGATCCGGTCGAGCTGTCTTCCTCGTCGGACACGAACACGACCTCGAGGCCTGCCTTCTTGCGCAAGAACCCGCGGTTGGAGCCGCCGCACGCCTTCTTGCCCCCAGCGTCAACGCAAAACAGCTTGTTGGGGCAGTCGTTATCGGTCTTGCACGTCTTGCACTTGGTGGTGCATGTGTCGAACGTGTGAGGCAAGGACAAGGCGGCCTTGGCGGCAGCAAGGCCTTGCTCGTTGGCCGAACCGTTGGTGCCCAACTTCGCCATGCTCGGGAACTTATTCGGTGCGCCGTTGTTCTTGGTCAGGATCCGGTCTCCGTTGAGGTTCTTGAGCCGACCCCGCAGGCCGTTTTTCATGTCCGTGCTGGTCACGCCGATCTGGTAATCGTTCTGCCAGAGCGTCGCGATGCTCACGAACGACTTGAAGTTGTTGGCGATATTCTTCTGCTCGTCGCCCATCGATCCGGAGTTGTCGATGACGAAGAGCACGTCGACTTTCTTGCCGGCGCCCTGCTCAAACTCGTCGGTGTACTCATCCAGGAGCGTGCCAGTACCGACCAGCGGAACCGAGAAGACCTGACCCTGGCACCAGTGTCCGGCGCTGCAGTCAGCGGTGACCTTGCAGTCCTTGCCGGTCGCGATCCCCTGGTTGGAGATGCACTGCCCTTCCACTCCCGTCGTCACGACCATTTGGCAGGTGTCTTTGCCGACGTTTTGAGGCGCGTATTGCAGCCCGAACTTGGCGGGGGCGGCGTTGCTGATCTCCAGCCCCTTCTTGGGAACGCCCGGCCACGCGACCTTGTCGACCTCGATGCCGCAGCCCTGCAGCTCGACCTTGGTCACGTACGCCGGAATGTTGCCGGTGTTGTAGACGCGGACGTACTGGAGCTTCGATTTGCAGCCGACGGTAACGAGACCGAAGTCGATGGACTCGGGCAGCACCGAAACGGACGACTTGCCGACCTTGGCGATGAGGTTGGGCTTGTAGCCGCTGACCTTGGCCTTGTCGTTGGGGTCTTTGGGGTACCACTTGGTGGAGCCCGTCGCCTGGTCTGCGAACTTGAACGCGATAAAGCCGTAGTAGCTCTGGATCGCCTTCGGGTCGCTGAAGAAGCCCGCGTCGTTGGGGGCATCAAAGAGCACCTGCGCCTTACCCGTCTCGCCCGGTCCGAGGGCGAACAGCTTGGTGCTCGGCGCGAATGTCGAGAACCAGGCTGTGAGCGGGTCGAGGAAGTTGCACGTCGGCGGCCCCTGCAGCGGACCGAAGCCGGTCGCCGGGCAGTGCTTGATCTTCATCTCTTTGAAGTTGCAGTAGCCCGTGCCGATGTTCTTGATGATGATCTGGCTGACCTTGGACTTGCCGAAGCTGATCATGCCGAAGTTCACAATCTGCGGGATAAGTTGGATGACGCACGTGGCGCCCTCGGCCCGCTTGCCGCTCAGAACGACGTCCCAGACCGGCTTGGTCGGATCGTCGGACTGGATTTGGATCTTGCCCTTGGCCTGGCCGCTGCTCGACTTGGGCTTAAACGACACCTTGAACTTCGTGTAGGCGTTGGCGCCGAGCTTTTGCGGGTTCGGGCTGGCGTCGGCGGGGCTGAAGCCGTCGGGAATCAGCGCGAACTCACCGCCGCTATTGTCGAGCATGATCACCTTCGAGACGGTGATTGGCGAGGTGCCCTGGTTGGCGACGTGGACCGTTCGCTCGACCTTGACGCCCTTGGCCGCGATGGCGAAGTCGAGGACGTCCGGCGGCGTGATGACAAGCTTGCCCGACTCGGTCCGGGCGAAGAGCGGGATGTTGACGATCGGGCGAACCGGATCGTTGGTGTGCAGCATGATGCCGGCGACCGCGTTGCCATTATTGGGCAGCGCGTTTTCGACCTTGAGCTCGACGTTGATGACCTTGTTGCCGTTGACCTTGAGCTTGAGCGGCGCCTTCTCGCTCCAGGTGACGGTCTTGACCTTCGAAAGCGGCGACAGCTCGATCTTGGTGATTTCGAGATCGGCCAGGCCGCTGCTGAACACCTTGAACGCACGCGTGCCCTTGCTGCCCAGCTTCAGGCTGCCGAAGTCGAGCGTCGGCGGGATGACGGTGATTTTCGGGACGATCTCGCCGCCGAAGACCTTGGCGATGGCCAGCTTGCCGTCATCGGTCTCGACCACGAGCTCGGTCGTGTCGTTGTCGGCGCCCGGTTTCGGGCAGAATGTGAGCAGGACCTCAACGGCTTTGCCCGGCGGGATCGCCTTGGTGAAATCGGGCTTGCTCTTGATGGTGAAATCGGGGCTGCCCGCCTTGGACAGGTCGACCGAAACGAGCTTGATGGGCTTTTGGCCGACGTTGTAGAGCTTGGCTGATTTGTCCGCGCACTTGCCGGTCGCAACCGGGCCGAAATCGACGGGATTGGGGCTGATGTCGATCGAGCCGGTAGCCTTCTGAACGATGACCGGCACCTCGAACTCGCGGTCGTCGGCGTCCGAATCGTTGTTGGTGATGACCAGGTTGAGCGCCTTGCCGCCCGACTTCTTCGGCTTGTAGACGATGTCCCAGTCCACGACTTTGCCGACGTCGAGCTTCGCCGGCGCGAAGTTCTTGACCGTGAACTCGCCGTTGTCGGGGACGAACTTGATGGCGTCGAGGCTCAGTTGGCCGTTCTGGCCGGCGTGCGAGACACGCAGCTTGATGATGTAGGGATCGGCCGTCGGATCGATGTCGGGGAACACGAGCTTCTTGGGATCGACCGCGATTTCGATCTGCTTTTCGAGGCTGAAGCCGCCGCTGGTTCCGCCGCTGCTCGCGCCGCTGCTGCTGCTGAAGCCGCCGCTGGTTCCGCCACCGCTGGTTCCGCCGCCACTGCTAGCGCCCGTGCCGTTGCCGCCGGGTGTGTCAGAGCAGCCCAAAGCAGCGAGCATGACGCTCAAAAAAAGCGCCGTGGCCACGTGGGCGATGCGTGCCGTCTTCGAAGACAGCGGAGTGCGGCGGTGCAGGGACAGGTGCATGGTCACCTCAAGGGTAGATTCGAAACTCGTCCGTCAGCTCTACAGCTGCGGGTGTGGATATTTGGAGGTCACGAAGAACTTGCCGCCCTTGGGAGGCTTGACCCCGGCAATGTTGCCGCTCGGCCAGTCGATCGTGGCCACGTACCACATGTCTTTTTTCTTCAGCGGCTCGCTCTTCACCTGGAATTGCAGCTGCCCGTAGATGTAGATGCGAACTTCGGCGGTGGACGGACCCTTCGCGAAGTCGTCGAAGTAGTGAACACCGACCGCGTAGCTCATGCCGTTTTCGGGCAGGGTCAGGTTCAAATTCTCGGGCCCGGCGCCATCGGTGTCGTCCCGGTCAAGGCTCGGGTTGTCGTCCACGTTGGGGTCGTAGCTGCCCCACTCCGGGTTCTTGTTGTACCAGAACGTGTCGTACGTCGGGTCGAACCACGGGTCGCTCTTCTTGTCGCCGTCGAAGTCGAGCCCGCTCGCGAACGGATGCGCGAAGTGCAGGTCGAGGTCGGCGCCGGCTGCGGGGCCTTCGTCGCTCTGGTCCGGGTCGCCGGGCGTGTTCCAAAGCAGCTCGACGTGGATGGCCTGGTCGGGCAGCACCTTCACCTTCTTCTCGGCGGGCACACAGCTCTCCTTGTTCGTGGCGTCCCAGACACGCAGCCGGAACGTGTACTCACCGGCGACGTTGGGCTGGAACTGCACCTTGGGCAGCTGCGCGTTGGGCTTGAACAGGCCGACCGAACCCTTGGGCTGCTGAACTTCCCAGCGGTACTTGGTGATCTTGCCGCTCTTCGCAAACGAGTTGCCGCCATCGAGGTTGAGCAGCGTCTGCGGGACAACCGTGTCGCCTTCAGGGATCTTGATGACCGCGGTCGGACAGTCGCTGCTGGAAGCGAAGCCAGACACGTTCACCTTGCTCACCTTCTTGATGATGTTGCTGGTGATTTCGATGACCGCCTTGTCCTCGATGATCTTGCCGTCTTTGACCGGGTTGGCGGCTTCGGGCGTGTAGGTCAAGGCGATGTTGGCGCTGCCGTTGACGGGGATCTTGAGCGGAGCCTTGTCGCTGGGCGCGGCCTTGGCCGGGTTGGACGCCTTCCAGTCGATCGCAAACTCGCCGCCACCTGGCGCCGCGAACGCCATCCGGCTGATTTCCACCGGCAGGTCGCCGCAGCTCTCGAGCTTGAGCAGCGTGGTGCCGGACTTGCCCAGCGGCGTGGCGCCAAAGACGACGTTGCTCGGCTTGGTGAGCAGGCACGGGCCGGTGGAGTTGACCTTCACGTTGATGGCCTTGTGGCCGGGCCCGCCTTCGTGAAGCAGCGACGGATCGTTGGTGTGCAGGACGATTGTGCCGTTATGAGGCTTGTCGTCCTTGCCGCGGTAGATCGCCTTGAGAGGCATCGTGCCGCCCTTCTTGATGACCAGCTTGGGGTCAAACTTCACGACCGGGCCTGGCGTGTATTCCTTGCCCTGGACGATGATGCGGAACAGCTCCTTGTCGAGCTTGAGCTCCATCGAGCCAATCTCCAGCGCCGCGTTGCCGATGTTGTAGAGCTTGACCTGCTCGATACGCTCCGAGCCGATCTGCACGAACTTGAAGTCGAGCAGCGACGGCTGAACTTCGATGCGCGGGTTGCCAGACGCCGTCGTGAACGCGATCTGGATGAGTTTGGCGTTCTGCGCGGTCGAATGGATACGCAGGATGCCCGAGCGCTTCTTGTTGTCGCCCATGTTGCGGAATCGAACGGCGAAGTCGGCGGGTTTGCCGCCCTTGTCGAGCGGCTGGACGATCGGCCAGGTGGTGCCGTCGCAGGGCTGTCCGCCGGCGTTGAGGCACGACAGCGCGGGCTTGCCCTGCTCGGCCGGGGAGACGGCCTCGTAGCTCATGGTGATCTTGGAGATACCGAGCGCCTTGTTGCCCGAGTTGCGAATCTGGAACTTGAAGAGACGCTCGCCGGACTTGTCCACGTCGCCGACGTTGATGTTGTAGATCTTCTTGGCGAGCACGCCACTGGCCATGTCGAAGACGTCGATTTTCGCTGAACACTCGAGCCCGAAGCCGCCGGTCTTGTTGTCGCAGGAGCTCTCGAGCTTGCCTTCGAACGGATCGGGGCCGCCGGTGCCGCTGCCAGAGTCGGTCGCCGCATTGCCGCTGCAGGCGCCGATGACGAGGGCGGTCAACAGCACAAGCGGGCGCGGTGCCACGGACTTGCCGGTGTTCTGGTTCATGACTTGCTCTCCATCGCGCGTCGCGTCGCCGAGGGGCGGACGTCGGAGCGGGTCAGCGTTTTGCTGGAGCGGGCTGGGCTCGGACCTTGGCCGCGGCGACAGGGCGTCGGCGGGTTCAAAGCGATCGTCGTGCCGGGGTGACGCCGCCGCGTCGTCCTCTGCGATCCGAAACCGTCGAGCAGGACAGTTCGATCGGGCGTGACAGTTCGTTGAGGCGCGCCGGGTTGGCGCGGCTCGCGACGTCGCGAACGCTACTTGAGGATCGGCTCTTTGCTGCTGTCGATCATCGCCTGCCGGAACGACTTCTTGAGCCGGAGCAGCTTCTGGAACTTCGCGCGGGTGCGGGTGTCGATGTACATCGTGCTCGGCTTCTTCACTTCGCCATCGATCAGCTGATCGGAGAAGTCGTAGAAGCGCGATTTGACCTTCTTTCCGAGCGCCGGGCTGGCCATTGCCATGACGAGTCCGAGGGCGACGAGTGCGGTCACGATGCGGTGCAGAGTGCTCATGCTAACTCCATGTTCAGTGCACCGCTTCTGCGGCGCGCGCGGAGAGTACCGGAACCGTCCCATGTGCAGCAAGCGAAAAGCTTTTTTCGCCCTGCCCAACTGTCACGCTCCGGGGCTCCAAGACCTTAATCCAGCGATCGCCTGACGACCTTCTGTTTGATACGACGCATCAGAACGCGCTTCGATCTGCCGCCGCCGCTTCGAGATTGGTGACGGCCAGCGCGATCCATCAAGTCGCCGCCACGATCCACCAGGTCGCCAGCCCAATCCATCAGGTCGCCGCCTCGATCCATCAGGTGGAGGGCTTCTTGGCCTCTTCTTCCCGCGCTTCCTTCTCGAGCTTCATGCCCTGTTCGATCGCCATGATGCGGCTCTCGATCGCCAGGACGTTCTTGTAGAGCATGGTCAGCTTGGTGACCTTCTGCTGGATCGACGCCTTCTTGGCGAGGAACTCGGCCTTGCCCTTGCGGCGCGGCGTGCGCTTCTTCTTGATCTTGGCCCACTCAAGCCGCGCAGCGTCACGTTCAGCCTTCACTGCGGCGCCGGGCGGCAGCTCAGCGGCCTTCTTGTATCGCTTCCAGTACGCCACGGCCTTGTTGCCGTCGTTGAACGGAGCCTTTTCGTAAATGAGCGCAAGACGGACGAGCAGCGCATGGCGGGTCTTGTCCTTGCTCAGCACCTTCTCGTACAGCTCGGCAGCCTTCTTGGGATTGCGCATCCCCTCCATCGCAAGCGCGTAGCCGGTCAGCGCCTCGAGGTTGTTGCCTTCGAGCTTGAGCGCCGCACCGTACTGTCGCTCGGCCTGCTTGTAGTTGAGGTACTCCATGTAGATGGCGCCGAGGTTGAGGCGGGCCGCCACCGAGTTGGGCTTGAGCTTGACGGCCTTTTCAAACGCGACGACGGCGCGTGGAAGGTCGCCGAGACGCACGTACGCGAGACCGAGGTTGGCGAACGCTTCGGGGTTGGCCGGGTCGATGGCGAGCACCTTCTCACCGAGGATCCACTTCACGATCTCGTTCTTCTTGGTGCGCAGGTTGATGAGGCCACGAACGTTGAGCGCGATCGTGTTTTCGCGATCGACACGCAAGACCTGCTTGATGAAGTTCTCGGCGAGCTTGAGGTCGTTTTTCTCCAGCCAGTACAGGGCCAACACGTTGTTTGCGACGACGTTGTCCGGGTCCTGTCCGCGGATCGACTCGCACACCGAGCGGGCCTGGGTGAGCAAACTCTCCGCCTTCTGCTTTTCACCAGCTTCGAGAAGACGCTTGGCCTGCGACACCTTCGATCGCGCCATGAACGCCTTGGCCGACAGCTGCAGACTGCGTTCGCGGGCGTTGTTGGGGCTGACACCGGCCGCCTTCTGGTAGATGGCGACGGCCTCCTCATAGCGACCGAGCTTCTCAAGCGCCATCGCGTGGTTGAAGTACGCCTCGTAGAAGTGGTCATCGGCGCTGTACGCCTCCTGGAAGTACTTGGTGGCGGAGATGTAGTCGGGCCCACAAGCGGCGCAACGGCCATCGGGCGTCGTGCAGTGCTTGGGACACGTGTACTTGGTGCAGGTGTTGTTCTTGGGGTTGACGTACTCGCCGATCTTGCACGGCCCAAAGCCCTCCGACTTGTTGCTCGTCAGCTCCTGGCCGGTGCACTCACGAACAACCTGGTCGCAGCCCTCCGAACCCGCCTGGCAGCGGATGAACTTGTCGAACGGCTTGCTGCCAGCGACGGGGTTGCCCTCGTCGTCGAGTGTCGGCGGCACGGTGATCTTCTTCATCCAGTCGCCGCACCACCGCGTGGGTCCGGAAGCCAGCTCGGCTTTCTTGCACTCGTAAGTATCGAGCAAGCAGGTCAGGTCGCGCACGCCGGATTTCCACGCCTGGCACGGCACTTCCTTGGTGCCCATTTCGACTTCGCACTGACCCTCGACCGGGTTGCCCTCTTCATCCTTTTTCGGGATCGGCTTGCCCTTGGCGTCGAGCTTGCACATCGGCTTGCCCTTCTTGTCCATCTTCGGCGCGGGCACTTCGCGGATATAGCGTGCGCACTGCGTCAACTTGCAGGCGCTCGGGTTCTCGATCGCGACGTTTGCGCATGTGGCGGGCGCGATGCGAGCGCACCGTTCACCGAGCGACGCATACCCCATCGGGCAGCAGGCACCGTTTTTCAACAAGCGATGCTGGTTGCACTTGGGCAAGGGCTTGAGCGCGGCTTTAAGGCCCGCGCGCATCGAGTCCTGCGCCTTCTCCGAGAGCTTGGGCAGGTATTCGGTTTCCCCCGCAGTCAGCGGGCTCGCGGCGAGCACAATGGCGGCCGCGATGCCGACAGCGAGGATGGCTTTGACGTTCTTCATGAGTTCAGATCCGTTAAGTCTGCTGTTCGGCTAGTTGTACTGGCGCTTGGCCGCCTTCTTTTCCTTGGTCTTGATCGACTTCGGCTTGAAGGAGACGGTGAACTTGCCGCGGCGAACGCGCGTGATGAACGCAGCGCTGGTCGCGGGGTCGGTGGTCTTGTTGGGGTTGAGCGCCGTGGTCGCTTTGGGAAGGTTGGGGTCCTTCTCGACCGTCGGGTACTCGGACGGGTTGACCTTCGCGGCGTATTCACCCGCCTCACGCGACCACTTGTTGTAGACGCCAAGGTTGTGCGCGACGTTGATCGCGTGACGCAGCGCGACGAGGGCCTGCTCTTCAATCGGCGCCGCGATCTTCTCGATCGTCTCGCGGTAGCGGTCCTCGACGTCGGTGTAGCCCATGTCCGAGAGCTTCTCGATCTTCTTGGGCAGCGGCGCGTTGAAGAGGTCTTCCTTGAACCGGTAGTACAGCAGGCCAATCTTGAACGCCGCCGCGGCCGCGAACGCGCGTCCCAGTCCAGCCGCCGTCGTGTCGATGACGCCGAAGTAGCCTTTCTCCGCCGCCTTGAGCAGCTTCGCTTGCTTCTCAAGCATCGGTTTGAGGCCCTTCATGTTCTTGACGTCCGACAGCGACAGGTTGGCGAAGTCGTCGTAGACGTACTCAGCACCCATGAACAGCGCCTGCGCGTAGTAGTAGACGGCCATGCCCTTGCGCGCCTTCGGCTCCGCATCCCAGATCGCTTTGATCTGCTTGATGAGCTTGGTGACCTTCTTGCGGTTCTTGGACTTCTTCTTCGGCGGCTTCTTCTTGGCCTTCTTCTTGTCGGACAGCGCCTCGTACTTGGCGGTGGCGGCCTTGAACTTGGCGGTGTCGGATTCGTGCATGAACGCCATCGACCGCGAGATCGCTTCGATCCGCAGCTCAGGCCGGTCCTTCATCTTCTTGGCGACCAGGCCGTACGCCTTGATGGCCTTTTTCAGGTTGCCGTCTTTTTCATGGACCTTCCCGACCTCGAGGTGCGCGTCGGGAATCAGCGCCTTGAGACGTGTGATGTCCTCTTTCGGGCCTTCCTTCAGGCCCTTGGCGAGCTTGATGAAGTTGCCGTACACCTTGGCGGCGTCCGAGTACTGGCGGAGCGCCTTGAGGATCGCGCCGGAGTTGATGAGCGCCTGGGCCGCGTCGCTGTTCTTGCGGATCTTGGCCATCTTGAGGAAGGAGTCCGACGCGTCTTTGAACTGCGTCTGGGCCTCGTAGATCATGCCGATGTTGAACATCGCCTCGGGCGCGACCTTGCTCTTCTTGAACTGTTTGACGACCGCCTCGTAGGTCTGAATCGCCTTCTTCTCTTCCTTCTGGATCTCGTAGATCGTCGCCTTGTTGAAGAGCGAGATTGCTGCCAACTCGGGCTCGTCACGGCGGAACTCGCGGAGGATGGTGTCGTACTTGCGATGCGCCCCGTCGAAGTCTTTGCGCTCGGCCATCTCGCGGGCCTGCTCGCCAACCGCGACGGCGATGTACTTGCGCAGGTCCTTGACCTTGAAGAGCCGCAGCTTGCGTTTGCCGCGCTTGACCATCCTTCGCGCCCACTTCTCGATGAGCGGCCAGTTCTTCTGGCGCGCGTACACATCAATGATGGTCTTGACGGCGATCTCGGACTCGAGCCGGCCCTGGTCGTACTTGTAGACCTTCTCGAGACGCTCGATGGCCTTGGGATACTGCCCGCGCTCGTAGTACGTCGCAGCCGCCAGGTACATGATGCCGGGCACGTTCTGGCCACGGTTCTTCTTCTTCATCCACTTGGCGCCCTTCTCCTTCTTGAGGGCTTCCATCAGCTCGACATACTTGTCGGCCGCCATCACGTAGTCGGCCTCGAGCGGGTGGAGCTCCTGGCGCTTCTTGGGAACGTTGGCGTTCTTGACGTCTTCGGCGGTGACCTCGTGCTTGGTCTTGGTCTTCTCGACCTTGGTGCCTTCACCGACCGCGGGGTCGAGCAGCAGCGGGCATGTCGGGTCGTGCTTCCACTTGTCGTCCTTGTAGCAAGCGTGGGTCTGCTTCATCAGCTCTTCGACCGAGTAGATGACGCCCAGCGCCGCGTCTTCGACGTATTCACCCTTGCGATCGAGCGCGATGACGCGCTTGTACTGCTTGTTGGCCGTCTTGTAGTCCTTGATGTGGTCGAACAGAATCTCGGCGTAGTAGAAGTTGACGATGTAGGCCTTCGGGCTGTTGGGGTAGCGCCGCACGAACTCGGCGTAGTCCTTGGCAGCCTTGATGTAGAACGGCCGCGCGCCCTCGGGATCCTTTTGCTGCTCTTCCTTCTTCTGCGCCGTCTGGTGGAAGCGGTTGGACATAAACAGCAGCAGCCGCTCGCCCATGTCGCGCGCCTTGTCGATCGCTTCGGCGTTGCCCTTGTTGGCCGAGATCCACGGGCTGGTGCGCTCGTCGGTGAACGCGAGGAACTTGCGAACCGCCTGCTCGATGCCCGCGAACTCCTCGAGCTTGATGTAGATGTCGATGATCTGCTCCCACCAGTCGACGCAGCGGGCGTCGGTGGGCTTCTGGTCGATGAAGTGACCGAAGAGCGCGATCGCGAGGTCGTCTTTGTCGTTGGCGACGTAGATGTTGGCGAGCCGCAACAGGGCCTTCCACATCTTCTTTTCGCCCTCGACCTTGAGGAAGTAGGCCTTCGCTTCGGGCCAGCCGTTTTCGAGCTCCGCGTAGGCCGGGATGAGGTCCTTGAGCGCCTGGTCGCGGAAGCCGATGGCCTTGCCGCCCTGCTTGGAGATCTCGCGGACAACCGCCTGGAAGGTCTCGATCGTGCGGCGGAACTCGCGCAGGTTGAAGTAGACCCAGCCGAGCTTGTACAGCGCGTAGTTGTACATCGGGCTGTTCTTGAAGTTCTGGACGATGCGCTCGTAGTTCATCTTCGCGAGCGTCAGGTTGTTGACGTCGAAGAAGTGCTCGGCGAGCGCGAGGTGAGCGTTGGGGATGTACCGGCTCTGGGCGTAGCGCTGAACCAGCTGGTTGAGGTACTGCACGCCCTTGTTCGACAGAACCCGATCACCGAGCGCCTTGCCCTGCGACAACGCTGCTTTGCCAAGGCGGTAGACGACTTCGTCAATACGTTTGTAGTTGGGGAACTGGCTGAGGACTTTTTCGTAGTACTCGATGCTCTTTTGGTAGTTCTCAACTGGCTCGGTCGGCTTCACGGAGAGAGTGCCTGCGTCGTAGGCCTTGAGCTTCTTGTTGTAGTTGGCGCGCTGCAGCAAGTACTGGTAGTGCGTCTCGTCCCACCAGGTCTCGGCGAGGCGGAAGAAGATCGACGCGGCGTTGGCGTAGCGCGAGCCACGACGCGCCATCAGGTCTTCCATGTCGCTGATCATCTTGCGACGAGCGCGCGACTTACGGGCCTGGAGGCGACGGGCGCGCTCATCGAAGGACAGCTGCTCGAGCTTTTCGAAGTCGAACTCACCTTTGACGAGCTCGTCCGGATCGCGCTTCTTCTTGGCCTTCTTCTTCTTCTTGATCGTCTTTTCGTCGAACAGCGAGGAGGCTTTCTTCTTCTTCTTCGACTTGCTTCCGACGCTAACTTCAGCGCGTGCCGCCTGGGCAGCCGCAATACTGGGGAGAGCCAGGAGCGCTGCGGCAAGGAAGGCGGCGGCCAGGAAAAGCCGCGAGGTCGGGTTCCGCGTGGTCTGCATCATGCTGTTTCGCTCACGGGAGAGGGAGTATGGGCCCCAGCCAAGTTCGTTGCGTCGTGCAAGTTGGCCGGTTTTTTGCCTGGGGCCGGGGGTTCAACGCCCAGAGGCGCTGACTGATTCGTCGCCGCGCCTATCGCTGGCGTCTTGCGTCTACTATTCGGCGGTGCACTTGCTCTTGAGGAACGAGCGGTAGGCGCCGATTTCGTCTTTCCAGAATTCGCCTTCGAACGGCCACACCATCGAGTCCGAACCGGCGATGGCGATCTGGCCGCCAACCTCGACGACCTTGTCGGTCACCTTTCCCTTCTTCTCGACCTGCTCGATCTGACGGTCGAGCTTGGTGATTTCGAGTTCCTGGAGGTCGATGCGGAGCTCGGTCAAGCGGTCCTGGTAGTTGGCGATGTCTTTCTGAACCGCGCGAAGGGTGCGCTGCACAACAACACCGGCTTCTGCGATTCGCTCGCTGCGGAGCTGACCAAGCTTTGCGAGCAGCTCCTGGCCGAACGGGCCGAGCTTCTGCATGAACTTCTTGACCTTGGTCTCTTCCATCTCGATCTGCTTGATCGTCTTGTAGAGGTTGTAGAACTCGACGTTCTGCAGAACGGGGCTGACCAGCTGGCGCGGCAAGGTGGCCGTCTTGGGCTTGTTCACCGAGGTCAGGACGCCGTTGTAGAAGTCTTCGGGGCGGCGGTTGCGCTTGAGGAAGTCGCGCAGCGGCGGGCCGAGCACGAGGACGTCGTCCTTGAAGCGTTTGATGGCGCTTTCGGCGTTCTTGGGGTGGCACGCGTTGACGTAGATCGTCGCTTCGAGGATCCACAGCTCCGGGTAGAAGTGGTGCTTGAAGAACGGGCTGTGCAGCGCGTGGAAGGTGCCGAGCGCGCGGCTCACGTCGTTCTTGAGGAAGTACGCCCAGCCGGCTTCGTAGAAGGCGCGAGCGAGCTTGGGCGAGTTCTTCGAGATCTTGCGGTAGTAGTAAATCGCGGCGTCGTACTGCTGGTACTCGTACGCCATGCGGGCCAGCGCTAGGTAGCCGAGGTCGACGATGCCGAGGTTGTCCTGTTCTTCACCGGCGATGACCGCGTTCTGGAAGCCCTGGCTGGCGCCCTTGATCTTGGACGCGTCGTCGAGCGCGTCGTCCTGGAAGGCGATGAGGCCAAGCAGGTACTGCGCGCGGGGGTAGTCGGAGGCGTTGCGCGCGACCTTCTCGAGATAGGGCACGGCCTCACCAGAGAGACCGAAGTCGTGCAGAAACTCGCCGACGAAGTAGTTGAAGCCGCTCTGGAACGCCTTGGACTTGCTGACGACAGCGAACTTGGTGAGGTCTTCGAGCTCGGGCGGCCGGTAGTTGATCTTGCGGCGCAGCGCGCGGAGCTGGTTGAACGCAGACTCGAAGAAGATCTTCTCGGGGCCGGCACGTACCACGTCCAGCAGTTTGTTGGCGGCGCTCTGCAGCAGACCGGCGCGGGCGAGTGCGTTGGCGATGCCGTAGGTGGCGAAGTACGCCTCGTCGGAGTCGGGCGCGAACGGGATTCCGCCGACGCCGTCGTTGACGAACTTGGTGAAGACCTGCACCGCGGCGACCCACTTGCCGGACTTGGCGAGGGCCTGGCCGCGCTTGAGGACCTTGCCGGCGAACGCTTTGCGCTGGGCCTCTTCACGTTTGCGTTGCTCTTCGGCGAGGCGCAGGGCCTCTTCCTTCATGCGCGCTTCTTCGGCGGCCTGCTCGGCGGCGGTCAACTGGCGCTTGGGCGCTTCTTTGGGCTTGACCACGGGGGCAACAACGCCGCCGCCCGTGGTGCCCGACGCCTTCGACGACGTCTGCAGCATGTGACGGATCAGCTCGTCGGGAACGCCCGAGCGCTTGAGCTTGAGGATCTGGGGCGGCGTCAGCTTGTAGACGGTGCCGTCCTTGGCGATCTTCTTCTTGATCTGCGCTGGCGGAATGCCGAGGCGAACCAGGGTCATCACCTCTTCGATCGTGATGGCCGAAGCCGTAACTGGCAGTGAAAACGCGGTGATCAAAGCCACCGCCACCAGGTATTTGCGACTCGCCGTATTCATATTCGACCTCATCATCAGGTGCGTCGGGTGCGCGGCGGTCCGTGGTCGGACAACCGCGGCATCGGCATCAGTCCAGCGGCGCGGTAAACCACGCCAGGCCGAGCGTCACGGCGATCGGGAACGACACGCCACCGCCATCCTTGGGGTAGAAGATCTGCTTGTAGTCGGCGCGCAGTGCCCACCGCTCACCGAGGTAGAACAGGGCGGCGATGCCGAGGTTGCCGTTGGGCTTCACGCGGTACGCCTGGTCCTGCTTGCTCTTGCCCTGGACGAACGTCGCGCTCGCGCCGATGCCGAAGTTCAAGCCGACGTCGAACTCGGTCAGGCGCGTGTCGAAGAAACCGAGCTTGCCGTGCAACAGGTACCAGGTCGCGGACGCGGTGCCGTAGCCGACCAACGTCTCCGGCAGACGAACCTGCAGGCCCGGGCCGAGGCCGTTTGCGCGCGAGGCCGTCAAGCTTCCTTCCAGCGATGTCTTCGCCTCAAGCGTGTAGGCGGCATTGATGTCGAGCGCGAGGTCCTCGGAGAAGTAGTAGCTGTAGGCGAGGCCGCCAGCGACGTACGCGAAGAAGTCGTCGTTGGGCACCACGCCGGCGTTGATCGAGATTCCGTGGCGCCCCTGCTTGAGGGTCGCGCGCTTTTGGATGACGCGAATCTTCCGGCGCGTCGCCCACTCGATGGTGCCGCCGGGCGGAACAGCGCCTTCGGTGACGCCGTAGTCGCTCATGCCCCCACCGCCGATCGTCGGCAGCGGATCCGTCTTTTCAGCAGGAGCCGGAGCTGGATCACCAGCGGGTGCCGCTGCGGGTGCGGGCGACGGAGCGGGTGCAGCCGCGGGTGCTGCAGCGCCATCGCCGCCAGGTGGCGGGGTCGTGGGTGCCTGGGCAAACGCCGGCAGCGCGCTCAGAAGAGCGGCGAAAGCGATAAGCGCTGGGGCGACGATAGAGGCGATTCGGAAGTGCACTGCAGGCTCCTACAAGAGGAATGACGCGCTGAGCGTGAATTCGATCGGAAAAAGCATCGCGTCCTCGGGCTGGTACGCGAATTGACGGTAGTCCCAGCGGACCGCGACGGTTTGGCTCAAGTAGAAGCGTAGGGTGGCGCCCCAGTGCCCGGCGGGGGCGATCTCGCCGACGAGCGCGTCGCTTTCCGCGGTCGGCTGCTTGTCGACGTTAACGCCGATGACGCCGGCGCCGATCATGATGCCGATGTCGAAGCTGCTGAGCTTGCTCGCGAAGACGCCGACTTTGCCGTGAAACGGGCTGTAGACCAGGTCGATGGAGCCAAGCATGTACAGCTGCGGCGGCTTCTTGACGTTCTGCAGGAGGCCGGCCTTGCCCGCCGTCTTGAGGAAGTTGTGCAGGTCGCTGTCGAGCATCAGCACGTACGAAAACCCAGCCTCGATCGCCACCGAATCCGACAGGTGCATCGCGGCGCGCGCGGTGAGCGGGATACCGAGGAAGAACGAGTCGTTGGGCAGAACACCCGTGCCGATCGAAGCCTCGAACCGTCCCGCGCGCTCGTGCATCGGGTTTTCGGTTGTGGGCACCGCCAGCTCGACGTTCCAATACTTCTCGAGCTCGTTGTCGACCGGCGCGTCGCCGGTCTTGGCGGCCATCGCGCTTGCCGGCGCGAGCATCGCCGCCATGAGCACGAGTGCGCACCATCGGTGAGCGCCGGCTGGAAGGTGGGGAGTCAGAATCATCGCCTTGATCCCTTGGTGTGGGTGGCACGTTGCGGAAGCGCGCCCGACCATTTGGCCGGGCCCGTGCACCGCTACGGGCAGTCCTTCTTGCAGTCCGCGGCGCACTTGCCGTCGCAGCAGCGCTGGGCGCTACCGGAGCCGCATCGGAGGTTGTTGGGTGCCGCGCCGCTCTTGCAGAGGCCGTCTTCGGTGCAGTGGTTGGACGAGCACTCGGCGTCGCCAAACCCGTCGGCGGCGCCGCCGCACGACTTGTGACCGCTGCAGCCCTTGCGGAAGATCACGCGGCGATCCTCGTTCGCGGTTTCGACGCCGAACTTCCACGAGGTCTGCGTCTCGTAGACGGTCGCGAGGCTCGGGAACTTGGGGTTTTCGAAGCGCAGGTGGCCGGCAACCGCCTGCAGTTTGCCGGTCGGAATCGCGCCGCCAGCGGTCATCGCCTGGAGCTTGAGGCCGACGCGCCAGCTGCCCGAGAGCGAATAGCGGACGCGGATGAGCGCGCGGTTCATCGCCGTCGAGATCGCCTGAGCATCGGCTTTGTTGATCTCTTCGGTGTTGATGAACTGGAACGTACCGCCGGTGCGGCAAGCGATCTCCATCATGTGCGCATCGGGGTTACGGTATCCCTTTGCCTGGAACTGCACGAAGTGAACGATGACCGGGTAGCCGTCGTCAGCCATCTGCTGACGCACGACCTTGAAGTTCTCAAACGCGTTCTGGCAGGGGGTCCGGCATTTGCCGTCGGTGCCCTTGAAGTTGAAGTCCTCGGACTCGGTGCAGGTGTCGGGGCCGTCGGAAACGACGACGATGTGTCGGTTGCCCTTCACCTTCGTCTTCAGCATCGAGTAGGCCTTGCTCATCGCTTCCCACAGCGGCGTGCGACCGTTGTCGGGCTTGCCGTACTTCACTTTGTCCGACAGCGCGGTCTTGAGGTAGACGCGCGTCTTCTCGTTGGAACCAAACGCCTCAGCCTCGGCCTGGGCGAGGGTTGCGAGCTCGAAGGAGTCACCGTCGGTCGCGTTGCCCGGGAAGCAAGCGCCCGATTTGCAGTTGCTGTTGCTGATGCACTTCTTGCCGTCTTCGCCACCGCCCACGCAGGCGAGGTTGTCGGACGCGGCGACGGCGATGTTCACCTTCTCGTTGTAGTAGTAGCCGATCAGACGATCGCGATCGTTGAGCGCGTCGATAAAGAATTCAGCGGCCGGTATCCGCGCGTGGTTCAGATCGGACTTCGTGACGTTGAGATCGACCGGCCAATCGCCCTTGGCGGGGTCATCTTCTTTAAAAGACGTCTTGTCGACGAAGCCGGTGACAGAGCCGCTGTGATCCATGAGCAGCGCGACGTTCAACCGCGTGGACTCGGAAGTGGGGTCGCAGCGCGGGGCCAACTCCTTGTAGTTGACGACCGACGGCGGCGCGTTGGACAGCGCGATCGTCTTGTTCTTGCAGGCGCCCGCCGGACCGTATCCCTCGATGCAGTCGACGTTGATGCTGAAGTTCTTGGCGCTCACCGTCGCGTCGGCGCCGCCGGTCTGCACGGGGAACAATTCGATGAGATCGCCCGCCTTGATCGACTGATCGCGATCGGGTTCGCATGACGGCGTCTTGAGCTCGGTCGAGACGAAGTTGACGTTGAACTCCAACCCGTTAGCAGCGAGCGGGTTGGCTTTCTCCGCATCGGTCAGCGCAACGCCACAAACGCGCGAGATCGAGCCGGTCGATTCGTCGACGAACGCGGGGAACGCCGTCACCACCTGTACGTCGCTGAACTTGCGGTCGGGGAGGCTAAACTTGGCCGTCGAGTCGCACGAAGCGAGCCCCCCGACCAGCATCCAAACGACCAAGGCCGTCGTGCCTCCGATCGAAGCGGGCAACCACAATCGCTTGCGTACCCCCATACGAGAAGTTGCGTTGTCCATTCGCTGCGTCCTTCTTCCGTGAGCGTCGTGCTGTCTTCGCCTGCTTTCCGAACTTTCAGTGCCTGCTTTCCGAACTTTCAGTGCTTGCTTTCCGAGCGGGCCGGGCCATCCGTAGGCCTCTCGCGGGTGCCGCCAGGGACGACGGTTGCGACGTGGTGTGCGCTTTTCGCACGGTTTCGCAACCCCGACCCCTGCGCAAAGGCGCCCGATAATCAGACCGCGCCCCGCGACAGTCAAGCCTGCGTCGTCGCCCGTCACGCTCGGGCCCGACACGACCTTGACCAACACCGTATTGGTCGCAGGCGAAGGGTTCTGTCTGTGTACGTCCGCCGGAGTGTCACACTTGGGAATGTGATGGTGTGTGCGCACCCCGGGTGTTGCAGCATGCGCGGCTGGTTGATTGTTGACGGTGGAAAACGAACTCTCTAGCCTGACTCGCGCTGCGTGGCCCACGGGCGCGCAGTTGTATATTAAAGAGGTGTCCGCTGCCCCGACGCCGCACCGCCGCAAAAAACTGGTGGGGCCAGCACGACCAGTAAGCCACCCTGAAACGCAGCGACCGCCCAGTGGGCACGCAGAAATGGACGGGACTTGGATGTGCGGTGACGGAAGCGCCGCTTCTTGACCAATACGCCGACGTAGCCGTCGGAAAAGCTCGCGCACCGCGGGCCCCAGGAACGAACAGGAGACGCACCATGACTCGGCCCAACCCCATGCGGCCCACGCACGCGCGCTTCGGCGCCATCTTGGCCGCTCTCACGCTCGTCGCTCCGACGCTCGGCTGCGGTTCTGACGACGGCACTGGCGGAGCTGGCGGCAGCGACAACCCGTACCAGTGCGTCCTCAAGGCCACGCAGCTCGACTGCAAGGCCTCGATCGAAGTGCGCGATGCCAACGGCGTGACGCTTAACAGCGGCGCGAACGTGAAGGTGCCCGTCGGCAACGTCGCGACCGGCAAACACATCGATCTCAAGTTCTCGATCTCGAACACGGCCAACGCCGCGTCCGCCGCGCTCCTGCAGATCCAGGACATTCTGGTGGGCTACGAAGCCAAGTCGTCCGACGAAGCCGAAAAGGGCCTCGCGTTCCAGTGCCTCGACAAGACCGGCACCATCCCCTGCTCGCAGATGAAGGGTAAATGGGAGCGCGTCGTTCCGTCGGGCGTCAACAACGCCGGCTGGACGCAGAAGCTCGATTTCATCATCCGCTACAAGCGCTACGACGACCAGGCTCGCGTCGCCAGCGTCATCCTCAAGGTGCTCGGCGATCCGACCCTCAAGGGCAACCAGTTCCTCGTCCGCTTTGGCACCGATCTCGGCTCGCCGAAGATCCAGATGTCGCCGCCTGCGCTCGACTTCCAGCAGGTCAAGCCGGGCGCGGAAGGCGACAAGAAGTTCCAGGTCACCAACACCGGCGACGCGCTGCTCGAGCTCAAGTCGATGAACCTGACCGGCAGCGCCGGCTTCACGCTGCACCAAACCAAGGGCGGCAAGGGTCACCTGCCCAACACCAAGCCGCTGCAGTTCGATCCGCCGATCGGCATCGAGCCGGGCAAGTCCAAGGAGTTCTGGGTCAAGTTCAAGGCCAAAGATGACAAGGGCAAGCAGGGTAAGGTCGTGGTCAGCACAAACGACCCCAGCCCGGGTGAAAACGGCACGCTCCTCATCACCGCCAACGCGCAGCTGCCGTGCATGAAGCTGCAGCCCGCCAGCAAGGTGAACTTTGGCGGTATCAAGCTCGGCGAGCCGACCGAACGCGAGGTCAAGATCTGCAACTGCGGTGGCGTCCCGCTGGTCGTTGAGAAGATCAACTTCGGCGACGCGACAAACAGCGACGAGTACGCGCTCGACTACAAGAACACCTCGCAGAAATACCCCGGCGTCGACGCCAAGAAGGGCCCGACCAAGGACAAGCCGATCAACATCAAGGTCAATGACTGCGCGCCGTTCAACGTCGTGTACACGCCCAGCGATGAGAGCCCGGTCGACAAGGCCACCGGTGAGCCCAAGCCCGACATCGCCGAGATCGTCATCAACTCCAACGCGTTCACCGACAAGAAGACGGTGATCTGCGAAGGCATCGGCGTGAAGAAGACCTGCCCGACCGCGAAAGTGACGGTCAAGGAAGGCGAAGAGGTCATCCCGCAGACGATGCTCCACCTCAAGGGCGACCAGTCCAAGGCGACCGGCGGCGGCACGATCAAGAAGTACAAGTGGACCGTGAAGCAGCCGGCCGGCTCCAACCAGGTGTTCGTGCCAGGCGATGCGTTCCCCAACCCGACGTTTACGGCCAACGCCGCGGGCGAGTACGAGTTCTGCCTCAACGTGTGGGACCAGAACGACAAGAAGAGCTGCTCGCCCGGTTGCGTGACGGTGCTCGTGTTGCCCGAAGAGGCGATCCACGTCGAGCTGCTCTGGAAGACCCCGGCCGATCCGGACGAGACCGACACAGGACCGGCCGCCGGCGCCGATATGGACCTCCACTTTGCGCACCCGTACGCGCAGGGCCCCGATATCGACTGCGACAAGAAACCCGACCCGTGGTTCTCCAACCCGTTCGACACCTTCTGGTTCAACCCCAACCCCAACTGGGGCAGCGCGAACCCGAAGATCAACGACGACCCGAGCCTCGACCTCGATGACACCGACGGCGCCGGACCGGAGAACCTCAACCTCGACGATCCGGAAGGCAAAGTTGGCAAGCCGGTGCAGTACGCGGTCGGCGTCCACTACTGGAACGACCACGGCTTCCAGACGTCCTACGCGACGGTCAACATCTACATCATGGGTGTCCTGGCGCTGCAGATCAGCAAGGTCAAGATGGACGTGTTGGACATGTGGTACGTCGGCAAGATCAACTGGCCGAACACGATGAGCCAGGGCGTGCTGGATCCCTTCCAGATCTGCTACCAGAGCGGCAACCCGTGCAAGGGTGGCAAACGCTGGCTGCCCAAGGGCGATTACTGCATTACGCCGTGCTACGTGAACCCCGCGTTCACGGCCACGCAGTCGGGCGCCAACCCGACGGTCTGCAAGAACAAGAAGCCGTAGCGATTGTCGTGCAACTCGCCGGCCTTCGGAGCCCGACGAGCTCCTAACCTCTCCGCTTCGGGGAGTGGGAACGCGACATGAAGAACCTCTGCCACCCCGCGACTCACACCACGGGTCACGGCCGCCGCTTTATCGGTCTGCTAGCCGTTGTGTGCATCAGCGCGCTCTGCTTGGCGTGCGGCACCAGCGACAACGGCGACGACAGCAGCTCATCGGGCGGCGGATCGCCGGGCGGCGCGTCGTCAGGCGGCAACTGCAACGCCAACAGCAGCGGTGGCAACTTCGGCCTGCAAGGCAAGGCCGACATGCAGATCTCGCGCAACGGTCAGCTCGTCGCCGACAAGAGCACGGTCAAGGTCAACGCCAGCGGTCTACAGGCCGGCAAAGGCCTCGACACCAAGCTGCTCATCGTCAACGCGGCGGCGGTCGATGCGGCCAAAGAGCTGAAGATCGCGAAGGTCTTGCTCATCTACAGCGCGCCCCCTGGCGGCAAAGACAGCACGAAACCCGCGTTCGAATGCCTGGTCGACCAGGGCGGCACGATCGTTCCGTGCGACAAGATGGAGCACAGCTCAGTCGTGCCCTCCGGCGCCAAGGACCTGTGCACGACGGCGACACGGCGAACCAAGCTGACCGTCATCATCCGCTTCAACAAGCCGCTGGACGACACCACCCGCAATGCGGTCGTTCGCATCATCAGTGACGGCGACGACAAGTACGACGGCAACAAGTCGTGGTCGGCCAAGATCACGTCCAAGGCCGGTCAGCCCAAGCTCGCGGTCAAGTCGATCGTCGACTTCGGCACGGTCAAACTCGGCGAGAAAGAGTCCAAGATCATCAAGTTCACCAACGCCGGTGACGCCGACCTGAAGATCCACCAGATCAAGCTCGCGCCCAAAGATCCCAAGCCCTACAAGCTCGAAGTTCCCGTCGGCGGCAAGAATGTGGAGCTCAAGGGTGGCGAGACCAAGACGTTCGACGACCTGGTGATTCCGCCCCAGAAGTCGATCGAGGCGATCGCCTGGTACAGCGCAGTGGATGGCAACCCGCACCAAGACGTCATCGAGATCGTCGCCAACGACCAGGAGAAGGACCACAGCATCAAGCTGCTCGGCAACCAGAACGTGCCATGTCTGCAGGTGGTCCCCGACAAAGCGGTCAACTTCGGCTTCGTGCCGCTGGGTCACGACGGCAAACGGCCGGTTGTGCTGCGTTCGTGCGGCAGCGACGTAGTCGAAGTCACCGATCTCAAGGTCGTGGACGACAAAGACGTCGTGTTCGGCGTGGACACCAAGAGCATCCCGACCCTGGGTGGCAAGCCGGTCAGCAAAGACAACCCGATCAAGCTCGGCGTCAACGAAGAGGTCACCGTTCAGGTCAAGTGCACGCCCGAGTCAGCCGCCAAGGACGTCAAGCCCGGCACCTCGCAGTACATGGCAAAGCTCGGCATCGTCGACAACACGGTGCAGCCCGACAAGTCGCTGAGTTTGCTGTGCAACGGCACCGCGACGAACTGCCCAACCTCGGTCATCGTGCCGCAAGAGGGCGAAGAGATCGTGCCGCAGCAGGAGCTTCACCTGGTCGGCAGCCAGTCGTTCGCGGGGCCCAACCAGGAGATCGCCAAGTACGAGTGGAAGGTCACCAAACGTCCCAAGGGCGCCGAAGACCACATCTTCTGGCCCAACCCCAACGCGCCTGACGTCGTGTTCGGCGCGAAAACAACCGTCAAGGACATCGCGGGCAACCAGAAGACGTGCAACACCAACGCCGATTGCAAGAAGGGCCAGTTCTGCGACAAGGCACAGGGTGGTTCGACGCAGAACGTTTGCTACACCGCGGCGGTAAACATCGCTGGCGAGTACGGGTTCAAGCTCACGGTGCACGACAAATCCGGCAACAAGAACTGCGTTGACGCCAAGCAGACGGTGCTCGTCATCCCCAACGAGGCCATCCATATCGAGCTGTTGTGGGACACGCCCGGCGACAAGGACAAGCTCGACAAGGGCCTGGACGCCGGGTCGGACCTGGACCTTCACTTCGCGCACCAGACCGCGAGCAAGGCGCCGATCTGCCAAACACCGCCGAAGATGTGCAGCGGCAAACCGTGCTTGTGCCAGCAGGATCTCGACAAGAACAAGATCGCCGATCCGTGGTTCCACAGCCCGTTTGATACCTATTGGTTCAACCCCAACCCCAACTGGGGCAGCGCAGACCCGAAGATCGATGACAACCCGGGTCTGGACCTCGATGACACCGACGGCTGGGGCCCGGAGAACATGAACCTGAACAACCCCGAGAATAACAACGTGTACTCTGTCGGCGTGCACTACTGGGACGCACACGGGTTTGGCGACTCGGTGGCCAATGTGCGCATCTACATCCTCGGAAAACTTGTGGCTGACATGTTCAGCGTGACGATGAAGCAATGCGATATGTGGTGGGTCAAGCAGATCGAATGGCCATCCGGGCTGCTGCTCGACTACAAGGACAAGGCCGGCAAGGGCCTGAAAAACGGCAAGATCACGCCGAAATACTTCACGCTCTTCGCCGCCAATCTCGGCGCCAAGTGCTCCAACTGATCCCCATCAAGACCAACTCGAGGCGACCATGAACGCGTTCTTCGGGCGCGCGGCGGCCGTTTGCGCGATCCTCGGGCTCGTGCTGGCGTGTCCGGCATGCAGCGACGACGGCAGCGGCGATGACAGCTGCGCGGATGACAACTCCAAGCTGTCGCTGGAAAAGAAAGCCGCGCTCTCCGTCTCGCACGTCGGCGCTGCGGCCAAGCCCTTGTACTCGTTTGACGCGTCGAGCCTCAGCGGCCCCAAGGCGTACGCATTCGTCGTCAGCAATACCGCCAGCGCGCTTTCCGCGAGACCGCTAACCATCACCGAAATCGACATGGTCGAGACCGACGGCAAGGGCAAGATCGTCTCGAACTCGGCCTTTTCATGCCTGCACAAAGGCAAGTCCTGCGCGGACACGACCTGGGGTGTGATCATCCCGGACGGGTACGACAAGGCGTGTATCAAGGGTACGCCGGTCAGCAGCGAAGAGTTCATGATCCGCTACGACCACGGGGGCGTGCAGGGCGAGCGCAAGCTGTTGGTTCGCCTGTGGGTCGAGGGCGACCCTGAGTACAAGGACAAGCCGCTTGAGGTGCGTTTCTCCGCGGCGATCGGCTCAGCGCGGCTGGAGTGCAGCCCGGCGATCGTCGATTTCGGCAAGATCGCGGCCGGCAAAGGAGCCACCGAAGAGATCAAGTGCACGTCGATCGGCAGCGCGCCGGTGGTCATCGCGAAAGCCGAGCTGTTCAGCAAGACCGATCCGCCGCTGACGGTTGGCATGGGCGGCTGGATTCTGAGCCTCAAGCAGCCCTACACCGGCAAACCCGAGATCGTGATCCCGCCCGGCAAGGCGCTGGCGATGCACGCCACGTTGACCGCCCTGGGAACCGATGAACCGGTCGGCGCCACGATGCACATCTTCAGCAACGACCCGTCCAAGGACAAAGTGGTCGTACAGATGCTCGCCAACCAGACGGGGCCATGTTTCAAGCTCAAACCCGGCAGCCACGATTTCGGCGACGTGCCGGTCGGCGGCAATGAGCAGATCGAGGTGCAGCTGCTCGGATGCGGCACCGAACCCGCTGTGTTGGAGTCCGTCGCGCTCGACGCGGGCAGCGCCGGCGATTTTCAGCTCGATTTCTCGGAGAGCACCGGCAAGGCCCCGACCAAGGATAACCCGCTCGTCGTCCAGCCCAATGGCCTGCAGAAGTTCAAGGCGATGTGCAAGCCGTCCACGCTCGGCAAGACGCTGACGGGCAAGATCAAGCTGGTCTCCAAGGACGGAACCGAGCGCTTCATGGCCCTGTCATGCACCCCGGTCGACCTGTGCAAGCCGACCGCGCTTATCGACGTAAAACCCGGCACGACCGTCATTCCGCAGACGCCGCTGACGTTGTCGGCCGGCCCCAGCAAAGCGTGCCCCGGACAGGCGCTGACAGGCTACAAGTGGACGGTGTCGCAGCCCAACGGGTCGGTCGCGACGTTTTCGCCCAACGATGCCGCCAAGATCGTTGGCCTCGTGCCAAACGTTTCCGGCACCTACACGTTTGGGCTCACGGTCTCGGACGCCTCGGGGACCAAGAGCGAGCCGGCCAAGGTCAAAGTCGAGGTGCTGCCCGACAACAAGCTGCACGTCGAGCTGACGTGGGTGCAACTGGGCGACAAGAACAAGGGCGACAAGAAGGGTAGCGATCTCGATCTGCACCTCGCGCATCCGCTTGCCAGCCAGGTCAAAGGCCAGGGCGATCTCGACCAGGACGGCAAACCCGACCCGTGGTACGCGCAGTGCTACGACTGTTTCTGGTTCAACTGCAAACCGGGAGGAAACAACAAGGCCGTGTGGGGCAGTCTCGCGGACCTCGATGACGACGCGACCGTGGACCTCGACGATACCGATGGGTGGGGCCCTGAGAACATCTCGATCAAGTACCCCGAGCAGAAGGTCAACGGCAAAGAGGCCTGGTACACGATCGGCGTCTACGTGTTCAGCGACGTGGGGATGGGGCCATCGGTGCCCAAGGTGCGCGTGTTCCTCGACAGCCTCGAAGTGTTCAACAAGAAGGGCCCGCCGATGGTCACCAAGGACATGTGGTGCGCGGCAAAGGTGAAGTGGGACGGCACCGCGGCGGCCGCCGACGTCAAGAAGTGCTTCTCTGGCCAGGGCAAAGAACTTCGCCCGAAATATCCGTTCAAGACGCCGTCGTTCAAATGCCCGGCGCCGCTTAATCCCCCTTGACAGCGAGCGGCTTCGCCAGACAGACGCCATACCTCTGATTTCTTGCGGTTTTCATGCGGAATGTCCCTTGACCTCCGGTCGCTGCTCGGGTACATCGGCGCTCCGGTTTTTGACCGGCCCCCATCCTCGAGATGACGTCGCGCCAGCGTCGGTCGTCCCATCCTCATCGGCCGCCCTGTCTACAAGGCACTCTTCGGTCGGAAACCGCCTGCCAGCACGCAGCAACCTTTAGGAGTTCCAGCCATGACGAAGTCCGACTTGATCGAGTCCATCGCGCAAACAGCCGGGCTGACCAAGGACAAGGCGAGCGTCGTTGTCAACGCGATTTTCGACGAAATGGTTGACGCGATGAAGCGCGGCGAACGCATCGAGATTCGCAACTTCGGCAACTTCACGGTTCGCCACTACGGCGCTTACACAGGCCGCAACCCCAAGACTGGCGAGCCCGTCCAGGTCGGGTCGAAGCGTATGCCGTTCTTCAAGGTCGGTCTCGAGTTGAAGCGACGCGTCAACAACGAGATTTAGCCCCTGCCAATCGCATACGCGAACGGGTTTGTGAAAATTGACAACCCGTTGGCACCGGCAGTAGCCTCGACGTCGGTTGTTGCCTCGCGGCTTGTCGTCGCATTACCCGGGCCGCGGCGCCTCAGGCGGATTCGTTGACCATGCCCAAGAAGCCCGCTCGCGGTTCAAGCCAATCCAAGAAGAACAAGCGTCCATTCGGAATCCGCGCGCACGGCCTGACGGACGTCGGGCTCGTTCGTGAGGGCAACGAAGACGCGTTGCTCATCCATCAAAACGTGGGGTTGTACGTCGTTGCCGACGGCATGGGCGGACACAATTGCGGTGAGGTCGCGTCGCAGTTCGCGATCGAAGCGCTGATGGCGTTCTACGACAGCGAAGAGATCCTCAAGAAGGTCCAAGCCGCCCACAAGACATCGATCAAGCAGGTTCCCAAGGAACGCCGCGATGTCAGCCATCACGCACTGCGCCTGCGCAAAGCGGTCGAGAGCGCCAACATCTCGGTGTTCCGGCTCTCCCAGCAGCACGAAGCGTTGCGGGATATGGGCACCACGGTTGTGGCCGCGTCCTTCTCGGGCTCGCGCATGTACACGGCCAACGTCGGTGACAGCCGCTGTTACCGCCTGCGCAAAGGCAAGCTCGTTCAGCTGACCGAAGATCACTCGCTGGTCAACGAATACATCAAGATGAACATGCTGCGTCCCGAGGACGTCGACAGTTTCCCGTACAAGAACGTCATTGTTCGCGCGGTGGGGCTGCACGAGAAAGTCGGCGTGGACGTCGCGTGGTCAACGGTGAAGGCCGGCGATCAGGTGCTGTTGTGCTCCGACGGGCTGACGGACCTGGTGCGCGACCATGAGATCGGCGCGATCCTGCACGCAAACGATGACCCGAAGGTGGCTTGTGACAAGCTCGCGGACCTCGCGAAAGCGCGCGGTGGTCACGACAACATCACGACCATCCTCATGCATTTCACGCCGCCGGACGAAGACACCGGCGAGCCGTTGCTCGTGAAATTGCCTGGACCAGAGCCGGAGCCCGAGCCGATGGGTGTTGCCGCGCCCGGTGCGATTCCGCCGCCCCCTGCCGGCCCCCCGCCAAGCGCGCCAGCGCCGGTCGATATTCCGCCGCCGCCCCCCGGCCCGGCGCCCAAAACATAACCATAGCCGCCTGCGCACCCGTGCAAGGATCTGCTCGCGTGTGCGGGCGGAGGAGCCGTTATGCATCCCAGTCGTCCATACACAGTTGCAGTTCTCGGAGCCACCGGAGCCGTTGGCCGCGAGATGTTGAAGGTTCTCGACGAGCACCGCTTCCCGGTTGGTGAGCTCGTACCGCTCGCGTCCGAGCGGTCTGTTGGCGAGGAAGTCCTGCTCGGCAACCGTCCGTTCAGGTGCAAGCTGGCTGAACCTGACGCATTCGAGGGCGTCGACATCGTCCTGGCATCAGCCGGTGGGTCGGTAAGCCGCAAGCTGTTGCCCGAAGCCGTCAAGCGTGGCGCGGTGTGCATCGACAACAGCAGCGCATTCCGCATGGACGTCGACGTGCCGCTCGTCGTGCCCGAGGTCAACCCCGAGGCGGTCGCGGTGCACAAGGGGATTATCGCCAACCCCAACTGTTCGACGATCCAGATGGTGGTCGCCCTCAAGCCGCTGCACGATGAGGCGCAGATCAAGCGCGTCGTCGTCTCGACCTACCAATCCGTATCGGGCGCCGGCAAGAAGGGTATGGACGAGCTGTCGAAGCAGACAGTCGCTTTGCTGAACTTCCGGCCGTACGACGTCGAAGTCCACTCCGCGCGCATCGCGTTCAACTGTGTGCCGCACATCGGCCCGTTTATCGAAGACGACTACACGCAAGAAGAGCTGAAGCTGGTGTACGAGACGCGCAAGATCTTCGGCGAGCCCGAGATGCGCGTGAACCCAACCGCGGTGCGCGTTCCCGTTTTCGCCGGTCACTCTGAGAGCATCAACATCGAGTTCGAAAAGCCGATCACGCCGGGCCGCGCTCGCGAGCTGCTCGGTGAGTTCCCGGGGGTCGTTGTCGTCGACAAGCCCCACGAGAAGCAATACCCGATGGCCATCGACGCCGCCGAGCGGGACGAGGTCTTCGTCGGTCGCATTCGCAAAGACCGATCGGTTGATCACGGCCTGTCGCTCTGGTGCGTGGCGGACAACCTGCGCAAGGGCGCGGCGACCAACGCGGTCCAAATCGCAAAGCTGCTCGACGCGTGGTGGCACGCCGCCCAGGCATAGGTTCGGGTCAGGCATGGGTTCGGGTCAGGCATAGGTTCGGGTCAGGCATGAGTTCGGGGCAAGCGAGACTTCGGCGCTGGCCTGAGGGGCGCTCCAGCACGTCGATTGCCAAAATGGCACGGCCGCCGAGCCGGCGAGCGCCGAGCGTGCCGTCACGTCACCGGACGAGAACCAGCTGATTTCTTGCAAGTGCCCGACATTTGGGCTTCTGTGCCCGCAACGCTTTTGGCACAAAGCGTGCATCCACGTTCTGGTGGGATGGAAATGCGCGTCACCGGGGTTTGGGCATCGGTGACCGGTCGCAAACGGCGGCAGGAAAGCGCACTATCCCGCGGATTACGCAGAGCAAGCCGGTGGAGGCGAAGTTGGACACCCGATCTTTTCAACGCGATTCGGGGCGCACGGTCAAAGCCGCTGGTCGGCGTATGGCGGCGATTGCAGCGGGCCTCCTGGCTCTCACGTTCGCGCTGCCGGCGTCGGCCATCCAGGTGAAGATCGACAGCATCGGCACGGCGTCGGGCAGCAAATTCGTGCCCAACAAGCGCCTGTCGCGCACGTCGGCCCTCGTTTCGGACACGTCGGTCAAGCGCCTGATCAACATCAGCGACTGCCAGGCCATCGAGAAGCAGTTCGCCGACGAGAAGCAGGCCAAGGTCAAGGTCACCTGGTCGTGGACGGACTTCCTCAACCTCGGCGCGAACATCGCCAACGCCAACTACGGCGTGAAAGTCGCGCCCCCGAACAAGACCTGTGACACCAACTCGCACATCGCTTCCAAGGATGACGGCGACGGCTGCAAAGCCTTCGAATACAAGTCGGGCGGCGGCACGGCGGGCAAGATGTTCGAGATGGACTTGAACGACCTCGTCAGCGGGACCAAGTGCACGGGCGGGACCGACGCGCAGGCCAAGGTGCACTTCATCATCAAATACCAGGACACCAACCTGCAGGATCGCACCGAATTCGCGACGCTGACGATCGATCTCGACCTGAGCGTGCCCAATCCGCCGACGGTTTCGTCGGTTTCGGGCGGCAACCAGAACATCAAGGTCACCTGGAAACACGCGGACACGAACACCACAAAGGCGCGCGTATACTGGTCGGAGATCTCCTTCAGCAAGGACGCGGTCGATGCGGCGCCGAAGAAGTCGGACACGCTGACGGCAACGAGCTACAAGATCACCGACCTGACCAACGACAAGACGTATTTCATCGCGGTCACGGCGATGGACGACGCAGAAAACGAGTCGCCAGCCAAGGAAGTTGTCGAGGCGCGGCCGGTCCCCGTGCAGGACTTGTGGCAGTACTACAAGGCCAACGGTGGCGCTTCGGAGGGCGGCTTCTACCCCGGATGCCAGGCGTCGCGGCGCGGTGATGGCGGCTGGCTTGCGGCGCTTCTGGTCGTTCTTCTGATCGTAGGTGTGCGGCTGCGCGAGCGCTGGTCGGAACGCGCGGTCAAGCGGGCGCTCGGTCTGCTGGCCGTCGCTGCGATAGGCGTGAGTGTGTTCGCGGCAACGGAGGCCCACGCGGAGTCACCGCGGACGGCGAGCATCGACGTGCGGTTCGGCTACTACCTGCCGGCGATCGACACGGAGTTTGCCGACAACGGCAGCGGTCACACGCCCTACAAGGACGTGATGAAGGACTCGGCGCTGCACAAGGGCATCACGGTCGACTGGCTTGTGTTCAACGGCTTCGGTGAGCTTTCGTTCGGCTTTGGCCTCGGCTTCTGGGAGCAAGAAGGGACGGGCAAGGCCTACGACGGCAGCAAGACCGACGACAAGACGATCCTCAACATCCTGCCGATCACGCTGGACATGAGTTATCGTTTCACCGTCCTGGCCGAGAAATTCCGCTTCCCACTGGTGCCTTACGGACGTGTGGGAGCCGGCTACGGAATCTGGTGGATCACCAACGGTTTGGAGGAGACGGCGACGTACACCGACTCCAAGGGCAACACCAGCACGGCGCGCGGTGGCGTGGCGGGGCTGCATTGGTCGGCCGGCATTCGGCTTCTGCTCGACGTATTTGAGCCGCAGGCGGCCAAGGGCTTCGACATGGAGCTGGGCGTCAACCACAGCTACCTGTTCATCGAATACCAGCGCATGTCGCTCAACAACTTCGGCACAGACAAGAAGGTGCTCGACCTCAGCGACGACATCGTGCACTTCGGCCTGGCGTTCGACCTGTAGCGGCACGCCCCAATAACCGCTCAAAACACACCGGTTGCCTGTGTCCACGCGCCGTTTCCTCGCTTGGATTCAGTTCGAAGGCAGCGACTTTTCCGGTTTTGTGCGCCAACGTGACATCCGCACCGTCGCCGGCGAGCTCGAAGCTGCTTGGAAGCGGTGGCGAGACGAGACAATCCACGTCCGCTCCTCGAGCCGCACCGACAGCGGTGTCCACGCCGAACGGATGCCCGTATTCATTGAGACCAAGCTCAACGTGACGCCCAAATCGGTCGTCCACGGCTGGAACCACGAGCTCCCCGACGACGTGGCCGTGATGAGCGCCGAACGTGTCGGCGACGAATTCCATGTTCGTCATGACGCGACCGGCAAGCGCTACGTCTATCGCATCTGGAACGCCAGGACGCGGTCACCCTTGCGGCGGGTCAACCAGTGGTTCGTCTCCAGGCCGATCGACGTGAGCCGGATGCAGCGAGCGGCGCGCGACTTCGTTGGATCGCACGACTACGCGGCGTTTCGGTCCGCCAACTGCCAATCCTTGTCGACACGGCGATCCATCCGGTCGGTGACGGTTCATGGCGACGGGCCGGAGATCGAGGTGGTCGTCGAAGGCAACGCGTTCCTGATGAACATGGTTCGCATCATGGTCGGCACGCTCGTTGAGGTCGGCTGGGGTCGCAAGGAGGTCGACGCGATCCCGACGATCCTGGCGAGTCGTGATCGGCGCGAGGCCGGACAGACGGCCCCAGCACGGGGTCTGACGCTCGATGAGGTGTTCTACGGCGAGCACGGCGCGCGCGAAGGGCTCAACTTCAAGGTGCTCGACGGCCAGAAGCCGGCCTCGGCGTGACCGGCACCGGCGCTATTTGCACGTGAATTTGGCGATGGCGCTGTCGTACATGCACTTCTGACCGACCTTGCCGCAGTCATACTTCTTGATCTTGCCGGTGTTGCAGAAGATCCAGACGTTGCCATCGCACTTGCCCTGAGCGGGCAGAAAGCCACAATCGCCGCCGTCTTCGGGTTTGCAGAGGCCGCCGGGGCACGACCAACCCTTGGGGCAGACGCCGCACTTGCCGTCGCAGCCGTCCGAGCCGCACTGCTTCTTGCCGCCGTCCTTGAGCGAGCAATCGGCCGTACACGGGGGCTTGTCGATGCACGCGAAAACGTTGTTGCCCGGATCCCAGCCGCAGATCTTGTTGGGTCCGCCACCCTGGGCCGCGCAATCGACGAGGACTTTCTGCGCAGTCACGCCGTTGCCCTTGCAGGTCTTGAGGATGCTCCCGTCGCACACGCCCTGGGCCGGAATACCCTTGCAAGGTCCTGGTTTACAGGTCCCGGACGCATCGCAGAGGTCGCCCTCGGCGCAGGTCCCGCACAACCCGCCGCAGCCGTTGTCGCCACATTTTTTGGCGCCGCCCGCGGCGAGCTTGCAGTCGGGCTTGCAGTCGGCCGCATGGCAGAGGAAGTCGATGCCGCACGTGTACGCCTTGGGACATTTGCCACAGCTTCCGCCGCAGCCGTCCGGCCCGCACTTCTTGACCGCGCCGTCGAGCGTCGTGCAGTCGGGTTTGCAGTACTCCTGGCACTTGCTGCCGTCCTTGGCGCAGAACTGCCCGGTCGCGCAAAACCCGCAGACACCGCCGCAACCGTTCGGCCCGCAGATCTTGCCGAGGCAGACTTTCACGCAGCCGGTGTCGGGTTTGCCCGGATCATCGACGTCCAACTTCACGCCGCCGCCGTCGTTCGTTGTCGCGCCCGTGTCCTTGGCGCCACCGCCGGTCGTGTCGTCGACGTCTTCACCAACCGCAGATCCGTTGTCGGCCACATCTTCGGTCGCCGCCGGATCCGAGCACGCGCACGCCATCGCGACGGCGGCGACGAAGAGCGGGCGGACGGCGGGATACGGCCAGAACATTGGCGGCCATTTTGTCATTTTGTCACGCGATGACGAAACCGGACCCGATGCGGTGCTAAAAGATCGTGGCCCCGTCGGCGGCCCAGTTCCAAAAGACCCATTTTTATCAACACTTAGAGTTTGTGCATTCTGGCACGACCTTTGCTTCTAAGGAGGGCGGGAGAGCAGCCGCGCCGTCTGCGGGCCGCTCGCGTTGGTTTACACGATGCAAACGCTGCTAAAGCGCCATTTCTGGGCCATCAACGTCGTCGGGTTGGGCATCATCGCCTACCTGCTGGCGGGGTCGATCAACGGTTTCGTCGCGATGCAGCTCGCCTCGCGATCATCGACCGATGTGTCGCTGGTGGGGCTGAAGAAGGCAGGCGGCAAGAGCCGTCTCGAACAGCGCCTGGCTTCCGCGCGCGCCAGTGACAGCGCTGCGGGTCGGATGGACGGTGCGAGCCCGTTCCTGATCGACGACATGGACGAAAACGAGCCCGAAGAAGAAGAGCCCGAAGAAGAAGAGCCCGAAGACGACGAAAACGATGAGCCCGACGAGCTTGAGGCCACCTACGAAGTGACGTCGCTGCCGATCAAGCTGCTCGGAACGATGGTCGTCACGCCGTCGGAGTACTCCAGCGCGACGGTCGAGGTCGAACGGAAGAACCAGAAGATCGTCACGCCCGGTTTCGATCTGCTCGGCGGCCAGGCGAAGGTGCACGCGATCCGGCGCACGTACCTGATCCTCGAGGAGGCCGGAAAGCTCACGATCGCGCCGCTGTGGCCGCGTCCCAATGCCCCGAAGGCGACGGCGAGCGCGCGACCGACCAAGCGTGAGAGCAAGCGTGCCAAACCGTCACGGTCCAAGCGGCCGCGGCGGCAAGTGGCTGTTGGCGTGCGCCGAATCTCGGACACGAGCTACCAGATTGAGCGCAAGGTCATCAATTCGAAGCTCAAGAATCTCGCGTCGTTGGGCCAGCAGGCTCGCGTCGTTCCCAACTACCACAACGGCAAGTACGACGGCTTCCGCATGATCGGCATGCGGGGCACGTCGCTGTTCTCGAACATCGGCTTCAAGAACGGCGACATCGTCAAGGTCATCAACGGTGGCCGCATCGACAGCCCGAACAAGGCGCTGTCGCTGTACGAGGCGCTCAAGAACAAGAGCCGCCTGACCGTGCAAATCGAACGCGGCGGAATGCTCAAAACGCTCCGCTACATGATCCGCTGAACGTGCTGAGATTGCTATACAAATGTCCAGATCGACGGCGGGCTCCCAACGCCAGAGGATGAAGTCTTGAGATTCACGACACCATCAAGTTTGTGCGCCGCCGCGCTTGCCGCCGCGTTCGTGACCGGGTCGGTGCTCGCGCCCGCTGCGGTGGACGCCCAGTCGCGCAACATCCCGGTTCGCGCCGGCGCCGGCACGCTCAACAAGTCCGGCAAGCGCTCGGTCAAGTCCAAGGGCAGCGTCGGCGTGTTCAAGCGCAAGAAGGTTCGCAGCAAGCTCGACCCGAAATACGACCCCGCGAAGGTCGGCAAGCAGGTCGCCAAGAACAGCGCCGCGCCCACACCCGCGCCCCGCGTCAACTCGGCAGGCTCCGGCCCCTCTGCCGGCAAGAACCCCGCCCGCGATCCCAACGAGAAGGCCATCGAGGACATGGTCACGTTCAAGAGCAACTTCGATAAGGACATCAAGTGCCGGCGACTGCCGCGCAACGCATTGGTCACGCTCGATTTCGAGCAGGCCCCGCTGGAGTCGATCACGAAGCTGATTTCGTGCTGGCTCAACCGCAACTTCCTGGTCGCGACCAGCCGTCGGGGCGCGAAAGTGACGATCCTGTCGCCGCAGCCGGTGACCGTGGACGAGGCCTACCGCGCGTTCCTCTCGATGCTGCACGTAAACGGGATGACGCTCGCTCGCCGCGGCAAGATCTACCACATCATCGACAGCAACCAGGCGCGCCCGTCGGGCACCGCGGTCTACGGCATCAAGCAGGGCGTGCCGAACAACGACGGCATCGTCACGCGCCTGATTCGGCTCGAGCACATCGAGGCCAAAGAGGTCCAGCAGCTGCTTCAGAAGTTCAAGTCCAAGGGCGGCGACATCTTCATCTACGAGGCGAACAACACGCTGATCATCACCGACACCGGCGCCAACATCCGCCGCATGATGAAGCTGCTCAAGGACGTCGACGTGCCGCTGGGCAAGGAGAAGATCTGGATTCGGCCGGTGCAGCACATGCAGGCCAAGGAAGTGCTCGACAAGATCAACAAGGTCTTTGAGACCAAGAGCCGTCGCCGCCGCAGCCGTCGTTCCGGTTCAGCGCTGACGTCGGTCAAGATCTCCAAGGCCATCTCCGACGAGCGGACCAACCAGCTCATCCTCATCTGCACGCGCACGAGCTACCTGAAAGTCGACGCGCTGATTCGCAAGCTCGATGTGCCGATCCCGGGTGAAGGCCAGATCCACATCCACCGGCTCGAGAACGCCGACGCTGAAGACCTCGCGAGCACGCTGAGTTCACTCGCCGGTGGCGGCGGCGGCAGTCGTCGTGGTCGAAGCCGTCGTCGCGGCAAGTCCAAGCGGGGCGGAACGGCGGCGCTGTTCGAAGGCGAGGTCAAGATCACCGCTCATAAGGCGACCAACTCGCTGGTGATCGAAGCGTCGCTGAAGGATTACCTCAGCTTGTCGCGTGTCATCGAGCGGCTCGACCGCCGGCGCAAGCAGGTCTATGTCGAGGCCGTGATCATGGAGATCAGCACCTCGAAGAACCGCACAATGCAGATCGCGGGTTCGGCGGGCACCACGTTCGATATCGGCGGTGAAACGGTGCCGTTCCTGGTCGGGCTCGGTGGCCTCGGCATGGGAGGCGTGGACCTGAGCCAGCTGCAATCCGGTGGTCTCGCCGCTGGTATGCAGGGACCGCTGCTCGACGTGAGCACGGGCAACACCGGCGGCGCGACGGGCAGCGCGGTTCCGGCCGGCGTCACGCTGTCCATCCCGGCGTTTGGCTTCCTCGTCCAGGCGATCCAGGAGAACTCGGACGTCAACGTGCTCAGCACGCCGCACATCCTCACGCTCAACAACGAAGACGCTGAGATCCAGGTCGGTCGCAAGGTTCCCTACCGGTCCGCGACGCTGGGTGGACTCGGCGGTCTTGGCGCGCTCGGTGGACTCGCCGGTGGCGCGGCCGGCGGTGCTCTTGGTGGCGCGCTCGGTGGTCTCGGCGGCGCGCTCGGCGGACTCGGCGGCGTGGGCGCGATGGTTCAGCACGTCGATGTCGACCTGACGCTGAAAATCACCCCGCAGATCAACGAGAGCGACTTCGTGAAGCTGAAGATCGAAGAGCAGCTCGACGAGATCGAGGCGATGGACCCCAACCTCGGACCGACAACGTCCAAGCGCAAGGTATCCAACACGGTCGTCGTCCGCGACCAGCAGCCCGTGGTCATCGGCGGCCTCATCACCGACCGCGAAAGCACCGGCGTCGCGAAGATCCCGATCCTCGGCGACCTGCCGCTCATCGGCATCCTCTTCCGCAAGTCGACCAAGCGCGTCGAGAAGAAGAATCTGCAGCTCATCATCGTGCCGCATATCATCAAAGATCCCAGCGATTTACGACGCATCCACGAGGAGAAGATGACGCAGATTCGGGAGTTCGCCGACGCCCTCGCCACCAAGCGCAAGGAGTACGACGGCAAGATCGACTTCCGCAAGAAGACCGGCGTGTTGCAGCGTGTGTTCCAGTCTGTCGAGCGCGCCGCCAAGGAGCGCAAGCTGATGGAGAAGGCGTACTACGACAACGCGGACGTCGACCTCGTCGGGCCGCCCGATCAGCACGACCTCGACTACGATCCCTTCGCCAAGCGCAAAGGCGAGCGGGAAGCTCCCAGCCGTGGTGTGCAGGTCATCGAGTTGCCGGATCCGCCCAAGAAATCGGCGCCGAAGAAAGCCCGCCGGGCCGCGCCCCCAAAGAGGTCCGCGCCCGCCGCCAAGCACAAGGCCGGCAAGTAGCCCGCCCTCCAGTAGCCCGTTAGCAAGAGAGCCACGATAGCAGCCGCCATGAGCCTGATGATCGACCCACGACCGCTCGGTGAAATCCTCGTCGACCGCGACGCATGCACGGCGTCCGACATCGACACCGCGCTCGAGATCCAGACCGAGCGTGGCGGGCTGATCGGCGAGCTGTTGCTGGGTCACAAGGCGATCACGCAAAGGCAGCTCACCGAGGCGCTCGGCGCGCAGTTCGGCATGGAAGTGGCCGACGGTGTCGACGAAGAGACCATCGACGCCTCGTTGGTCGGGCCGCTTTCGATGAGCTACGCGAAGGAAGCCGGCGTCTTGCCCGTGCGCCACGAAGAGGGCCGGCTCGAGGTCGCGATGTCCAATCCGCTGTCGGTCGACGTGCTTGACGACCTGCGGGTGCTCTACGACCAAGCGACGATCGTACCGCTGCTGGTGAGCCCCGAGGTGCTCAACGAAGCGGTGAACTTCGCCTTTGACCGTCGCGCTCGCGCCGACCAGGTCGTTGACGACATGGCCAAAGAAGACGGAATCGGCGACATCGCCCAGGAGCTCGAAGAGTCCAAGGACATCCTCGACGAAGACGACGAGGCGCCGATCATTCGCCTCGTCAACTCCGTGCTCAACCAGGCCGCCAAGGAGCGCGCATCGGACGTTCACATCGAGCCGATGGAAAAGTACGTGCTGTTCCGCTTTCGGCGCGACGGCGTGTTGCACGAGGTCGTTCGCGCCCCGAAGCGCTTTCAGCCGTCGATCACCAGCCGTATCAAGATCATGGGCGGCCTGAACATCGCCGAGAAGCGTTTGCCGCAAGACGGCCGTATCCGCATCAAGGTGGCCGGCCGCGACATCGATCTTCGTCTCTCCACGATTCCGACCGCGCACGGCGAACGGATCGTGATGCGTCTGCTCGACAAGACTTCAACCACCCTGGATCTCGAAGCGCTCGGTATGCGCGCGGAGAATCGGGACCTGCTCGACGGCCTCATCCGGCGCCCCAACGGCATCGTGCTCTGCTGCGGACCGACCGGTTCCGGTAAGACGACCACGCTGTACTCCGCGCTCGTCACCATCAACCAGCCCGACGTCAACATCCTGACCATCGAAGATCCGGTCGAATACCAGCTCGAAGGTATCGGCCAGATGCAGGTCAACCCGAAGATCGACTTCACGTTCGCTCGCGGCCTTCGCGCCACGCTGCGCCAGGACCCGGACGTGGTGCTGGTCGGCGAAATTCGAGACCTCGAGACGGCCGAGATCGCAGTGCAAGCGTCGCTCACCGGTCACCTCGTGTTCAGCACGGTTCACACCAACGACGCGTCGTCGACGTTTACGCGTCTTATCGACATGGGCGTCGAGCCCTTCCTGCTGTCGTCGTCGGTCATCGGAATCCTCGCCCAACGCCTCATCCGCGTGCTGTGCCGCGACTGCAAAGCGCCGCACCAAATCACCGCGTTGGAGATGGAACAGCTCGGCCTGTCGCCCGATGACCCGGGGCTGAAGACGGCGACGTTCTTCTCGGCGGTCGGCTGCTCCGAATGCGGGATGTCGGGCTACGCGGGACGCTCCGGTCTGCACGAGCTGCTGTGCCCCGATGAGGAAGTGAAGCGCATCGTGGTCGATCGCGGCGACGCCGGACAGATCAAGAAGGCGGCGTTGAAGGGCGGTATGAAGACGCTCTTGATGGACGGCGCGCTCAAGGCGATGGCCGGCCAAACGACCGTCGAAGAAGTGGTCCGCATCGCGACCGCGGCGGTGGAGTAGCGCGTCGTGGCGGTTTTCAATTACGTCGGTAAGGGTCCGGGCGGCAAAACCGTCAAGGGCGTCATGGATGCGGAGAGCGTCAAGGCCCTCAAGGCCGCGCTGCGACGCGAGAAGATCTACCTCACCGAATACAAACGCGAATCAGGCAAAGGCAAAGGCAAGGTCAAGGCCGGCGTCAAGCAGCAATCCGGCTCGGCCGACATCGACCTTACGGAGCTGCTGACCCGCATCTCGCCGATGGATGTCGCGGAGTTCACGCGGCAACTGGCGACACTGCAGAAGGCCGGTGTGCCGTTGGTCGATTCGCTGAGCGCGATCGTCGAACAGGTCGAAAACCCCAAGCTCAAACGTGTGCTTTCGCAGGTGCGTACCGACGTCAACGAAGGCCTGAGCTTCTACAAGGCGCTCGCGAAGCACCCGAAGGTCTACGGCCCGACGTACGTCAACATGGTCCGCGCGGGCGAGTCTTCGGGTACCCAGGACCTCGTGCTGCAGCGCCTGGCCGAATTCACCGAGAGCCAGGTTCGGTTGCGCAACAAGATCATCGGCGCGCTCACCTACCCGGTCATCATGCTGCTCATCGCGACGATGATCGTGATGGCGATGATGGTGCTCGTGGTCCCGAAGATCACGATCATGTTCGAGGACCTCGGCGCCGACCTGCCGATCATCACGCAGATCCTGATCTTCGTCTCCAACCTGCTGCAGTCGTGGTGGCCGCTGCTCATGCTCGCCGCGACCGGCGCATTCGTTGCCTTCAACCGCTGGCGACAGTCGGAGAAAGGTCGGCCGATTTGGGACGCATTCCTACTCAAGGTCCCGGTCATGGGCGACCTGGTCCGCAAGATCGCGATCGCCCGTTTCGCCCGGACACTGGGCACGTTGCTCAACTCGGGCGTGCCGCTGCTGACCGCGATGGAGATCGTCGAGAACGTCGTGGCCAACGTGATCCTGGCGAAGGTCCTGAGCGACGCGCGAGGCGCCATCCGTGAGGGCGATTCGATCAGCGGACCGCTCAAGCGGAGCGAAGAATTCCCGCCGATGGTCGTGCACATGGTCGCGATCGGCGAGCGCTCCGGAGAGCTTGAGAACATGCTGACCAACGTCGCCGAGAGCTACGAAAACCAGGTCGATAGCCGCGTTGGCGCGCTCACTTCGATCCTCGAACCGCTGATGATCGTGGGCATGGGCCTCATCGTCGCGTTCCTCGTCGCGGCGATTTTGCTGCCGATGATGCAATTGACGCGGGCGATCAGCGGTTGATGAAAAGGACGAGGCGGCAGTACGCCGCATAGAGAGAATGCGGTCGGAAAGACCGGGAGGTAGCGATGGAAAACCACGAGACGATGCAAGAGTTGGAGGCCGAAGTGGTCAAGGACAGCGGCGTGGTCGTAGCGCGTGGCCAAAAAGGCATGACGCTTATCGAGATCATGGTCGTGATCGTGATCATCGGCATCATGGGCTCGGCGCTCGCGGTCGGCGTGTTCGGCATGCTCGGCGACGCCAAAGAGGACACGGCGCGCGCTCAGATCAACACGATCGGCGCGGTCATCGAGGCGTACGAGGCGCGCAACGGCGATTACCCTGAGTCGCTCGAGGCCTTGACCGAAGGCAAGCGCGCCAAGCTCAAGAAGGCCAACCTGAAGGACCCGTGGAAGCGCGAGATCCAGTTCTCGGCCGACGGTGACGGCTTCACGCTGTGCAGCAGCGGCGACGACAAGCGCCAAGGCTCCGAAGACGACATCTGCTACGGCGAAGAGCAAGGCGAATAGCAGACGATGTCCGCGGTCGGCGCCCCACATCGATCACGAAACCGGACTCACCACGAGGCCGGCTTCACGCTCATCGAGCTGGCCGTCGTGATGGTCGTGGCGGCCGTTGTAACCACGGTCGTCGCGATACGCAAAGCCGCGATGCCGCAGGCTCGCCTGGCGCGCAACACCGCTTGCGGTGTG
>Ga0114933_10000398_pt1 | contig 52930 bp, 44 predicted proteins | sample 4SBtaG_FD_89691 | JGI IMG/M metagenome (GOLD analysis project Ga0114933, IMG submission 89691) | Deep subsurface microbial communities from Kolumbo volcano to uncover new lineages of life (NeLLi) - 4SBTROV12_W25 metaG | ecosystem: Environmental > Aquatic > Marine > Volcanic | place: Kolumbo... | reverse complement strand
GCCGTCCTCGTCGTTGTCCACGCCGTCGAAGCAGCTGTGGCAGTCGTCGTCTGCCCAGTCCTTGACCTTGGAGCCGGGCTCCTCGTCGTTGCCGTCGTTGTTGCTGCCGTCAAAGCAGGAGGTGATGCCCACCTCGGGATCCTCGGCGCCCTCGCCAGGCGCGACGAAGAAGGGGATCGGGAGGGGGTACTCGACCTCGTAGGCGTTGCTGTCCTCCTGGTACTCCTCGACCTCGCAGATCTCCATCACCGAGGCGTCGTAGAAGGTCGCGCCGTCGTCGCAGTCTCCCTCGACCACGGGCCAGAAGTTGTTGTCGGCCTGATCCTCGAAGCGCGGCAGGGTCAGCGAGCCGTGCTCGTCATCGCCGGGGTAGCTCCAGGTGCCGAGCGAGCGCTTGTCGAAGCAGAAGTCCGCTCCAGCCAGCGCAGGGTTGCGAAGGCGGATCTTCTCGTCCGGCGTCGGGAGCTCCTCGCGGAGGTCGTCCGTCCACTGGATGTAGGGACTGTACGCGGGCGTCTCGATCGCCCAGTCCTCTGCCCAGTCGGCACCGCCGCTCCATCCGTGGGAGACCGAGTGCACGCGGGGAAACCGCGAGCCGTACAGACCGGCGGTTCCATCGTAGCCGGACTGCCCGATGAAGACGAGCTGCTTGTCCAGGCCCCCGATTGTCTGGCCATCGTAGGTCCATGCGTCCAGCGCCCCGTATCCGGAGCTGCCGCCCATGAAGCTGTAGTGGTAGTCGTTGACCTGGATGTACGCGACCTGGTCGTCGTAGAGGTCGGTGACGTCGTAGAGGTAGCCGTCCTCGAGCACGCCGACGCCGCCCGGGGTTGCGACGCGCACATCGACGGTTCCACCGCCGATGGGCCCCTTGGGGGACAGGGCGACGATCTCGCCATCCGTCACCGACTCGATGACCGCGTTGGTCGAGCCGAAGAAGACGGCCACGCCGGTCACGTCATCGCCAAAGCCCGACCCCTGGATGGAGACGGCGCTCCCTCCCAGGTTGCCGATCTCGACGCCGGTGCCTTCGACGCCAGCCACGCCGTCGACCGACGGCGCCTTGCCCGTGTAGTAGGGCTCGCGGTTTTCCATGTACTGGCAGGCCAGGACCGTGAGAAGTGCTGCGCTCATCTCAGTTCCCCTTGTCCAGGTCGGACAGCTCGTTCAGCCGGAACCGACCCATCTGCACCGAGTTCGCCCGGAGCTGGATGTCGTTGATGTCGCGCCTGAAGCCCGCCTGGTCCCGAACTGGCGGGACCTGGGCGAGGCTCTCGGTCGTGCGCGAGAAGAAGAAGATGGCGCCGCCGGCGTCGTTCGTGACGGCGTACTCCATCGCGCGAGCGAGGTGCTCGTTGCTCAGCGTGAACTCCCCGTCGTCCTGGAGCCGACAGGTGACTTCGACGAGGTTGCCGCTGGGGTCGCCCTCCAGGGTCGGGATGAGCTCGCCTCCAGCGTCCTCGTAGGCCGGGTTGAAGATGTACTCGAGGCCCTCGTCCTCGTCGTCACAGGCGAGGGGCTCACGGTAGCCCTGAGGCAGATCGCCCTCGACCTTGCCCCGCTGGACCTGATCATCCCAGACATCCTGGATGACGGGGTGGCTGTCCACCGCGACCTTGTCGACCAGGAAGGAGTCGCTCGTGCGATCGACCGCCGGGAGGAAGCGGACGCTCAGCACGACGGTGTCGTCGTACTCGAAGTCCCCCGGATCCCAGTGGAAGGTCACCTCGCCGTCCGTCGTGTCCCAGGGTCCGGTGTAGACCTGGCCCGGCAGCTGATCCGAGGGGACGCCGGATCCGCTCGGGTACTCCCCGGTCCCGGAACAGTCGACCGAATCGAGGGGCCCGTCCCAGAAGCCGGAGCCGTCCACGCTGCTCCCCCAGTAGCGAACGCAGGTGGCGTACTCGCCGGCGGAGGCCTCCGCGAAGGCGTCGTACTGCGGTCCGTTCCAGCTCACCCAGAGGTTGGAGGCGTTGCCTGGCAGCACGATGGTGGGGTCGCCGACATAGGAGCTCGGCAGCGGAATGCTCGATACCGGAGCCTCGACGGGCGGGATGCCGCCGGGGAAGCTGATGGCGACCTCGGCGCCGTCGGTCCAGTTGGCCGGGCGGAGCACGTTCTCGACCAGATCACCCGTCTCGCCGTCCACCTGGTAGTTGGTGACGGGGTTCGGACGCCAGGACTCGACCGCCTGGTAGTAGACGAAGATGTCCTGGGGGTCGGGAGGGTAGATCTCTGGCAGCCGACCGAAGTTCATCTCGGTCGTGCCGTCCTCGCTGCGCATCAGCAGGTTGTCGCCGACTTCGACCGGGCTGGCCAGCAGGTAGGAGAAGGGCTCGGTGTTGGTCCAGCAAGCGTCTTCCGCCGGCGGGGGCACGGCCACGCTGCCGTGGTGGGCGTCGGGCGCTGGGACGAGGTCATCGAAGATGAAGGCCAGGCCGAAGACGATCGAGTAGGGGGGCTGGAATCCGACCATGTCGGGGCCGGCTTCGTCGTAGCTCGTGAAGCCGAGCAGGCCGAAGGGCAGCTCGCCGCCGGAGAACTCCATCCGGTCGATCTCGACCAGGCCGCCGTAGTACTCGGGCTCTGGGCCGATCTCGTCGGGGTCGAGGCCGACGCCGACCATCTTGACGTCGGTCTCGGTGACCGAGCGACCGCAGGCCGCGAGGAGGAGGATGCTGAGGCTCATGGGTCCTCCCTACCAGCCGGTGCCGAGGCCGATGTACACACGCACACCCGGAAGCTCGGTCTCGGTGGAGAGGTTGTCGCCCACGCCGTTGTCGGCAGTGGAGGTGATGTCGTCGCCGTCGACGTCGCCGATGCCGCGGATCTCGTTGAGTCCGTAGCTGACGCGCAGGAAGCTGTCCCAGCCGCCGCGGTTGAAGAGGACCGAGGACAGCCGAAGCTCCGCGCCGACGTCGGACAGGAGGTAGTTCGGGTCCACCTTGCCGGTCACCGGGTCGACGGGGGAGTTCTTGTAGCTGTAGTCGACGAAGGGGACCTCGCGGGTCACGTCGTCGGGGTCGTAGGCGACCCGGGCGTCGAAGCGGTTCGTGTAGTAGCTGCCGGGCTCGTCGGGCGGCCGGTAGGACCAGAGATTCCCCACCGTGCCCATGACCTGGGCGTGCAGGTCGTAGAAGTAGAAGGGCCCGACCTTCTTGTTCATGTCCTTCTTGACCGGGAACTTGTAGGCGAGGGCTGCGATGAGCATCGTCTCGCCGCCGAGCGATCCGGAGGGGTAGCCGGAGAACACCGTGTTCGGTGAGAGGTTGCCGCTTCCCCAGAAGTAGGGGTGGCGACCGCCGGCGCGGAACTCGTCGTTGAACTGGACGTTTCGATCGATGTACCCGACCTGGACGTCGGCGGTGATGATGTGGCGATGCTTGCCGGCCTGGCCGAGGAGCCCGAGGACGTCCTTGCCCCAGGGCGCCTTGACGCGCCAGTGCTCGGTCCAGCGGAAGTCGATCTGGTTGAACTGGTACTTGTCGAGCTGCTGGCCGTCGTCGACGTCGACCCCGTAGTAGGGCGCGTAGACGACGTCGGAGTAGCCGCGGCTGTAGCTCAGGTTGATGATTCGTCCGACCGGGTGTCCGCCCCACATGTAGCGCTGGGAGACGGTGCTCCACTGGGCCCAGGCGTTGGCGTTCCCGGTCACCATGAAGGGCTCGGACTTCACGTCCGAGGTGGTCTTGAAGCCGTAGGTGATGCCCACGACTCCGACGCCGGTGGTGAAGCGACCGTTCGGGTCCCAGGGGTAGTCCATCCACCCGCCGACGACTGTGTAGGTCTGGTTCTGCTTGCCCTCGAAGACATCGATGTCGTTCGGCGTGGCGGGATCGTTGTCCTGGTCGACGGCGCGAGCGAAGTCGAACTTGGCCATGCCCGTCCGCGCGAGCACGCGGAGGGTAGGCTTGAAGACGTGGTTCTCGTACAGGACCAGCGCGTTCGTGTCCTCGCCGAGCTCGGCCAGACCGAGGACGACGTGGTCCTCGACCACATCGGAGAGCCGCACGAGCACACCGCCTGTGACGCCCCAGTTCGTCATCGTGTCGTTGCTGACGCGGAAGGAGGGGATCGCCAGCGGAGCGACCATGGAGCGGGTCGCCCGGTAGCGGGTCGTCATGCCGTCGTAGACGGAGAGGTCCTCGCGGTACTCGAGCACCGCGGTGACCTCGGCCGGATCCGGATCCGTCACGAACTGGTCGGTGTAGTCCGCGTTGAGGAACTGCTCCTTCGGCAGCGCGAAGGGCTGGTAGCCGTAGGCCGTCTTGTAGGTGAAGAGCAGGTTGCCTTCGGGCGTGATGGAGGGCGTCTCCGCGTCGCCGATGACATTGGTGATCTTGAGGATCTGCCCCGTCTCCGGATCGAAGCTGTAGACGTTCATCACGAAGTCGGGATCCGAGGTGAAGTAGATCTTCCCGTCGGTGGCCCAGTGCGGATCGAAGCTCTCGGCGCTGTCCCAGGTGACCGGGGTGACCTCGGCGGTCTCCTCGTCGATGAGGATGATGTCGTTCTGGTAGTTCCGGTACATCGACACGACGACGGTGGACCCGTCGGGGCTCCAGTCGGGCCGCTGGAACATCGTCCCGTCACGGAACTCCGTCAGGTACTTCTTGTCCGTCCCGTCCAGGTTGATGGTCACGACGTTGGTCGTGCCGTCGAAGTACTCGAGGTAGACGACGCGGCCGTCCGCGTTGACCGCCGGGTCGGTGCCGCGCTGGGTGTTGGGGATCTTCACCGCGGCTGCGGACAGGGGATCCGTCTGGCGTCCGAGCACGGTGCCCGAGGACAGGGTCTCGCGAACGCGCCCCTTGATCTTCTTCTCTTCGAGCTCGAGCGGCAGGTAGTAGAGTTGGTTCCAGTTGTAGCCGTCGCGCTCGAGGCGAATCTGGGTCCAGTAGGACACGCCCTGGTAGGCGTAGGAGTCCTCGCTCGCGGTGATGACGACCGCGTCCTCGCCAGGTACGAAGTCCCAGCCCGACATGAAGCCCATGCGGACGGCGCCGGAGGTGTCGGCGCGCTTCTGGCTCGCCGCCGCGTCGGTGTTGCCGCCGCCGATGCCGTAGATGGAGCCCTCGTTGCGGACCGAAGCGGCCAGGTAACCTCGCTGGTTGACGGCATACCAGCGCCCGTCGTCCGACATCTTGGGGTAGATGGTGTAGTCGCCGTGGGCGGCCTTCGTGGACTCCCGGTCCTTGAGCTGCTTGCCCCACCAGGCGTCCTCGGCGGAGCGGTCTGCGAACTGCCATTCGCCCACACCGGCGACCGGGTAGCCCTCGACGAGGCCCTCGGCGATAATGTCGTCGCGCTGCCTTTCGTACTTTGCCGTGATGTAGGCCTTCCAGTCGTCGTAGATCTCCCGGCCGGTGAGACCGATGACGTCCTCGATGACGGTCTCCCAGTTGGGACGCCAGGACTTTCCGTATTCGATGGCCATGCGGGCCATCGTGTCGTCGCCGAAGCGCTCGCGCAGGTACAAGGCCATCGAGTAGCCCTGCTGGTAGCCGCGCTCGCCCTCGCCGAAGCCACTGGCATCGACCCGGCTGACCCACTCGTCGTAGGTCAGGAGGCGATTATCCAACACAGTCTGGCGGATGAAGGCGTCACGACGCGAGGTCCAGACGTAGTAGCCGGTGTTGTCCGACCAGAACTCGGCGCCGCCCTCGGTGAACCACCAGGGATCGTTCTGGCCGATCGAGAGATCGAAGCCGGTCGCCGTGTCCCGGATCCCGTCCGAATACAGACCGCCGAGCGTGATCCCCTGGACCCCGTCAGCCAGCGCGTTCGAGGCCTTCAGCGAGACCACGTGCGCGAACTCGTGGATCATGACGTCGGAGAACCACTCGCCGCGGCCACGCGCCCGGTAGAAGTTCGAGCCGGGGTTCGCCGAGATCTCGATCCAGTCCCACGAGGGGATCGTGAAGCCCGTCAGGTAGTCCATCTGGTCGAGGACCACGACGTGGATCTTCTCCTTCAGGAAGAAGTTGAGCTGGCCGCACATCAGGGGCCACATCTCCTCGGAGACCTTGGCCGTCTTGCGCGCCGAGTACTCGGCGTTGATGTAGTGCTCGTTGCCGTCTTCCCGCGAGACCTTCGAGACCGGGTAGTGGATCTCGAAGTGCTCCGTCTCGATGGTGTACCAGTCGAGGTCGGGGAGGTGGTACGGGTACGCGAACTTCTCGGCCTGGGCCGTGGAGCTGAGAGCGAACCCGGCCAGGAGCGTGGTGGCCAGCAGCGTCTGGGCGATGCGCATCAGGTCTCCTAGAACCGGAACTCGAGGGCGGCGGAGTAGGTGTTTCCGCGCGTGGGATGCAGGTCCTCGATGGGGAAGAACATGAGGTCTTCTCCACGAAGCGGGATGTCCGCGCCGAGCACGAGGTCGACGTTGCGGGTCGCCCCGACGATGGCGCCGGCGCTGACACCGGCGGACCAGCCGTCGCTGCCTGCGACCTCCTCGAGGTTCTGGTCGGGGAAGATGCCCGGCGAGGTCGTTCCGATCTGGACCGGGGCGTGGGTCTCGAACCAGCCGCCGCCCTTCAGCGCGACGGGGCCGAGCTGCAGGATGACGCCTGCGTTCGCGTCGAGGACCCAGCCGGGCTTGATCCGCGCGTTGAAGGAGTTGTTCTCGGTCTCGATCAGGTAGCTGGCCAGACCGCTGAAGCGGTAGGTGTAGTGGGCCCCGCCCTCGAGCCCGATGATGCCGAGCTGGCGGCGGGCTTCGAGGCCGACCAGGGCATCCGCGGTGCCGGTCGTGGTGACGAAGCTGGCGAAGGTGCCGGGTCCGGCGATGTAGCTGCCGGGGGTCTCGTTGCCTGCGGGGGCCTTGAGCTCGAAGCGGGTGACGACCGAGGTCAGGGGCGCGTCGGTCCGGAAGACCTCGAAGAGGTATCCGAAGCGGGGGTCGCCCAGGTACATCCCGGAGGTGTCGGTCCCGAGCTTGTCGTTGGTGAGCCGGAGGTAGTGGACCGGCATGTGCCAGTAGATCTCACCGCGGCGGACGACGCCGTAGCGGACGTTCAGCGACTCGCGCGTGTAGAGCCAGTTCGCGTCGTCGAAGTCGATGGCCTCGCCATCCGGTCCCCAGTAGCCCTGGGCCTGCTTCACGTCGGCGCCGACGCCGATCTCCAGCCAGCCCTTGCCGATGATGAGCGGCCGCTCGACCTCGCGGGCCGACAGCGGGGCCCGCATGGTCTTGGCCTCCCACGCCTCGGCCAAGGCCTCGGCGGGCAGGAGCAGTGACGCCAGCAGTGCTGCCGGCAGGAGCTTCCTCATGATGGGCACCCGTGCGTGTCAGAGAAGAGGGGCGAAATAGCCGGCTCGTTAACCCAGAAGGGGCCTCCGGGCGACCGCCCGGGCGGTGTTGCTCCGGGCGTCGACGGGCGCATTGCCCGCCTTCGATCGATGGGATAGCTCCCGGGCTTCCCTGGAGGAGCGCGCCGTGCCGGCAAGCACCCTCTCGATCGCGCTCCTCGGGCTCGTCGGATGCACCTCGATGGTGCCCACCGAGACGACCTGGGACGTGCCCGCACTCGCGGGCCAGGATGTGCGGTTGACCATCATCCACACCTCCGACATCCACTCCCGGCTGCTGCCCTACCAGTTCGACCCGAGCTTCACGGACAACGGGCTGGGGCTGGCCGACGGCGCCACCGACTACGGCGGCCTGGCCCGGATGGCCTACGTCATCAAGCGCGAGCGCGAGAACGCCGGGCGCTCGCTGCACCTCGACTCGGGCGACTGCTTCCAGGGCGCCATCATCTTCAACGAGTACGAAGGCGAGGCCGAGGTCCGCGGCCTCACGGCCACCGGGCTGAACGCAGCGGTCATCGCGAACCACGAGTTCGACTCCGGGGCCCACAACCTCTTCTCGCAGATCGCCGGCCACGGTGGCTACGACCTCCTCGCCGCGAACTACGACTTCGAGTCGAGCGACCTGCCCTGGTCCAACGAGCTCGAGCGGGTCTCGCTGCCCTCGAAGATCTACGAGATGGACGGGCTCCGCGTCGGCGTCATCGGGCTCGGAAATCTCTCCTCGCTGAACTCGATCCACGACGAGGACAACAGCCTCGGCATCACCGTCCGCGACGAGTACGAGGTCGTGCCCCAGGAGGCCGCCCTGTTGCGGGCTCAGGGCGCCGACATCGTGCTGACGCTGTCGCACATGGGCCTGGACGACGACCTGGAGATGGCCGCCGAGGTCAGCGACATCGACCTCGTCATCGGCGGACACCACCACGTCGCCATCGACCCGCCCCTGGTCGTGACCAACCGCCACACCGGAAAGCGCATCCCCGTCGTGCACTCCGGCGCCTTCGCGAAGTTCGTGGGCCGCCTGGACCTGGTCATCCGCGACGGCGAGCTGATGTCGCACGACTACACGCTCTTCCCGATCAGCTCCGAAACCGTGGCCGGCGAGGACGCCGAGGTCACGAACATCCTGCTCGAGTACCAGGACGACCTCGACCAGAGGTACAAGCTGGACCAGGTCATCGGCGTCGCGACCCAGCGGCTCACCCGCTACGGCACCACCGGCGGCGACTCGATGCTGGGAAACTGCACGGCGGAGGCGATGCGCGCCTACCCCGGCGTCGAGACCGAGATCGCGGTCACGAACACCCTCGGCATCCGCAGCGACATCGGCGCGACTCTCGAGGAGGGCGAGACGTGGGACATCACGGTCGACGACCTCTTCAACTCGATGCCCTTCGACAACACGATCACCACGATGTTCTTGTCCGGGCGCGAGGTCCAGGAGCTCCTCGACTACGTGGCCTGGCGCTCCAGCGAACGCGGCTGCAACAGCCAGGCTCAGGTCGCGGGCATCCGCTTCACGATGAACTGCAAGGACCGCATCGCCGAGGACATCCTCATCAACGGTGTGCCCCTGGACCTCGACGGGACCTACGAGCTCGCCACGAACAACTACATCGCGCATGGCGGCTCCGGCTTCTCGATGCTGGAGCGCAACACGACCCAGTACGACACCGGCGTGTCCATCCGCGACGTGGTCAAGGCCTACATCGTCGATCAGTACGACCTCCCCGGAGACTCGGCCTGTGTCGAGGACGGCCGCATCCTTCCGGTGTTCTGATGCTGCTCCTTCTCGCCTGCACCCAGAACACCCCCGTCGAGCGCGTCGAGCCGACCTTCATCTACGTGACCGTGCTCGAGGACGAGCTCGGCACGGTCGACGCACCCCTGCCCTTCAGCAGCGAGACGACCCAGCTGTCGGTCCGGGTCGAGACCCTCGACGTCAACGGCGACCCCTGGCCCCACAACGGCGACCTGGTCGTGAAGCTCCGCCCCGGAAGGCTCGACCAGGCCCAGTGGGTCACGGTCACCGACGGCGTCTACGAGGGCGACATCGCCTTCGCCAACGGCTTCGCCTCGACCCGCGTCTGGTTCTCGGACGAGGGGGACAAGGACGCCGGCACCGGGAGGGAGCCCAGCTTCGCGACCGGCGTCACCGACCCGCCGCTCTGGTACGCCCTCCCGACGCTGGCGGAGATCAACGAGATCGACGATCCCGAGTCCAACCAGCTGGAGAACGAGTTCACGGAGGTCCGGGCCATCGACCGCGACGTGCGCGTCACGGCGGTGGGCACGAATGGCTTCTGGATCACGGACATGGCCGACGAGGTCGGCTCCTACAACAACCTCTTCGTCTACACCTTCAGCCGCCCCAGGGACGAGGTCGTCCTGGGCGCTCGCCTGTCGCTCCTGCCCGGCGCGAACCAGGAGTACCTGGCACCACGCAGCTCTCCTTCCCGACCTACGAGGTCACCGAGGACGAGGTCGTGAGTGTTCCCGAGCCGGCGACCTTGAGCGTCAGCGACTGCGCGGACCTGGCGCTGCTCGAGGCCCATGAGTCCTCGGTCGTGCGCTTCGAGGACGTGGCGGTCCCGGACAGCTTCGGGCCCGGTGACCGCGACTACGAGGACTGGGTCGAGTACGGCCAGTGGCCCGTCGGCGACTGCCTGTACGTGGACAACAGCGTCACGATCCCCGACTTCACCCCTGTGGCCGGCCAGGACATTCCCTATGTCCAAGGCATGCTGAACCAGGTCTTCGACAAGTGGATCGTGCTCCCGCGCGACGCCGACGACCTGGAGCCAGCCGCCGGCGGCCCCCCTTCCCCGCCACCGCGGATGCCCCCGGCTCCCGGTGAGCTGCCCCATTCCCACGCTCCGAGCGAGCCATGCCTGCCCTGATCCTTCTCGCCGCCGCCCAGGCGGGTGACTTCGTCGACGTCGCCGTCACCACCGCGCTCCAGGACGACAACATCCGCGTCGGGCCCGAGTACTTCTCGCCGACTGCGAACTTCGTCACCCGCGGAACGCAGACCTTCTTCGAGAACTACGAAGGCCGCTACACCGACGACATCTCCCAGAGCCACCTCGTGCTCTACAAGCGCGCGGACGGCTTCCGCGAGGGCTGGTGGACCGAGGCGGCGATGGTCATCCAGTTCACCCCCTACCTCGACCCGGACGCCTCGGATCCTGGGATCGATCTGCGCGACGACGGCTCCTATGTGCGCATCGTGCGGGAGCTCGGCGACGAGGACCACACGCTCTCGCTCACCGGCTACGCGGTGGACGCCGGCCGCTTCCGGCTCGGCTACTCCTACGACCTCTCCTACGGCGGGCGCGAGATGCTGACCCCGGCTGTGGGGGCGATGCCCGGCGCGCGACTTCAGTGGCAGAAGGGCGGGCACTACGCCTTCCTCGGCGCCAAGACCGCCATCAACCAGGCGGTCGACGAGACCTGGGACGGCAACCGCAACGCGGCCTACAACAGCTACCTGGCGGGTGGCGGCGTCACGGTCGCGGACCGGGTTCGGCTCGAGGCGGGCGTCGGCAGCTTCCAACAGGGCCAGATGACCAACACGGGCTCCGCCTCGGACCCGAACTACGGCGCGCCCATCGTGGCCCTCGGCACCAGCGGTCAGGTGGCGTTCCGGAGCACGCCCGAGCTGGACTTCATCCAGTCGGGCGAGCTGAGCCTGGTTCGGAACAGCCCCGACTTCATGCGCGACAGCTACATCTCGCACAACTCGATCGACGGCTTCGGCGTCCTGGTCCAGGCCGAGGGCAATCGCCTCGTCCACAACCTCCTCGACGCCAACAACGTCGGCAGCACGCTCAACGAGAGCGCCTTCGCCGCCGACGTCCAGGCCCGCGTCGTCTACAACAACACCACCGTGTACGGGGACCTCGTCTACAAGGACCTGCCCTACATCGTCTTCAACGTGCCCGGGCTGACCTCGGGCACCTCGATCCCGGACTCGCTCGAGACCAGCCCGCAGCTCTACTGGCGCTTCGGACTGTCCCACTACTTCGAGCAGGCACACCTGACTCCGGCCTTCGGCGTCGGCATGATGAACCCGGCGACCTATACAGACTCCGGGACCGGCAAGATCTACGTCCAGTACACCGAACGGGACAAGGAGCAGGTGCCGGACGAATACGATCAGGCCTACAACATCCTGGGATCGGTGCTGTCGATGCAGTACGACATCAGCCCCTCGACCATCGCGGTCGGCGAGGTGCTGTACACCCTGGACAACAACCTCTCGCGCTCGGTCGAGCAGGACGGGGACCTCGTCCGCGTTCCCGAGCCTCAGGACGTTCGGTCCGCCATCGGCTTCAACGTGATGCTGCGGGCGCGCTTCTGATGCTGCTGCTCCTGTCCACGGCCCTCGCGGCCGAGGTCGAACCCGCCCTCGACGCTCGCTTGAGCGTCTCGTACTTCCGCTTGGGGTTCAGCGGGATCCTTCGTCCGGGGGTTCGTATCGGGATGCCCTGGGCCGAGGAAGGCAACGTGCTGACCGAGCCGGCCAACCTGAAGATCGAAGCGGACATCCAACCGACGCCCGCCTACATCCGGGCCGGTGGCCGCGTGACGTTCTCGCCCCTCGCCGTGCTCGACATCACGCCGTATGGCTACTGGAACCGCTACCACGGCAACTTCCAGACGTTGGTGCTCTACGACGACTGGACCGCGAACTACGGCAGCAACGCCGACATCGAGGACCACGCCGCGGAGGGCAATCGTTACGCCGGAAGCGGCCTCCACTACGGCGTGAGCGGCACGCTCAAGGCCAAGGTCTCGAACGTCATCATCGCGCTGAACGGGGACCTGTCCCGCTGGACCGTCTCGCCGGTGGAGGGCGAGGGCGACTACTTCTTCGAGCGCGAGATGGAAGTGATGATGCGCGTCGGTGCGGCCGGCGGTGACACGCTCACCCAGGCCAACGGGGTCCTGGCCTACGAGTGGGACTGGAACACCGAGGACGCCGCGAAGCTGCGCGTCGGGAACCTGACGACCTACAGAAAGAGCTGGACCGGTGACGACACGCTCCTTCGCAGTGGCCTGCTGCTGCAGGTGCTGACCCACGACGAGCGCATCACGCACACGGTGCTCGCACAACCGTATTTGATCGACCGGGCCTACGAGAGCGCGCTGCCGCCGATGGTCGCGTACCAGGTCAAGTACAACCGTTAGCGGCGCGTACCGATTCCTCGGAAGCTCTCGGCGTTTCGCACGCGCCGGCTGACGTGGATGTCGGCGAAGCCCTCGTCGGAGAACCAGGCCTCGAGCTCCTCGCCCATGAAATAGTGCAACACCGGGATCCGCAGGCGGTCGAAGATGTCGGCGACGACGACGTCGAAGGGCCACTGGTGGTGGTCGTGCGCAGGCAGGTGCGAGACCAGGCTTCCGAGGAGCGGGACGTGCCCAAGGAATCTGTACGGAGTGTGGCTGAACAGCCGCAAGCCCGAGGCGATGGCATGGCTGAACTTCAAGAGCGTCGCATCGTCCATGTTTCCCGCCGCGCCGTGCAGCGCCCCCGAGACGATGGCCGGCGTCCCCGCTCGAGGTCCGTACACCCAGACCTGGAGCCGACCGCCCGGCTTCACCAGCCCGCCGAGCAGTCGGAAGGCCTCGTCCGGGAGACCGAGGTGGTGGAGCACCCCGTAGCTGTAGACGAGGTCGAAGTGGTCGGGCCGGACCGGTGGGCGCAGAAGATCGCCCTGCACGACATGGACACGGGACAGGCCGAGGGTGTTCCTGCGCGCCGCGCGGACGGCGTCGACGCTGTTGTCCAGGGCGATGACCTCGGCACCGTAGCGGGCGGCGAAGAAGGCATGCCGGCCGAAGCCGCAGCCCGCGTCCAGGACGAGCTTGCCCGTGTAGTCCGCGGCGGTCAGCGGGTGGGCCATGTCCGCGAAGTTGGCCTCGTACTCCGGCAGGCTGCCGTCGAACTCCGCCCAGCGGTGGCCGCTCGGGCGCGCCCCCGCGTAGCCCTCGGGCAGCATGCGCGGTACGCCGTCGCGGATGGGGTAGATCGCGCCGCAGGCACAGTGCAGTGCGCCTTCGATGATGTCGGTGACCCTGCGCTCGTCGACGTGAAGGCCCGCGTCATCGCCCTCGCCGGCCTCCCACTGGCCGTGCCACGTCGGGAGCTCCTCTGTCTTGAGCGTCTCCAGCGTGAGGCCTTCGCCGCAGGTCGGACAGGCGAGGTGCTCGAGGAGGCGATGCCGCATGCCGCACCTCTATCGCGGGCATTAGGGGGAGCCCATGCGGCCCCTCTCCGAGCTCCCCGCGGCCGACGCCCGTGCGCTGCGCGGCGTCTTCTGCGACATCGATGACACCTTGACCCACGAGGGTCGCCTGGTCCCGGCGGCGTTCATGGCCTTGGCCCGCCTGCAGTCCCTCGGCCTGCGCGTGATCCCGATCACCGGACGTCCGGGTGGCTGGGTCGATCACTTCGCGCGGATGTGGCCGGTCGATGGCGTGGTCGGGGAAAACGGCGGCCTGTGGTTCTTCCACCGCGAGGGCCGCCTGCACCGGCGCTTCATCCAGTCGGCCGAGGAGCGCGCCGAGAACCGTCGGCGCCTCGTGGGGCTCGGCGAGGAGATCCTGCAAGCGGTGCCGGGCACGGCCCTCGCAAGCGACCAGCCCTACCGCGAGCTCGATCTGGCGATCGACTTCTGCGAGGACGTGCCCCCCCTGGGCGAGGAGGCCATCGACCGAATCGTCGAGGGCTTCGAGCAGGCCGGAGCCACCTGCAAGGTCAGCAGCATCCACGTGAACGGGTGGTTCGGCAGCTTCGACAAGCTCGAAGGCTGCCGTCGCCTGCTGAAGGAGCTCTGGGACGAGGACCTCGACGAGGTGCGCGCCGACTACGCCTTCTTCGGGGACTCCGCGAACGACGAGCCGATGTTCGGCTTCTTCCCGCTGTCGGTCGGGGTCGCGAACGTGCGGGACTTCCTGCACCGGATGGACGCCCACCCCTCGTGGATCACACAGGGCGAGGGCGGCCACGGCTTCGCCGAGGGCATCGAGCACATCCTGGCGCTCAGATGATGGAGCGCATCGTGGTCGGCCCGATCACCGAGCCGACCCGCATCGACCGCTTCTGCGCCGACCGCATGGAGCGCATTCCGAGCCGAGCCTTTGCGCGCAAGGTGCTGAAGCGCGGCGGCATCCTGCTCAACGGTGAGGTCGTGGAGTCGTCCCGCTTCGTGCGCGAGGGCGACGAGATCGTGCTCGAAGCCACCGGTCGGCGACCGGCGCGGGTGTACGACGCGGAGATCGGTGTGGTCTGGCAAGACGAGCACCTCGCAGTGGTGGACAAGCCCGCGGGGATCCCCACGAGCGGGCTGAAGCACCGGACCCTCGAGCACGCGCTCCCCGCGAACCTGGAGCGAAGCCGCGAGGCGGACGCCCTGGAGCGGCCCCGCGTCGTGCACCGGCTCGATGTCCGCACCCAGGGGCTGGTCATCTGCGCAAAGACCGCGCGTGCACAGGTCGGCCTCGGCCGGGCCTTCGAGGCCCGCAAGGTGGAGAAGACCTACCGGGCGCTGGCCCTCGGGGCGCTGCGTGGAGCAGGGCTGGTCGACGAGCCGGTGGGTGGCCGAGACGCGCGATCCCGGTGGGAGTCGCTGTCGGTGACGCCATCACTGACGCCCGGCGCGCTGACCACCGTCGAGCTGCGGCCCGAGACCGGTCGGACGCACCAGCTCAGGCGCCACCTGGCTTCTCTGGGCCACCCGATCCTCGGGGACGAGGTCTACACGCAGGGAAAGGTGCTGAAGAAGTCCGGGCTCTACCTGGCCGCCGTAGCGCTCCGCTTCCCCCACCCGGTGACGGGCGAGGTCCTCGACGTAGCGAGACCAGAGCCCGCTAAGTTCGAGGCCTGCAGGCGCCGGGAGCGGCGGCGTTCGATGCGTCATGACGCACGGCGGTTGCTGCGCGCCCATCGACCCTCGGACGAGCTCGAGCGCTCGCATGTGGAGCGGTGCCTGGCATGCGACGCCTTCGACCGCGAGAGAGAGGGCCACTTCACCGCGAGCGCCTTCGTCACCCACGGCGACGAGGTCCTGTTGATCCACCACGCCAAGCTGCAGCGCTGGCTTCAGCCGGGTGGCCACCTCGAGGCGGGTGACCTGAGCTTCGCCGACGCGGCGCGCAGGGAGGTTCTGGAGGAGACGGGGGTCTCGGAGGTGGACGATTCGGGCCTGTTGGACGTGGACGTCCATCGCATCCCCGCGCGCGGCGAGATCGCCGCCCATGACCACCATGACCTGAGGTTCCACTTCCAAGCGCGCGTCCGCGCGGTCTCCGCCGGAGATGGCGTGACGGACGCCCGCTGGGTCCCCCTCGACGAGGTGGAGGGGGACGAGTCACTGCTGCGCGCGATCAGGAAGTTGAGACGGGATGGGGGAGCGGCTCTCCGCGGATGAAAGCGCGGACCGTGAGCGCCAACTCTGCCGCCAGGGAACGCCCGAGATCGCGGTGGTAGCCCGCCGCGTGCGGGGTCAGCAGCGTGTTGGGCCGCGCGGCCAGCTCGGCCAGCCGCGGGTACGGCTCGTCCGGGAAGACGTCCAGGCCGACCCGAAGATCGCGCTCGAGCAGCGCATCGACGTCGATGAGCGCACCCCGTGCGGTGTTGATCACGATCGTCTCCGGGTTCAGCGACCACAGGACCTCGGCGCTGAGGAGGTTCCGCGTGGTGGGGTTGAGGTCGCAGTGGAGCGACAGCAGCGCGCACTCCTCGATGAGCTCGGCGAGCTGCGGGCTGCCCTTCATCCGAGGGTCCGAGACCCACACCTGGGCACCGAGGGCCCGCCAGACCTGGGCCGCGCGGGCGCCGATGACCCCGTGGCCGACGATGCCGACGGGCAGCCCTCGCACCCTCCGCATCGGCCGATCCGGGAGCTCACTGCGAGCCCAGATGCCCTCGCGCGCGCGTGAGTGAAGAGAGGGCAGATCCCGCAGCAGCGCCAGGGCCATTCCCAGCGCGGTGTCGACCACTGCATCGCGCCGTGCGAGCGGGCACCGCGCCACGGCCACTCCCCTCGCCTCGCAGGCCACCACGTCGATGTGCTCGTGACCCGAGGTCGTCGTGACCACAAGACCCAGCTCCGGGGCTCGATCCAGGAGCGCCCCGTCGACGCGCACCTTCGAGGTGAGGACGAGCGCGCGGCAATCCTCGACCGGCGGATCCTCGCCGACATGGTGTCGGACCTCGCAGCCCAGGGCCGCGAGGCGCTCGACCTCGTCGTTCAGCTGCTCGGCGGTCTCGTAGGCGCTGCGGCCCCAGCGGAGGACATTCACCACCCGATCATCTCCGAGAAGAACTCGACATGGGGAGGTCAGAAATTGGTCGATGCCCTCCATAGGCTGCATTGCGACGGAGGACGACGTGGGTTTTCGATGTTCTTGTGGCCGCTACGACCCGAAGGGGGTCGGCGCGTGCAGCGACTGTGGGTGCTTTGACGGGTGGACCGAAGAGGGACGGGGCCGAAAGGTCGCGCGCCTCGCCCCGGTTCGGGCGATCCCCATCACCGAGGTGCCGATGAACGCGGGCGAGGTGCGCCTCCGGGTGGGGATGTCCGAGCTGGACCGGGTCCTGGGCGGCGGCCTCGTCGCGGGCTCGCTGACGCTCCTCGGAGGGGATCCCGGGGTGGGCAAGTCCACGCTGCTGTTGATGGTCCTGGCCCACTTCGCGGCCCGCGGAGTGCCCGTGCTGTACGTGTCGGGCGAGGAGTCCGCCCGTCAGGTCCGGCTCCGCGCCGAGCGCCTGGGCATCGCCGACGAGCGCCTCTACCTGTTGCCGGTCACGCGCCTCGAGAGCGCCATCGAAGCCGCCGAGCAGCTCGGACCGGCCGTCGTCGTCATCGACTCGGTCCAGACACTGGCCTCGGAGTCCTTGGAGTCGGTGCCCGGCTCCGTGTCCCAGGTCCGCGAGGTCGCCGCGAAGGCCATGGCCCTGGCCAAGGGCCGGGATGTCGCCACCTTCCTGGTCGGCCACGTGACCAAACAGGGAGGGATCGCCGGGCCGAAGGTCCTGGAGCACCTCGTCGACACGGTGCTCTACTTCGAGGGGGACGGCCGCTCGCCGCTGCGCATCCTCCGAGCGACGAAGAATCGCTTCGGAGCCACCGGTGAGCTGGGCTTTTTCGAGATGGCCGGTGACGGCCTGAGGGAGGTCCCGGATGCCTCTGCGCGCCTGCTGCGGGAGCGGGTCGCAGGAGCCCCGGGAACTGCGGTCGTTGCGGCTTTGGAGGGCACACGACCCGTCCTCGCCGAGGTGCAGGCGCTTGTGGGGCGCCCCTCGGCGGGGACCCCTGGCCGCACCGCCCTCGGCCTGGATCGAGGGCGCCTCGGCATGCTGATGGCGGTCCTGGGCAAGATGGGCGTGCTCCTGCACGACCGTGACGTCTTCATCTCTGCGGCCGGCGGCCTCCGGATCACCGAACCCGCCGCGGACCTCGGCGTGGCGATGGCGCTGGCCAGCTCGCTCTTGGACCGACCCGTCGATCCCAGCTTGCTGGTCTTCGGAGAGGTCGGGCTCGTTGGAGAAGTGCGCGCGGTTGCCCACCCTGGACCTCGGCTTCTGGAGGCGGCAAGACACGGCTTCCGCAGGGTGGTCGCCCCCAAAGCGGCGGTGCGTGACTCCCCCGAAGGGCTCGAGGTCATCGGAGTGTCTTCATTGATCGAGGCGGTGGAGGTGGCGATGCGCACGAACCCGCTTGCAGTGGGCGACGGCGAGGGGTACGGAGCAGCATCCAGCGGTCGCTGAATGACCGCTCATTCACGGAGTACCCCTTGAGCGCCACCGGCTACGACATCGACCTCCGCGACGTTCGCTTCGTCCTCTTCGAGCAGCTTGATGTGCAGGGCGAGCTCGCCTCCTTCGAGCGCTACGCCGACTACGACGAAGAGACCTACACCGCGATGATCGACGAGGCGAAGCGCATCGCGGAGGAGGTCATCTGGCCGCTGAACGGGCCGGGCGATCGACAGGGCTGCACCTTCCATGGCGACGGCAAGGTCACCACCCCGGAGGGCTACCCCCAGGCGTGGAAGGTCCTGTCCGAAGGCGGCTGGATCAGCTTCACCGCGCCCTTTGAGTACGGCGGCTCGAACCTGCCCGAGCCTGTCGCGATGGCCGTCGGCGAGGTCTTCACCGGCGCCGGTCCGGCCCTCGCAGCCTACGGAGGCCTCACCCGCGGCGCCGCGAACCTGCTCATGCACCACGGCAACGACTTCCTGAAGGAGATGTGCGTCGAGCGCCTCAACACCGGCGTCTGGTCCGGGACCATGTGCCTGACCGAGGCCGGGGCGGGCAGCTCGGTAGGCGACAACCGCGCGAAGGCCCAGCCCACCGACGACGACAACGTCTTCATGCTGACCGGCGAGAAGATCTTCATCACCGGCGGCGACCACGACCTGACCCCCGAGAACATCATCCACCTGGTGCTCGCTCGGCTGCCCGACGCCCCCAACGGGACCAAGGGCCTGAGCATCTTCGCCGTGCCCAAGTTCGGCTTCCCCGGCACGGCCTACGAGGGCCAGCGGAACGGCGCCTACGTCGTGGGGATCGAGCACAAGATGGGCCTGAACGGCTCCGCCACCTGCACGCTGGAGCTGGGCGGGACCGCACCCTGCCACGGCTACCTGATCGGGCGGGCGGGCGACGGCATGCGCATCATGTTCCACCTGATGAACGAGGCGCGCATCGCGGTCGGAATCCAGGGCCTCAGCTCCGCAGGCGCCGCGTACGAGAACGCCCGCGCCTACGCCGCCGAGCGCGTTCAGGGCACGAGCATCAACAGCTTCAAGGACCCGAACGCCCAGGCTGTGACGATCGACCAGCACCCGGACGTGCGCCGGATGTTGATGGACATGCGCGTCTCGGTCGAGCTGATGCGCTCGCTCCTCTACACGACGGCCCTCCGCCTGACCGTCGCCGAGGCCACCGACGACGAGGACCTCGCGAAGGCCAAGATCGCGCTGGTCGAGCTGCTCACGCCGGTCTGCAAGGGCTACTGCACGGACCTGGGCTTCGACGTCACCATCAGCGCGATCCAGACCTTCGGCGGCTACGGCTACATCCAGGAGTACCCGGTCGAGCAGCACGCTCGGGACAGCAAGATCGCTTCGATCTACGAGGGCACGAACGGCATCCAGGCGATGGACCTGCTCGGGCGCAAGATGCGCGCCCAGAACGGCATGGTCTTCATGAACTGGATGAACCAGACCAACCAGGAGATCGCGGCCGCCAAGGCGACCGGTGAGCTCGACGACGAGTGCGCAGCCGTCCAGAAGGCCGTCGGCTTCCTCGGCGCCGCGGCCATGCACCTGGGCAAGCTGGGCATGGAGGGCGACCTCGAGGGTGCGATGCTTCAGGCGACTCCTTTCCTCGAGCTCTTCGGCATCGTGGTCCTGGGGGTCCACGCGCTCGAGCAGGCCCGGGTCGCCGTCGAGCGCGCCAAGGAGAACTCCTCGGACGCCGACTTCTACAACGGCAAGGTGCTGAACCTGAAGTGGTACTGCGGAACCCGCCTGCCCAAGGCCGTCGCCCTGTCCAAGGGCATCCAGAACGGCGACGCCAGCTGCCTGGACCCGAGCCTCTTCGGAGCCCGGGTCTGAGCAGCGCTCAGTAGAGCAGCACGCTCTGGCGGGCCTCGTTCCAGTCCCCGCGGTTCGCGTCCCAGTGGTCGACGAGGTCTCGGAGCGGCATGGCCGTCTCGATGGCCGCGCGGCCCTCGGTCGACCCACACAACAGATCGATCGCGATGGGGTCGTCCACGAACTCGTAGGTCTCGGTACGCCATCCGAAGTTCTCGCCATCACAGCGGCGGGCGGCCTCGATGACGACCCAGCCCAGGAGCAGAGCGTGCAGCCGGTTGCGGTCGGTGAGGTGGATCTCGACGCCGCCACAGGTTCGGCCCGCGTGCTTCTGGAACTGGGGCAGGAACGAGGCTTCCCGGAAGGCGACTCCCTCGAGGCCCGCATCCAGGGCGCCCTTTCGGCAGAGGGAAGCGAAGCGGGCCGGGTCGAGCCAGGGCGCGCCGACGAGGTGGAAGGGCTTCGTGGTCCCCCGACCCTCGGAGAGGTTGGTGCCTTCAATGAGGCAGAGGCCCGGGTAGATGATGGCGGTCTCGAGGGTCGGCATGTTCGGGCTCGGAAAGACCCACGGCAGACCGGTCTCGTCGAACCACATGTCCCGACGCCAGCCCTCGCACTTCACGACCTCGAGGGGGCAGTCGATGCCGAGGGCCCGCTGGAAGTAGAGGCCCAGCTCCCCCATCGTCATGCCGTGCCGGTTCGCAAGGGGGTAGGCGCTGACGAAGCTCTCGAAGCCGGCCTCGACGACGTTGCCCTCGACGCTGACGCCGTCGATCGGGTTCGGGCGGTCCAGAACGACGATGCGGGTCCCGGTCTCGGCCGCGACCTCCATGATGAAGCCGAGGGTCGCCTGGTAGGTGTAGTAGCGACTGCCGATGTCGTGGATGTCGAACAGCAGTACGTCGAGGTCCGCCAGGGTCTCGGGCGGCGGCTTCAGGCTCTCGGCGGAGTCTCCGTACAGGGAGACACAGGCGAGCTCCCCATCCTCGCCGTCGACGCCGATCATGTCCTGGGCCGTCGCTGCGACGCCGTGTTCGGGGCCGAAGAGGCGGTGGAGCCGGACGCCGGCGGCGCTGAGCAACTCGATCGCGTGCCGGTAGCGACGGTCGATGGCCGTCGGGTTGCAGCACAGACCGACCTGGGCCCCCCGCAGCCCGGACACGTCGTCGAGAAGGACCTCCAAGCCGCTCCGCATGCGCATCTCCGTGCCCCGCTCCAGCACCAGCCGCACCGGGCGGCGGATGGTATCATCGGGCCTTCCGACTGGAGCCGAAGTGAGCCTCCTCATCGCGCTGATCGCCTGCACGGACGGCAGCCTGAACACCGGGGAGGAGGGGGACTTCGCCCTGGCCTTCGACGGCGACGGCTGCGCGGAGATTCCGGTCGACGTCGTCGCCCGGACTGAGGACCTCACCATCGAGGCCACCGTACGGGGCGCGGTCGACGCCGAGCCCGTCGGCCACAAGCCGGTGGTCATCTGGCGCAGCGTCTTCGCTCTGCTCCACACCGAGGACGGCCGGACCTGGTTCGGAGAAGACGACATCGACGAGGGCGACGGCGTCTTCGACGTGGACGGCCTGATGGACGGCCGCCCCCACCACCTGGCCGGGACCTGGGCCTCGGACGGCAAGATGCGGTTGTTCGTCGACGGCCAGCTGATCGGCTTCCAGACCTCGACGGCGGGCACGGTGATCGGCGACACGATCCAGATCGGCTGCTGGACCGAACAGGACGCGGGCTTCGAGGGGACCATCGACGAGGTCCGCCTGTCCTCGTCGATCCGCTACGAGGAGACCTTCGAGGCTCCCTCGGATCCCTTCGAGGTCGACGAGGACACCCTCGGCCTCTGGCACATGGACGAAGGCTCCGGGGACGAGTTGATCGACGCGACGGGTTCCTACAACGGACTCGTCTTCGACGTGGAGTGGGTCGCCGCCGGCGGCACGGAGGAGTGATGCTGACCTGGATGCTCGCGGCCTGCACGAAGGCCGCGCCGGAGCCCCCTGCGCAACCTCCGGCCCCGCCCCCACCGGAGGTGACGGTTGACGAGCCGCCGCCAGTTGACTCGCCAGTCGTCGCAACCTGGACCAGCGAGCCCTGCGGTGACCGCGCCTACCCCCGCGAGCTCACCTTCGCGCCGGACTTCACCTACAGCGGGCGCGACCTCGTGAGCCCCTGCCCGCCCGAAGCGACCTGCATCTGGGACGGCATCGTCGAGTTTCGAGGCACCTGGTCGGACGAGGGAACGATGGTCGTCCTCGTCGAGACCGAGGTCATGGACGACGGCAAGGGCGCCACGCGGCCGGAGCACCTTCGTCGAAGCCAGAGTGGCCACCTGATCGAAGCGATCGGCGAGGGTGAGACCTGCGGCTACGCCCGCTCGGACTGAACGAGGTCGCGAAAGGCCCGGTGTAGGGATTCTCCGACACCCCCGCCCCCGACCGCAACGCCGTCGAGCTCGGCCACCGGCGCGAGCTCCTTCAGGGTCGAGGCGACCCACAGCTCGTCGAAGGGGCCGTCCGAAGGAATCGGCGCCTCGATCAACGGCAGGCCCGCAAGGCGGGCCGCATCCAGCAGGGCGCCACGGGTCACGCCTTCCAGCATCCGGCCATCCGTGGGAGGCGTCCGGGCGACGCCGTCGAGGACCGCGACGAGGCTGCTCCGGTTGGCCTCGAGGAGCTGGCCATCGTGCTCGAAGAGGACCTCGTCGACCCCCAGCCCTCGAGCCGCCAGGATCCACGCGGCGCGGTTGCCATGCTTGACCGAGCCGGGCAGGAAGGCGCTGGGAAGCACCGGCCAGCGTGCACAGCGGAGCGGCCTGCCGACCCGGTCCATGTCCACCCTGGCGCTCTGGATGACGCGGTTGCCGCCGGCCGTGAGCGTGACGCGAATCCAGACGTCGTCGTCGAGCAGGCGGGACATGTCGGCGGCGACCTCGCCGAGGTCGCATGGGATGCCCATGGCCTCCGCCGAGCGCTCGAGCCGCCGCAAGTGCTGCTCCAATCGGAAGGGATGGCGGCCGTAGGTCCGCAGGGTGTCGAAGCAGACCAGGCCTCGCAGGAAGCCGGGATCGTCCGCCGGCACTCGATCGTCGCGCCGCCCGTTCACGAGGCTGTTCATCACCGGCCTCCGCTATCCCGCCGGACCCTCGCCGGCCGAAGTGCCAGGAAACAAGGTGTATACCGCGTGGACCAAACCTGTATGAAAACCACTGACACTTTTCTCCCTTGCGCCCTTCGATCGGCGCGGGGTTCAATCTCATCGGCGCCGAAAGACACCCACCACGGGTCCCCGGACAAGTCCAGGTTTCGGAGCCTCCATGCTGAACAGCGCCCTCGTCGTCCTCCTCTCTGCCTGCAACACGGAGGCGCCGGGAGAAGCCCTGACGCTCGAGGACACCGAGGCCTACGTCGAGCGAGAGCTCCTGGTCGCGATGGACGACCACGTCATCGCCTCGGAGCTGCAGCAGGAGTACGACCTGCGGCCCTTGGCGAGGAACGAACAGATCGGCGTCGCGCGCCTGGAGATCCAGGGCGCCAGCACGGTGAAGGAGGTCGCGACGCTCCTCCAGGACGACTACCGCGTGCAGTTCGTCGAGCCGAACTACCTCGTGCGCGGCCAGGCCCGGAGCGACGACCCCTACGCCGGCTACCAGTGGAACCTCGACCAGATCAACGCCTGGGAGGCCTGGGACTTCGCCGACGGGACCGGGACGCTCGTGGCCGTCCTGGACACCGGGGTCCAGACCGGCGGGCCCGACGGCCTGAACGCTGTCGAGGAGGGCTACGACTTCTACTACGGCGACCGCGACCCCTCCGATCGTGTTGGGCACGGGACCTTCGTGGCCGGGACCATCGCGCAGGCGACCGGCAACGGCCAGGGCGTGGCCGGCGTCGCGCCGGGCGCCACCATCCTCCCGGTCAAGGTTCTCGGCGACAACGGCTACGGCGACATGGCGGCCATCTCGAACGGCATCACGTGGGCCACGGACCAGGGGGCCGACGTGATCAACATGAGCCTGGGCGGGCCCTACGCCTCGGAGACGCAGCGTCGAGCCTGCGAATACGCGTACGACCGCGGCGTGGTGCTGGTGGCGGCCAGCGGGAATGAGTTCTCCAGCCGGGTGGGCTACCCGGCGGCCTTCGACACGGTCATCGCCGTCGGTGCCACCCGCTTCGACGGCAGCCGCGCGGCCTACTCCAACACCGGCAGCGGTATGGAGCTGATGGCACCGGGCGGGGACTACAGCAAGGACCAGAACGGCGACGGCTACGCCGACGGCGTGCTGCAGGAGACCTACGAGGGCGGCCGCTGGACCTACACCTTCTACGAGGGGACGAGCATGGCGGCGCCCCACGTGGCCGCCGCTGCGGCGCTGCTCAAGAGCGCTGGCGTCGACGATCCCGAGGAGATCCGCTCCGTGCTCGCCAGCACCGCGGTCGATCGAGGACCCGCCGGCTACGACACGGACTACGGCTACGGCGTGGTGGATGTCGAGGCCGCGCTGGCCTATGTCGACGGCCTGGACACCGGCGGGCAGCAGCCCCCCGAAGAGGAGCCCGCGGAGCCGGAGCCGGAGGTGGACACCGAGGCCCCTGTCATCAGCGGGATCAGCGGCCACACGGACGGTACGAGCTTCACGCTGGAGTGGGTCACCAACGAGCCCGCGACCACGCACATCGACTTCGAGGACTACGGCGTCTACGGCAACGACACGCTGACCACCAGCCACACGCTGAAGTTCACCGGCCGCGTGGGAGACACCTACGTGTTCCGCTTCCAGTCCACGGACGCCAGCGGCAACACGGCGACGAGCCAGAAGTACCAGATCAGCCTCTAGCGCATCGGGTTAGTGGGGCGGCCTCGCAAGGAGCCCCCATGGCCAAGTTCAACGGCGTTGATTTCTACAAGCTGGACCGCCTGCTCAGCGAAGAGGAGCTGATGGTCCGCGACCTCGTGCGGTCCTGGGTCGAGGAGCGTGTGCTCCCCGTCATCGAGGGCCACTGCAGGGCCGGCACCTTCCCGATGGAGCTGGTGGCCGAGATCGGCGAGATGGGCCTTCTGGGCGCCAACCTCGAGGGCTACGGCTGCGCGGGCATGAGCAACGTGGCCTACGGCCTGATCTGCCAGGAGCTCGAGCGCGGCGACTCCGGAATCCGCAGCTTCGTCAGCGTCCAGGGCAGCCTGGCCATGTTCCCCATCTGGAAGTTCGGGACCGAGGGCCAGCGCGAGAAGTACCTGCCGGGCATGGCGGCCGGGAAGCTCATCGGCTGCTTCGGGCTGACCGAGCCCGACTACGGGAGCAACCCCGGCGGCATGGTCACCCGCGCCGTCGATGACGGCGACAGCTACGTGCTGAACGGCGCCAAGATGTGGATCACGAACGGCACCATCGCCGACGTCGTGGTCGTCTGGGCCAAGCTCGACGGGGTGATCAAGGGCTTCATCGTCGAGAAGGACGACCCCGGCTTCACCGCCCCCGAGATGCACGGCAAGCACAGCCTCAAGGCGAGCATCACCAGCGAGCTGGTGTTCCAGGACTGCCGGATTCCCAAGGACCGGATGTTGCCCGACGTGAAGGGCCTGAAGGGCCCCTTCAGCTGCCTGAACAACGCCCGCTTCGGCATCGCCTGGGGCGCCATGGGCTCCGCGATGGCCTGCTTCCACTCGGCGACCGAGTACTCCAAGTCCCGCATCCAGTTCGACAAGCCGATCGCCAGCTACCAGCTCGTGCAGAACAAGCTCGCCTGGATGCTCCGCGAGATCACCAAGGGTCAGCTGTTGGCGCTTCAGTGCGGCCGGATGAAGGACGACGGCACCCTGGTCCCCGAGCACATCTCGCTGGCCAAGATGAACAACGTCGACGTCGCCCTGCAGATCGCGCGCATGTCACGCGATATCCACGGTGCGAACGGGATCCTCGACGAGTACCCGGTGATGCGCCACATGGCGAACCTGGAGTCGGTCTACACCTACGAGGGCACCCACGACATCCACAACCTCATCCTCGGTCGCTGGATCACGGGGATTCCCGCCTTCACCTGAGTTCAGGGATGGCAGGAGCTGCAGCGCGCGACCAGCGCCACGTAGGCCTCGGCCTTCTCGGAGTGTCCCGACGCCAGCGTGAGCGCCGTTCCCTCGGTCGGGGCAACCGCAGTCACTCCCGAGGCGTCGATCGGCCGCCCGGACACCAGATCGGCCCAGAGAGCGTCGAGTCCATGGGGTCCCGGCGAGGCCGAGGTGGGCCCGGTCTTGCCATCGTGGCACTCGGCGCAGGCCGTGATCATGCCGGCGACGGCCCAGCCCGCTTCCTCGGTGTCAGAGGCCGCGACGGCCATGCCGACCGCGCCGCCGAGCTCGGAAGCCCCACTGTCGCTCGTGCCGCCCTGGTCCAGCTGGCGCGCCGCGTCCTGGACCCCTTCGAGGTCGCCGCGAATCAGGGCGTCGCGGGCGAGCAGCGCAGAGGCGTAGTGGCCCAGCGGAGCTTCGGGCACGTCGCCGCAGGTACAGGCCAGGAGCATCCACATCGACAGGGATGATAGAGGTGCGACGGTGCAGCGACTGATCAACCGCCTGATTCGCGCAGTGCTCAGGCGCCTCGACCCGAGCCGTGGCGAGGTCCAGGTGCTCGCGGACGCGGTGCATGTGCGGGGACTGCTGCGGCTGGCGTGGGTCTTCCTGATCACCGTCTTCGCGCCTGGGGTCGCGCTGGCCTGGATCGGCTTCGGCTCGATCCGCGGCGAGGAGCTCCAGGTCTGGCAGGAGGTCGAGGAGTCCGGTGACCGGGAGATCCGCGAGGTGCTCAGCCACGTCGACGCCACCTTCCGGGACTTCGAGGACAGCGCCCGCGCCCGCCTCGAATCGGGACGCTCCCCGGTCGAGGATCCACGCACGCTCAGCCCCTACATCCGCGTGGCCTTCCGGCTCGACGAGGAGGGCAAACTCGAAGCCCCTTTCCAGATCGTCGACCGACCGACGCTCCAGGACCACTCCGCCTACTTCGCAGAGTCCTGGAGACGGGCGGAGCACCTCGAGGACGGCCCAGCCGGAGCAGCGGCGTGGGCCGACCTGGCGCGCGAGGCCAATGACCCGCACTACGAAGGCCAGGCGCTCTTCAACCGGGCGCGAGCGCTGGGCGCCGAGGGCGACTCGGTCCTCGCCGAGGAGCTCCTGGCGAACCTCTACGCCGACTACCACGACGTACGCAATCTCCACGGCTTCCGCATCGGCGACCTCGCGCGGCTGCATCGCGGTGAGCTCCTGCTCGCGCGCGAGGCCGAGATCGGCAGGGGCGCCCTGGAGACGCTGGTCGATGAGCTGCTCGAAGAGGAGTGGACGATCGGTCGAGGCAACGAGGCCGCGGTCGCCGCCCGAGCCCTCGAGCTGCTCGAGGAGATCTCCGAGAAGGACTGGCTGGCCTCGCGCCGCGGACGCCTCCAGGAGCAGGCGAGACAGCTCTACTGGGCCGAGCGGCTCTATGACGAGCTGGTCGCGCTGAATCCCCAGGGCCGCGCCTTGCCCGTCGCCCGAGGGAACATCGCCTGGCGGCTGGAGGAGAACGCGCTCTGGGCGACGATGTGGTGGGGCGAGGACGACCGGGATCTCTACGCCTTCGCGCTCAACAAGGACGCGGTGCTCTCCGACATCCACGACCACGCCAAGCGCACGACGCGGACCTCGGCCGACATCAACATGCTCCTGGTCAGCCCGGACGGGAACGCCCCCGACGACATCCTGGTCCGTCGATCGCTCAAGCCCTGGCTGCCGGGCTGGTCCCTGGTCGTGCACCCCCGAAGCACCGCGGATCTCAACGACATCCAGGTCCGAAAGCGCTTGCAGCGTCTGGCCATCCTGATCCTGGCGGTCGTGATGATCGGGACGGGCGCTGTCCTCACCGGGAGGCTCGTCGTGCAACAGCTGGAGGTCGCGAGGAGCAAAGCGGACTTCGCCGCCAACGTCAGCCACGAGCTGCGATCACCGATCACGCAGATCCGGATCAAGGGCGAAGCCCTGCAGTTCGGCCTGGTCGACGACGAGGAGGACCTGCAGAGTCACTACGACGCGATCGTGCGGGAGTCCGAGCGCCTCTCGCGCCTCGTCGACAACGTCCTGGACTTCGCCGCGATCGAGCGCGGCAACAAGACCTACACCATGCGCGCTGTCGATCTGGGCGAGACGGTGCGCCAGGCGGTGGAGGCCGCGCGCTTCTCCATGGAGACGCGCGACATGGAGATGGACATCGAGCTCCCGGACTCCCTGCCGGTCGTCATGCACGACCCCGAGGCCATCGCCCAGGTCATGCACAACCTGATCTCCAACGCCGCCAAGTACGGGCGAAAGGGCGGCTGGATCGGCGTGAAAGGCTGGGTCAGCCAGGACGAGGCCCACATCGCCGTGTCCGACCGAGGCATCGGCATTCGCCCGGAAGAGGTGCCCATGTTGTTCGAGCACTTCTTCCGCTCGAGCGACCCCGAAGCGCGGCGACAGAAAGGAACCGGCATCGGCTTGACCATCGTGCGTTACATCATGGAGGCCCACTCCGGCCGTATCGAGGTCACCTCGACGCCCGGTACGGGATCGAGCTTCACGCTACACTTCCCTCTCCGCCCCCAAACCCGCAGCTGACATAGAGGAGCAGACATGGCGCGGATCCTGTTCGTCGAAGACGAGGAGGAAGTCCTCAAGACCGTGAAGGCCTTCTTCACGCGGGAGGGGTACGACGTCTATGGCGCCCGCTCGGGCAAAGAGGCGCTGGAGATCGCCGGCCGCTTCCCACCGGATGTCGCCGTCCTGGACGTGATGCTCCAGGAGGGCCCGGAGGGCATCGACGGCATGGACGGCTTTGAGATCTGCCGTCAGCTGCGCGAATCCAAGTTCCGCGGCCCGGTGATCTTCCTCACCGCCCGCACCACCGAGCAGGACAAGCTGCTCGGATTCGAGCTCGGCGCCGACGACTACGTCACCAAGCCCTTCTCCCTGCGCGAGCTCGCAGCGCGCGTCCGCGCCGCACTCAAGCGCGCCGGTGGGGCGCGCTCGGTCTACAAGTTCGGCACCGTCGAGGTCGATCTCGACAACTACATCGTCCGACGCCCCGGCGCCGAGGAGCGACTCTCGAACCGCGAGCAGGAGCTGCTCCGCTTCCTGATCGAACACCGGGGCCAGGTCCTGCCCCGCGAGCTCTTGCTGACCTCGATCTGGCAGTACAACCCGAACGTCACGACGCGAACCGTCGATACGCACATCCTGAACGTGCGCAAGAAGCTCGGCGATGATGCCCAGAGCCCGCGGTTCATCGAGACGATGCACGGCGTCGGGTACCGGTTCATCGCCGAAGAGGGATGATCCTCCTCCTGGCCCTCGCCCAGGCCCAGGACGTCCGCGCCTGGCAGGGTCTCTACGAAGGCATGCTGATGGAGTCCGGCGAGGGGGACCTCGCGGGCGCGATCGCCTGGTACGAGGGCCTCATCGCAGGCCTCCCCGAGGATGACCCCTCGCTCGGAGAGTTGAACTTCTGGCTGGGTCGCGCGCGCTACGCCGCCGGCGACGCGGAAGGGGCTCGTCAGGCCCTGCGGGTAGCGGCTGGCGACGCGATGGTGCGGGACCGGGCCGAGGCCCTGATGGCCCAGATCGACAGCCAGGAGCTGCGCGTACGGCGCTTGCCGATGAGCTACGACTTCACCAGCGGGACCGGCCACTGGCTGCACTCGTGGAAGCACGGCGACAAGGGCGCCCTGTCCTCGAAGCCTCCGCCAGGCTCGGAGGACCCCGCGCTGGCCTGGGTGACGACCGTGGCCGACCGGGAGACCGACGCCATCGGACTCTTTTTCGACGAGGACGCTCCTCGACCGAAGGAGATCCGCTTCGACCTGAAGAGCGGCGACTTCCCCGCCACCCTCCGGCTCATCGTCGAGGACGACCTCGGCCAGCGCTGGGAGTACCCGGAGATCCGCACGAGCACCGAGCAGTGGATCGGCGTCGAGGCTCGGCTGGGGGAGTTCGTGCCCCTGGACGCCGGCAGCGGCGCGACGCCTCGCACGGTGCGGGCGCTGTCGCTCTGGGACGTGACCGCCTACACCCGGCCCGACCGCGGGCTCAACACGCTCTACATCGACAATCTCAGCATCGAGTGAGCATCGTCGTCCAGAAGTACGGCGGCTCCTCGGTCGCCGACGTCGAGAAGATCCGGACGGTTGCGCGACGCGTGGTCGCCACCCGCGACGCCGGTCATCGCGTCGTCTGCGTCGTCAGCGCGATGGGCAACACCACCAACGAGCTGCTGGCCCTGGCCCGCAGCGTCAGCCCCAATCCGGGCCGCCGAGAGCTCGACATGCTCATCTCGGTGGGCGAGCGCGTCGCCATGACGCTCTTGTCGATGGCGATCAGCGACCTGGGCGCTCCCGCGAGGAGCTTCACCGGCTCGCAGAGCGGCATCATCACGGACGAGGCCCACACCAGCGCCCGCATCGTGGCCGTGCGGCCCACCCGCCTTCGCGCCGCCCTCGAGGCCGACGAGGTCGTAATCGTCGCGGGCTTCCAGGGCGTCAGTCGCGACAAGGAGGTCACGACCCTGGGTCGCGGAGGGACGGACCTGACCGCCGTCGCGCTCGCCGCAGCGCTGGGCGCCGAGTGGTGCGAGATCTGCTCGGATGTGGATGGTGTCTACTCCGCGGACCCCCGCACCGTTCCCGCCGCCCGCAAGCTGGACACGCTGAGCCTCGACGAGGCCCTGGCCCTGGCCCGCTCGGGTGCGCGGGTGTTGCAGGCCGACGCGGTCGCCCTCGCCCACCGCATGGGCATCGAGCTCCAGGCGAGCGCGACGGCCGAGCCGCCCGGCCGAGGCAGCCGCATCGTGGTGAAAGCGCTCCCGCCGCGCTTCACGGGCGTCACGGTGGACCGTCAGCTAGAGCGCTTCCGGGGTCCCGCCGGCCTGCTCGACGCGCTGGTCGCCGCAGGAGCCGAGGTCCGGCGGGCCAGCCCGGGCTGCATCATCGTGGACCGACGCAACTGGCACGACCGAGCCTCGTTCACCCTCCCCGCAGGCGCCCACGCCGAGGAGCTGGTCGAGGTCGCGGCGACCTCGGGCGGACCTCGGGTCGAAGGCGCAGCCCTCGTCCGACTGCTCGAAGCCCTTCACCGCGAGGGCATCGAGGTCCTCGACTGGAGCGCGGGTCCGGAGGCTCTACGGGTGGTCGTCTCCTCAGAGAGCGCGGCGAAGGCTGAGAAGTTGGTACACCTCTTGCTCGTCGAGGAGCTTGCAGACGCAGCGGGCGAGTCATAGGCTCAGCCCGGATGTTGAAGCACTTCCTGAGCCCTGCGAACTGGTTCACGTCCGCGAGTATCTTCTGTGGCTTCTACGCCATCATGCTTGCGGCCGGGAACGACGGGGACCCGGCGACCTTCTACCAGGCGGGCCTGCTCATCGGCTTCGCCGGCGTGTTCGACATGCTGGACGGGCGCGTCGCGCGCATGACCAACTCCAGCTCGGAGTTCGGCGTCCAGCTCGACAGCCTGGCGGACGTCGTGTCCTTCGGCATCGCCCCCGCGGTCCTGGTCTACAACTGGGGACTCGGGCGCCTGGGCATCCTGGGCCTCGCCGCCGCCTTCATGTTCGTGATCTGCGGCATCTTCCGCCTGGCTCGCTTCAACGTCGGCGCCTCCAACCAGGAAGAGTTCGAGCGCAGCCGAGGCCTGACCATCACCATGGCGGGTGGCACCCTGGCTGCCATGGTCATGTTCCATGCCGCGATGGGCCTGACCTTCGTCAAGCACCCGACGGCCCCCCTCACGGCCATCGTCGTGATGGCACTGCTGATGGTCTCGAGCGTGCCCTTCCGCACGGCGAAGGCGCTGCGTATGGGTCGGGCGACCAAAGCGGTCGCCGCCGTCCTGCTGGCAGGCTTGATCGTCTGTGGCGTCTTCTACGACATCAGCTTCATCGTGCTGCCCGTGATGGTGGCCTACGCCGCGAGCGGCCCCATCGAGGCGCTCATCGGTGTCCGGACCCGGCGCCGCACAGCCCGAGTCCCCCGCGACCACGACTGAAGCCGCTCAGAGGTCGCCCAGCTCCTCGGCGAGCGCCTCGGCATAGCGCTCGGTCAGCGCGACCGCTTCGGCATGTTCCGGGTCCACATCGGTGATCCGCTTCAGGCAGACCAGCGCGCGCACGAGCTCACCCCGACGCTCGTAGGCCTCGGCGAGTCGGAGGTTGTCCTCGACTCCGGCGATCTCGACCGCCTGAGACTTGGGGAGCAACATCAGGAAGTTGTCCTCGCTCGTCTCCGAGTGGAGGTGCCGGGGCGCGGAGTACTCGACGCGCATGTTGTCGTCGGTGTTGAACTCGATGTCGCCGGCCAGCTCGATCATGTCCTCTCGTCCGAACTGGTAGAAGGTGAGCACGTCGTGGGGCTCCTTGATGCCCACGAGGCGCAGCTCGTCCGCGACCTTCGGGTGCAGGTCCAACAGGCGCCTGGCGGCGTCCACGCTCGGCACCAGGGGCGCCTCGCTGCCCAGCAGGACGAGGTCGGCGTCCTCGATGGTCGCGAACAGCAGGACGTGGGGGTACACATCGGCGAAGGTGGCCAACAAGCTGCGCAGGTCGTCCGGTGACATGCCGTAGAGCTGGACCCACTGCGACCAGACGCCGCTGGGCTTCAGACGCTCCTTGCCCATGATCCAGAAGTCCTGGGTGAACAGGTTCGACACACCGGTGAGCCAGGGGTTGCTCGGCTCGGCGACGATGACGTCGTAGCGCTCCGGCCCCTGAAGCAGCAGATGATTGCGGCCATCGTTGGCCACCATCTCGACCCGCGGGTCCTCGAGGGGTCGGTGGTTGTAGTCATCGAAGAAGTGGCTGGCCTCGATGATTGCGGGCTCGAGCTCGACGACCTGGATCTCTTCGAGCTCGTCGTAGAGGGTCACCGAGCCGAGCGTGATGCCACTGGCCAGGCCGATCACGAGGGCCTGCTCCGGGTCCCGGGCGAAGAGGAAGGGCAGGTGGCTGACGAGCACCTGGGTGGGCATGTCGACGGTGGTGCTCGCGTCGACCTTGCCGTTGTTCGCCAGCCAGATGTTGCCGCTGACCTTGGACTGGGCGACGGTCACGACCGTGCTGAGGCCCTCGTCGTAGAACAGCAGCTGGTAGTCGTCGACCGCAAAGGCCATCAGGCCCGAGCGGCTTCGGTCGCCCAGCTCGCTGGCGTATTTGTAGACGCCGCTCGTCATCAGGAGCGGGTTCCACGACGGCGGGAAGATCGACGCCATGATGAGCACGCCGACCCCCGTGATGGTCCAGGCGACCTGGGTGGAGCGCTTGAAGGTGCCCGCGGCATGCATCGACGCCGTGAGCGCCACCAGTCCGGCGGCGATGTTGGCCCCGTTCGCAGCGAGGACGGTCCCGACGACGTTGAGCTCAGGCAACAAGAGGAATCCCCCGGCGAAGGCGCCCGCGATCGAGCCGAGGGTGTTGGCTCCATAGACCTGGCCGACGGGCTTGCCGAGCGCGCCATCGCTGCCGCCCACGACGGCTCGCACCATCAAGGGGAAGCTTGCGCCCATCAGCAGCGCTGGCGGCGTCATGACCAGCGCTGCCAGCGCGATCTTGAAGGGGAACATCGACGCGCCGTAGCGCTCCGCCGAGTCGAAGAGCGCCAGGAACAGGAAGGGCAGCTCCTCGTAGAGGTGCATCATCGCCCAGGTCAGCGCGGCGATACCGGCCTGGACGATGGCCAGGCCCATGAGCGGCCCCCCGGGACCACGTCGTGCCAGGAGTCGATCGGCGATGGGCCCGCCGGCCCACCCTCCCGCGGCGATTCCGGTCAGGAAAGCGAGCAGCATCACCGAGAAGGCGTAGGTGCTGCCCCCGAGCACGAGGCCCATCAGGCGGAACCAGCTGACCTCGTAGACCAGCGCCGCGAAGCCGGTCAGCACAGCGACCATCAGCACCGGCGTTAGGCTGGCCGAGGGCTCGACCTCGATGTCACGCTCGATGTGGGGGACCTGGCCCTCGCCGTGCCAACGGGAGAGCGCGACCGCCCCACAGCCGAGGACGACGTTCGCGATGGCCGCGGCCATCGTCGTGCTGGCCAATCCGAGCGCCGGGAGCAGGAAGAAACCCGCCAGGCCGATGCCCAGCACGGCACCGAAGGTGTTCACGCCGTACAGCAGCCCGATCCGGTCGCCCGCGGCGCCGACGCGCCCGGTCACGAAGCGCCCGAGCAGGGGAAGGGTCGCCCCCATGCACGTCGTCGGCACCAGCAACAAGACGCCGATGACCGCGAACTGGAAGACCGCGAAGACCAGGGGGGTCGGATTCACCGCGGCGTGGAAGCCCAGGTAGATCGGCGTCGCCGCGTCGAGCAGCACGGGGAAGAGCAGCGCGTAGAGGCCGATGATGACCTCGAGCATGCCGTAGATGAGCAGCGGCTTCGATGCCCGGTCGGCATAGCGCGCCATCAGGAAGCCCCCGGCTGCGAGGCCGGCCATGAAGGCCGCGAGCACGGTGGCGATGGCGAACTGGGAGGTCCCGAAGACCAGCTGCAGCTGGCGGGCCCAGATGGTCTGGTAGACCAGGGCTGTGAGGCCCGAGACGAAGAAGAGTGGGACCAGCAGCCTGACCGCCCGCTGGCGCTTCAGCTCTTCGACGTAGGCATCCACCGGCGGGGCTTAACCCCGCCGGAGTCAGGGCGTCCGGGCCGGGTCGGCGTAGGCCTCGCCAGCGCCTTCGGTCATGGCCTTCATACCGCCGATGAAGTCTTGGCTGAAGAGCCAGGCGACGCCGACGATGGCGATGCACAGGACGCTGATCAACAGCAGGGTCTCGGTGGTGGTCTGCGCGCGCCTCATCGCCCGTCCACCACGCCGTCCCCGACCATGTCGCCGAGGGACTCCTGCATCGCCTCGAGGCCATCCGCGTAGGCCGGCCAGAACGCGTCGCCCGCGATCCAGACGGTGATGATGACGATGACCGAGATGAACAGGACGTACTCCGTCGTGCTCTGTCCCCGGCGGCCGGCGAACATCTGCGCTCCCACGGTGCAAGATTCACGATATCATCGACTCCCCCGCGATCCTCCTCGGATCCACCGGCCTCCTGGCCCCCTCCCGCTCCCCCCCGCCTGAGCACGACATGTTTCCGCACAAGAAGCTCGACTGGCACACCAGTCGCCTCGAAGCACAGATCCGCGAAACGCCCGACGACCCCGAGCTCCGTCACGAGCTGTCCCGGTGCTACCTGAGCTCCGGCCTCTACCACTCCGGCGGCGAGGCGCTCTGCAACAAGGCCCTGAACCAGGCGCGCAAGGTGCTGAGCCAGGATGGGGCCCACATGGGAGCGCTGGTCACCGCGGGGACCGCGCTGGTGGGCATCGGCCGGCCGGAGCAGGCCCGCCGCTACCTCGACGAGGCGATGAAGATCGACGCCGAGGACGCCGCGCTGCACCTGGCGTTGGGCGCCCTTCACCGCTCCGAAGGCGACCGCCACCTCGCGCTCCGCCACTTGGAGTCGGCGTGCCGCTTGAGCCCGGAGTCCTGGGAGACGCACCTCTACCTGGGCCGCGTCCTGGGCGAGCGCGCCCGAGAGCTGCCCGAGGCCGGTCGCCTGACCGAGCGCGCGCAGTTCCACCTCGTGCAGGCGCTGAAGCTCGGACCCAGCCAGGACCTGAGCGCGCCCCTGCTCCGCGACCTCGGCCTGTCCTGCCTCGCCACGGGCCGCTTCCGCGAGGCGGAGAAGTTCTTCCTGCGCCTCCGCGAGCACGACCGCTACCGGCACGTCGCCCGATACCACCTGGGCATGGTGGCCTACCACCTGGGCAAGTACAACAACGCCATCCAGCACCTGCGTCAGTACCTCCAGGACCGGCCCGAAGACCCGCGCGTGCACGCCCGGATGGGCATGGCCTACCTGCAGCTGGGAGAGCACAAGCGGGCCCGCGAGGCCTGCAACCAGGCCCTCATGGTCGATCCCGGCAGCCGCCTCGCTCGCTACGCCCTGGGTTGCTCCCTGCTCGAGGAGGGCAAGCCGGCCGATGCGTTGCGCGTGTTCAAGGAGGCCCTCCAGGAGCACCCGGACCACATGGAGGCCTACCTGGAGCTGACCCGCACCCGCCGCCTGGCCGGCGACACCGGATGGCTCGCCCAGGCCCTCGCCACCGAGGTCTCCCACTACGACCGCCTGCCGCCGCAGACCTCGGCGGGCTCGCCCCGCGCGGTCACGCGCCAGCGGGTCGGCATCCTGCTCGAGCAGCTCACCACCGTCGGGCCTGGGAGCACGCGCGACATCCTGCGCTGCCTCGGGCTGGTCCAGGACGAGGGCCTGCGCTTCCAGCTCTGGGAGGCGGCCTGCGGGCTCTCGAGCTCTGCCATCGCCGACGACGTCGCCGTGGCGCTCAAGCAGCCCGCGGACACCTTCGGGACGCGCCTTGGACGCCACGCGGTCGCCACGGCCAAGGGCATCCCGGAGCCGGTGCTCACCCGCGGCCTCGCGCTGCAGGAGGAGGACCTCAAGCGCGCCGCGGTGGAGCGGACCGGACCGGCCGCGGACGTGACGCGGCATCGCCTGAACGTCGAGGCCCTTCGCCGCGAGGCGCGCGCCTACCAGGCGCTGCTCCTGCTGGCCATCGCGAGCCGCCGCAGCCGTTCGGGCCGCAAGCTCCTGGAGACCTGGGCCAACACCGCGGACGCCGAGCTGGCCGTGGCCGCCCAGGCCGGCCTGGCCATGTACGGTGACCCCATCGCGATCGCGGAGCTGCAGGCGCGCGCAGACCTGTGCAACTCGGGGCCCCGCGTGCGCATGCTCCTCCAGGGGGTCGTGCCCCCTCGGGCAAGCGTCCCACCCCGCGCCGTGAGCGACCACGAAGACGCCCACTGCAGCTGCTGCGGCCGCACCTCGCGGGATGCCGCGCACCTCATGGCCGGCAGCAACGCCGTCATCTGCGACGTCTGCGTCCTGGGCCTCGGCCGCAAGCGCAAGTCTGCGGTCTCACCGGACGATGCCGCCTGCGGCTTCTGCGGAAAGAGCCACCTCGAGTGCCGCGGCGTCTACCGGAAGAGCGGGGTCGACATCTGCAGCGACTGCCTGGAGCTCAGCCTCGGGCTGATGGAGCGCGAGGAGGTCGACCGCTTCCTGGCCGCCTACTGATCGATCCCGACGTGGTCGATCCGGGCCAGGTACGACGGGAAGTCGAAGTCCGGTGAGTTCGCGGGGTCGTGGCAGCGGGTGCAGGTCGCCTCGGTGACCTCGGGCGAGACCACCGTCTTGTCGCGGGGGTGGCCGCCCATCGGGCCATGACAGGCCTCGCACTGCACGTTCCCCCAGGTCCGGAGCGCGCCGTCATCGACCTCGGCGAAGCCACCAGGCTCCCCGAAGCCCGTGCTGTGGCAGGCCAGACACTCCGGGTTCTTGTGTTCGCCCCGCTCTCTCAGGTCCCGGAGCGCGTGGGCGTGGTTGGTCAGCGACCACTTCGACAGGGCGCGCGAGTGGCAGCTGAGGCAGGATGCGCCGGTGACATAGGTCGGGCCCTTCTCGACCGGGACGGAGGCCACGCGGCGAGCGGCGGCGTCGAGCGACTCCTCCTTGAAGGACTCGACCCGGGCCGCGACCTCGGACTCTCCGTCGAGGTCCGAGCCGAGCGGCCGGCTCTCGAAGGACGCGAGGTTGCGACCGGAGCCCTCTTCGGCGAGCTCCGCCTCGATCTCCGCGACGCGCTCCGCCTGCCGGGTGGTGTCCGCGCCGTCGGCGTCGAGCCGGGCCTTGACGACCCGGAGGTCCACGAGGCCGAGGTGGGTGCGGGAGCTCTGCTCGTCCAGGGGCTGGCGGGCATCGCTGCCGAGTCGCAGGCTCATGACCGAGAGGTAGCGTCCGCGGGCGGGCGGCTCGATGACCAGCGCATCGCCGACCCTTCGCTTGGCGTCGGTGGAGTTCCCGCTGCGGGAGACGACCACGGCCACCCCCTCGACCGCCGCGGCGACCTCGCCGACCTCGAACTCGCCGAGGTTGGTGGCGATCACGATCAGGTCGACGTCGGTGGGGAGCCCGGCGATGGCGTCCCGTGCCGCCTCGATCGGCGCGCGCGTCGTGACACCCTCGGCCTCGGCGGAGAGGCCGATGACGCCGACCCGAACGCCCTCGTCCTCGAGGACCAACGCCGGAGGAAACAGGGTGTCGCCGCTCTCGTCCAGCCAGGTCGCGCTGACCAGGGGCAGGCCCTTCCGCGGGAGCGCCGAGAGCCCCTCGCGCCCCATCACCGCGAGATCCGTCGGTCCGGGCACGAAGGCATCGACCCCCACCGAGGCCAACAGGTCCGCGATGAGCAGGGCGCGAGGTAGGTCGACCTCGTCGTCGTGGACCAGGCCCTTCTTGAAGGCCTCGCCCGTGTCGATCTGGAAGAGCGGCCCCGTCCGCTCCTCGAGCTGGCCGAGCAGGGTGTGGCGGCGCTCGAAGCCGCCATAGGGGAGCGTCGGACAACCACAGGGCTCGATCTCGCCGCGGAGCTCGCCGGACATCGCCAGGGTCAGCTCACGCGGGGCAACAGCCGGGCCTCGATCCCGAACCTCATCGACCACCGGCGGCAGCTCGGGCAAGGGCTCGGCCTCGACGGCCTCGTGACCATCGCAGGCCACGAGCATCGTCAAGACCGTGCAAGCTGTCAGGAAGGTGTCTCGCAGAAGCAAAGCGATTGTCCAGATGGGGTGTCTGCGTTGATTTTGCCTCAGCTGGCTCGCACCGTGTCCCCCTGGCTGCCCACCACACCGTGAGGAAACCCACCTGATGTCGACGCTGCTCCTGCTGAGTCTCGGCTCCCCCGCCCATGCCTTCGCCCCCTCCGACGAGGTGCACATCGGCATCGAGCCGACCCGAATGCACCACGTCAACGTGGAGCGTCAGCATCGCCTGAAGAGGAGTCACCCCTGGCAGGAGTGGGTCCAGGGTGAAGGCGCTGGATGGAAGGTCGTCTTCGACGAGCGGACCGGTACTCCCTGGTCGATGTGGGGTGGCGGCATCGCGGTGGACACCGATGATGTCGAAGGCGAGCTGCGCGCGCTGTTCGCGCGGCACCCCGGACTCACCGGCGTGGACGACAGCGAGCTGGTCCTGAAGTCCGCCAACTACGTCGAGCGCACGGACACCTGGTACGTCTCCTTCGATCGCACGATCGAGGGCGTGCCCGTCTGGCGCGGTGGCGTCGAAGCCTTCGTCAAGCAGGGCAACCTGGTCCTGCTGAAGGTGCGCACCCATCCCCACGCGACGCTTCCGAGCGCCGAGATCGACGGAGACATCGGCTCCGCCGCAATCTTGGACGCCGAGCGCGCCATTGGTATCGCGATGTCCGCTGGCCCCGCGTCGGAGTCGGAACACTCCGTCGAGGGCGCAGAGCTGGTCGTGCTCCCTCGAAACGCGGGCAGCGGCATCGCCTATGACCTGGCCTGGATGACCCGGACGCGGACCTTTGACGTCCCGGGCATCTGGGTCAGCTTCGTCGACGCGCACACCGGCGAGCTGCTCAACGTGCACAACGAAGTGCGCTTCTTTGAAGGCACCGTGCACGCCGAGCACCGGACCCGGACGGTCGATGGGGACTTCTCGGTCTCGCCGGTTCCCCTCGCCCCGGTCGAGTCCGAGACGGACAGCTCGGAGACGGACATGGACGGCGTCTTCGACCTCGCCGGCGAAGGCCCCTACTTCACGGAGCTCGACGGGAGCTACGTGCGCGTCCGCAACCAGGACGGCAGTGATGCGGAGGGCTGGTTCGAGGGCGACGAGTTCACCTGGACCGACGCCGACGCGACCCGCGCGGAGATCGACAGCTACATCTTCCTGCACCAGGTCAAGGAGTGGGGCGAGGAGTACGCGCCCGAGGTCCGCATGGTCAGCGCCCGGCTGACCTCGAACGTCAACCTGAACAGCACCTGCAACGCCTACTACGACGGCAACGTCAACTTCTACAAGGCGGGCGGCGGCTGCAACAACACCGGCCAGATCGCCGACGTCAACTACCACGAGTGGGGCCACGGCTTCCACGGCTACAGCCTGGAGTCGGGCTCCTGGGATGGCTCCGTGGGCGAGGGCGCCGGCGATGTCGTTGCCTTCCTGCTCACAGGAGACCCCGTCATCAGCCCCTACTTCATGACGAGCGGCAGCGGCATTCGCCGCGTCGACCAGGGCAACCGGTACCCCGACGACGTGGTCGGCGAGGTCCACTACGACGGCCTCATCTTCGGAGGCGCGGTCTGGGACTGGCAGAAGGTGATGACCGAAGACATGGGCTACGACGCCGCGAACGCGGTGACCTCCCAGGTCTTCGCGGACGCCCTGAAGTCGGGCCCGACCATCCCCGAGAGCTACGACGCCTTCGTGCTCGCCGACGACGACGATGGCGACCTCTCCAACAGCACGCCCAACGCCTGCTCCCTGCTCGAGGCCTTCTCGCTGCACGGCCTGGGCCCGGGCGGCGCTTCCGGCGGCACGCTCTTCTACGTGGGTCACACGCCACTGGAGAACCAGGCGCCCTACAGCGGCGGATACGCGGTCGACGCCGACGTGACGAACCTGGCGGAGGGCTGCTTCGACTTCGCCATGGACAGCGCCAAGCTGCACTGGTCGACGGACGGGGAGCACTGGGAGATCGAGTCGATGGAGCTGTCGGGCAACGAGGCCGTCACCGGCCTGATCCCGGAGCAGGAGCCCGGTTCGCTGGTGCACTACTTCGTCTCGGTCGAGGACTCCGAGGGCCAGAACGCCTACAGCCCGGCGGGCGGCGAGATCAACCCGCACACCTTCTGGGTCGGTGACCTCATCGAGATCTACTGCGAGGACTTCGAGGCCGACGACGGCGGGTACACCCACGAGCTGCTCTCCGGTCAGGAGACCGACGGCGCCGACGACTGGCAGTGGGGCACACCGGCCGGCAAGGGCGGAGACCCGGACTTCAGCTTCAGCGGCGACCACGCCTGGGGCAACGACCTCGGCAATACGATCGGCCAGCAGCAGTGGAACGGCGAGTACCAGAACGACAAGCACAACCGCCTGACGTCGGTCGCCATCCCCACCGAGGGCTACGAGGAGCTCGTGCTCCAGTACCGCCGCTGGCTGACCATCGAGGACGGCTACTACGACAACGCCCGCGTGCTCGTCGACGGCGTCGAGGCCTGGGAGAACCACGGCACGAACCAGCAGGTCGGAGATGAGCACCACGCGGACGAGCAGTGGCAGCTCCACACCCTCCGCGTCGAGGACGCCGACGCCAACGGCGACGTCCAGATCGCCTGGGAGATCCAGACCGATGCCGGCCTGAGCATGGGCGGCTGGAACGTCGACGACGTGTGCGTCTACGGCGTGACCTATACGCCCCCGGTCGAGGACGACCCGGACTTCGGCCTCGAGGAAGGCGAAGAGGGCATCTCGGCAGGCGGCTGCGGCTGTGCCAGTGGGCCGAACCCCGCAGGCCTCGGCTTCGCGGGCCTGGCCCTCGGACTGGCCCTGGTCATCCGGCGGCGCCGCTGAGCTGGCTGGTCGGCCTGGCCTGGGCTGAGCTGCCTCCCCCCGACTACCGTGAGCAGGTGCTCGCGGCGGTCGAGGCGGAGGCGGACGCCCGCATCGCCGAGGGTGACCTCGACGGAGCCCTGGACCTGGTCCGGGGCTTCCGCGCGTCGGTGACCGACGACGCCAGGTTGGCCTACGAGGAGGGGCTGGTGTTGCGCCTCCAAGGCGACGTCCCCGCCGCCGAGGACCACTACAAGCGCGCCGTCGAGATGGACCCGAGTCTGGGATTTGCCTGGTACGACCTGGGTGAGCTGCACCTGGCAGCGGGGGAGCTCGAGGCGGCGGACGAGGCCTTCGCACGGGCAACCGCCGTGACCGAAGACCACCCCAACGGCTGGGCCGGCCCCTTCCGGCAGGCCGAGCTCGCCGGCCTGAGGGGAGACCCCGTGGCCTTCCGAGCGCACCTCCTCGAAGCCCTTCGCCGTGGCTTCGTGTTCCGCACTGTCGTCGAGGACCCGACCTGGACCTCCTTCCGTCGCGACCCGGCCCTCGGGGACGTGATGACGGGCTTCATGACGGTGTACGGGGAGGAAGCGCTCATCGAGCAATGGCGATAGCGGAGGGCTATGTGGGTCCTCCTGAACGCCCTCGCCTTCGCTGACGACGAGCCCCCGGAGCCGCCCGCGGAGCCGCCCCCGGCCGAAGACCCGGAGCCCGCGGAGGAGCCCGAGCGCGAGGATCCCCTCGTCGTCACCGTGGATCTGCCCGACGACGAGATCAAGACGGTGCGCGTCGCCAAGGGCGCGCCCTACGGCATCGGCGTCGGCATCAACCTCGGCTTGCCGACGGGCCTGTCAGCAGCCTGGCGGAAGGAGGCGAGGTGGCACGTCTCGGGCGCCGCGGCCTGGAACATCTCCGCCCGCGCCTTCGAGGTCCACGCCAACTACAACCGCACCTTGGTGCAGATCGTCGACGACAACGCCCCGAACATGACCTTTCCGCTGACCGCGGGAATCGGCGGCACCTTCCAGACGCGCACAAGCGTGGGCAACGCCACGCCCATCGCGGGCATTCGCTTCCCCATCGCCTTGATGGTCATGCCCGAGGACTTCCCGGTCGACGGCTTCGTCGAGCTCGCCCCCGTGCTGGAGCTCTACCCGGGCTCGCGCTTCGCGATGGACGCCGCCGTCGGCGCACGGGTCTACTTCCAATAGAAAAGGGGGCCCCCGCAGGGACCCCCTCTCTCGGAAGACGCGTTCCTAATGAACGTGGGCGTCGTCGTCCTCGTCGTCCTCTTCGGCGACCATCGCCTCGGTCGTCAGCAGCAGGCCGGCCACGGAGGCGGCGTTCTGCAGAGCGGAGCGGGTGACCTTGGTCGGGTCGATGACACCGGCCTCGACGAGGTCCTCGTAGACGCCCGTCCGGGCGTTGAAGCCGTGGTTGCCCTCGGACTCGCGCACGCGCTGGATGACGATGGAGGGCTCGCCGCCGGCGTTGGCGACGATCTGGCGGAGCGGCTCCTCGATCGCGCGGCGGATGATGTCGACGCCGAAGCGCTGCTCATCGCTCACCTCGAGACCGGCCAGGGCGTCCGAGGCGCGGATGTAGGCGACACCACCGCCGGGGAGGATGCCCTCCTGCACGGCGGCCTTGGTGGCGTGAAGGGCGTCCTCGACGCGAGCCTTCTTCTCCTTCATCTCGATCTCGGTGGCCGCGCCGACCTTGATGATCGCGACGCCACCGGACAGCTTGGCCAGGCGCTCCTGAAGCTTCTCGCGGTCGTAGTCGCTGGTGGTGTTCTCGATCTGCTGGCGGATCTGGCCCATCCGAGCGTTCAGGTCGTCGGTGGTGCCGGCGCCGTCCACGATGGTGGTGTTGTCCTTGGTGATGACGACGCGCTTGGCGCTGCCCAGGTCGGTCAGCTCGAGGCTGTCGAGCTTGATGCCGAGCTCCTCGGCGATGAGCTTGCCACCGGTGAGGGTCGCGATGTCACCGAGCATCTGCTTGCGACGGTCGCCGAAGCCGGGGGCCTTGACGGCCGCGACCTGCAGGGTGCCGCGGAGCTTGTTCACGACGAGGGTGGCCAGGGCCTCGCCCTCGACGTCCTCGGCGAGCACGAGAATCGGCTTGCCGGTCTGGTGGACCTTCTCGAGGAGCTTGAGCAGGTCGCGCATCGAGCCGACCTTCTTCTCGTGCAGGAGGATGTAGGGGTCCTCGAGGACGACCTCCATGCGCTCGCTGTCGGTCACGAAGTAGGGGCTCAGGTAGCCGCGGTCGAACTGCATGCCGTCGACCGTCTTGAGCTCGGTCGAGGCCGTCTTGTTCTCCTCGACGGTGATGACGCCCTCCTTGCCGACCTTCTCCATGGCGTCGGAGATGATCGTGCCGATGGACTCGTCGCCGTTGGCGGAGACGGTGCCGACCTGGGCGATCTCGGCGGTGTCACGGGTCGGGCGGGAGAGCTTCTGGAGCTCGTCGACCACGACGGCCACCGACTTCTCGATGCCGCGCTTGAGCTCCATCGGGTTGTGACCCGCGGCGACCAGCTTGGCGCCGGTGCGGAAGATGCTCTGCGCCAGCACGGTGGCGGTGGTGGTGCCGTCGCCGGCGACGTCCGAGGTCTTGGAGGCGACCTCCTTCACCATCTGGGCGCCCATGTTCTGGAACTTGTCCTCGAGCTCCACTTCCTTGGCGACGGTGACACCGTCCTTGGTGACGACGGGAGCGCCCCAGGACTTCTCGATCACGACGTTCCGCCCCTTGGGGCCGAGGGTGACCTTGACGGTGTCGGCGAGCATGTCCACGCCCTGGAGGAGCTTGGAGCGGGCATCGACGTCGAAGACGATCTGCTTGGCGGTCATTGGACCTTCCTTGGTGTTTGTAGAATCAGGTGTGGCTAGTTGGCTGCGAAGGGCTCAATCCAGGACTCCGAGGATGTCTTCCTCGCGCAGGATGAGTCGCTCTTCTCCGTCGACCTTGATCTCGGTGCCCGAGTACTTGCCGAACACGACCTTGTCGCCGACCTCGACCTGGAGCGCGTTGACCGAACCGTCGTCGTTCAGCTTGCCGTTGCCGACGGCCAGGATCACGCCCTCGCTGGGCTTGTCCTTCGCGGTCTCGGGAAGGAAGAGGCCGCCGGAGCTCTTGTTGGACTCCTGGGCACGCTTGACGAGGATGCGATCGAAGAGGGGACGAACGTTCATGAATCTCAACCCTTGGGTGTTGTGTCCGATTTCGAGGGGGACCCAGGTATCCACACCCCCGAAGTCGTCAACGAGCGGAGTGTCTTTTTTCCGGAAACGCTGAGCTGGAGGAGCTGCGATGAGCCTTGCCCACGGAAATCTCTACGACTTCTTCGACGCCCGAGTCGCCGACGCCGTCGAGACCCAGAAGGTCGACCTCGGCGAGAACTCCCGCCGCTACCTGGCGCTGCTGCTGGTCGAGTGCAAGCGCTCCGAGCGGCTCCTGACCGCCACCGACCGCCCCGAGACGCTCGCCGAGCTCCACCTCCAGGCGGCGACGGCCGACCGGGCCAAGGCGATGGCGCTCTACCGCCACCTCGGGGATCGCGCGCTCTACGTCGCCGGCTACTTCCGCGAGAGCCTGAACCGAAAGGCCGTCGGACGCGACTACTACGCGGACATGGGCGGCGCCGCCTACCAGCAGGTGGCGACCCTCGGCGGGACCTGGAACGCGGACGTGGACCCCTGGACGCACATGTTCCTGGAGCTGGCCGCCCAGTTCCGGGAGTGCATGGGGATCCTCGCCGAGGTCAGCGAGCGCAACCTCGCCGACGGGACCCACGACCTGGTGGCTCTCTACGAGCGTTGGCTCCAGACGAAGAGCCCCGCCATCGAGCGGCGCCTGCACGAGCTGGGCATGATCGCCGAGCCTGAAACGGGCGTGATCGAGGGCTGAGCCTGCAGTAGGGTCTCGCTCCTTCCGAGCGAGCGGCCATGGGCAAGATGAAGAAGTGCTCCGAGTGCGGGGCCATGCACACCAACTACTGGAACACCTGCCCGGCCTGCGTGAGACAGCAGAAGGCCGAGGACAAGGCGGACCAGCGCCGAGCCCAGGCGGCGGCGGCCGAGGCCGCCCGGATCCGCGCCGAGGCCGAGGCGGCGCGTCGTGCGGCCAACCGCAAGGTCTTCGACGACGTCACGAAGCTCGGCAGCGATCTCGAGGCGAGCTCGAACCAGCGCCTCCAGGAGGCCTTCGCCGAGCTGGCGGAGCCCTGGGAGCCCCAGGTCCCGGCGCTCCCGGACACGAAGGAGTGCCCGGAGTGCGCCGAGGAGATCAAGTTCAAGGCCAAGGTCTGCCGCTACTGCTCTCACAAGTTCGCCGGCGTCGAGGCGTCCATCGGAGCCCTCGAGGACGCGCGCGCCGAGGCCCTCCGCGCCGCGCGCAAGGAGCTGACCCAGGCAGCCATCGCCCGCTCGACCTCGGCGGTAGAGCTCGGACTGGAGCTCTACAAGGCGATCCACCCGGACTCCGACAAGGCCAACGCGCTCCTGTTGGCAACCCTCGAGCCTGGCGGGGCCGAGCTGCTCCGCGCGCAGACCGAGAACCTGCTGGACGGCGAGTTCGTCGACTTCCCCAGCGCCGACCACCACGTCAGCGAGCTGCTCGCCTTGATCGAGGACACCGCCACGGTCGAGGTCAGCGTCGCGGCCGCCGCCAGCAACGACGGCACCGGTTGGGAGGGAATCCTCTCCTTCGCCCAGGCCGGCCAGCCTCTGGTCCCCAAGATGGTCTCAGCCTTTTCGCCGAGCACCGCCGGCGAGAACATGATGCTGCTCTCACCCTTCTCCGCGGCCTCTTTCAGCGCAAACCGGCCCACCAACGCGCAGATCGAGACGGGGACCGGCTTCCACAACGACCGCGCCGTCACTTGCCAGTTCCTCGTCCCCGCCGGACGGCTCGAGCTGACCTGCATGGCCGGCAAGGTCGGCCAGCAGAGCACGACGCCGATCCCGGCTTCAGCGCAGACGGTCGCCTTCGACATCGAAGCGGGCGCCGTCGCGCGGATCGATGTCCAGGTCCTCGGCCTGTCGATGACCCAGTTCGCCCACAACCCCAAGCTCGCCGCGGCTTCCAAGGACGCGATCAAGGTCGCCGTCGGCCCCCCGGACCTGGAGCGCCACGAGGACCACTGGTCGGGCGCGCGACTGCGACTCGCCCACAACACCTACAACACCAACTGCTACGCGGGCACCGAAGACAGGGACCCGGCCAAGGCCGTCGAGGCCCTCCAGGTCATCTCGATCCTGCACGCCCGCGGCGTCGCCACGCCGCCGGAGTCCTGGAGCCCCGAGGTCTCCACGGTCGAGGTGTCGCCGACCAATGCGGCCGGCGCGGCAGCGGGCACGACGCCGCCCACCGTCACCGGGGCGCTCGGAGGCTTCCTCGCCAACGCAGCCGACGAGGCGCAGAAGCGCAGCGACCGCATGCACGCCGAGCACGCCGTGAAGGAGGCCGTCGAGTCCGCCGAGGGCCCGGCCGGGCCCACGCTCGACGGCGAGCTCGCCCGACGGGAGGAGCTGGATCAGGCCATCGACGCCACGAAGGAGCGCACGGCCCTGGTCGATGGGATCGTCGAGGAGTGGGAGGCCGCGAGCCAGGTCATCTCCCAGGCCAGGACCGCCGTCAACGCAGCTGAGGACGAGGTGAAGGACACCGCCGAGGAGCTCGCCGATCCCCTCGAGGCCGCTGTGGCCCGAGGCGCGATCGATCACCCGGCCGTCGCCGACGCCGCGGCGCTCTACGAGGAGATCCAGGACCTCAAGAGCCGGCGCGCCGAGCTCGACAACGTCTCGGGCTTCTTCGCGGCGGCCAAGGCCAAAGCCGAGCAGGTGGCGATCTCCGCGCAGCTCCACCTGGCTGACGCGAAGCGCTCGAGCGTCTGTTCCAAGGCCGCAGCAGCCCTGATCGAGGCCGACGCCGAGGCCCTCATTCCCGGTGCCGAGGGGATCCTGGCCCGACTCAGCAAGCGACGCGAGGCGCTCGCAGCCGCGGTCGTCGGCCTGACCAACGCGGAGACGGCACGCGACGAGCAGCGCGACGGCTGGGGCGAACGCCTCGGAGAGCCCCTCCCGGACGAGGGCCCTGCCACGCTCGCAAGCGCGGCCCGATCCGCGCTCAGCGCCGCTGAGTCCTCGCGCCGTGCCTGGACCGCGAAGGCCGCCGAGGCGTTGCTGGCCGCTGACGAAGCGGACTGGCCACCCGAGGGTCACCCGGTGCGCGTCAAGCTCGACGCATGGCTTGCCGCGAAGGACGCGTCCGACTAAACAGCGGTGTTCCACGTACCTGGAGGTCTCGTGGCCCGCATCACCATCGAGGACTGCCTCGAGCAGGTCCCCAATCGCTTCTCCCTCGTTCTCGTCGCCGCCGAGCGCACCAAGCAGCTCATCAAAGGCGAGCGTGCGCTCCTGGACGACGACCTGCGCTCGAAGAACAAGGAGGTCGTGACCTCCTTGCGCGAGATCGCAGCCGGCAAGGTCCGCGCGGACCTCTCCGACTTCGACGAGAACATGTTGCTCGAGACCGAGCACGGCCTCGGCGCGACGGTGGACCAGGAGCTGCCGCCCGAGATCGACGACGACCTGCCGCCGGAGGCCTGAAATGTCCGACATCGACTTCAAGCACGCGGACATCCGCGTTGTCGAGACCTACATCGCCCGCGGGATCATCACCCGCGAGCAGTACGACGCCTACCTCGAGGGCCTCGAGGACAGCGCGGAGCTCGGCGAAGAGACCGAGACCCGCATGACTGCGAGTGAGCCCGACGACCAGGCCTGATGGCCCGTCGCGCACGAGCGACCCCGACCGGGAACACGCTCACCTGCAAGGGTTGGGTTCAGGAAGCCGCGCTGCGGATGTTCCTGAACAACCTCGATCCTGAAGTGGCCGAGCGCCCCGAAGACCTGGTGGTCTACGGCGGGACGGGAAAGGCTGCGCGGAGCTGGGAGGCCTACGACGGCATCGTGGCCGCGCTCCAGGACCTCGAGGACGACGAGACGCTCCTGGTCCAGTCCGGCAAGCCGGTCGGGATCCTGCGCACCCACGCGGACGCCCCGCGGGTGCTCATCGCGAACTCCAACCTGGTGGGCCGGTGGGCCACCTGGGAGCACTTCCTGGAGCTCGAGAAGAAGGGCCTGATGATGTACGGCCAGATGACCGCCGGGTCCTGGATCTACATCGGTACGCAGGGGATCCTGCAGGGCACCTACGAGACCTTCGCGGCCGCCGGCAACACGCACTTCGGCAGCGACGACCTGGCCGGGCGCCTGGTCCTGAGCGGCGGACTCGGAGGCATGGGCGGCGCCCAGCCCCTGGCCGCGACGATGAACAACGCGGTCTTCCTCGGCTTCGACGTCGACGAGGCCCGCATCCGGCGACGGGTCGATCACGACTACCTCGACGAGATCGCCCCGGACCTCGACGCCGCGCTCGCGCGCGTGCGGGAGTGCATCGCCTCGCGGACCCCGCGCTCCATCGGCGTGGTCATGAACGCGGCCACCGGCTTCGCCGAGCTTGTCGCCCGAGGGGTCGTCCCGGACCTGGTCACCGACCAGACCAGCGCCCACGATCCGCTCAATGGCTACGTGCCCGAGGGCGTCACGCTCGCCGAGGCCGAGGCCCTCCGCCAGTCCGACCCCGACGAGTATGTGCGGCGCAGCCACGCCACGATGGCCAGGCACGTCCGCGCGATGCTGGACCTGCAGGCCGCCGGCTCCCACGTCTTCGACTACGGGAACAACCTCCGCGCCGGAGCGGTCGAGGGCGGCTGCGAAGACGCGTTCGACTTCCCGGGCTTCGTGCCCGCCTACATCCGGCCGCTCTTCTGCGAGGGCAAGGGGCCCTTCCGATGGGCCGCGCTCTCCGGCGACCCGAAGGACATCTACACCACCGACCAGGCGCTCCTGGAGCTCTTCCCCGAAGACAAGCTGCTGCGCCGCTGGCTCACGCTCGCTGCGGAGAGGGTTCACTTCCAGGGCTTGCCCAGCCGCATCTGCTGGCTCGGCTACGGAGAGCGTCACCGCGCCGGCCTGCTCTTCAACGAGCTCGTCGCCAGCGGAAAGATCTCGGCCCCGCTCGCGATCGGACGCGACCACCTCGACTGCGGCTCGGTGGCCAGCCCGAACCGCGAGACCGAAGCGATGAAGGACGGCTCCGACGCCGTGGCCGACTGGCCCATCCTGAACGCTCTCGTCAACGCCGTGAATGGCGCCAGCTGGGTGAGCTTCCACCATGGCGGCGGGGTGGGCATGGGCTACAGCCTGCACGCCGGCCAGGTCATCGTGGCCGACGGCACCCCGGAAGCCGCGCGGCGCATCGAGCGCGTGCTGACGAGCGATCCGGCCATGGGCGTGCTCCGCCATGTCGACGCCGGCTACGATCGCGCCATCGAGGTCGCCCGCGAACGCGGCGTCCGCATCCCCGGTCTCTGAGAGGACTCCTGTGAACACCCTCGCGCTGCTGTTCGGACTCATCCTGAGCCTCGTCGCCTCCCCCGCCCACGCCAAGGACATGGCGCTGGACTACCGGGTGGACATCAACCCGGTCGCCGCGACCGGCAAGAAGGTGAAGATCGAGTTCGTCGACGAGCGCGGCGAGTGGGCCGGCACCCAGCGACTGGGCCATGTCCGCGCCGGCGCGGGCATCCCCTACTCGCTGCACAACGACGGCATCCCCATCGAGAGCTTCTTCACCCAGTGGCTCACCGACTCGCTCCAGGGCGCCGGCTACACCGTCGACGGCACCGCCGACGAGACCGCGCGCCTGACGCTCGAGTACTTCTGGATCGAGGGCTACATGGTCTACGACGTCCACCTCAAGATGAAGGTGGACCTCGTCTCGAGCCGCGGGCTGTTGGCCACCCAGTCCTATGACCGCCGCCTCGAGGAGCGCCTGGACTGGACCGTCAACGAGCTCAACAAGCCGATCAACGCCCTGCTGCAGCAGATCGGCGAAGAGCTCGTCGGCGCGAGCTACGCCTGGGACTTCAAGGCCAAGCCCCTCCCCGTCGAGACGGTGGTCGAGGCCATGCCGCAGCCCGAAGCGGATCCCGAGGCCCTGGTGCTCGAGGAGCCCATCGTCTCCGAGGGCGAGCTCCCCAGCGAGACCGCGGAGCTCCCCGACGGCGACGACGGCGACAGCGGCAAGGACAACAAGAAGCTGATCATCATCCTCGCCGCGGTCGGCGGAGGACTGATCGTTATCGGCGGCGGCCTGGTGTGCTGCTGCTGCCTCTTCGCCAGCTACGGCTACTACTGACCCCGTCCCCCCTCAGGGGGGACCGAGGGGGGTGAAGATTCAGCGATCCTCGATGATCTCGAGGACGTAGCGGATCTTCTTCTTCCCCCCCGCCGCATGCACGATCCGGCGGATGGCGTCGGCGTGGATCCCCTTGCGCCCGATGACCTTGCCGATGTCTTCCTTGGCGACCTCGAGCTCGAGCACGCAGCTGTGCGTCCCCTGGACCTCGCGACACACCACCTGCTCGGGGCGATCGACGAGCGCTTTGACGATCTCCTCCACCAGCTCCCGGACGTCCAGGACGTTTGTTTCCTCTGCCACCGCGGACTCCTGCTGCAAGCAAGGCATGGAGAGCGTGCCGGGCACTCCACACCCCATACAGGATCTTCCCGAACCGGCGCCGCGTCAAGTCCGCGACAGAGCGTGACCAGCCGTGACGAATGAGCGGCACGCCTCGACCCGTCCCACACCCCGACCGCGACGGAGGCGTTCTGATGACCCATCGACGAGAGGACGACCGGGACCTGCATGAGCTGGCCCAGGTGTGTAGGAAGACAGCCATGGCACGCACGGTGGCGCGCTACCGCGCCGCACTGGAGCGCCACGCGAGGGGCATCGTCAAGGACCCGCAGGAGGCCCGCGACGCTGTCCAGGAGGTCTTCATCAAGGCCATGCGCGAGCGGAGGTTCTTCGACGAGGAGTTCAAGATCCGCGCCTGGTTGTTCCGGGTGACGACCAACCTGTGCTTCAACGTCGTGCGGGACCGCAGGCGGCGCGGCGGCATCCTCGCCAACATGCCGGAGGAGTCGGTGCCCCAGGGGCGCACGCGGGGCACGACCGACACCGTCTGGGGAGGCCAGCTGCGCGCGGGCGTGCTCGAGGCCATCGAAGACCTCAGCCCGGCCCACCGGGAAATCCTGATGCTGCGCTACTACAAGGACTTGAGCTACGCCGAGATCGCCGCGGTCCTCGACATCCGGATGGGGACGGTGATGTCGCGGCTGTCGCGGGCGCGCGGGCGGCTCGGACAGGTGCTGGGCCCCGAACATCCGCTGCTGGCGGAAGCCTTGTAGAAAGCGCGCTGGATTGACCACTGTCGGGGGCTGCGGGTACGCTCCCCCTGATAGGCAGGCCGAAAGAGGGCCCAGGTTTTCCTTGAACACTGCGCTGCGCGATCAGCTCTTGCACCTCCTCGACGAAGGGGCCCTCGGCCGCCTGACCGTCGACTCGTCGGGCAATGAGATCGCGCTGTTCCTGATGCAGGGCCAGGTGCTCGCCGCTCAGTCGTCCCAAGACGATCAGCACCTGCTCCGGCGCCTCATCGCGAGCGGCTACTTGAGCGCCGGCCAGGTGAAGCACCTGAAGAAGCTCGCGAACGGCGCGAGCATCCGCGAGACCCTCTGGGACGTCCTCGACATCCGGATGTGCGAGCGCCTCGCCTTCGATCGCCTGCGCGAGAACATCGGGGCGTTTCTGGTCGGGCACGGAGACGCGACCTTCGAGCCCATGGACGCGCTGTTCATCGGGCACCTCCACCTGCTCCACGACACCCGCGCGCTGGTCGGAGACCTCGAGGTCCTGATCTCCAAGGCCGCAGCGCTCCGGACGGCGACGGGCATGGCGACCCTGATCTCGCCGGGCCCGAAGCCCAAGAAGAAGGAGTTCCACAAGATCTGGAAGCTCCTCGGCCCCGACACGACCGTCGGCCAGGTCGTCCAGGCCAGCCCCCTCGAGGAGCTCAGCACGATCGACGCGATCGTGGAGCTGATGGACGGCGGTCACCTCGTCGCCCAGGCGGTCAACCCGGAGGAGTTCAACGAGCAGGAGCTGCTCGACGAGCTCGAGAACAGCGGCGCCACCGGGGTCCTCCCCGATGTGAGCGCCGAGATGGAGGAGACGGTCGAGGACAGCGTCGACGAGGCCCTCGACCCCCTCGCCGTCGAGGGCTTCGCCAAGGGTCCGGACGACGACGTCTACGACCAGGAGCTGGCGATGTTCGCTGACCACGACGCGACGCGCGGCGGCGGTCAGGACGGGCACTTCAGCAAGTCCGTCAAGGAGCTCACGGCCGAGCGCATCGACCTCACCTTGCACGACGCCCCGGCCGAGAGCGACGCCGAAGTCGCGGGCGTGAAGATGAACTTCGGCGGTCCCCAGCTGTCGAACGAAGACGCCGTGAAGAAGATCGAAGTCGCCAACCAGGTCCTGCGCGGGCTCACGCTCGCCTTCGACGCCCAGGACGGCAAGGGCGCTGGCGTGGCCAAGATCCAGCTGCTC
>Ga0114933_10000397_pt1 | contig 52936 bp, 34 predicted proteins | sample 4SBtaG_FD_89691 | JGI IMG/M metagenome (GOLD analysis project Ga0114933, IMG submission 89691) | Deep subsurface microbial communities from Kolumbo volcano to uncover new lineages of life (NeLLi) - 4SBTROV12_W25 metaG | ecosystem: Environmental > Aquatic > Marine > Volcanic | place: Kolumbo... | reverse complement strand
TGTCACAGTGTCACAGTGTGACCAACAGCATTTTCGCTAATCGACCCGGTATGGGCGCAGTTCGTGTGAACACGCGCACGGAATCGCCGTTCAAACGTGGTGCTGCTCCTATGTCGATGTTGGAAAGCGGATCGATTTGGTCCGATCCAGTGATCGATCACGGTCGAGATTGCGCCTTCACATTCCTTCGCAACTTGGCGCCCGCATGAACGTCTGATTCACTCGCAAACACCACTGCTGCAGGGCGTTTTCATCCAAGTGGTGACATCAGACACCACCTCTGAGACGGTTTTCGGCGATTTTTCGGTCACACCGGTCGCGGTCTGGGCAACGACGTCCTCGGTTGTCGGCGTCGCCGGGGCGTTCTTCACGTCCTCGAGATTCATGACCTGGATGCCACAGCCCGTGTTTCCGGCCTTGTCAGCGCGCATGACGAACAGCTCGCGGGCCTTGTCGGCGGTGAAGCTGCTGCTGCGACCGGTCATCACGACCCCCTCGCCCATCTTGCGCGCCGCGAGGATCTGTTCGCCGGATTTGCCCCCGAGGTTGTGCCACCACAGCAATTTGCCGGTCGTGTCTGCTTTCATGAGGTAGCCGTCTTCGAAGCCGAACCCGAAACTGCTGGTGTGTCCGGCGACGAGGAATCCGCCGGCGACCTCGAAGACCGCGTAACCGCGCTCGCGTTCCTTGCCCCCGTAGTGATGAAACCACTGCAACTTGCCTTTCGCGTCGGTCCTGAGCAGGAACGTGTCGGTCTTGGCGGCGGCGAACCCGCGCGTGAAGCCGGTCATCATGAAGCCGCCGTCGTCGGTTTGGATCAGGCCGCGCAGCTCGTCATCTTGCGGGCCTCCGTACGCCTTGGACCAGGCGACGTCACCGCCGTCGAGCAGCCGCGTAAGCCACACGTCGTCGTGCCCCTGCGAGTAACTCTCGGTCGCTCCGCCGAGCATGATGACGGCCGTCTTTGTCGTCTTGTCAGGCAACGGCAGGACCACGAAACCCGCGTCACCCTCGAGCGCGCCACCAAACGTCTTTTCCCACTGCATGGCGCCTGTGGCGTCGGTACGCACGACCATCATGTTGTGGTTGTCGGGGGTGCCGGGGCCGAAGTTGTAGGTGTCGGCGACGACGATGTAGCCATCTGCAAGCGCCCCGATGGCCAAACCGGCGTCATAGCCGTTGCCGCCGAAGGTCTTGGACCACTGCAGCTTTCCGTCCTTATCGGTCTTGACCAGCCATGCTTCGTTGGCCCCCTTGAAGCTGCCGGTCGTCCCGACCATCGCGATCCCGCCGTCGGGTGAAACGGCGATGCCGGTGATCTCGTCCTTCTTGGCGCCGCCGTACGTCCTGGCCCAGCGAACCTTGCCGCACGACGTCATCGAAACGAGTAGCCCGTCCCAGTCGCCCTGCCCTGCGCTTTCGGTGTATCCGGCGACCGCGAGCGTTCCGTCGGGCATCACGGCGATGGCCTGCCCCTCGTCGTTGCCTTTTCCGCCAAAGCTCATCACGAAGCGGTCGGATTTGCCAGCGGTTGATCCCGCGTCGTTTGCGCGGGTGGCGTCGGGTTCGGTGGCGTCTGCGTTTGAATTCGCGTCTTCGGCGAGGCCCGCGTCGGAGGTGCCCACGTTTTCCGCATCGTCGCTGCACGCGGCGAACGAAAGGCTGAGTAGGCAAGAGACGGCGATTGTGGCGAGGGCGCGGAACATGGGGCCAAGCTACAGCATCTGCCTGGGCATTTCCGATTTTCACTACCGAAAGTCGCGCGAACGGACAGGCGTTGTCTCCAGCTCGGGAACCCAGAGCTCGTCGGCGACGAGGTGCACAACCCCTTGCTGAGATTGCAGCTTGCCGGTGATGCCGAGGAACGTGGCTGTGCGCGCAAGCACCGGGTATTTATCGAAAATCGTCTGCCATACCACGAGGTTCACAAACCCGGTTTCGTCTTCGAGCGTCATGAACGTGACGCCCTTGGCGGTGCCAGGCCGCTGGCGGGTGATGACCATGCCTGCATATTTAAGACGTGTGCCGTCGCGCATCCGGTTGACCGTGGACGCGTCGGGAAGCCCTCTCGATGAGAGCACCTGGCGAAGTTCGCGGAGGGGATGCCCGCGGGTGCTGTGGTTGCTCCTCTCATAGTCCCACTTGATATGCTGAAATGAGCTGAGTTTTCGGAATGTTGGCGCCTGTTCTGGGCGGTCGAGATCGAGCGTTGCCTGGCGATCTTTGAGCAGCCCCCGGACCTGCCAGAGAGCTTGACGACGCGTCACGCCGAAGCATCCGAGCGCGCCGCATTCAGCCAGAGCAACGAGCCCTTTTTCGGAAACTCCTGCACGACGAACAAGGTCCTCAAGGCTTGAAAATACACGCTTTTTCCGCGCCTCGAGGAGGGATATGCGGGCGCTCTCGGGCATGCCTTTTACGTAGCGGAGCCCCATGCGGACCGCGAACTGCGGCTCGGTCACGTCGAAGCATTGAGGATGCCGCGACTTCGATGGCCGATTGGCGTTGGGACCGCGAGGCAGGAGCTCCAGGGTGCAGTCGTCAGCGCTGATGAGCACGTCGATCGGGCGAATCGTGACGCCGTGCCGTTTGGCGTCATCGACGAGCGTGGCGGGCGAATAAAAGCCCATCGGCTGGGAGTTGAGCAGGCCACACGTGAAGATGTCGATGTGATGGGTGCGCATCCACGCGGTCGCGTAGCTGATAAGTGCGAAGCTCGCGGCGTGTGATTCGGGGAAACCGTACTCGCCGAAGCCGCGGATTTGCTCGAAGACGCGTTCGGCAAACTCGATGGCGATGCCCTTGGCAACCATGCGGGACACCAGCCGCTCGCGGTGTTGTTCGATGCGCCCGCACCGTCGCCAGGCCGCCATGTCACGCCGCAGCTGGTCCGCTTCGCCGGGGGTGTAGTCGGCTGCGACCACGGCGAGCTTCATGACTTGCTCTTGAAAGAGCGGAACACCAAGGGTTTTTTGCAGCACAGGCCGCAGGCAGGGGTGGGGATATTCGACCGGCTCTTCGCCTCTTCGGCGACGCAAATAGGGATGAACCATGCCGCCGGTGATCGGCCCCGGGCGCACGATGGCCACCTCGATGACGAGGTCGTAGTAGGTCCGCGGCCGCAGCCTCGGCAGCATCGACATCTGCGCCCGGCTCTCGATCTGGAAGACGCCGACGGTATCGGCCGCGCAGCACAAGTCGTACGTCTTTTCGTCGCCGGCCGGGATCGTCGCCATGGAGACATCGAGCGCCTTGTGCGCGCGCAGAATCGAAAAGCAGCGGTCCAGGTGACTCAACGCGCCCAGGCCAAGCAGGTCGACCTTGAACAGCCCGAGCGCTTCGACATCGTCCTTGTCCCACTGGATGACGGTCCTGTCGGCCATCGTCGCGTTTTCGATCGGCACGAGGTTATGTACAGGTTCGTGACCGAGCAGGAACCCGCCGGGATGAATCGATAAATGGCGAGGCAGGTCGAGGATTTGGTTGCTCAGCCGCAGCAGCCAGCGGTGCTGATCCGTGTCGGGATCGAGGCCGGAGTTGGCAAGCGCTTCTTCGCCAGGGCCGTTGTAATGACGGACCATCTTCGACAGCCGATCCAGCGCGGTTTCGGGCATCCCGAGCGCCTTACCGATGTCGCGCACAGCGGACTTGGTGCGGTAGCGGATGACGTTGCAGACCATCGCGGCGTGATCGCGACCGTACTTGGTGTAGGTGTGCTGGATGACCTCCTCGCGGCGCTCGTGCGCGATGTCGAGGTCGATGTCGGGTGGTTCCGCGCGCTCCTTGCTGATGAAACGCTCGAAGAGCAGGCCCATCCGCACCGGATCGATCGCCGTGATGCGCAGGCAGTAGCAGACGATCGAGTTGGCCGCCGAGCCGCGCCCCTGGCAGAGAATTCCGTTGGCGCGACAGAACGAGACGATCTCGTGCATCGTCAAAAAATACCCGGGGTAATCGAGTTCACAGATAAGTTTTAGTTCACGTTCCAGTTGGTGGCGGACTTCTGCTGAGAGCTCATCGTCAGAATCGACCTGATATCGAAACCTTGCGCCCTCCATCGTGAGGTGTCGCAGGTGCTCTGCGGAGGTGCGGCCGTCCGGCAGCCGTTCAGACGGGTAGCGGTAGCGGATCTCGCCCATCGAAAAGCCGCAGCGAGATGCCACCTCCAGCGTGTTCGCCAGCGCGAGTCGGTCGTCGGCATAGAGCTGCGAAAATGCGTAGGGCGCCTTGATGTCGTGCTCGGCATTGGGGCGCGTGAGGTTGCCGGCGTTGTGGATCGTCACGCCGTGGCGGATGCAAGTCAGCACATCTTGCAGCGGTCGGCGCGATGGATTGGCGTAGAGAATTTCGTTCGTCGCGACGCGAGGCAGGACGAGGCGACGAGCGCGCTCACGCAGGAGAATTTCGGCGTCGAGCTCTGCTGCGCGACGGTGCCGCGTGAGCATGGAAAAAACGTGCTCGGAAAAGGCGCATTTCAGCATCTTTCCGACGGAATCGATCGTTTGATCAGTTATTCGCGGATCGACAAGCAAACTTTCGTCTCCGCCCCACAGGGCGCAGAGCCCGGCGGCGTGTTCACAGACCTCGCGCCACGAGACAACCGAGCGTCCTTTGGGCGAGCGGAGGCGGCCCTTGGTGACGAGGCGGCAGAGGTTCTTGTAGCCCTCGCGCGTCATGCAAAGCAGTACGATCGTCGAACACTCTTCCGGTTCGGGCAGGCGCCAGTCGGGATCGACGTCGAACGGAGAGACCGTGATTTGCGATCCAACGATCAGGCCAAGGCCCAACTCACGCGCTTTGACGAACCCGCGAACAACCCCCTGGACCCCGTCGCGATCGCAGAGGGCGAGATGCCGAAGCCCGAGATGATGGGCTGTCTCGACGAGCTCAGCCGGGTCGCAGGCGCCTTCGAGAAACGAATACGCAGACTTGCAAAAGAGAGGGGCGTACATGCCGCCAGTATATCAGACAATTGTCTTATAAACTATGCATGCCGTTCCAGTCAGGCGAATGGCTACTACCCCTGCAGGATTCCGGCGGCTCGTGTGCTGACCCCGGCGCCCCACCAGGACTGGCCCTTGGGGACTTTCATGCCGCTGACCGGCTTGGCTTTTCCGGTCTTCTCGTTGATCGCGTAGACGACTCCCGAGCTCGAAAAGCCGTAGAAAACGCCGCCCCACCAGGCGAACCCCCACAGCGACTTGGCGTTTGTCGACCCGATCACCTTGAGGATTTTGCCGGTCTTGGGATCGACCTTCACGAGGCTGTCGCCGCCGGTCGAGAAGCCGCCCTTGTTGACTGTTGCGAAGGTGCCGATTCCTTCGACGGAGAACGCGTCGCCCGAGCTCTGCCAGCCGCCGCCATAGCTTCCCAGCTTCTTGATTGTCGCCTTGCCGGCGTTGACCTTGATGTGGTTCCACGTGCCGCTGTTGGCGATGCCGATCAGCGCCTCGTCGTTCTTGTCGACGGTCCCGAGCGGCACGAAAGTCAGGCCGTTGAAGCTCTGTGGGAGCTTGGCCAGCCAGGTGCACTTGGCCGTGATCTCGCTGCAAACGAAGACGTCATTGAAGGTGATGGCGTAGAGCACGCCGTTCTTGTCCAGGGCGATGTCGGTGACCGATCCGAAGCTCTTGTTGAAGGCGAATTTGCCGACCTTTCCGAAGGTGAGCGTGCCGAGGTTGAGCTTCCACAGCGTGCTCGATGTGTGTGCATAGAGCGTTCCGACACCCTGCGGGCCGACCTGGGTGATGTCTGGCCCGATCGCGCCCGTGTCTTGAACGCCGCCGGCATCGATCCCCGTCGCGCTATCCATGCCGGTCGCCGTGTCCGTGCCGCCCGATCCGGTCGTCGCGTCCGCCGTCGCGCCAGCGTCGTTCAGTGCGGCCGTGTCGTTCACTTGCGCACCGCTATCCGCGCCCGTCGCCGCGTCACTTCCGGCGCCCACATCGTGCGATCCGCCCGAGCCGTCGCCGCTGGCGTCGACAACCGTGATTGTGTCGCCGGATCCGCCCAGCCCGGTTGTTGCCCCCGCCGGATCGCTGCAGCCGGCCGCCGCTGTGAGCGTTGCCAAACCGAGCGTCATGCCCAACATCGCTCGCCGGACGTCGCGCTGGAAAATCGCGGTCCGCGACCCTACCATCCGGCACCACTCTTTCGTTTCGGTCATGCGGTTGTCTCCGTAGCCGAGCCTGAACCAGCCGAGGTCCCATGCCCCATCCGCAGGTCGATGCTGTCGCCGCCGACGCCCGTTCTCGAATGGATGAGGCGGTCGCGCAACTGTGCCAGTACCTTCGCGTCCCCGCTATCTCCTGTTTGCCCGAGCACGCCGCCGATGTCCGCAAGCTGTGCGACATCGTGCGCGACGACCTCGAAGCAGCCGGGTTCGACCGCAGCCGGGTCCTGGACGCGCCGGGTGCCCTGCCCCTCGTCGCCGCCGAATGGCTCCACGCCGGGCCCGACAAACCGACCGTCCTCATCTACGGCCACCTCGACCTGCAGCCCGTCGAGATCGAAAACTGGCACACACCGCCACATGAACCCGTCATCAAGGGCGAGCGTCTCTATGCGCGCGGCGCCGCCGACGACATGGGCGGCTGGGTTTCGCACCTCGTCGCGCTCACGTCGTGGATGAAGATCACGGGCTCGCTGCCCTGCAACGTGAAGCTGATCATCGAAGGCGAAGAAGAGATCGGATCGCCCTGTCTCGAACAGTTCATGGACTTGTATCCGGCGGCTTTCGACGCGGACGCCATGGTCCTGACCGACTGCGAAAACCCGTCGACCGAGGTCCCCGGGCTCACCGTCTCGTTGCGGGGGCTCATCGAGATCGAGGTCACCTGCCAAGCGCTGCATGCCGACGGTCATTCCGGGTTGTGGGGCGGCGTTGTCCCCGATCCGTGCATCGCATTGTGTCAGCTGATCGCGCGACTCGTCGATGACGACGGACGGCTCAAAGTGGGGCGTCGTGAGATCCCCGAGTCCGCGCTCGAGATGGCCCACAAGGTGCCGATTTCGGCCGACGTGATCGCCGACGGATCGCACATGATCGACGGCGTCCGCCCGCTCCCCCTGCGCGATGTTCCCGCGCCGATTTGGATGTGGCGCCAACCGGCCATGACGGTGTTGTCGACGACGCTGCCCGCGCCGGGCAAAGAGAAGAACGCCGTTCGCAAAGCCGCGTCCGCGAAGCTCTCGGTGCGTCTCGCCCCCGATCAGACGGCAGTCGAGATGTTCGCCGCCCTCAAAGCAGCGCTCACGGTGGATCCCCCTGGGGGAGTCAAGGTCACCGTCGACCAGGTGCATGATTTCGGCGAAGGGTGGCTGTACGAGCCCAAGGGCCCCGCGTTCCCGGCCGCCGACCGGGCGTACCAAAAAGCGTGGGGTCATCCGCTCGCGCGCATCGGCGTCGGCGGCTCGATCCCCTTCGTTGCGCTATTCGGACGTCGATTCGGCGACTTGCCGCTCATTCTCAACGGCGTCATGGATCCCAAGACGACCGCGCACGGGCCGAACGAATCGATGCACCTGGGCGTGTTCGAGAAGGCGATCGTCGCCAACGTTTATTTGCTCGATGAGCTGGCCGCGCTCGGCACCGAATTGGTTCGAAAGGCCGATTGATCCGACGAAGATCGCCGCTCAAACCGACGTGCCAATCAGCCGTTTCCGCGCCGCTTCGTGATGTCGTCGCGCAGCTGATCGGCGCTCGATCCAAGGGTCTGCGTGCCTTCGATCAGGCCCTTGCGGCGCGCCTCTTCGAGATCCTCGGGCAGCGGCTTGTGCTCGGTGGGCCGTCGAACGAACAGGCGATCCGCTGAGGCCAGGAGGTCTTCCACAGATTGGCGCTGCGTCTCGGGATCCAACGGCACTTCGAACTGATCGCGGGCGCCCAACTTGGCGTTCGGTCGCCGTGCAGCCTTCTTCTCGCGAGCCCCGGCAACGTCACCATCGTGGCGAACCTGGTGGGTCTGAGCATCTGCGACTTGGCGGCGAATGAGGTCGCTGGTCGACGCCCTGACCAGCTCTTCGCGTGACAAGCGGGCGTTGGGTGCTGATGGCGCAGGAGTGGATGGACGCTGGACGCGCTTTCGCGTGCGAACCGTCTCATCAAGGACGTCGTCCAGGTCCAACTCAGGGTGCGATTCGGTCACGTCGATGAGGCCGCGCGCGAGTCTTTTGAGCTGATCGCGGACGCTCGGCGTGTCGGTTGCACGGGCCGCACGGGGCGGCGTGGGCGGCGCGGGAGCTTGTGGCGCTGCCCGCGGAGGCCGGATCCGGCGCCTGCGGTTGCGACGGGAATCCCGCGGGTTTTCCGGCGATGGGGGAGGCACCAAGGCCTGGTCGCGGCGGGCCGTCATCGTCGGGAGTTCGGCGATAGCCTCTGTTGCGAGGGGCGCACCAAAGGGCACGTCAGAGTCTTCGGCGCGCGATGGCTGATGTGCAGGTCTGGGTGCCTTCGCTGTCGCATTGTGCTCGCCCGGCGCAGGCGGTGGGTGTTGGCGAACCTGGGCGGTCCTGGCCTCGTCGAACCGGTGAGCTGGTCGCTCCACGTTCCGCGGAGACGCTCCGACCGGCATCAGCGGGCTCATCGCGGGCATCGTCCGCGGGGCTCCGTCGACTCGGCCCGCTCCGACGAAACCGCGCTCAACCGCCGCCTGCGGTCCGCTTGCCGGCCGGAACCGGGTCGACCGTCGCGGTGTCATTGCACCTCGCTGGTCATCTCGGACTACTGCCGTCGACTTCTCATGGAAGTGCTCAACTGCAGACGGGTCGGGTTCGTCGACGAACGCCTGCTTGGTCGCCCGGTCCAACGAGACACCGGATCGGACGAGCTGGACGACGCGCATCATCTGTTCGGACTGGGCGGCAACGGTCCGGTCGACGCGTTCATCGAAGCTGGTCGGGTCAACGGTGACAGGTTCGGGGAAGGCAAAAGAGGCAGGGCCTCCACGTCGTGCAACCACCGCCAGCGCGTCCCGGATGTCGAATCGGCGGCGCAGGAATTTCCGCAGCGGTTTGGCACCGCCATCGCACACGGCTTCGACCCAGCGGACTCCATAGCCCGCGTCGCGGTCACGCATCGGCGGCACGACGTGGACCACTTGTGCGAGGATCTCGATCGGTGAGGAGCGCTTGTTCGCGAACAGGACCTCGAGGAATTCCCCCGGCTCGGGCGCCCGATAGCCCACGAAGAACGCGCCACCCGCGCTGATATTGCCGATGACGCCCTCAAACACGGCGCCTTCGCGGCGGCACTGCACCAAGTCTCGGATCTCGTCGCGGCGATGTTGGCGTCGGTTGCGTATCATGAGCGGAGCTGCGTCGGTCGCCGCTGTGCCAGACCGGTGGGCGACGGACGCGCCTGGTAACATGATACGACTGCGCCGCTGCACGTCGAGAACGTTTCTCCGGGGACACGTGAAGTTTCCACCGCTGTTCGCGGTCAGTCTGCCAGTCGGCGACGCAGCAGCGCCATTGCCGACCACGCGGCGAGTCGCTTGAACCTGCTCCTGTCCAGGCCCGGGAAGAGCCTGGTGTGCGCCGTCGTTCCGCCAGGACCGGAGACCGCGAAGCAAACCGTCCCGACGGGCTTGTCATCGGAGCCGCCCGACGGTCCGGCGATTCCGGTGGTCGCGACGGCATAATCAGCGCCGGTCACCCGCCGCGCGCCCTCGGCCATTTCGCGCGCCGTCTGTTCGCTCACTGCGCCGTGCTCGATCAATGTCGTTTCGTCGACGCCCAGCACCCCTTGCTTGGCTGAATTCGCGTACGTGACGAAGTCGCCGAGCAAGGTCGCGCTGACGCCGGGGACATCGGTCAGCAGGTGCCCGAGCAGTCCGCCGGTGCACGATTCGGCGATGGCCAAAGTCGCGTCGCGGTCTTGCAGCAGCGCCACGAGCGCTTGCGCGTAGGTTGTGCGTTTGTCCGCCGCGAAGATGCGCCACGACAGCGCTTCAACGAGGTGTTGCACGAACAAATCGGCGCGATCGGCCCGGTCGGCGCGCAACGGTCGGACTTCCAGCCGGATCTCCGGAAAACTCGGCAACGAGCGAACGGCCACGGCGTCGTACCCGGGCAGCTCGCGCATTCGGGTTTGCAGCGCAGACTCGGTGATGCCAAAGACCCGCACGCACCGTTCGTCGACCGGCGCGGCTACGATCCCGGCGAGGTCGAGCAACGTGTCGAGGTGGTCGGCGAGCATCCCCGCGAACTCCCGCGGCGGGCCTGGAAAAGCGGCGACGTGTGACGCGCCGGCCTGGATCGCAAAGCCTGGCGCGGTCCCGTAACGATTGGCCAGCGCCACGCTGCCGGCCGGGATCTCCGCTTGCCGCAGGTTGATCTCGACAAAACGTCGTCCGAGGCGTTCGTAGCGCGCTCGAATCCCGTTTTCCAGCGCGTCGTCGATCTGCAATTCGGTCCCGGCCACATCGGCCATCGCCTTGCGGGTGCCGTCGTCATCGGTTGGGCCAAGGCCGCCGCTCGTGATGACCAGCGCCACGCGCGAGGCCAGGTCGCTCATTGTCGCCATGACGGTATCGTGGTCGTCGGCGATCACCCGCATTTCGCACAGCGGCACCCCGCGTCCGGCGAGCACTTCCGCGAGGGCGTGACCGTTGGCCTCGCGCGTCTCCCCGCGCAGCACCTCGTCTCCGATGGCAACGAACGCTATGGCCATGCCGGGAGCGTAGACCAACCAAGCCGCGATCTCCTACCCTCGGCCGATGCAAACAACCGTGGACCAACGTCTGCAGACCATCTGCCTGCTCACGCTGACCGCCATGGCGACCGGCGGCGCGCTTTTCTGGCTGCGGCCGGTGATGATTCCGTTCGTGCTCGCCCTGCTGCTCGCCTACATGTTGGCGCCCATCCAGGAGCTGCTCGACGAGAAGGCGCGCTTGCCCCGCTGGCTCGCCCTGATCCTGACCCTTGCGATCGGCGGCGGACTGCTGTTTGCGACCGGCGCGTTGGTGTCCGGCTCCGTCAAGCAGCTCGCTCGCAACTCCGCGTCGTACCAGGAGCACCTCAAGGAGCTTGCCTCGCAGGTCGCGACTGTCTTGCGCGGATGGGACGTCGAATTCGGCGTCGAAGAGCTCGAATACCAGCTTGGCAAGCTGCCCGTCGGGTCCTGGGTCGTGAAGGTCACCAACGCGCTGGTGGACCTGGTCTCCAACACCTTCCTGGTGCTTGTGTTCGTTATCTACCTGCTCGAGGGCGCGGGCCGTGGACACATCGACAGCCCCATCTGGGACGAGTGCGACCGTCAAATCAAGCGCTACGTGAACCTGAAGATCCTGCTCTCCGCTGCCACCGGCGGCCTCGTGGGCGTCATCTTGTGGATCATCGGCGTCGACCTCGCGATGGTCTTTGGCGTGCTGGCGTTCGTGCTCAACTTCATCCCGAGCGTCGGCAGCGTGATCGCTACGCTGCTGCCCATTCCGCTGGTTGTGGTGAGCCCGGACTTCACCTGGACGACGTTTACGCTTGCCATGGTGTTACCAGGCACCGTGCAGATGGTCATTGGCAACGTCATCGAGCCCAAGCTGCTCGGCGACAGCCTCGATCTACACCCCGTGACCGTGCTGCTGGCCTTGATCCTCTGGGGCATGTTATGGGGCATCGCCGGCATGCTGTTGGCTGCCCCGATGACAGCAGTCGCCAAGATTCTCATGTCCAACCTCGACTACACGCGCCCGGTCGCCGAGGCGATGGCGGGACGCTTTGCAAGCCCAGCGCCAGACGCGGGCCAAGGACCAGATTGATGCGCAACGTCACGTTCGAACGCGGCTTTATCAAGCACCCCGCAGGCGCCGTTCTCGCCAGTTTTGGCGATACGCGTGTGCTCTGCACCGCCACGCTCGAAGATAGCGTGCCCCGCTTCCGTGAAGGCAAAGGCGGCTGGGTCACGGCCGAGTACGGGATGCTTCCCGGCAGCACCAACAGCCGCAAGCGACGCCCCGGCGTGAAGAAAGACGGTCGCAGCGTCGAGATCCAGCGGCTCATCGGGCGCAGCTTGCGCGCCGCCGTGAACATGGAGCTGATGGGCGAGTACTCGATCTGGATCGACTGCGACGTTCTGCAGGCCGACGGCGGCACGCGAACGGCGGCCATCAGCGGTGGTTGGGTCGCGCTGCACGACGCCTTGACCGAGCTTGGCCGGCGCGAGGGCGGAAAACCGGCGAGCCACTACCTCGCAGGACAGGTCGGCGCCGTCAGCGTCGGCGTGGTCGACGGCAACGTCATCTGCGACCTCGACTACAAGCATGACTCGCGGGCCGAGGTCGACATGAACGTCGTGATGCGCGACGGCAACTTCGTCGAGGTCCAGGGTACCGGGGAACAGGGCGTCTTCAGCCGCCAGCAGATGGACGCCCTGCTCGACTCCGCGGCGGCCGGTATCGACGTCATCATGGCCGCCCAGCGCGCCTCGCTCGGGATCGATTGACGTGGTGACGACTTGGCTCAATCGGCGCCATGGATTCGTGGCTCTGTTCGGCGGTGTCGCGGCGATTGCAGCCGTCGTCGCAGCGCCCCTCGCTTCGGTGCACGCGCATCCATTCGATCTTTTCGGCGCCGGCGCGCGCGCGGCGGGTCGCGGTGGTGCGATGGCGACGATGGCCGACGACCACACCGGCCTGTACTACAACCCCGCGACGATGGTCCGAGGCAAACCCGGCGTCACGGTCGGCGGTCTTGTGGCCGTTGATGACGTCAACATTCGCCTGAAAAACCGCCCGGCTGGCTATGATTTGCCCGACCTTGGCGAGGGCAGCGCGGCCATCCCGTCGAAGTACCGGTTGCGCGAACGCCGCGACACGACCGACTTGCAGAACACGTACGGACTGGTGTTTGGCGGAACGGTCAGCCTCGGCAACCCGGACCTTCGCATCGGCGCGTCGGTCATGCTGCCGGCGACCCGCATCGCCCGGCAGCTCTCGCGCTACTCCGACGAGCGCGAGCAGTATTTCAGCAACCAGCTGCACTTCGAGTTGTTGGGCGAGCGCAGTCAGCACCCGGTCATCCTCGCCGGGATCGCCTACCGCTTCGGCGACATCATCTCGGTCGGCATCGGCGCGAACGTGCTGCCCGGCGCCGACACCGTTTCGACGGTCTACCTGGCCGACGCCGCCAAGCAGGACGAGATCGACATCACCGTCGAAAACGACCAGGTTGGCCGCGTCGCCCTCCATGCCGGCGTGCTCGTCACACCGACCAGGGATCTGAGCCTCGGCGTCTCCTGGCGGGGCGAAAACTACTTCCAGCTCACGCTGCAAAACGACATCCAAATCAAGGGTTTCGAGGGCGACAAAGAGGACTTCCCGGTCACGCAGAAGACCACGGTCGTCGCCAACTACACGCCCGATGAGCTGACTGTCGCAGCAGGTTGGAGTCCAGGCGCGCTGTCTCTCGCGGTCGACGCGGTGTGGATGCGGTGGTCCGGATTCCGGGACAACCAGGGCGGCTCCAACAACGGCTTCGAAGACACCATCAGCGTCCGCGCGGGCCTCGGATACAAGCTTGATGACGGCAAGCGATTCCGCCTTGGCGTGGCGTGGGAGCCGTCTCCGGTGCCCGCGCAATCGGGCCGCACCAACTTCGTGGACAACGATCGGCTTGTCGGTTCGATCGGCGGTGGACACGTGCTGGGCCTCTTTGGCCGCGACCTCGAACTCAACTGGTTCGTGCAGGTCCACAACCTGCTCGCGCGCGACGAAAACAAGACGAAATCGGATAGCTATCCAGCGTGTTCGGCTGGCGAAAAGAAGCTCTGCGACGAGCTCCCAGACGACACGCCCCGCGCCGACACCGGCCAACCGACGGACGCCCACAAGGGCTTGCAGACCGGCAACCCCGGCTTCCCGGGCTGGCAATCGTGGGGGCGGCTGCTGGCGTTTGGATTCGACCTGACATGGCGGTTCTAAGCATGCTTACGAACGCGATGAAACGTTGTCCCATTCTTTGCTGTAGCGGTCTTTGCTGTAGCGGTCTTTGCTGTAGCGGTCTTTGCTGTAGCGGTCTTTGCTGTAGCGGTCTTTGCTGTAGCGTTCTTTGCCGAAGCGGTCTCTTTCGAGCGTTCGGGTCCGCTGCCATGACCGCCGTGTTGATCGCCATGTTGATCGGCTGCGAGCCGGCAGCGACGGACGCGGAATTCGGCGACCAGGTGACCGATGCGGGCGGAACAGGCGGTGACGCCACGGCAGGACCCGATGTGAAAGCCGCCACGGGCATGACCGGGCAGTGGCTTATCGCCGTCGATTGGTCGACATGCGTCAGCTTTGGCGCCGCACCTTTCGAGCTCCGCACGCGCAAACTCCTGCTCTCCGACATCACGCACAAGGGTCACAAAGTCCTCGAGAAACGGCAGGTGTGCACCGTGGAAAACACCAACCTAATCGGCCTCAAGACCGTCGTGCCCAAGCCCGTCGCGCAGGGACCGGGCGTGCTCGACGTCAAGGGCTCGGTGATGGGCCAGGGCGAAGGCGCGGCGTACTCTTCGGGCGCCGAAGTTCAGCTCTGGGGCGCCAAATTGAGCGATCCGCTCGCCGATCTCATGCCGACGACCTCCGACGCGTCCAACCCGGCCCTCGCCGACACCGACAACGACGGCAAACCCGGCGCCACGCTCGTCGTGCCCAAGATCTGCGAGATCTATGTCACGCAGCGCGCCATCGCGTCACTGATCGGCACCTTCGACAAGGACGGCCGCATCGTCGGAAAGGGCCAGCACACCACCGAACAGCACGTGCTCAAGGCGACCAAACCCATCTGCGCGCAGAAATACACGACGTCGCCCAACGACCCGCACAACAACTTCGTCATGCAGCGCGCCGATAGCGTTGCCGGCGCCGATGCCAACAAGGACGGCAAGGTCGACTGCGAGGAGATCGCCAAGATCCAATCCAAGCTCATCAAGTGGGCCCAAGCGGACCACGACCGCTGCCCGCAACCGTAAGCTTCGTCTACAGGCGCAGTCCGATGCCGCCTTGCCACGTCATCTTCGACGTGTCGCCCCACCAATACACGAGCCCGGCCGTTGCGTAGGCGACCTTGATGTCGACGAGCGCGCCAAGCGTAAACGGGTGGTACCGCATCGCGGGGTCTTCATGGATGCCGCCGAGGTTGTACGCGCCTTCAAAGAACGCCCCGATCGGCCCGCCGGTGCTGATTCGCAATCCGGCGTCGAGGTTGTCGAGCTTGTCCGGTCCGTCGCCCGGTTGACCGAGCTTGTCAGCGCGCGGCAAGAGGCGTTGCTGACGGACCCGACCGAAGACCGCGATGCGCGCGAAGTCGTCGCTGATTGTCGGGCCGATCGACAGCTCACCGAGCCAGCCGCGGGTGCCCTGCCCGAGCGCTTCGAGGTCGCCGCCAAAGCCGATTCCAACCCATCCGAACAGGTTGGCGCGGGCGATCATGCGCGGGACGACGCGTCGTTCGTCGAGAGGTGACGGGCCCATGACGGTCTGGACCTCGTAGTGCGATTCATCTTTGCGCGGCATCACGACCGGGCCTTGCACGATCTCGCGCAGGTTCTCCACGAAGCGATCCCGACGCGCCCGGGGCATGGGGAAGAGCCGCCGGTCGTCGAGCGCGATGTCGCCGCCACGCAACGGCGCAACGACTGTATGCGGCTTGATGCGGTGACGTGGCGTGTGACCGGCGCCCCTCATCTCGAGCTCGTAGTGGCCGGCCGGAATGCCGAGCATGCCGCCGATTCGATGCATTTCGTCGGTCCGCGGTGCCTGGCCCATGCGCGCGGCGTTGAGCAGGTGTTCGGCCCACCCGATGGTGTCGCCATGGCGCAGGGCGGAGCGCGCGGCTGCCGTCTCTCCATGAATCTGGCGCGCGTATACGCTGACCGCGCTGGCGTGGATCCGCTTGACCGCTTCGGCGACCGCCTCGCCCCGAATGCTCGCCGCGGTGTGCCCGGGATGGGGTTGCGTCCCGTGCTTGTCTTTCCACCACTGCGCCCGATGGTCGATCGCGACCGAAAACGGAACGGTCACCGATCTGTCTTGCCAATGAACCTGGGCGGTTCCGTCGATGGTATAGCGCCATCGACCGTGATTGACCGATCGGTCAAACGCTTTGGTGCGCGTTTTCCTCTTGATGCGGGTCACGAGCTTGGTGGACTCGATGGGACCCGCGGAGGGTCGGCACAACCGCTTGAGCGTGGTCTTGGCTTTGCAGGCGATGGCCGCTTTGTTGCCCTGCCCGCTGACCTTGCACGTACGCGCCTCGACCACGTTGCTGAGCTCGCATTCCCAGGTCTGCAGGTAGTCGGTGTACGTGTGGTGATAGCGCCGCTTGCGCTTGATGACCTTGCGCTTGCCGACCCGCTCGGTTTCGGTGCGGAGGTTCTCGTCGTAGCTGCACTGCCGCAGGACCACGTCGACGACCGCGTGATGGGGCGATGCCACGTTGGTCTTGAGGCGCCAGCGCAGGTTGTCGATGACCTCGGGTTGGCAGTCCGCGCCCTGCAAACGGCCCGGCGTCCATTGGATGGGAGCCCGCGGTCGCTTGGCGGCGAGACGTTTGCGCTCCTTCGCGCTCATCAGCGAAATCAGCAGTTGTCGACCGATGCTGCGATACGCGTGTTGCAAGGCCGGGTGTCCGTCGACCGTTTGCGCGCGTTGATCGAGCCAGGCGGCGACTTTGCGTTTGAGCACCGCGAGGTGTTCGGCGCCGTTTCCGGTGGCGGCGACCGCTTCCCGGCCCATATCGAGCGCTTCGAACGGTCGGCCGGCGGTCACGAGCGCGTCCGTGACTCCCCAGATGCCCGCCAGTGCTTCGATCGCGATCGGTTGCAGCGTCGCGGCGAGACGTTTGCGCCGAGTGGCATCAGCTAGTGGATCGGCTGTCGTTCCGTCCGCGCGGCGCTTGATGACCGGCTGGCCGTCTTTGAGCTCGATGGGGTCGTTGGTGGGCAGCTCGAGGGCTTTGCGAAGGGTGGCGATGCGCCCGACGAGCCCGATGATCTTGTCGATCTTCGCTGGCGCGCGCCCCCCGTAGTCGAGCGCGGCTTTCATCGCGTCCTGGATGCATGCGCCGACATGGCGGTCCACAGCGCCGCGTTCTTCCAAGCTCAGGCGCCGCAGCATCCCCTTTTCGCCGAGGTAGATGGGCACCAATGTCGACAGCGCGCGCACGCCCTGGTCGCGCGACGCATGGCGGGCAAGCTTGCAGCCGGCGGCGATTCTCGGGCCGATGATGGCACGCATGGCGGTCGCTTCGGCGCTCAGGAGCTGGTCGCGGTCACTGCGGGACATGCGCTTGCGCTCGAACTTGCGGGCGGCGACGTACGATTCCACGGCTCCCTGGGGATCGCCGCGCTGCATCGCACCCTGCCCGGCCGCGTAATAGATCGAGGTGTTGCATCCGGCTGCAGCCAGGCCCCCGATAGCGACGGCCAGCGCCCCCATCGTCCGTGTATAACGGCGCAGCCGAGCGCTCACTGCCGCGGTCCTCGGCGCTTGGGCCGCCACGCCACGATCAGACCGAACGACTGCTCACCGAGGTCGCGCCAGGTGCCTTTGTCGTCGCGCGAGTAGAGCGTTGAAGTCGTCAGTCGCACCCCGACGGACAGCGCTTTGTAGGACACCGCGACGCGCAGGCGATGCCCGAAATGCTCCAGGTGCAGCCCGTTGAACGTCTTGCCCCACGTCACCGGCACCATCGTGTACCAAATCGATGTGTGGACCGGCGCGTGAAACCCCGTCAGCAGGCGGAGTCCGGCGAGCATCGAGACGCTTGGGCCCTGTTTCCACCACGCGCCGTTGGGCCCATTGCCCTCCACACCGCCGGTCGCGATGAGTGTGCCGCTGCCGAGCGCGTACCAGGCCGCCAGACGTCGCGCCGCGCCAAGCCCCGCACGCCAGCTCAAGTAGCCGTCCGAAAACGATGGAGCGGTGAAGGCCGGCCCGCCCGTGTAGCCCAGGGACAGGTCGAAGTAAGGGCCTGCTCTGCGCCCGGTGGTGCCCGCGTGGAAGTCGATCCAGGCCGAGGTCTGCAGCTCGACCAGCGTCCCGGTTGGCCCGCCGAGGCGTTCCGGATCGCTGACTTCCATGCGTGTGCCAACGACGAACGGCGCTGTGGGCGACACGGCCGCTTCGCCGAGGCCCATGCTCGCCGCGAGCAGCCACGCAAGGAATCCTGCTTCCATGTCCGAGATTTAGCACGCTGTCTCGCGTTGCGACACCGATCGCGCAACGGTACGCTGATCGAGCCCCCTGCCGATTTATCCTACGTCGCCGAGCGTCTCCGCGCTGCCGACGCGCCCGACCACGGAAGACGCCGTGCGCTACAACTCCACCGCCGCCCTGCTCTTCGCGGGATGCCTGGCTGCGACGACAGTCCTGACCGCTTGCGAGGTCCGACCTCCGACCGCCGAAGACGAAGCAGATGGCACCGCCGCCGACAACGACGCCGCAGCCAACGATATCGGCAAGACCACGGACGCCGGCCCGACCGACGCAGGAGGCGTGCAAGACGTTGGCGGCGAAGATTGCCCCGGCGGACCGTTTTGCCCCTGCAGCGAAAACGCGGAGTGCGACAGCGCGATCTGCATCGAGACGCCCGAGGGCAAGAAGTGCGCCAAGAAATGCATCGACGCGTGCCCCGGCGCGTACGTCTGCGCCCAGGTCACCGGCAGCGGGGACGTCAGCCAGATCTGCGTTCCCCGGTACGGACGGCTGTGTGATCCATGCTCGGAATCCAAGACGTGCGAAGGCCTCGGCCTGATCGGCGCGTTTTGCGTCGACTACGGATTCGGCGGCGCGTTCTGCGGCCTTAAGTGCAACGCGGACAAGGACTGCGGCGCCGGCTACGAGTGCGTCGAGGCGACCTCCATCGAGGGCAAGAAGGCCAAACAATGCGTGCGCAAGAAGGATGGCTCCGAGCCGGCTGGCGAGCTCTACGGCACCTGCGAGTGCTCCAAACAAGCGACCCTGCAGTCGCTCAAGACCACGTGTTTCTTCGTGACCAAGGACGACAAGGGCAATGTCGCCGGAAAGTGCTCTGGAGAACGCCTGTGCGAGACCGCGGGCCTGTCCAAGTGCAAAGCGCCCGCCCCAAAACCCGAGACCTGCAACGACGTTGACGACGACTGCGACGGCAAAACCGACGAGGAAACGTGCGACGACAAGAACGCGTGCACCGCCGATTCGTGCGATGGCAAGAAGGCCGATCCCAAGACCGGCAAAGACGGCTGCGTACACAAAGAGCTCAACAGCGAGTGCGACGCTGACGGCACCGTCTGCACAAAGGGCGACACATGCGTGGGCGGCGTGTGCAAGGTCGGCAAGAAGGTCGACTGCGACGACGGCAACGCGTGCACCAAGGACGCCTGCGACGACAAGACCGGCTGCAGCAACAAGTTCAACGACGGCGGGGCGTGCGACGACGGCAACCCCTGCAGCGAAGGGGCCGTGTGCGCCGCCGGCAAGTGCAAGTCCGGCACCCTCAAGAAGTGCGATTCGGGCAACGCGTGCGTCGACGGCAAGTGCAACTTCAAGACCGGTAAGTGCGTGTTCGACGAGGTCGGCGACAAGACCGTCTGCGACGACAAAAACGCGTGCACTGTCCTGACCGTGTGCACCAAGGGGCTGTGCAAGGGCAAACCGAAGGACTGCGACGACGGCAACAAGTGCACCGACGAGGTATGCGACAAGAAGAAGGGCTGCCAGGTGCAAAACAACGTCAAGGCCTGCGATGACGGCGACGCCTGCACCAAGGACGACACCTGCCTCGGCGGCAAGTGCAAGGTCAACAAGGTCAACTGCGACGACAACAACGCCTGCACCAAGGACTCATGCGACTCCAAGGCGACCGGTTCGGGCACCGGCGGCAAGGGCGCCTGCAAGAACGTCGCGATGACCGGTGGCTGCGACGCCGATGGCAACGCATGCACGGTCGGCGACGTCTGCGAAAAGGGCGTCTGCAAGGTGGGCAAGAAGAAGTCCTGCGACGACGGCTCCATCTGCACCATCGACACCTGCGACGCCGCATCGGGCGTGTGCAAGTTCAACAAGACCAAGACCGAGGGCCTGTCGTGCAACGCGGACAGCTCGGTTTGCACCGTCGGTGACACCTGCAAGAACGGCCAGTGCGAGTCGGGCAAGAAGAAGGTCTGCGACGACTCCAACAAGTGCACAATCGACGCGTGCGATCCCAAGGCTGGCTGCAAAAACATCAACAGCGACGGCCCGTGCGATGCCGATGGCGACGCGTGCACGGCCGGGGACAAGTGCGACAGCGGCAAGTGCAAGGCCGGCGCACCGAAGAAATGCAACGACAACTCGCCGTGCACCAAGGACAGCTGCGACAAGTTGACCGGCAAGTGCGTCTACGACGGCAGCAACTTCGAAGGCCAGCCGTGCGACGCGGACGGGTCGATCTGCACCGTTGGCGACACCTGCAAGAAGGGCTCGTGCGAGCCGGGCAAGAAGAAGAACTGCGACGACCAGGACCCCTGCACCGACGATGAATGCAACCCCAAGAAGGGCTGCAACAACACGCACAACTCCGGTCCCTGCAACGCCGACGACAACCCCTGCACAAAGGGCGACAAGTGCGTCGACGGCCAGTGCAAGGTCGGCCAGAAGACCGACTGCAACGACAAGAACCCGTGCACCGTCGACAGCTGCTCGGTCGCCAAGAAGGGCTGCGTCTACGACGGCAAAGCCAAGAACGGCCAGGTGTGCGACGCGGACGGCAGCGTGTGTTCCGAGGTCGACAAGTGCGTCGACGGCCAGTGCAAGGCGGGCACGCTCAAGAAATGCGTCGACGGCAACACGTGCACCGATGACGCGTGCGACAAGAAGAAGGGCTGCACCTACACCAACAACACGGACCCGTGCAGCGACGGCAAGACCTGCACCATCGGCGACCGCTGCAAGACCGCGCCCAACGGCGTCGGCAAGTGCTATCCGGGCAAGGCCAAGGGTTGCAACGACGGCAATGTCTGCACGCAGGACCAGTGCGATGACTCGACCGGCAAATGCACCTACATCGGCAAAGCCCAAGACGGCGAATTGTGTGACAAGGACGGCAGCTTTTGCACCGTGAAAGACAGCTGCAAGGACGGCGAATGCAAGGTCGGCAAGCTGCAGAATTGCGACGACGGCAACGACTGCACCAACGACGCCTGCTCCCCCAAGGCGGGCTGCCAGAACACCGTGAGCGACGGCGCCTGCACCGACGGCAGCAAGTGCACAACCAACGACAAGTGCAGCAAGGGCAAGTGCGTCACCCAACCGGTTGTCTGCGACGACACGAACCCGTGCACGACCGACACCTGCGATCCGAAAGTCGGCTGCATCAACAAGGTCGACCGGCACCTGAAGAAGTGCGGCGACTACAAGATCTGCCTGCAGAAGACGTGCACGAAGGCGGTCTGCGGCGACCTGACCGTGCATGCGGCGGTTGAGAAGTGCGACAAGGGCAACCTCAACGCCAACGACTGCAACACGGTTCTTGGCAACGATAGCTGGGGCATCCTCAAGTGCGGCAACGACTGCGTCACGTGGGACACCAAGAAGTGCCACGACCTGTCGTGGATGGAGCGTTCGGACGACTGCAAGGGCTTCAAGGCGAGCTCGATCCACAAGGGCGTCCGCTGGGCCATCAGCAAGAGCGCGCTGTGGGACAAGACCAAGAAGTACGAATGCCCCAAGGGCTACCGCTGGATGACGACCGCCGAGGGCAAGAAGATGTTCACCGGCTCACCCAAGGGCGGCGAGACCTACTGGAACGAGTGCGGCTGGTACGGGCTCACCTACAAGGGCGTCGAACGCAAGCTGCTGCGGTTCTCGGACTCCGCGAAGACCAACGCGTACAAGCACATGGCGTTCAACGAGGGGGCGACCTTGCTCTACGACAAAACCGCCAGCTTCTTCGCCGGGATCGTCTGCATCAAGGAATAGCCCGGCGATTTAAGCCTTCGTTGATTGTGCGCTATTCGAGCTCAAGGCAAACGCTGCCGTCGCCGATCGAAAACGACGCGCTGATCAGCGCCGAGTACGTCAGCATGGCGAGGTGGGCGCGGGCGGTCTGGGTCACGCCGGCACCGTGGCACCCGCGTGATGGCGGTCAAAGCCTCACGAGGTCGGGGCCTTTTCCGGCGAGAACCTGGTCGATGGTGCTCTTGACCGGCGCGGTCGCGAGATGGAATGGATCGCCGAAATTCGCCCTGTTTTCTGTCAGCGGGCCCGCCCAGTCGAAGTCGTAGGTTGGCGCAACCTTGGCAAGCTCAGATTTGAGCGAGTCCCAGTGCTTGTCCAGGCCTCGCTTCTTGCGCATCGCTGCCACGTCCGCATGGGTCGGGTTGAGCACGAGCTGCAGCTTGATGCCCTTTTCCTTGCAGTGAGCGGCCACTTTCCGGAGCTCCGCCATGATCTTCGTCGGCTTCTTGTAGTGCTCGCCCGTGATGCGGTCCCACGCTTCCAGCTGGTGTTTCCAGAACTCGTCGACGTTCATCGGCGGCTTCTCGCTGGTTGCGAGCGCCTCGGCCATGGCGTGGCCAACGACTTTTGTTGTCGCGCGTGTGATCGATGGGCTCAGGTAGTACTGGACGGGCTGGTCGAGCAACTGGCGGGCTTTTTTGGCCGGATTGCGTTGCATCGCGTCGTCGAGAATCGCGAGGTTGAGCGCAAGATAGACCCGCTCGACCTTGCCGAGCTCGACCGCAAACCAGAACGCGTCAAACGCATCGAGGGAGGTGCCGCCGCCAAAGCCGAAGTTGAATGTCTGTTTGCCGAGCGCTTGCTCAAACGGCTCGATCGGCCAGGCATCGACCCGCGAGTCGCCGAGCAGAATCACCGGCTTCGGATCGGCCCTATACTGCGCGAATTTCCAGTTGAAATAGTTGAGCTTCGCCGTGACATCGCGCTTCTCGAGCCCCAGGTCAAAGACGCGGTTGGCGTCGTAGGGATCGACGACGAAATTGACTCCGAACAGGGCGACGATCAACAGACCGACGAGCACACCGTTGACGATGTCCATGCGCCGGGACCGGGACGCGGGCGTGGAGCTGTCCGCGGGGGTTGCAACGTTGGTGGCGCTTGAATCGGTCATGAACTGGAGCGACTAGAACTGGAAGTAGATGAACTGCTGCTGGCCGTAAAACCCGAGCAAGATGGTCGCGAGAATCAGCGCGTCATTCCACGCGAGACGCAAGACCTGGGCGTGGCGCGTTTTCAGGTTGGGCCATCCCTCTTCTTCGCCGAGTTCACGCAGCCAGACGAACGCTACGAGCGCGAGGGACAGGACGAACTCGAACGGGGTCAGGCCGATGGCAACCACGAGCGATTGATAGAGGGGTCGCACGTCGAGCGTCACGGCCGAGATGAGCTGCGCCTGCAGGCCGGTCATGGACTCGACGATGATGGTGATCGCGTCGGTCACCGAGTTGGCGCGGAAGAAAATCCAGGCCAACAGCGCGAGGTGGAAGGTCGCGAACACCCGCCAGACGCGTTGCAGCAAGGGGCGGGATGCGACGCCGGTGGCTTGTCCGACCTGGGCGCGCCAATTCGCTGAGACGATGGCGAACACCAGGTAAAAGCCGTGCAGCGCGCCCCAGACCATGAACGTCCAGTTGGCGCCGTGCCACATGCCGCTGACCACGAACACGATGAAAAGGTTGATGTACCAGCGCGATACCGAGACACGATTGCCGCCGAGCGGGATGTAGACGTAATCGCGGAACCACGTGGACAGGGAGATGTGCCACCGCCGCCAGAAATCCGAGATGTTGGTCGCGAGATACGGTCGCTTGAAGTTGGTCATCAAGTCGAAACCGAGGATCCGCGCGGTGCCGATGGCGATGTCCGAGTAGCCCGAGAAGTCGCAGTAGATCTGGAACGCGAAGAAGTAGGTCGCGAGCATCAGCTGCAGCCCGTGGTAGTGCTCGGGCGCGTTGTAGACCGCATCGACGTAGACGGCGAGACGGTCCGCGACGACCACCTTCTTGAAGAAGCCCCAGATGACTTGCCGCATGCCGGTGGTCAGCCGCTCGTAGTCGAACGTGACCTCTTCGCGGAACTGTGGCAGCAGACGTGTCGCGCGTTCGATCGGGCCGGCAACAAGCTGCGGAAAGAACGCGACATACAGGGCGAAGCGGCCGAAATGGCGCTCCGGTTGCAGCTTTCCGTTGTAGACGTCGATCGTGTAGCTGAGCGTCTGGAACGTATAAAACGAGATGCCGACAGGTAGCAGCACCTCGAACGCGGGCACGTCGTAAAAGACATTGAAGCGGTCGAGGACCTCGCGCACCGAGTTGTTGACGAAGTTGAAGTACTTGAACGCGAACAGCAGGCCCAGGTTGGTCACCAGGCTGAGCGCGACGTACTTGCGGCGGCCCTCTTTGTCGGGCAGCGACGCCATCCGGCCCGCGGCGAAGTAATCGATGACGGTCGAGCCGATGATCAGGACGGCGTACTCCGCCTTCCAGCACATGTAGAAGTAGTAGCTCGCGGCGAGCAGGAGCTTCCACCGATGGCGATGCGGCAGGACGAAATACAGCCCCGCCACCAACGGAAAGAAGATCAAGAAGTCCAGCGAGTTGAAGAGCATCGATGGGAGCTTGGAAGGGGTGTGGCTGGGCGCGCGGCGCGCGATGGTAGCGGCTGGTTACGGGACGCGAAAGAGAACCGCGACCGGGGTCAGCCAAGGGCTCTTGATACGTTTGTCGTCAGGCGGCGTGCGCGGGATCAGAGCGCGGCGGGGTCAGCCCTTGCGACCGTCGGGCTTTTGCACCTTGGCGAGCGCAGCCTCGGCTTCGGCCGCGTCCTTGCCCCACGCGATAACGCGGTTGCGGCCAGCAGCTTTGGCGAGGTACAGCGCTTTATCGGCGCACTCGACGAGGTCGGCGAGCTTTTGCGCGTCCTCGGGAAATGAAGCGACGCCGATGCTCGCGGTGACGCGGCCCGATGGCTGGTTCATCCCGAACTCAAAGTCGTGTTTCTCGACACCGGCTCGCAGCGTCTCGGCCACGCGGATGGCGCCCTCCTTGGGCGTATCGAGCAGCAGACCGATGAACTCTTCGCCGCCATATCGGGCCAGCACGTCGGTTTCGCGCAGCTGCATCAAGAACGTGTGCGCCAAATCCTGCAGCGCTCGGTCACCCGCCTGGTGGCCGTTGGTGTCGTTGTAGTTTTTGAAGTGATCGACGTCGGCCAGCACAACTGAAAACGGCAGCTTGCGACGTTCGGCGCGCTTGAATTCGAGCTCCAGAGCCTCGTCGAAGTGGCGCCTGTTGAAGACGCCGGTCAGCCCGTCTGTGGTCGCGATGCGCTCGAGCTCTTCGTTGAGGTCTTTGAGCCGGTCGTTCGCGCCAGTGAGCTGCTCGTTGACCTTTTCGAGCTCGTTGTTCTTGCGCCGCACCTCGGCGGACCGCTCCTCGACCTTGCGCTCCAACGACTCGGTGTAGGTCTGCAGCTCATCGGCCATCGTGTTGAAGTCGACCGCGAGCCCGCCGATCTCGTCTCCCGCTACGACCCACGCTCGCGTATCGAGATGGCCACGCGTGATCGACTCGGCCGATCGCGCCAACTCGTCGATCGGGTCGACAACGAGCCGGGTGAGGGCAAGCCGCAACGCCATCGCGACCGTCAACGTGAGCAGGATCGCCATCACGACGAAGACGCTGATCACATTGCGTATTTGTGCCTCGACCCCGGTGAGGTCGTAGCGCGCGACGAGAGTTCCCCACCGCAACCCGGACACAGCGGGCATCGACACGTCCAGGACGAGGGTTCCGTCGTCGAGTCGATGTCTGAGCCACGCCGGGACCTTCAACTTGCGCGCGCGGTCCCGAAACGCCTCGTCTGGCAGGGTCGGCAGCGCACCAACGGTCTTCTTGCCGCCCTTGTGCAGGTAGGCGCCGGTGTCCGAGTGCGCGACCAGCTTGCCGTCTCCGTCCAACGCAGCCACCGAGATCAGGGCGATCGCGTCGTTGCCCGTGGTGCCGGCTTCTCCCAGGTAGGCATCGATGCGATCGAGTGCGTGGACGGCGAGCGCCCTGGCCGCGGGTACAGCGAGCGTCTTGAGGTATGCAGCCGCCCGTTCGCGCGCCTGGCCGTGGTAGAGGTCCGAAAATTGTTTGCCGAGGAACACCGACGCGCCGCCCAGCAGCACGAGCACCGGGATGGCGGTGGCGATCGCCAGCTTGGTGCGAATGCTGAAGCCGCGCGGCTGGTCCGCCAAACGCCGATCGCGGAGCTTGCTGAGCTCCTCGTCGGTCCGGAAAATCCGGCTGGAGCGGCTGTTTCGGTCGCTCATGGCGCCGCCCCCACGGGCGCCTTCGGGCTTGGCGGCGCGACGGCGTTCGCTGACTTCGCGATGTTCGGTTTGGTCGCGGTGTTCGGTTTGGTTGCGGTGTTCGGTTTGGTCGCGATGCTCGGTTTGGTCGCAATCTTGGGTTTGGTCGCGATGTTCGGATTGGTCGCGCTGTTCGGATTGGTCGCGATGTTCGGTTTGGTCGCGATGTTCGGTGAGCTCGCTGTCGTGGGCGTTGGCGCGGTTGGCTGGGCAGCGAACACGGGGCGCTTGGCGTGGTAAGCCTCTTCAGTGTGCGCCTTCTCGCCGAGTTTCCACGACCGCCAACGGGCTTTTTCGACCTGCTTGAGCTTGGCGCGCACCTCGTCGTATTGCGAATCATCGGCCGCGACCCAGCCGGTCAACCCCCGCGCTTTTCGTAGCGCTTCTCGACCGCGTGCAGTTTGCGTGTTCAGCGTTCCGAACGCCGCCGCGATCTTCCGGGCCCCCGACTCGGGGACTTGCTCACTCACGCACAGCGCGTCGTAGGGGATGCGGCCGGCCTTGTGGAGGATCCGCAGGTTGCCGACCCCGATGACCTCGCCGTGGCGCGCCGAGTTGAGGGTGCCCGAGCTCACAGCAGCCGCCTTGACGTCGCCGTTGAGCACCGCCTGCACCGACTTGTCGTGGCTGCGCGAGAACTCGACTTCCACGTCTTGTTCCGGGTCGATTCCGAGATCCATGAGCGCTGCATACGGGAAAAGAAAGCCTGAACCCGACCGCGGATCGACGAAAAGAAATTTTCCGCCGCGGATATTGCTGGTCCACGGTGACCCGAGATCGCTGCGGCCGATGATGAAAGACGAGTAGAAGCCCACGCCGAAACTCAGTGAAGATCCCAGCAGTTTCAGGCCCGGCGCGTCACGGCGCGCGATGACATAGGACAGCGGCGAGATCTGCGCGATATCGACCTGCCCCGACTCGGTGAGCTCGATCAGTTCCTGGTAGGTGCGCGCCAATTGGAACCGAACCTCGACGCCGAGGCGCTCCCCGATGAACTTCGCGATCGGCTCAAATGCCTCGCGCATGACCGGTTCGGGCAGGTACGGCGTGGCGGCAAAAGTGAAGTGATCGCGCCCCGGCGGCAGGTCCTCCGGCAGGACTTTGAGCGAGCCCTTGATCGTCGGCAGCGGCCTATCGACGGCTCCCAGCAGCTGCATCTGGCCGGACACGCGCTCGTCCTCACAGCCGAATACGCAGAGGGACATGATGACCGCGATGGCGGCGAAGAGGCGCGGCCGTCCGCAGGCTGGGGGTTTGACACGCATGGCGAATCCGGAGTGTCCTCGCGCCGCCGTCACCGTGCAAGCGCGCCGTGGCCCATCCTCGCCACGAAGTCCAGCCTCGCCACGATTTGCGCCAACTCTGACTATCCCATGAATCGATCGCTCGCCGCCCAGGCCCGTGCGCTGCCTGTCTACGCTCACGAGGCCGAGATCCTCGACGCTGTCCGCAACCACCAGGTCGTCGTGATCGAGGGGCCGACCGGCAGTGGCAAGACCACGCAGGTGCCTCAAATCCTGCTCGATGCCGAGATCACCGATCGCGTGATCGGCGTCACGCAACCGCGTCGCATCGCAGCTGTGTCCGTCGCCTGGCGCATCGCTGAGGAACGAGGCGTCGCGATCGGAAAGGATGTCGGCTACGCGATCCGATTCGACGATCAGACCTCGGATGCCACGCGGCTCAAGGTCATGACCGATGGGATCTTGCTGCAGGAGGCTCGCGGCGTTCATGATTTCGATAACTACGGCGTCATCGTCATCGACGAGGCTCACGAACGCACGCTCAACATCGACTTCATCCTCGGCCTCTTGCGGCGGGCGCTCAAAGGACGCGCCGACCTGCGCGTCGTCGTCAGCTCCGCCACATTGCAACCCGCATTGTTCCAGCGTTTCTTCCGCGAGCTCGGCAAAGACGTCCCGCTGGTCTCGATCGACGCCCGGCCGTTCCCGGTCGCGATTCGCTATCGCCCGGCGCGCTATTCGGATCTCGACGGCCTCGTCGACCAGATCTGTCGGCATATCCAACGCATCTGCGACGCCGGCGAAGAGGGCGACATCCTCGTGTTCCTCAGCGGCCAGGGCCCGATCCAACGGTGCGTCAAGGAGTTGGGCCGCCTCGGGATCGATCGGCGCGCGGAAGTGCTGCCGCTGTACGGCGCCCTGCCCCGCGAGGACCAGGAACGCATTTTTGCTCCCGGCGATCGGCGCAAGATCGTGCTCGCGACGAACATCGCCGAGACGTCGATCACCGTCGCCGGCGTGCGGCACGTCATCGACAGCGGGCGCGTAAAGGTCATGCGGGTGAACCCGCGCACCGGCGTTCGTGCGCTCAAGGAGGAGTTTGTCAGCCAGGCTTCGGCCGATCAGCGAGCCGGTCGCGCCGGACGCGTGGCACCCGGAACGTGCATTCGGATGTATCGGCAGGACGACTACGACGCCCAACAACGCTTCCTCGATGAAGAGGTGATGCGCCTCGACCTGCGCGAAGTTGTCCTGCGCATGCTCGACCTCGGCGTCGAAGACCCCCACAAATTCGCGCTGCCCACACGGCCGCCGCGAGGTCGGCTCAAGGGCGCGATCCGTCAACTCAAGGCGATGGGCGCGATCGATGGACACATGCGGCTGACCGAGCGCGGCCGCAAAATGACCGCGTTTCCGTTGTCCCCACCGCTGGCGCGGGCGGTTCTCGAGGCCGCCGAGCGCTTCCCCGACGTGGTCGATGACGTCCTCTTGCTCGTCTCCGCGCTTGGCGGCCGGCAGCCCTGGGTGTTCACGACCGACAAGGAATCCGCCGCGCGCGCAGCTCACAAGCGCTTTCATCACCCAAAAGGCGACGCGCTGACCCTGCTGGCGCTGCTCAAAGACTTCAAACGACAGACAAAGGGCCGTCGCCCCGACTACTGCGCGCGCCATCACGTCGATCCCGATATCCTCGGCTACACGCTCCACGCCCATGAACAGTTGGTCGACATCTGCGAAAAGCTCGGCATCGAGGTCGAGGGCGGCGGCGGCGAAGACGCGGTTATTCGCTGCCTGGTCGCGGGATTTGTCGACAACCTGCTGATCTCCCGCGGGCGCATGTTCGAAACCGCGCGTGGTTTGCGCGTGGCGGTCCATCCCGGTAGCGCGTTGTGGCGCACCGATCAGCGCTTCCTCGTATCGACTGACATCATCATCTTGCGACGGCCGTATGCTGCGCAGGTTTCGGTGATCCAGGGCGATTGGATCCGCGAGATCGACCCCGAGCTGGCGCAGCAATGGAAGGTCCGAGCCCGCAAGAAGCCGCTTGAGCGCAAGAAGGTCGCGGCCAAAGAGCTGCCGCCGTTCATCGAGGTGGGCGGCGTGCAATTGCCGGTCTCTGTCGACCGCGGTCGGCCATTTGTGCTCATCGACAGCGCCGACATCGACCGCCTCAAGAGCGTCCAGACGGGCACGCTCGAGCGGGACGTCGCGCGCGTGAAAACCGGCATCGACGTCGGCGGCGCTCGTTTCTCGCCCGGGGTTCAGCTGCGCACCCAATTGAAGCTGCTCAGGTGGATGCCGCTTCCGTCTCCAGGTGACGACCTGACGTGCACGGTCCCCGAAGGCGCCCTGCTCGATGTGGAGCGCAACCTGCACGCCCTGCAGCGACATATCGACGCGGTCATGATCCCGATGAAGCCGTCGCGCGGCAAGACGGCCGGGTGGTGCGCGCTGGTCGCCAATGGTGTCGGCGGCTATTGGTTCGAAGTGCTCCGGGGCCTGCGCGACGCGTTGCAGACGACCGTGCTTTCGCTCGAAGACCTGCTCGGCCGCTTGCCCCCAGACGACGCACTCGAAGCCAATGTGCGGGGCAAACTCGAGCGATTCACGACCATCTCCGAGTCGGTCAAGAACGCGTACGGCCCCAAGCGGAAACGCCGCAACCGAGGCCGGTAGCGCGTCCCCTCAGCGTCGTCATCGCCGCGCAGATCTCGTCGATCTCGGCGTCGATGTAGCGGGCCCCGACAGGCACCTGGATGAGCGTGTCCGACAAGGTCTTGGCCATCGGTAAATCTGCGTCGAGAGCATCCGCGATTGCTCTGCCGACGCCGACATCGATTCCGCGCCCGCGGAGCATCTGGACGATCGCGTCACGTTCCCCGCGGTCGGCGGTGCGCACGAGCGCGAAGTAGGCGTTGCCGCGCGTCCTGGCATCCTCGGCAAGCTGTGGATCTTCGATTCCGGCGGCGCCAAGGACTCGACGTGCCATTGCGCGACGGGCGTTCAACCGTGCATCCAGCGTCGCGAGCTGGCGGGTCACGAGGCGGCTCTGCAGTTGACTCCACCCGGCCGGGGGTGAACCGCTGCCCACCCATTTGGCCACGATTCCGACCGCCCGGCTCGCAGGCCCCTCGAACAGCAGCGCCTCGGCGACCGCTTGGCCAACGCGGGCCACGAGATCGGCGCGTGATGCTGTCTTTGCCGTCACTGTCCGCTGTCCGGAACCGCCGCGGACGATGCTCAACCCGCCTCCGAGCGCGGCGATTGTCTTGAGGGCGTCGAAGCTGAAGAACGCCGCGTCTCCAACGTGTCCCACGGGCCCGGCGTCGTCACGGGCGCCGGCGACGTGCGCGCAATCTTCGAGCAGCACAACGCGGCGTGTTCGGCAGTAGTCCGCGATAGGGCCAACGTCGGCGATGCGGCCGAAGAGGTGCGCGAAAACGACGGCCTGGACGGGTTGCCGTTGCAAGATTGGCGCGATCGTGTCGGGTGTGAGCGCCGCGTTTTCGTCGACGTCGGCCAGCACGGGAACGAGACCCGCGGCAGAGAGCGCGCGGGGGACGCCGGCGAACGTGTAGCCAGGCACCAGCACGCGGTCTCCAGCTTTCAACCCGAGCGCTCGCAGGGCCACGAGCATGGCCCCTCGACCGGAGCCCGTGAGTACCGCGTCATCCTGCGGGCCCGCTCCGAGGGCGGCGGCAATCTCCGCGCATACCACGCGAGGATCGGTGCCTTCGCGCAACCGGCCTGCGCGTGCTGCAGACGCGACGATGGACAGGAATCCGGGCGACCATTCGTAGCGGCGGCGTGGGATCATGGACGCGAAGGCCTCGCCGGTTGTCAGGCCGCGAAGAGGCTGAGATCGGTCAAAAGTTGGCCCGGATCCGCGAGGTGATGGCGCGCCACCATACGCAGACTTGGTTCGACGTTGCCGCTGTTCCAGCAAACGTTTTCGCAGCCGCGCACCCGTTCTCGCATCGACGCCATCGCCGCGCTGTGCCACGCCCTGACGAGGCCGAGTGTGCGCACATCGAGCGGCTCCGCATGGTCGTAACAAGGCAGCAGCTGCCCCCAGGGGTCGATATTTCCATAGACGTGCCCGGCGTAGCAGTCCAAAGCGGGGCGCCCCCTCCAAAACCGCGCAAATCCGGACACGAACGCGGCTGATGATGTGCCAAGGCCCGAATCTACGGCGTATTCACGGGCATCGAGCGCTTCTTCGGCGAGCCGGTCGATGGCGTCGTCGGCAAGATCCAGGTCCCGCGCGGCGTCCGCTGGCAGGAAACGATGCGCGAGATTGCGGTGCAGCGGCTGGAACTTGATGGCGGCAACCCCCCACGCCCGAGCGAGGCGAACGGTTTCGCGCAAAGAGCCGAGACTATGCTGGCCGACAACGACGTTGAGCGAGCGGGTGACGGTCGGGGCCTGGGATCGGAGGCGTTGGTTCGCGTCGTGGACGGCTTGCCACACGCCATCGCCGCGGATGGCATCGTTGGCGGCGGCGTCGACGTGGTCGAGCGACAAGGACAGGTGGAGGTGCCCGGCGGTCGCGAGGCGTTGTGCGGCGGCGTCATCGATGCGCGTGCCGTTGGTGTTGATGTGCAGCGACTGGCCGTTGGTCGCCACGAAATCCACCAGGTCGAAGATGTCCCTGCGCAAGAAGGGCTCGCCCCCGCCCAATGAGACGATGCGCGTCCGCAGCTGTTTGGAGTCCGCGATTATGGTGCGCAGCTGCTCGGTTGTCAGGATCGGTCCAGCACCGGGGTAGTGACCGGGAAAACCGCACATCCGGCAGCGCAGATTGCAGGCCTTGATGACCTCGATGTAGAGCAGCGGCATCGTCCTGGGCGCGACACCGAGGCGGCGCGCGACACGTTGATCGACCGCCGTTGCCAGCAGCGACGCGAGCGTGGACGGGTTCATGCCGCGGCTGCGAGGTCTTCGGCCCGACGGTCGCGCGGTTGGTGACGATTCCCCGAGGCTGCGTCGGTCCGGTCGAGCAACAAGTAGCGCATCGAAGCAGCCGCGAGGCGCCATTCCTGCAGGTCGAGCGCGCGGTACACGGCTCGTCGCGTGGCATAGCGCAGCAGGCCCGTCGGTGACAGGTAGTAGTCCATGTAAAACGCGCGCTGCAGCCGTTCAAGCTCCGCCCCCGAGACCTGGCTGACGTTGACGTGCCGCGTCTCGTAGTGGTGCAACTGCGATGGATCCCGCACGTCATCGGCCTGGTCATTCCAAGCTGTGCTGCCCGGATACGGCGTATGGAACGCGACCTGGATCATGTCCGCGTCGACTCGCCGCGCGAGCGCGAGGGTCTGCATCATCTCGGCCCGCGTCTCGTCCGGATGCCCGAGCATGTAGTACGCGGTGAGCCCGAGCCCCGCCGCCTTGATGTCGCGCGCGGCTTGTTCGATGCGTTTGGCGGTCACGCCCTTCTTGATCGTCTTGAGTACGCGGTCGCTGCCCGATTCGACGCCCATCTTCACGGCCGCGCAGCCGGCGGTCTTGAGTGCATCAAGCAGCTGCCTGTCCACCAGGTCCGGGCGGGTCTGGATGACGAAGCGCGCATCGAGCGGCTTGCGGGCCAGGTCCTCGGCGAAAGCGAGCGTGCGGTCTCGATCGAATGTGAACACGTCATCGATCATGTAGAAGGCGCGCAGGCCGTGGTCGCGGCGCAATCGGCGCATGTCGTCCGCGATCCCCGCCGCGGACTGCCCGCGAAAGGCGCGCCCGTAGCTCTGTCGCAGGGTCGGTGAGCAGAATGTGCAGCGGTAGGGGCAGCCGCGCGATGTCAGCAGAAAACCCCAGCGTTGCCGGCCAAACATGGGCACGTGGGTCGAGCGCATCCCGTACTCATCGAGCAGCAACCCGCGTGGGTCGACCCGAAACGCCTCGTCTGCGTCCTCGACCCTGTTCAAGCCCGACATCGAGTTGCCCTGCAGCCAGCCGGGTATCGCCGCGTCCACCTCGCCGCGCAGCACACCGCTGAAAACCGTCCGATCGAAGTCGCCGGGGCGGGCCGTCGCGTGTTGTCCGATCGCGAAGATCTGCGTCTTGGGCCGTCGATCCCGAATCTTTTGGGCCATCTCGTCGGCGACCGACAGCGTCGGCGTCATGGAGTCGATCATCACCACGTCGGGGGCCATCGCGCGAATTCGAGCGATCGCGGCGGCTGCGTCCAGCTGTTCGACGTGCAGGTCGACAACGGTTGCGCGAAACCCGGCGCGCTCAGCGGCGACGCGTGCATTGAGCATCGCGACGGGCCACATCAGGTCATGCGGATGGCGGTTGCGGCGGGTCATCCAGGGCGGCAAACGCACCAGCACCATGCGCCCCGCGGTCCCGTCGCGCCGTGTACGCGGCGAATCGTGGCGGGTGGACACGTTGACTCCGGTGCCTTGCCTTGTCATGAACGCGTGCGCGTCGGGCGGTGAGCGGCCAACGTAACACATCACCCACCTGGGAGATCCAATGGCAGGCATCGACGAGACCCGTTCCTTCGTCCCCGCACACATCGCTGTTCTGACCGTTTCGGACACCCGCGACGAGTCGACCGATCGCTCCGGCGCGACGCTCATCCAGCGCCTCACCGACGCCGGCCATGTGCTCGCGGACCGCGCCATCGTGGTGGACGATGCCGATCGGATCGCGGCGCAGTTGCGCACCTGGATCGCCGATCCCGCCATCGATTTCGTCATCGCGACGGGCGGGACGGGGGTGACCGGCCGCGACGTCACGCCCGAGGCGTTTGAGATGGTCATCGAGAAGGAGATCCCGGGGTTCGGCGAGCTCTTCCGCTGGCAGTCCTACGAGAAGATCGGCACATCGACGATCCAGTCGCGCGCCCTCGCTGGGGTCGCTGACGGCACGTATTTGTTCGCCCTGCCCGGCTCAACAGGCGCGTGCAAGGACGCATGGGACGGCATCCTTCTGTGGCAGCTCGACATCCGCTACCGCCCCTGCAACTTCGTCGAGATGCTGCCCAGGCTGCGCGAGAAATAGCCGCCCTGCTCGGCCCGCAAGCCCAGCGCAGGGGTCGCTCGACCTTGTCCGACGCGATCTTCGCTCACAGTTCCTTTTGCCGGTTCGCACGACGGGTTATCGTCCCGCCGTGAATCCATTTGACGCGAGCTTGGAGAATCTCCGCAACAAGTTCGTCCTCGGGGCGCAGAACCGTCTGCGCCGGATTCGCAACACGCTGCGACGGCTCGAAGACAACCCCAGCGACGAAGCCGCCCTCAACGAGTCGATGCGTCACTTTCACGCGTTGGCCGGCGCGGCGGGCACCTACGGCTTTCCCGAAGTATCCGAGACCGCCGCGGCGCTCGAACAGGAGTGCCACGAGCACATCAACGCCCGCTCGATTCCCAAGATCCGGCAGGTCGAAAACTGGCGCAACGAGGTCCGCCGCCTGCGCCGCGAGTTCGGCATGGCGAGCTCGGGCATCGTCCTGCGGCGCGAAGAAACCGAGAAAAAAGAGTCGGTCCGCGACGTCCTGTTGCTGCAGTCCTTCAGCCGCAACCGCGATCTGTTGTCCAAGGTGTTGAGCGCCGAGAACATGAAGGTCCGCGTCGCCTCCGATCGGGCCACAGCACGCCGCGGAATTCGCGATGCCCTGCCCGACGCGATGATCGTCGACCTTGCGGTCCAGGGGGGCACCGGCGTCAAGGTCGTTGAATACCTGCGCAGTCTCGCCGAAGGGGCCGGTGTCGCCGTCGTCCTCATCAACTCGGAAGACTTCCCGATCGACAAGGTGGAAGCGGTCCGATGCGGGGCCGACGCGCTGATCGAAGCGGGCGCCTTGCCCGAAAAGGTGACCGACCGCCTGCGTGCCCTGCTCGCCCGCGACGAGGGCCGACACAACAATATCCTGTACATCGAGCCCGATCCTGACCAGGTGGCGTTCGTCCAGCGACTGCTCGGCGCCGCTGGCCACAAGGTCAAGGTCTGCCTGGACCCATCCGAGGTCGAGGTGGCGCTCAGCAACGAGATGCCCGACCTGGTTCTCATGGAGGTCGTCCTGCCGGGCGTCAACGGCTTCGATCTCGCGCGCATGCTCGGCGAAGATCCCCGCTACGCGCACATCCCCGTCGTCTTCATGACGACGCGCGACCACGTGCCCAGCCACATGGACGCCCAGGGCGCCGCCGGGCACGAATTTCTGCTCAAACCGGTCGAACCGCGCGTGTTGCTCGGCACCATCACCGCGCACCTCGAACGCGTCCGCCTCCAGGCCACCGCGAGTGAACGCGACGGGGTCACCGGGCTGTACAACCACTCGACCTTCGTGCGCCGGCTCGAGAGCTGGATGCGCACCGGAGAGACGCATCGCCGCCCCAGCTGCCTCGCGCTCATCGACGTGGTCGGCATCCGCGACATCAACCTGAAATTCGGCCATCACGTCGGCGACCAGGTCCTCCGCGAGCTGGCCGAAGTCGTTCGCGGCGAGGTCCGATCCAGCCACCTTGTCGCGCGCTACGGAAGCGACCAGTTCATCTTGATGCTCTACGACCTCGAAGAAAACGACTGCCTGCGCCTGCTCGGGGGGCTGCGCAACGAGTTTTCCGAGAACGCCCGTTTCACGCCGGAAGGTCGCACGTTCAAGTCCGATTTCCGTGCGGGAATCTCGCGCTTGAACCCGACCTGGCGGCGCCCGCAGATTTGGCTCGCTGAGGTCGAATCGGCCCTGCTCGAAGCGAAGTCCATCAACGGGCGTCGTTTCGCCATCGCCGAACGCGCCGGCCGTGGCCACATCGAATCCGCGCTCGCCGACTGAGTCGTAGAGCTGGCCGCGCAATGCCGCCGGGACACGCTCTCCCAGTGCAACGTTGGCCCCGCTCCAAAGCATGACCCGGCTAAAACCAATGCCGATCGTTTAGCCTGTAACATGCTGAAAACATGATGGGATGCTACAGCGCCAGACTCTCCACCTGCCAACGCAGGGGGAGATGGGCCGAAGGCTCAGAGGGCATCTCTCCTGGCGCTGGCGAGGAGAGAGGAAACCGCAGACCGGCGACCTCACAAGCACTGAAAATCATACCCTTAGACCCTAAGTGACCGGCATTGGGGCTAAAACGGCCGAAGCGCCTGGCGGCTGAACCGACAGACGCTCCGTGCGCGTTTGACCTGTGTCGAAGTTGCCACTTACTTGACGACGACCTGCTTGCCCTTGGCAGCGAGCGCCTTGACGAGCGGCGAGAGCTTGTTGTCGCCCGCCTGCATGAACAGCTCGATCTTGAGGAATCGACCCTCGACCTTCTTGCCGCCGGCCTTGAGGTTGATCGGGAACTGCTGTGGCGGGAACGGGCCGAGGTCCTTGCTCCACGGCTTGGTCTGCAGCTCCTTGAGCGTGTTGCCGACCTTGTAGCGGATCTTGATGTGCGCCTTGGGCGGAATCGTCGCCTCGACGTTGATCATCTCCCAGATGGTGGTCGTCTTGCTCTCCGCCACGGTGCCGCCCCAGCCGCTGAAGCCGAAGACGTGCGTGAAGTTGCCCTTCGGCGCCGTGTAGTTGTTCAGGGTGTAGCCGGTCATATCCGAGTACGTGTACGGGCTCTTGCCGACGGGGTATTCGCCGAGAATCTGCTTCTTCTTCGGGTCGACCTTGGACGCCGACGACTTGCTCTGGTTGATCGCCCAAACGTAGCCGTCGTAGTCGACCGCGATGCCGACAGGATAGCGGCCGCCGCCGAGGCTGATGTGGCTGACGGTGTTGAGCGTCACCGCGTTGATCATCGCGATCTGGCTGGTCATATCGAGCGCGACGTAGACGTGGCCGTCGTTACTCGTGGCGACCCCGCGCGAACGCATCTGGTGCGCGACGCCGTTCCACTTGCCGGTCTTCGGTTCGTAGCGGGACGTGTACTGGTTGGTGTTCGCGATCCAGATATTGCCGAACATATCGACGTTGATGCCGTACGGGCTGCCCTTGTGGTGACCGACCTTCTTGATGGCCTTGGTCTTCGGGTCGACGCGCACCAGGCTGCTGCAGCCGCGACCCGACACCCAGATGATGCCCTTCTGGTCGATGACCAGGCCGTACGGGTTGCAGCCGATGTTGATGCTGCTGACCACGTTGCCCGCGTTCGGGTTGAGGCGCCACAGGTAGCGGCGGTTCCAGCCACCGACCCAGGCGTGGTTGTCCTTGTCGACGCCGGCCGCGCGAATGGTGTTTTCGCTGTTGTCCGGGCGCACGATGAAGCGCACGCACTCGTCCTGGCCGTAGGGCTTCATCTCGTTGGACTGGATGGTGCCGTTGCCGTTGAGGTCCTTGGACGTGTCGATGACGCCGTTGCCGTTCTTATCCACGCAGAACTTGTGGTCGTTGATGATCTTCATGACCTGGCCACCGGAGCGGCAGCCAACCCAGACGTCGCCGTTGAGGTCGACCGACGTACGCGAGGCGCTGTTGCACGCGTGGAAGCGCGCCTCTTCCTGGCCGGTCTTCGTGTTCAGTTTGCTGACGACCTTGCTGCCCGTACCCGCGATCCAGATGTGGTTGAGGTTGATGTTGCTCTTCTTGCTGTCGAGGTAGAGGTAGCCCTTCTTGTTGATGTTGACGCCGTGCGCGTTGCCGACATCGAACGGGTTGCCGTAGTCCGGGCCGACCTGCTGGAGCGTGCAGGACATGTCGCACGTGCCGCATGTCGACAGAACGCCTTCGTCGATCAGGCCGTTGCAGTTGTTGTCCTTGCCGTCGCACGACTCGGGCTTGGGCAGCACCTCGCCCTGGCAGACGCCCCAGTACTTCTTCTTGTTCTTGGCGTTCTCTTTGCAGAGCTGGACACCGGCCTGGCAGACGCCCTTGCCGAGCCAGGTGGCTTCACCCGAGTAGCAGTTGGCCGCGACGCCCTGGCAGGGGCAGCCCTCGTAGTTGGCTTTGCTGCAGTCGGGGCAGATGACCGAGAAGTTGGGGTTCTTGTCGTCGCAGTCGGCGCCCTTGGAGCAGTTGGTGCCGTAGCCATCGCCGTCCGCATCGACGCACTTGGGACCGGTGTTGTTGCCGGCGTCGGCGCCGCCCGAGGAGCTGGAGCTGCTTGAACTGCTGGTGGAGGAGCCGGCATCGGCGCCGCCCGAAGAGCTGGAGCTGCTGGAGCTGCTTGAAGAGGTGCTGGAGCCGGCGTCGGTGCCGCCCGAGGAGCTGGAGCTGCTTGAGCTGCTGCTGGTGGAGGAACCAGCGTCGGTGCCGCCCGAAGATGTGCTGGAGCTGCTGGTCGTAGAGCCCGCGTCGTTGCCGCCCGATGACGAACTCGTCGCCGCATCGTTGCCGCCCGATGAGCTGCTGGATGTGCTGGAGCCCGAACCGCTCGACGACGTGCTCGAACCCGCGTCCGCGCCGGAGGACGACGAGGTATTGCCCGATGAACTCGACGTGTTGCCGGGAACGGAGAGGCCGCCGCCGCCCGCTGCCGGAGCTTGCTGCCCCGGATCGGAACCGCAACCGAAGGTCACAGCGAGCAAGCCGGCGCTCATCAAGGCCAGGGCCTCGGTCGACAAGCCGGTGGTATGCTTGGTGATTCGAAACATCGTTTCCCCCTGTCGCCCGGTTTATTGACCGGCGGGCGTCGCGTCCACGTGCGCCTGCCACGCGCGTGGAACGTAAGAAGCCACCGATAAGTTAGGGAAACCGCGTATCAAACGCAACGAGATTTGCAGCAATCGAGGCCTGTGTGCCCCACTTGATCGCCCAAAGACCCCAGATCAGGCCGCGAGTGAACGTCGTTTCTGTGCTTTAGCCTGTTGATATAACGATCATTTCCAAAACTGTCACGGCGGGTGTCGAGTGGCCCCGGTGCGCCCGCGCCCCCGACCGTGCCTGTCCTGGGCGACCGATCTCAGCTACAGGATGAAGTTCTCAAGGTGCGGATCTTCAACCACTCCGGCGAGCGCGGTCTGCACGAATCGTTGATCGACACAGATCAGCCCGCCATGCATGTCGGGCGCCTCGAACGAGACGTCTTCGAGCAGCCGCTCCATCACCGTGTGCAAGCGCCGCGCCCCGATGTTTTGCTGCCGCGAATTGACGTCGCACGCGATTTTGGCGACTTCGGCGATTCCGTCGTCGGCGTACTCGACCGTCACACCTTCGGTCGCGAGCAGGGCCTGGTATTGGCGAGTCAGCGCGTTTTCGGGCTCGGAAAGAATGCGCACGAAGTCCGCTTCGGTGAGGTTGGACAGCTCCACGCGGATCGGAAACCTGCCCTGCAATTCGGGGATGAGGTCGCTCACCTTGGACACGTGGAACGCGCCGGCGGCGATGAACAGGATGTGGTCGGTCTTCACCATGCCGTGTTTGGTGGTGACTGTAGACCCCTCCACGATCGGCAAGAGGTCGCGCTGAACGCCTTCTCGGCTCACATCTGGACCGCCCTGCTTGGACTGGCGCCCGGCGATCTTGTCGACCTCGTCGAGGAACACGATTCCTTCTTGCTGCGCGCGGTCGAGAGCGTTTTGGACCATCCGGTCTTCGTCCACGAGCTTGGCGGACTCCTCTTCAAGGAGGTGTTTGCGAGCTTCTTGCACCGTCATGCGGCGCGTGACCTGTTTGGTTGGAAAGAGCCCTGGGAGGCTTTCGCGCAGGTTGATGCCCATCTCCTCCATGCCGCTGTTGCCGATCACCTGCATCAATGGCGTGCTCGTCTTGGCGACCTCGAGCTCCAGCTCCTTGCCGTCGATGTGGCCATCGCGGAGCAGCTGGCGGACCTTTTCGCGGCGCGCGTCGTCAGGTTGCGGGCCGGACAGCACGTCGATTCCGCCCTTGCGCGGGACAGCATGTCGAGCAACCGATCTTCGACGATTCTGCTCGCGCGTTCGTGAACCGCGGCGAACGCCTCTTCTTTCTCGAGCTTGATCGCCACTTCGACGAGATCGCGCACGATCGACTCGACGTCGCGGCCGACGTAGCCCACTTCCGTGAACTTGCTGGCTTCTACCTTGATGAAGGGCGCACCGGTCAGGCGGGCGAGCCGTCGGGCGATCTCCGTCTTTCCGACGCCGGTAGCGCCGACCATGATGATGTTCTTGGGCGCGATCTCGTCGCGAAGCACCGGCTCGACGCGTTTTCGGCGCCACCGGTTGCGCAGCGCGATCGCCACGGCGCGTTTGGCGTCGGCTTGACCGACGATGTAGCGGTCGAGCTCGGCGACCGTCTGGCGGGGGGTGAGTTCTTTGCGGGCCGCCGCGGTCGCGGCCACGTGTTCTTGGGCGGTCATCGCGCCTCCAGGGTTTCGATCGTCAGGTTTCCGTTGGTGTAGATGCAGATGTCCGCGGCGATTTGCATCGCGTTGCGGGCGATCGCCTCGGCTTCGAGGTCGCTGTGCCGGAGCAGCGCGAGGGCCGCCGATTCGGCGAACTTGCCGCCGCTGCCGATCGCGGCGACACCGGTGTCGGGCTCGATCACATCGCCGCTGCCGGAGATGATCAGCGTTTCCGTGTCGTTGCAGGCGACCAACAGGGCTTCGAGGCGGCGCAGCAGCTTGTCGGTGCGCCAGTCCTTGGCGAGCTCGACGGCGGCGCGACGCAGGTGGCCGCCGTATTCTTTGAGTTTGGCGTCGAAGAGCTCGAACAGGGTGAACGCATCGGCGGTGCTGCCGGCGAATCCGACCACGACCTTGCCGTCGTGCAGCCGCCGGACCTTGCGCGCTCGTGCTTTCATGACGGTGTTGCCGAGCGTGACCTGGCCATCGCCGGCCACCACCACCTTGTCGTCGCGCCGGACCGCGAGGATCGTCGTCGCGTGTGGGCTTTGACTGCTCATGGAGATTCCGTGTGCTTTGGCGCGTGCATCCGTGCACGGCGCGGGTTTCGGCAGTACGAAAGGGCGCAAGCGGCCCACGTCAAGCGCCCAATGTGCATTGGCCGCGCCGCGCAATGCGACTTCGGGGTTTCCATTTCGCCGCAGTCTGCTAGAAGGCGCTCTCACGCACGCGCGCGCCGCCGCGGATGCCCGCGCGAGGAGCTTGCAATGACGGCTCGTACCACTTTTTCGCAGCGACACATCGGACCCAACGAGGTCGATGAGCTCGGGATGCTTGCCACGGTCGGTGTGGCGGACATGGCCGCGCTTATCCAAGCCGCGATGCCCGGCGTGATTCGCACCGATCGCCCCCTCGAGCTACCCGGCCCGTTGGGCGAAGACGAGATGTTGCACCTGCTCCGCCAGATCATGGGTCGCAACGACGTCGTGCGGAGCTACATCGGCTGCGGCTATCACGGCTGTGTCACGCCGCCGGTGATCCGCCGCAACATCCTCGAAAACCCGCGCTGGTACACGCAGTACACGCCCTACCAGGCCGAGATCTCGCAGGGTCGCCTCGAGATGTTGCTCAACTTCCAGACCATGATCGCCGACCTCGCGGGGTTGCCGATCGCCAACGCGTCGCTGCTCGACGAAGCGACCGCCTCCGCCGAAGCGATGGCGATGTGCCTGCGTCTACGAAACCGCAAGTCGACGGCCAACCTCTTCGTCGTCGAGGACAGCTGCCATCCGCAGACGATCGCGATCGTCAAGACGCGCGCGAAGGCGCTCAAGATCAATGTCCAGGTGGTGGCGCCCGGCGCCGACGTTCCCGACGGGACCTTCGGCTGGCTGGCTCAATACCCCGATACCTACGGCGTCGCCCGACCGCTCGCCGAGCTTGCCAATCGCGTCCACGCCGCCGGTGCCCTTCTCGCCGTCGCGGCCGATCCGCTCGCCCTGGTCCTGCTCGAGGCCCCAGGTGCGGCTGGCGCCGACATCGTGGTCGGCAGCAGCCAGCGCTTCGGCGTACCCATGGGCTACGGCGGCCCCCACGCCGCGTACCTGGCCACGCGCGACGCGTACAAGAGGCAGATCCCCGGTCGCATGATCGGCGTCTCGATCGATGCGACCGGCAAACCCGCCCTGCGCATGGCGCTGCAAACCCGCGAACAGCACATTCGCCGCAACCGCGCGACATCCAATATCTGCACCGCCCAGGTCTTGCTGGCGGTGATAGCCGCGGCGTACGGCTGCTACCACGGGCCCGACGGACTGACGGTCATCGCGACGCGCGTCCGACGGCTGACCACGGGATTCGCCGCCGGGATCAAGAAGGCTGGATGGAACGTCGCCGACGGGGCTGTTTTCGACACCGTCACGGCCTCGGGGACGCCCGAGAAGGCGGCAGCAGTCGTCGCCTCGGCCCTGGCCGCTGGCATGAACCTGCGCGACTTCGGAGCTGGGCGTATCGGCGTCAGCTTCGATGAGACGAGCTCTGTGGATGAGCTTCAAACGCTGCTGACCTGCTTTGGCGCCGAACCTATCGCGTGGACAGACGGCAGCCGCCCGGCGCCCTCGCCCGTCTTGCCCGCCGGCGTCGTCCGAACGACCGAATTCATGACGCACGAGGTCTTTCACAGCTACCGGTCCGAGACCGAAATGCTGCGCTACCTCAACCGCCTCGCGTCCCGCGACCTGTCGCTCGCCGACGCGATGATTCCGCTCGGCTCCTGCACGATGAAGCTCAACGCAGCGGCGGAGATGCTGCCGATCACCTGGCCCGAAGTCGCCGCGATGCACCCGTTCGCGCCGCTCGACCAGGCGGCCGGACACCACCAGTTGTTCGCGGCGCTTGAGTCGTATTTGGCCGAGTTGACGGGCTTTTCCGCTGTCTCCCTGCAGCCCAACGCCGGCGCCCAGGGCGAATACGCGGGGCTGCTGGCGATCCGGGCGTGGCACGACTCGCGCGGCGACACCGAACGAGACGTCTGCCTGATCCCCACGTCGGCCCACGGCACCAACCCGGCGAGCGCTGTGATGGCCGGGATGCGCGTTGTATCCGTTCGCTGCGACGACAAGGGCAATATCGACCTCGCTGACCTTCGCAAGCGCGCGCAACGATACAGTGATCAGCTCGCCGCCCTGATGGTGACGTACCCGTCGACGCACGGCGTCTTCGAGGAAGGCATCCGCGATATCTGCGCGACCGTCCACGAGTTCGGCGGCCAGGTGTACATGGACGGCGCCAACCTCAACGCCCTGCTCGGCTATTGCCGCCCCGCAGAGCTCGGCGCAGACGTGGCCCACCTCAACCTGCACAAGACGTTCTGTATCCCCCACGGCGGCGGCGGACCCGGCGTCGGTCCGATCGGCGTCGCGGACCACCTCGCCCCGTTCCTGCCCGGGCACCCGTTCCTGGCGGGCAGCCCGTTTCAGCGTGGCGGCGACCCCGTATCGGCCGCGCCCTGGGGCAGCCCCTGCATCCTGCCGATCTCGTGGGCCTACGTGGTCATGATGGGGCCCGGCGGACTCACGGCGGCGACCGCGAGCGCGATCCTCAACGCAAACTACATCGTCAAGCGGCTCGCCGGGCACTACGACGTGCTCTACACCGGGCCCGGTGGGTTCGTGGCGCACGAATGCATCATCGACGTGCGGCCGTTCAAGAAGTCAGCCGGCGTGTCGGTCGACGATATCGCCAAGCGCCTTATTGATTACGGCTTTCACGCGCCCACCATGTCGTGGCCCGTGGCCGGAACGTTGATGATCGAACCCACAGAGTCGGAATCCCGTGCCGAGATCGACCGCTTCTGCGACGCGATGATCGCCATCCGCGCCGAGATCGCGCGCGTCGAGAAGGGCGACTGGCCGCGCGACGACAACCCGCTCGTGCATTCGCCGCACACCGTGGACGTCATTGGAGCCGACGAATGGAGCCACGCGTATACCCGGGCCGAGGCCGCGTGGCCGGTCCCGTCGCTGCGAACCCACAAGTTCTGGTCGTCCGTCAGCCGCGTGGACAACGCCTACGGTGACCGCAACCTGGTGTGCTCGTGTGTCTCGGTCGCCGACGTCGCTGAACCCGATACCACGGCCGATTTGCCCGCTTGAACTCCCCGCCGGTCTCTGTTGACCGCGTGAAGCAAACCCCTACCCGGCGCAATACCCATGAAACCGCAGCAACGCCCCAACAACCCCAACTTCTCGTCGGGACCCTGCAGCAAGCGGCCCGGTTGGTCCGTTGACGCTCTTTCGGGCGCGCTCGTCGGTCGAAGCCATCGCTCAAAGGAAGGCAAAGCCCGGCTCAAAGACGTCATCGAGCGCAGCAAATCGGTGCTCGGACTGCCCGACGAATGGCGCCTCGGCATCGTCCCCGCTTCGGATACCGGCGCGGTCGAGATGGTGCTTTGGGCGATGCTCGGCGCGCGCGGCGTGGACATGGTCGCGTGGGAGAGCTTTGGCAAGGGCTGGATCACCGACGTCGTCAAGCAGCTCAAGCTCGAGGACGTGCGTATCTTCGAAGCCGGCTATGGCGAGCTCCCCGATTTGACGCAGACGAGCTCCGACCGCGACATCGTGCTGACCTGGAACGGCACGACCAGCGGCGTTCGGGTGCCCAACGGAGACTGGATTGCTGATGACCGCGAAGGTCTTGTCATCGCCGACAGCACCAGCGCCGCGTTCGCCATGGACCTGCCGTGGGACAAGCTCGATGTCGTGACCTGGTCCTGGCAAAAAGCCCTCGGGGGCGAGGCCGCGCATGGCATGTTGGCGCTTTCGCCGCGCGCTGTTGAACGGCTGCTGAATTTCGACTCGGGCCGGCCGCTGCCCAAGATCTTTCGCTTGCTGAAGAAGGGCGCCCTGAACGAAGGCGTCTTTGTCGGCAACACGATCAACACGCCGTCGATGTTGTGCGTGGAAGATGCGCTCGACGCCCTCAAATGGGCCGAGTCTGTCGGCGGCCTCGCGGGGCTCAAGGCGCGCAGCGAAGCCAACCTCGCCGCGATCTCGAAGTGGGTTGATGGCGCCGATCACGTCGAATTCCTCGCCACGGATCCCGCGTCGCGCTCCAGCACCTCTGTCTGCCTCGTGTTTACCGATTCGCGCGTCGCCGCGATGGACGCCGCCGGTCAGAAAGCGTTCGCCGCTGCGGTCGCCGGCCTGTTGGGTGAAGAGGGCGTTGGCTACGACATCAAGCACTACCGCGACGCGCCCGCCGGCCTGCGTATCTGGTGTGGGTGCACCGTGGAAACCAGCGACGTCGAAGCGCTGCTGCCGTGGATCGACTGGGCCTTCGAGCAGGTCATCGCTTCGTAAGCCGCCCTATTCAAACCCGGCGCCGACGGCTCCAAAACCGACGAACCCGACGCCAGCGATGACGTCGGGTTCGTTCGTTTGCAAGCTTACAATGCGCCGAGGCGCCCAAGGGCGGGCTAAAGACTACGCGCCATCACATCGGCCACCTGCCGCGCGAACTTGGCCGGGTTCTTCAGCTGGCCGCCCTCGCTGAGCAGCGCCTGGCCGTACAGCAGCTCGCCGAACGCGGCGATGCGTTCGTCATCGGCGTCGGACTTGACGAGGTCGGCGAGCTTCTTGATGAGCGCATGGTCGGGGTTGAGCTCAAGCATCCGCTTCTGCTCGGGAGCCGGCTGGCCCATGGCCTTCATCATCTTTTCCATCTGCGGGCTGAGACCGCCATCGGGCGTCACCAGGACCGCAGCGCTGGACTTGAGGCGCTTGCTGACGCGCACACTGTCGACCGTCTCGCCGAGCGCGGCGCCGAGCTTTTCGACGAGCGGAGCCAGGACGTCGCTTTCGTCGGCCTTCTTCTCCTCGTCGTCTTTGCTCTCGTCCTTGTCGCCGAGGTCGATGTCGCCACGCGCCGCGTCTTTGAGGCTCTTTTCGTCGAACGCGTCGAGCGCGCTGAGCATGATCTCATCGACCGGATCGACGAACAGCAGCACTTCTTTGCCGGCATCGGCGAGGCCTTCGAGCACGGGAGACTCGCGCAGCATCGTGAGGTTGTCGCCCGCGAGGTAGTAGATGTCCTCCTGCCCTTCGCTCATCCGCTCGACGTATTCGGCCAGCGTGGTCCACCCGTCGTTGTGCGTCGTCCGCACCAGCAGCAGCTTGCTGAGCCGGTCTTTCATCGCTGCGTCGTAGTGGAAACCTTCCTTGAGCGCCTGCCCGAACTCGGCCCACATCGTCTCGTAGGCCTCGCGGTCGTCGCGGAGCATCTTGTCGAAGTGACCGAGCCATTTCTTGGTCAGGACTTTGCGCATCGAGCGAATCAGGCGGTCTTGCTGAACCATCTCGCGCGAGAGATTCAAGGGCAGATCCGGGCTGTCGACGAGGCCGCGCACAAAACGCAGGTACTCGGGCATCAACTCCCGGCACTCGTCCATGATGAAGACGCCTTTGACGTACAGCGCCAGCCCGCGCTTGGCCTCGCGGGTGTAGAGGTCGTAGGGCGCGCCCTTGGGCAGGTACATCAGCGCCGTGTACTCGTGGGTGCCCTCAACGCGCACATGTAGGCGATCGGACGGGTCTTGCCAGTCGTGAGTCACGTGCTTGTAGAACTCGTTGTATTCGTCGTCGGTGATGCTGTCCTTGTCGCGGGTCCACAGCGCTTTTTGCGAGTTCAAAGTCTCGGTGACGGTCTCGTGAATCGGCTTGCTGTAGTCGAACGAACCATCCTCTTTCTTCTCGTAGTCGACCTTGTCGATGTCCATGACGATCGGCCACTGCACAAAGTCGCTGTGCTTCTTGACGATGGCCTTGAGCGTCCACGTATCGAGGAAATCCTGCCCGGCGGGCGCCTCGTCTTCGGTGTCGGTGGGCTGCTCATCGTTGATTTTGAGGATGACCGACGTGCCGCGTTTGCCAGGGGGCGTCGTTTCGATCGTGTAGGTGCCGCCGCCGGTGCTCTTCCACTGGATGCCGTGCTCTTCGCCGAAGCGGTAGGTCTGCACGGTCACGTCGCTCGCCACCATGAACGAACTGTAGAAGCCGAGGCCAAAGCGGCCGATCAGCTCGGGGCTGAGCGAGCTGCGATCGGATTTGGCGAGCTTCTCGAGGAATTCCTCGGTGCCGGATCGCGCGATGGTGCCGAGGTTGCGGACGACGTCCTCTTCGCTCATGCCGACGCCGTTGTCGCGAATTGTCAGCGTGCGGGCGTCTTTGTCGACGATGAGCTCGATCTTGTAGTCGTGGTCACCCTTGGCGAGCTCGGCATCGGTGAGCGCGAGGAACCGGACCTTGTCGATCGCGTCGGACGCGTTCGAGATCAGCTCGCGCAGGAAGACCTCTTTGTCCGAGTAGACGCTGTGAATCATCAGGTCCAGCAGCTTGCGCGTGCGCGCCTGGAAGCGTTTGGTCTGAACCTTCTTGGCGTCGCTGCCGGGGGTCGAGGGGTTGTTTGGGGTGCTGTTGCTAGCGGCGTTCGGGGTGGCCATGGGTGTGCTCCGCAAAACCGGGAAGGGACGCGCGGCCGGGGCCATCGCGTGCAAGTTCGGTCGCTACGAAAGCAAGCACTGGGCCGCTGTCAAGGGCACAATTTCACGCGGCGGCATTGCAGCGCGTTTTCAACGGTCGTTGTCGTCGTCGTCGAACAGGTGGTGCGGGATTGGAATCCCGGTTCCGATCAGCGTTCCCTTGCCCAGTTTGTTGCGACCCGGGCCCTTCTTTTCGTTGGCCCGCGGCGGTGCGACCTGGGGCAGCCGCGGCTCGCCACTGTCGGAGCCGGCCGCCCGGTCTTTGCTGTCCTCGACGACGGTGGGCGCCTCGCTGCGCTTGGCCGCTTTGTTGCGCAAGTGGTTCTCGATCGCGTCGGCGATTTCGGACTGCGACGGCAACCTCAGGACCCGCTGGCTCTGGCCGTCGGGCAGCTTCGATCGCGCGGCCTTGCTGCTGTCTGTCCATGCGGGCGCGGCAGGTCGCTGCGGGGCGCCGCTGCGTTGCGCCTGAGAGACGTCGGATCGTCGCGGTCCAGCGCGCTTTGGGGCCAGCTCGGGCCGGGTGCGGGGCTCGGTCTTCGTATGCACACTGCGCGGGGTATTGCCGCTCGCGGCGGCGATGCGGGGTGACGTGACGCGCCGGATCGGATCGAGTCGCGCCGCCGGATCAAAGATCGTTCGGTCTGGACCGGCATGGGCCGCGTCGATCTGGGTGTCGTCTCGCCGGCGATGGGCGTTGTTTGCGTCGTTGCCGGCGACGTTGCGCGCGCTTTGGTCTTCGAAGCTCTCGGGCAGCCCGTCCTCCCCGGTAGAGGCCCCGACGCGAACCCCCGCTTCGGTCATCCCAGCGGCCTCCGACTGCGCCCCGACGACGACCTTGAACGACGATGAGAGCCGCTGATTGGCCCGCTCATCCAGCAGATCGGTGAGCTGTGTCAACGGCGTGTCCGGCCAGCTCTCACGGCGAAGAAGCTGCAGCGTCTCGCGCATCTCCCGGGCCGATTGAAACCTGCGGGCGGCGTCCTTTTGCAGCGCTTTGCGAATCAGCAGCGTGAACCCGGGCGAGTGCTTGTGAACGGCGTATCGGCGCAGATCGGGCGCCGGCGTGTTCATGTGCTCGAACATCACCTCGATCGGATTGCCCGGGTCGAACGGTGTGCGGCCGGTGACCATCTCGAAGAGAATCGTGCCGATCGCGTAGAGGTCGCTGCGACCGTCGAGCGTGGCTGTGTTGCATTGCTCGGGGCTCATGTAGTTGGGCGTGCCGAGCGCGGTCTGGCGGGTTGTGAGGTCACTGCCGGCGGTTCGGACGACGCCGAAGTCCAGCACCTTGACGCAGAAAGGCTCGTTGGGAACCCGCGCCAGGACGATGTTGGCTGGCTTCAGGTCGCGGTGGACGAGCCCGAGTTTGTGCGCCTCTCCCAGCGATCCGAGCACGGGGACGATGATGTCGATCGCCTGCGGTTCGGTCAGTGTTGTGTCCCGTGCCCGCAGCGCCTCGAAGACCTGTTCGAGATTGGGGCCATCGAGCAGCTCCATGGCGAAATACAAGTCGCCATTGCCCGTGTGACCCACGTCATGCACCCGCACCGTGTTGGGGTGGCGCAGCTTGGCCATGACGCGCGCCTCTTTGAAGAAGCGTTCCTCTGCCTCGGCGCGGTTGCCAGCGGTGCGGTTGAGCAACACCTTGATCGCCACGCTGGCGCCGGAGATGTGATGGCGGGCGGCGTACACAGCGCCAAATCCGCCTCGGCCAACAACGCCCGTGATGCTGTAGCGGTTGTCGACGGTCGCGCCGATCGCGAGAGGCAGCACGGACTTGTCAGCGATGGCCGGCGGGCGCTCGGTCTTGTCGGTGCGGGTCTGATCGTTGCGGCCGCGGATCTCGGGCCCGCCCTGTAGCTGCGTCAATCCGCCGTGACCGTGCTGCGTCCGACCCTTGGGGTCAGCCTTGCGGTCCTTTCCTTTGGCCATCGGGTGCCTCTGTGCCTATCCGGAGCGCGGCGGGAGGGCGCTGACTATAGTCTGAAGCTCCCCATTCGGGGAAGCACAGCCGGGCTGTGCGCGCGCACCGCACCCACGAAGTGCGCAGGCAAGGTCAAGCTCCTGTGATGGCACCATATGCAAGCTGACCCCGACACCCCGAGCGGCTCCGGGCACACCAAGCCGTCCGACCGCGCGCGTTGGGACCGGAAATACGCGTCGCGTCCCCCTGGCGTGCGCGATCCCGACCCGTTCGTCGTGGCGAGCGCCGCACACTGGCCTCCCTGGCCGTAGCCGCCGACGGGCGCTCTTGGTTGGGGTCGCAGGTACATGTCGCGCACCCTGCGGCGGTCCCGTACGCCGGCGATCCATCGAGGTAAACCGACGGCGAGCGATCCCCCGAGCAAGACGCCGCCGCCCAGGGCGACCCACCCAACGTTCTGGCACGCGTCGCCGCCGCCGGTTGGCCCGGTCATCGCGCCGCCCAGACCTGACCACCAGCGACACCGACTTCGTTTCACGCACCTGCACTGCTCTTCCGTTGCGTCACACGCGGGTCGGTGCGATCGTGCGTCTCGTCGAACGGTCGCGCCCGCTGCGCCGAGCCACCTGTCAGAAGTCGGAGCGTCCACTGGCAACGCGCAGTCCCGTCATCGCCTGGCACGCCCCATACGGTGGTCTGAAGCTGCGCGGCCGCAAGCCCGACCGCGCGTATGCCGCTGGATTGGAGCTCATCGGCCGGTTCACGACGGCACGACGGTACGCCAAGGCCGATTTCCACATCCGCGCGCACATAACTCAAAAACTGCGCGCCCGGATCTCGTCGCAAGGACCGTGGGCGCAGCTGCGGGCCGCGTGGGCGGACGGGCTCGTCGATCCACATCCGGCGATCGAGCCGGCGCTGTCCGCTTGGGGCGATCCATACGCCCATCTCGAGCGCCCCGAGGCCGGCGGCGCCCAGACATTCGCCCGGTTGGAGTGGTCGACGGACGCCGGAGATATCGACTTCGAGTCACGCTGCGCGGCCGGGCTCGACCTGGCTTGTCGCAACGCCGACCAGGTCTTCGAGTCCGACGTCGCGACAGTTGGTGCCTGGTTTCACTTTCCGTCTTTAGCGGCCGACCTCACGGTTGCAGACGGAAACGCGCTGTTGTCCCCGCGAGGGCCGGACGAGTCGCCGGAAGGGTTCGCGCCGGGCATCCACGGTTTCGCGTCGGTGCCCGACGGCGCCCTCGTGATATCGCTCTATTTGCCCTTTGCCAAAGCCGACGCCAGGTTCGCTGCCTACGACGCCGCATTGGGTGACACCCTCGGCAACTTCGGGGCCGCCCGGTACCGACTGGTGTCCGCCGGTGGCCGCGAGAAGAAGCTCAACTGGAAGCGTCGGCCAAGGTGATCGACACTGCCGCCGCGCCGATTACCTGTCGCGCCGATGGTCGAGCGCGTCACGTCGACAGCTCCTGCCATTCGACTGCGCCATCCGCGCTGCGACGGTGATGTTCCTTCATGTCCAATGACCTCCGTTCGGTGCTCCGCGCGGCGTTTCCACCCCGGCCTATCACCCAGCGCGTTTTGACCGACCTGCAGGGAGCGTGGGAGGCCTACGACGACAGCGCCCTGTTCGAGACGGCGGTCAGGGACCGCACCTGGGACTCGCTGGACAAGCATGTGCTGGAGCGTCACGCGTCGGCCATCATCTACCTGGGCGACCGCGCGTTCGCGCAGCTGCTGCCTGCTTACCTGCTGTACCTGGTCGACAACGAGGGGTACGGCGAGGTTCAGTACACCGTCGCTGCGGTGCTCACCCGAAAGACGAATCCGCTGCAATTGCGGACATTCAGCCGCAGGGTGCGTGGACTCAGCGCCACCCAGCGCGCCGCGGTAGAGCAGGTGCTTCAAAGTCAGGTGCGCGGTCACCGAGAGGAGATGATGACGGCCGCTTTGGAGAGCTATTGGCGCGACGACAACGCCAGCATATGAGCTCCTGTCGACCGGCTCGCGCCGCCAGCGGCCGGCACGGTGAGCCGCCGGAGTTTGCATTCGGCCGTCCAGGCGGACCATCACGACCCTGAGACCAAGACCATGAACCGCTGCCTTGGCGGGTTCTGATTTCGTTCTCTCCACTCGCCAACGGAGGCTGTTGAAAAAGGGCGCCTCGCAGGATCGGTATGGGTCATTTCTCAACCTGCCAACGCAGGCCAACGCAGGGGGAGATGGGCCGCAGGCTCAGAGGGGGCGATCCAAACAGCCGGGCAACACGGCGCTCAGCACACGAACGATGTCGCCCCCATGACGTTGCGAATGCGGCGCTCGCTGTAGCCGGCCTTGAGCATCATCCAGACCATCACGGCTGTTACCGAGGTCGCACAAACGCGGTTCGCGCTCGCTCGCAGGCATGTCGGACGTAGCAGCCTTCGAGGTGGTCGTTGACGAGGCCCATCGCCTGCATGAACGCGTAGGCGGTCGTCGGGCCGAAGAAACGCCAGCCCAGCTTCTTGAGATCCTTGGCGAGCCGGGCCGAATCGTCGGTCTTGGAGACGGCCATCAACGCCTCGCGCGTCATCGTGTCCGGTCGGCCCTCGGAAGCGGTCTCGTAGCGCCAGATGAACGCACCCAGCGACCCGTGTTTGTCCACCATTTCGCACGCGCGCCGGGCGTTGTTGATCGTCGCCGTAATCTTGCCCCGATGCCGCACGATCCGGGCGTCTGTGAGCAACCGCGCGACATCGTCATCGCCAAAACCGGCGACCTTCTCGAACTCGAAGTCGAGGAAGACCTCGCGGAAAGCCGGCCGCTTGTCGAAGATCGTGCGCCACGACAGGCCCGACTGAAATCCTTCGAGGCAGATCTTCTCAAACAGCTTGTGGTCGTCGTCGACGGGAAAGCCCCACTCGGTGTCGTGGTAGCGGGCAAACCCGGGCGCAGCGCCGGCCCAAAAGCACCGCACCCTTGCGTCGTCACCGAGGATCAGTCCATCAGGGAGCGGCTCGGCAGGCACCGCAGGCTCGTTCGGTGCTGGTCGGCTCATGCGGCAAGCGTAGCCGGGATTGGGTGGTCTTGAGAAACGTTATCGGTGAAACCGGACTCCTACGGTTTTGCCGATCACGTTTGGCTGTGCTGTCCGGTTTTCGTCTTTGGGTTCTTCGCACAGCAAGCTGTGCTGCGCGGCCTGGCCAGCTTCGCGTGGCCGCCTTGCCGGACACCTACGG